>Ga0207864_1004387_pt1 | contig 10764 bp, 7 predicted proteins | sample HigsolmetaAR202D_FD_184834 | JGI IMG/M metagenome (GOLD analysis project Ga0207864, IMG submission 184834) | Ionic liquid and high solid enriched microbial communities from the Joint BioEnergy Institute, USA - AR20-2-D (SPAdes) (version 2) ...
ATCCGGAGATCCCGGTGAAACACCTGAGCAGAGAGCGATCGATTACCTGGCTGTGGAAGTAGCGCGCTGGCGGCAAGAAAACAAATGCCTTTCCTGTCACAATAACGGCGACGGGGCCCGGGCACTATATACGGCCGTCCGGCTCGGTTACCGGGTTCCGGCTGAGGCGCTTGAAGACACGACCCAATGGCTCCGCCAGCCTTCCCGGTGGGACACGAATCGCTCCGATTCCGCTTTCAGCGATCAAAAGCTTGCCCGCATTCAATTTGCCGCGGTTCTGGGAGAGGCGTTTGACGCGAAGGTCCTCCGTGACCGGACACCGTTGCTTGAGGCAGCGCGGATGCTTCTCCCCTATCAGGATGCCGATGGGTGCTGGCGCGTCGATACGGAGTCTCCTGCCGCCTCTCCGGCTACGTACGGTCCCGTCCTGGCGACATATCTCGCGCGGCGTGCGCTGGAACGTGCCGACTCCAAGGAGTTCCAGGATGCCATTGACCGCGCGAACCGATGGCTTTTGGCGGCAAAGCCTCGTAGCAACCTCGATGCCGCTGCACTCTTGCTCGCGCACCCGCACTCCGAGCCTATCCTGCAGCGGAACCTCGAACGCCTTCTGCGAGCTCAAACCAGCGATGGAGGATGGGGACCGCAGCCTTCAGTTCCCGCCGAGGTCTTCGACACTGCCATCGTCTTACTCGCCCTCGTGAAGGTTAATCAGCCGGAACGAACGAGCGAGGCGCTCAGACGTGGACGGGATTTTTTGATCAGACAACAGCAGGCGGCTGGAGGCTGGCCGGAGACAACACGGCCATCAGGAGCGCAAAGCTATGCGGAGCACATCTCGACGTCGGGCTGGGCCACGCTTGCGCTCCTAACGACGGATCCGAAACGGCAGTGAGACGCTGCTCTTCTCGACGCGCTTCGTCACTTGTTCGAAGACGTCTACATCAAACGGTCGTCCGACGCGATTGCCCGCGAGATCTTCCAGGAAGGTGTCGACGACGATGGTGTACTCGCCCTCTGTCCAGGGCTGGGACGGAACGAACCGCCATTCGGTCTCCATTTCAGCGAGCGATGGCGTTCCGAGGACAGGCACGCCATTCCGCTGCACGGTGAGCAGGCGCGTCGACAACGCCGCATCCATCGGCCGGTCGAACTGAACTCGCAAAGCATCGGTCGACTCCGGCGGCGGCGCATGGATCTTCCAACGTGCCGGTTCCACGGCGGATCGGAGGGCAGGTCCTACGGAAAACGCTTTTCGGTATTCCCCGGTCAACGGTACCCCGCGCGCGTCCCGCCATCCGCTATCAATCACCAAGGTGTAACGCCTGTTCTCTTCGAGGGCCGGTCCGGCTTCTTCGAGGGAATACAGCCCGCGTTTGATCCGCCCCGGATCGAAGAGGACCGTGAGGCGGCGGTAGTCACGATCCCACAGCTCCTGCTCGATCTCCAGGAATGGAAGTTCGACCGGGACGCCTTGACCATCGAGCAGCTTGATTCGCTGCCAGGCTTCTCCGCGGCTCATGGGGGCGGAAAAGTGAATGTAGAACTTTAACTGATTCGCCGGGAGGAGGTCGGTCGAAGGATATACGTGCTCGACCCGAGTTGAGGGCGCTGCTTTCGCGTGCTTCGGTTCAAACACCGCCTCGACCGGACTGCCCGAAGGCGGGCGGAAAACTGCGCGCAGGCGGATGGAGGGCGAAGGTTCAAACCGGGGGCGGAACACGAGACGGCTGTTTTCCACTGTGTATGTCCCCAGCATCGGCGGGACATCGTTATCCCCGGCATAGACGGAGAAGATGGACTGCCAGCCGCTTGCCGGGGCATCCGGTCCAGGACGCCAGCCCTCGACTATGAACGATCCCCCTTCCATGCGGATGGAGACCGCTCCAGCTGCGGCGGCAAGCGGCAGCAACAGAACCAGGACGGCGGTGCGAAATGTAGACAACGCGTTTGAAGTTACGGCAAAGGCACGCTGCGTAAATCCAGAGATCCGCCATCGTCCATTAGGAGCAGTGCATTCGCTTCGTCGAGTTTGTCGAGCTGCTGCACACCCTTGAGGGACGCGATGGCCTCATAAGGAACACCTTCTTTCTCGGTCTGGGTGGTGATCGGCTGGTACTTATCCAGATTGGCGGCCGGAAGCTTCATCACACCCCGGCTGCTGTTGGCCATCAGGATATAGTCCTTGCCACCCTTGCGATACACCACCATGTCGAGGGGTCGGTTGCGGTTGCCGAGCTCGGCGATCGTCGTGCCCTTTACTTTATTGCCTGGCTTCAGTTCCGACACCGGGATCGTTACCAAAGGCGTGCACGTATAGGCGGCGAGGATGTAGGGCTTGTTGTTGATGTCGAAGGGGACAAACGTGCGCACCGGAGCGTTCGTTTCAAACCGGCCATGGGAACCATGGAAGATCTCGATGCTCGCTCCCTTGTTGGCAGCCTGGAAGGGGAAGGGAATCGAGCGAAGAGTGGAGGAGAACTCTTCGTTGGAAAGCCCGGCTACGATGACATTGCCGTTCACGTACTTCAAGTCTGTAATCGATTCCAGCCGCCTGCTTTGGCCCCGCCGGTCTTTCGCGGACGGATCAGGGGCATCCGGCAGGTCAACCTTGGAATACCTGATGTTTTCCAGGGACAGTTCCGTGAGCTTCCCCGACGCCTCCGCCTTCATGATGACCGGAACAGCCTCCGGGCCGCGGCCTCGGGACAAAGAGAGGTAGACGTTCCTGGACAATGGGTTGACGACCACGTCATGAATCAGGATCTGGTCGGCTTCCGTGCCGAGCAGCGCGGCGATCTTCTGATTGATGCCCTTGATTTCAAAGCTGCGGTTTGTCCCCCTGCCCGGCGTGCGGTCATTTGTATCGAGGGCGAAGATTGCCGCGCCCACCGTGTCTCCGACGAAGAGAATGCCATCCGGGCCGAAAGCCAGGGGCCCTGCCGATTTTAGCTCTGCTTTGCCCGCCTTCAGGCTCGCCGCGCTCCCCGCCAGGGCGACGGTCGTGCTGCAGCAAAGGGTGACGGCGAACAGGAGTGACTGAGAGAAGCTTCGTGTCTTCACGTTCCCTCCCTGAGGTGAGATTGGGATTATGCTACCACAAGCCTATTTTGTTGGAAGGGGTTGGTAGGCTCGTGATATTTTCTCTAGAGACGCAAGCCAGTTTCTCACCTGACTTGCGCTGATATTGCAAAAGAGGCTCCACGATGCAGTCTTCGGAACGGGCAAAGCCGCCGGTCGGGATTATTTTTGATTCTGACCTGGGCAACAGCATTGACGATGTGCTGGCGCTTGCCATGCTGTATGGTTTGGATGGGAAAGGGGAGGCGCGCGTCGTTTCCATTAGCCTCACGACCTCGAGCTTAAAGACCGCTGCTTTTTGCGACGCTGTGGCCAATTTTTATGCCGGAGGCCCCGCCCTGCGCCGCGGTCTCCCGATTGGACTTGCGGCGGACGGACGGATCTCCGGCGAGTCGCCCATGGTGACCGTTCCCCTTGCCAAGACCGATGCTAACGGCAAGCCAGTCTACGCCCACAGCATTCATAAGCTGACTGATACCGCGGAGGTCGCGCCTCTGATTCGGAATGCCTTCACGGCACAGCACGACCAGAACGCCATTGTCATCCTCGCCGGCCCCGCCACAAATTTGGCCAAGGTGCTCGATTTGCCCGGCGCCAAGGAGATCATTGCCCGCAAAGTCCGTTTTCTTTGCATGATGGGCGGCGCCTTCCCGGACGGCGCTCCTGAGTTCAACGTTAAGTCGGACATTACGGCGGCACGGAAGGTGCTTGCCGAATGGCCGACGCCAATTGTGGCTTCCGGATACGAAGTGGGTGAGGCCCTACTCTATCCCGGCGCGAGCATTGAGAAGGATTTCAACTGGACTCCGAACCATCCAATCGCTGATGCCTACCGGGCTTACAAAAAGATGCCCTACGACGCCCCAACTTGGGACGCGACGGCTGTACTGTACGCAGTCCGCCCGGACGCGGGTTACTTCAAACTGTCCGAGCCGGGCACGATTACCGTTCTTGACGATGGCCGCACCCGCTTTACGCCTTCTCGGGAGGGTAGGCACCGGTATCTAATCCTCGATCCGGCGCAGAAGGAGCGAATTCTTTCGGATTATGTTGCGCTTGCCAGTGCGAAGCCGGTTCCCCGGGTGCCGCGATTCCTCCAGCAGCAGCAGCAACAGCAACAGCAACGGCAGGCGGACCCTCCGAAACCTCCCGCATCTCAACCTCCCGGTACAACTAAGTAAAAGTAAATGCTGGAAACTGATGGGAAATGGAGTAACATTTCTTTAATGTTTGTCGTTATAGAAAGGTAGACGGAATGCGCCTCGTACTTCCAAGACTCGTCTCTGCCCTGTCTGCTGCGAGCTTGTTACTGAGCGCCGCCGGCTCGGCCTCCGGTCAGGCAGCAAATGCGCGTTCCGCTGGCGTCAGTTTTGAGAAGGACGTACAGCCCTTTCTTAGGACGACCTGCGCTCCCTGTCACAATGACCGTCTCGCTTCCGGCGGCTTGAGTGTGCATCCCTTTACGGAACCCGCCTCCATCGTCCAGCACCGGGACCAGTGGGAACGTATTATCCAAAAGATTCGTTCCGGAGAGATGCCGCCCAAAGGCGTTCCTCGCCCGCCCGCTTCCCAGACGGACGCCCTTATCGGCTATGTGCTCGGAGAGTTTGAGAAAGCCGATCGGAACATCAAGCCTGATCCGGGGCGTGTGACGGCGCGACGCCTGAATCGTGTCGAGTATTCGAATACGATCCGGGATTTGCTGGGAGTGGACTTCCGCGCTGAGAAAGATTTCCCCACCGATGACTCCGGCTACGGCTTCGATAACATCGGCGACGTGCTCACAATCTCGCCGGTCCTGATGGAAAAGTATGTGTCGGCGGCAGAGAGAATTGCGGCAAGGGCGATCGGCGCCGACCCGCTGCCGAAACCGATCGAGGTCGAGTACCACGCAAAGCACAAGACAATCCGCCGGCCAACGGTGAGCGCGATTGAAGCGTCGCACCGCATCGAGTGGGACGGTGAGTACGTTGTCCGCATCGGCCTTCCAGGACAGCGCGGCCCGGAGGGAAAACCTGTCACGATGGGATTCTGGATGGATGGCAAACTTCTGCTGACAAAGACTGTCGAGACGAAGCCGTCCAACCTGGTCTACTTCAATCCTTATTCGGAAGAGCAGATTCGTGTGGCGCTCCCCGAAGGCGACCACACCTTTCGGGTGGGATTTATTAATGACGACTTTGTCAAAACTCTCGGCCCGAAGGAAATCTACAACAGTAAGACCAATAAGTATCTGGACTCGGTCACCTTCGTAGGTCCGTTTCCGCTTCAGACGGAACGCGCCAGCCGCAAGAAGATCCTGATCTGCGACCCCGCATCGGGCAGGGGATGCGTTGAGAAGATCATCTCGACGCTTGCCCGCCGCGCCTACCGCCGCCCTGTTACCAAAGCTGAAGTTGATTCGCTCCTGAAGTTTGTGGATCTGGCTAAGTCTGAGGGGCAAAGTGTGGAGCAGGGGATCCAGCTTGCGATCACCGCGATGCTCGTCTCGCCGCACTTCCTCTTCCGCATCGAAAGGGATCCTGATCCTTTGGATCCCGAAAAGATCCACCCGATCTCCGACATCGAGCTTGCTTCGAGGTTGAGTTACTTCCTCTGGAGTTCCATGCCGGATGACGAACTTCTCAGCCTGGCCGAAGCAGGGAAGCTCCGTGCCCCCGGCGTACTCGATGCGCAGGTGAAGCGGATGCTCAGCGATGAGCGGTCGGCTGCGCTGGCCGACAACTTCGCAGGACAGTGGCTCGAAACGCGAAATCTGGATAGCGTCAAACCCGATCCGCAGAAGTTCCCGGAATGGGGACCGGACCTTCGGGACGCCATGAAGACGGAGACGCGGATGTTTTTCGAGTATCTGCTGCGCGAGAACCGGCCACTTTCCGAATTCCTGGACGCCAAGTATACGTTCCTGAACGACCGGCTGGCGAAACATTACGGCATTGAGGGCGTGGAAGGACCGGAGTTCCGGAAGGTGGACATCACGACTCCCCAGAGAGGGGGCATCCTCAGCCACGCCAGTATACTCACCGTCTCGAGCTATCCGACCCGCACATCTCCCGTAATCCGCGGGAAATACATCCTGCAAAACATCCTTGGAACGCCGCCCCCGCCGCCGCCGCCCGACGTACCGGCTTTGGACGAGGAGGCCATCGGCAGCACTCTGTCCCTGCGGCAGCAGCTTGAGAAGCACCGCACTAACGCGATCTGCGCTTCCTGCCACAGCCGAATGGACGTACTCGGCTTCGGGCTGGAGAATTACGACGCGATCGGCAAGTGGCGGACGATGGACGGCCAGTTCCCGGTGGATTCCAGTGGCACGCTCCCGAATGGGAAGTCTTTCAGCACTCCGGAGGAGATGCGGATCGTGCTGAAGGCTGAGCTCAATGATTTCTCTCGCTGCCTCGTGGAGAAGATGTTGACTTATGCCCTGGGGCGAGGTTTGGAGAAGTTTGATCGGAAGACGGTGGATGAGATCAACCGGAAGGTGATTGCATCCGGCTACCGGTTCCAGACTTTGATCTACGAAATCGTGCATAGCCTCCCGTTCCAGTCCCGGCGCGGAGAAGGTTTGAAAGAGAACAATGCGGTAAAAGCGAAGGAGATTGCTCGACGATGATTACGCGGAAGGCTCTTCCTCGACGAACGATTCTGCGAGGACTCGGAACTGCGATCGCACTTCCCGTCCTCGATGCGATGACCCCGGCCCTTGCCTCAAGCCAGCTACCCGGGAAGACTCCGATCCGGATGGCCTTCGTGTACGTGCCCAATGGCATCGATATGCGCCATTGGAACCCTGACTACGAAGGCAAGTTGCAGGAGCTTCCGCGCATTCTGAAGCCGCTCGAGCCCTTTAAGAACGATATTACGCTGCTTGGGAATTTAACCCACAACAACGGGCGGGCTCTTCTGGATGGTCCGGGTGATCATGGCCGCTGCTGCGCCTCTTATCTCACGGGAGTTCAGCCGCGCAAGACGATGGTCGACATCAAGGCCGGAATCTCGTGCGATCAGATTGTGGCAAACAAGATTGGCCACCTCACGAGGTTTGCGTCGCTGGAGGTCGGCCTGGAAGATGCACGGCAGGCAGGAGATTGCGACTCGGGTTACTCCTGTGCCTACACGAATAACCTCGCGTGGCGCAGCGAAACGCAGCCGCTTCCGCCGATCCTTGACCCGCGCGCGCTGTTTGAGCGTCTTTTCGGCAGCGGGCCGGTTCTCAGCCCTGAAGCGCGCGCTCGTCAAACACGCTTCCGGCGGAGCATTCTGGATTTCGTATCCGGTGACACGAAGAAGCTTCAGTCAGATCTGGGGCCCACAGACAGGCGCAAGCTGGATGAGTACCTTTCCTCGATCCGCGAAATCGAACGCCAGCTTGAGAAGGCCGAGAACGACAACGCCCAGATCGATCCCGGCATGGAGAAGCCCTACGGCGTACCGGCCGATTTCGCCGAGCATTTCCGCCTGATGACCGACATGATCACCGTTGCGTTCCAGGCGGACCTCACGCGGGTCGTGACGTTCCTTGTGACGCGCGAAGGCACGTCCCGTCCCTACCGCGAAATCGGAATCCCCGACGGCCACCACCCGCTGACGCATCATAAGAACGACCCGGAGATGATGGAGAAGGTCGCCCAAATCAACTGCTACCACATGGAGCAGTTTGCGAAATGGATCGGCAAGCTGAAGGCGATCGAGGAAGGCGATTCGAACATCCTTAACAACTCGATGATCGTCTACGGCGCCGGCTTGGCTGACGGAAACCGCCATACCCACGAGGATCTGCCGACTTTGATCGCTGGGCGGGGCGGCAACTACATCCGGCCCGGGAGGCGCATCGTGTACCGGAAGGAGACGCCCATGTCGAATCTCTTCCTTTCGATGATGGACTGCATGGGAGTTCACGTCGAGCACTTCGGCGACGCAAGCGGCCGGTTGGACGGTCTCACCCTGAGCTAGCTCCTGTCCTTAGAGTCTTTATATGGCCTGCTGCTCTCCGGGCAGCAGGCTTTCTGTTTTAATAGAGAATTCATGACTCAAGTACCCCTTTTGATTGAACGAATCGAGACTCTCCAAGTTCCTCCGCGGTGGGGGCTTCTTCGAATCATCGCCGGCGGGCTGGAGGGCTTTGGAGAGTATACGGTCGAGGGGCAGTTGGATGGCGCTGAGGCCATTGTCAAGGAGCTTTCCGCCTACTTTCTCGGTAAAGATGCGCGGGATCTGAAGCGGCTGGTCCGCGGCTGCTACGACCAGTCGTTTTACCACGGCGGACCGCATTTTATGAGCGCTCTTGGTGGGATTGAAATCGCCCTCTGGGACATCGTGGGGAAGGCCGCGGGGCAACCGATCCACCGCCTGCTTGGCGGGAAGGTGCGCGACAAAGTGAAGGTTTACCGCTGGGCGGGCGGCAACAATAACGCACCAGGGGCTGCTGCGGAAGAGGCTGCGCGTGTTGTTGCCGAGGGTGCGCGCGCGATCAAGATGAACGCTTGTCCGCCGCTGGCCGCGATTGATACTTACGGGGGAATCCGGGCGGCCGTGGAGCGTGCGCGTGCGGTTCGGGAAGCAGTCGGACCTGACGTTGATATCGCCTTCGACTTCCATGGCCGCTGCAATGTACCGATGGCGCGTCGGCTCGCCCGTGAGCTCGAGTTTGCAAACCCACTGTTTTACGAAGAGCCTGTGCGTCCCGAGTACAACCGCTGGCTGCCCGAGATTGCAGGGATTACGGCGGTGCCCATTGCTACGGGTGAGCGGATGTGTACGGTTGCTGAATTCTCGGATGTCATTGCCCAACGTAGCGCGCACATTCTCCAGCCGGATCTCGTCCATATCGGGGGCATCTCAAACGCCGCGGAAATCGCCTCTATGGCGGAGGCGAACGGAATTGCGATTGCACCGCACTGTCCGCTATCGCCTATTGCGTTCATGGCCTGTCTCCACGTGGTCGCGCAGTCACGCGCCGGCTGGATTCTGGAATGGTCGAAGGGAATCCATTACAACGCGAGCGGCGCTACGGGCGAAGTCGATCCCTGGCTGCGATACATCGAAGAGAGCGACTGGCCGATGTTCGAGGTCGACGATACCGGGCATCTCGCCATCACGGAGTGCCCAGGATTGGGCGTAAAGATTAACTGGCGGGAAGCAGAGTGCGCCGCGAAGGCCGGTGTGACATGGCGTGATGAAGCCATGTATCTGCCGGACGGAACCAAAGCGAACTGGTAAGATCAACTGTCATGAAACAAATCCTGATAGCCCTTCTCGCTGCTTATGCTCTGAGCGCGCAAACACAGGTCCCGATCGGCCCTCCCGTAGCCGAATGGAAGGATACGATTGAGGCATTCGGGTACCGGTGGGCTGTGCCTGTCGCTGCGGATTGGAAGGTCGAGGAGGAGGGCCCTCAGGTGTTGAAAATGCTGATGCGCCGTCCGCAAGAGCAGCCCCGGCGGCCGAGCCAGTTCGCGATCGCGCAGACGCCGGACTTCGAGCAGGTGACAGTGGAGGCGGAGGTCAAGCGCGTCGGAGGCTCGCTGATCATCGTATACGCGTTTCGCGACAAGTCGCACTTCAACTATGCGCACCTCTCGGTCGACGAGGCCACGAAGCAGCCCGTTCACAACGGCATCTTCCACGTCTTCGGCGGAGAGCGGGTGCGCATCAGCAGCACGGAAGGACCGGCCTCCCTGCCGTCGGACAAAGAGTGGTATAAAGTGCGGCTCGAGTATGGACGGAAGCCGGGCTACGTCGAAGTGTTCGTGAATGACAGACCGAACCCCTCGCTCGAGGCCTACGATCTCAGTATCCGGTCTGGGAAAGTGGGAATCGGCTCGTTTTTTGAGACTGCCTGGTTCCGCAACGTCAAGATTACCGGTCGAACCGCAAGCGCGTCTGCTAAGCCAGCATCTCCTGAATCACATTCCCGGCCACGTCGGTAAGCCGGAAGTCCCTGCCCTGGAAGCGGTAGGTCAACTTCTTGTGGTCAAAGCCGAGTAAGTGCAGGATCGTGGCGTGCAGGTCGTGCACATGCACCTTATTGCTGACCACGTTGAAGCCTAACTCGTCCGTTTCCCCGAGGGTGATACCGGGCTTCATGCCGCCGCCTGCAAACCACATCGTGAAGGCGTTCGGATGATGGTCCCGGCCGTCGCTGCCGCCCTGCACCATCGGCGTCCTGCCGAATTCGCCTCCCCAGATCACCAGGGTCTCCTTCAGCAAGCCGCGCTGCTTCAGATCCTGCACGAGCGCGGCGCAAGCCTGGTCCGTGTCCTTGCAATTTTGCTTGAGGTCTTTGACAAGATTTCCGTGCTGGTCCCACGCTTCGTGATACAACTGCACGAAGCGAACGCCGCGTTCGACCAGCCTCCGCGCCAGCAGGCAGTTGTTCGCAAACGAAGGCTTCCCCGGCTCAGCTCCGTACATCTTCAGAATGTGCTCGGGCTCCTTGGAAAGATCCATCAGCTCCGGCGCACTTGTTTGCATTCGGAACGCCATTTCAAAGGAATTGATGCGCGTGGAAATCTCCGGATCGCCCGTGGCCGCCAGGCGCATCTCATTCAACTTCCGGATGGAATTGAGCGAGTCTCGCTGCAGCTCCTCATCGACTCCGGGCGGGTTTGAAAGATAGAGCACCGGATCACCCGAACCGCGGAACTGCACGCCCTGATAGACCGTCGGAAGGAAACCGCTTCC
>Ga0207864_1004390_pt1 | contig 10761 bp, 12 predicted proteins | sample HigsolmetaAR202D_FD_184834 | JGI IMG/M metagenome (GOLD analysis project Ga0207864, IMG submission 184834) | Ionic liquid and high solid enriched microbial communities from the Joint BioEnergy Institute, USA - AR20-2-D (SPAdes) (version 2) ...
GAGCCGGCGGACGAGCTGCTCGCGCTGCTGGCTCGCGTCGGTGGGCAAGAGCTCGACGTTGATCGTGTACTCGCCGTTCGACTGCTCGGTGCAGCGCTTGGCGACCTCCTGGATCGTGCCGCCGGGCTGGGTGCCGACGAACCAGTTGAGGGTCACGCCCCTGCCGGAGGCGTCATCCCCAGACCCCCCGCAGGAGGCAAGGGCCAGGGCCGCGACGACCGTGGCGGCCAGGTACGACCCCGTTGAGCGATGTCTGGGCGCCACGCTTCTCTCCTCGGCCCCCTATTCCCCAAGTAACGAACATCGCAAACGAACTTCGCGTCTGAAAGGAGCCGCCCAGCCGTCGCCGGGTTGCCTAGGATCAGCGCGTGCGCATCCTCGCCTTCAGCGATCTGCACAGGGATCTGGAGACGGCCGCGCGGCTCGTGGAGGCATCGGCCGAGGCCGACGTGGTGGTGGGCGCGGGCGACTTCGCCTCGCAGCACCGCGGCCTGGAGGAGACGATCCGGGCGCTCGCGGCGATCGAGACGCCGACCGTGCTCGTGCCCGGCAACAACGAGACCGCCGACGCCCTGCGCGCCGCCTGCGCGGACTGGCCGGCGGCGACCGTGCTGCACGGCGAGGCGACCGCGATCGACGGCGTCGAGTTCTTCGGGCTCGGGGGCGGCATCCCGGTCACGCCGTGGGACTGGAGCTTCGACCTCGACGAGGACGCCGCCACCGCGGAGCTCGCCAAGTGCCCCGAGGGCGCCGTGCTCGTCCTGCACTCCCCGCCCAAGGGCCACTGCGACGTGGCCGCGGGGCAGAGCCTCGGCAGCGAGGCGATCGCCACCGCCATCGCCGAGCGCAGGCCGCGGCTCGCCGTCTGCGGCCACATCCACGACAGCTGGGGCCAGCGCTCGCGCATCGGCGGAACCGAGATCGCGAACCTCGGCCCCAAGGGCACGTTCTTCGACCTGGAGGCCTAGCCCGCGATGGGCGTCGTGAGCTGGATCCTGCTCGGGCTGTTCGCGGGCACGATCGCCCGCGCGCTGATCCCGGGGCGCACCGAGCCCGGCGGGTGCATCGGCACGACCGCGGTCGGCGTCCTCGGGGCGCTCGTCGGCGGCTGGCTCGCCACCCAGCTGGGCATCGGCGACGGCGAGATCGAGGAGTTCTTCGACCTCGGGACCTGGCTGACCGCGATCGGCGGCTCGATCATCCTGCTGCTGCTCCTGCGCCTGATCTCGCGCTGAGGCCCCACAGCCGCCCCGCCGGCCCGAGTGAGGCGGATTTGTTCGACATAGCCGAATAAATCCGCCTCACTCGGGGTTGGGTGCGGTTTCGGGGTGCCGCCTACACTCGGCTCGATGGATCTGGCGCTGCTCGAGGCCAAGCTCGGCGAGCGCAGCGAGCCGGCCTACCGCGCCAAGCAGGTGTGGGAGTGGGCGGCCCGCGGCGCCCGCGGCTACGACGAGATGACGAACATCCCGGCGCGGCTGCGCGAGCAGCTCGCCGAGGAGGTCCCCTACTCCACTCTCGAGCTGCTGCACGAAGCGACCGCGAGCGACGGCACGGTGAAGGCGCTCTTCCGCACGCACGACGGCCGCCCGATCGAGGCCGTGCTGATGCGCTACCGCGACGGGCGCCGCTCGATCTGCGTCTCCTCGCAGTCCGGCTGCCCGCTCACGTGCACGTTCTGCGCGACCGGCCAGATGAAGTTCGGCCGCAACCTCACCGCCGCCGAGATCCTCGACCAGGCCCTGCACTTCCGCCGCATCGAGCCCATCGACCACTGCGTGTTCATGGGCATGGGCGAGCCGATGATGAACCTCGACGCGGTGCTGGCCGCCGTCGAGCGCTTCCCCGACATCGGCATCACCCACCGCCGCACGGCGATCTCCACGGTCGGCTGGATCCCCGGCATCGAGCGGCTCACCGAGACCGACAAACCCATCCGCCTGGCCCTGTCGCTGCACGCGCCCAACGACGAGCTGCGCTCGGAGCTGATGCCGGTCAACGACCGCTACCCGCTCGGCGAGGTGCTGGCCGCCTGCGAGCGCTACTACGCGAAGCGCCGGCGCATGGTCTTCATCGAGTACGTGATGCTGGGCGGCGTCAACGACCGTCCCGAGCACGCCCGCGAGCTCGCCAGGATCCTCGACCCGCGGGTCTACAAGGTGAACCTGATCCCGTACAACCCGACGGGCCGCTTTGAGGGCTCCTCCCGCGAGGCGATCGCCGCCTTCCGCGGCGCGCTCGAGCGCGCCGGGCTGCGCGCGACCGTGCGGCTCACCCGCGGCCGCGACATCGAGGCCGCCTGCGGCCAGCTCGCCGCGCGCGAGGCGGCCAAGGTCGCGGGCTGAATAGCCACCGGGGCCCCGACCGGCGATCGGGTACATTCGCCGCGGATGGCCGAGGGGCCTCAACCGAGCCCGCCCGCACGCCGGCCTTCGCTGGCCGCCCGCGTCCTGGGCGGCGGCGCGCGCGGCGCGGAGGCCGTCGCGCGCGTAACGGGCGTGGACGACGTGGTCGAGCGCGCCGTCGAGGAGGCGATCGTCCGCGCGCTCGAGAGCGAGGCCGTGGAACGCGCCGTCGTGCGCGTCGCCGAGGGCCCCGCGCTCGAAGAGACCGTGCGGCGCGTGCTCGCGAGCCCGGCCGTGGAGCGGGCGATCATCGAGGCTCTCGACAGCAAGCTCGTCGACCGCGTCTGGGACCACGTCCTCCAAAGCGACGAGACGCAGAAGCTGATCGAGCGGATCGCCGACGCGCCCGAGGTGCGCCAGGCCGTTGCCGCCCAGGGCATCGGCCTGGTCGACGACCTCGGCCGCCAGGTGCGGCGCGTGGCTGGCCACTTCGACAACGCGCTCGAGCGCGTCGCGCGCCTCATCCTGCGCCGCCCGCAGCGCGCCGAGCCCACCGACCACGCCGGGATCTTCACCCGCGGCCTCGCCTTCGCGATCGACCTGGCGATCCTCAACCTCGCCTTCTGGGGCCTCGCCGGGCTCGCCCACTCCGCAGCCGAGGCGCTCTCGCCCAGGCTCGCGGACCTGGTCACGCCCGGGCTCGCCCTCGGGCTGGCGGGCTGGGCGCTCGCGAGCGCGCTCTACGCCCTGTTCTTCTGGACGCTCGCCGGGCAGACGCCCGGGATGCGCCTGCTCGCCATCCGCCTCGACCCGGGCGGCGGGGAGCGCGCCCTGCCCTTCCGCCGCGGCCTGCGGCGGCTGTGGTGGATCCTGCTCTCGCTGCTGCCCCTGGGCCTCGGCTTCATCGGGGTCCTCTTGCGCGACGACCGCCGCGCGCTCCACGACCGCAAGGCCGGGACGGAGGTGGTCCCGGACGCCTCCAAGCTCAGGCTCGGCTGGTTCCGAAACGACGAGGAAAAGCCCGATCGCGAGCGGGAAACACCATCCGGCAGCTAGCATCAACGGGCCTTTCAGCATCGACCAAAGAGGGGAACTCGCCGTGTCTTCAATCCGACTGCTGTCCGTGCTCGCACTGGTCCTGGCGCTCGCCGCGTTCGCCGTGGCCTGCGGCGACGATGACGACGAGGCGTCGAGCGGCGCCGAGGAGGCGACGACGGCCGCCGCCGAGGGCTCCGAGGAGTGCACGGCCGAGAACCTCGAGACGTTCAAGGAAGGCAAGCTGACCGTCGCCACGGACAGCCCGGCCTACCCGCCGTACTTCATCGACGACGACCCGGCCAACGGCCGGGGCTTCGAGAGCGCCGTCGCCTACGCGATCGCCGAGAAGCTCGGCTTCGAGCGCGAGGACGTCGAGTGGACGGTCGTGCCGTTCAACGCGTCCTTCGCCCCCGGCCCCAAGGACTTCGACTTCGACGTGAACCAGATCTCGATCACGCCGAAGCGCGCGCAGCAGGTCGACTTCTCCTCGCCCTACTACGTCGCCAACCAGGCGGTCGTGGCGCTCAAGGGCTCCGACGTCGCGAACGTGACGTCGCTCGCCGACCTCAAGGACGTCAAGTTCGGCGTCCAGATCGGCACGACCAGCCTCGACGCCGTCGAGGAGGTCATCCAGCCCTCGCAGGAGCCGGCCGTCTACGACACGTCCAACGACGTGGTCACGGCCCTCAAGCAGGAGCAGGTCGACGCCGTGGTGGTCGACGTGCCGACCGCCTTCTACCTGACCGCGGTCCAGGTGCCCAAGGGCACGATCGTCGGCCAGTTCTCGGCGCCCGGCGGCGACGAGTGGGGCGCTCTGCTCGAGAAGGACTCGCCGCTGACCGAGTGCGTGTCGTGGGCGATCGACGAGCTGCGCGAGTCCGGTGAGCTCGCGGAGATCGAGCGCGAGTGGATCAGCGAGAAGGCAAACGCGCCGGTGCTCGAGTAGCGCCGCTGCGCCACAGCGGCCGTGGCTGACGCCGCCCCCCTGGAGGGGGCGGCGCGCGACCGTCGCGCGGAACGCGCCGCCGCCCGGCGCGCGCGCTCGCTGCGCGGCGGCGCGATCGCCGCGACCTCGACCGTCGTCTTCCTCGGCGTCGTCGCCTGGCTGGTCTTCACCAGCCCCGGCTGGCCCGTCGTCCGCGACTCGTTCTTCGACGCCGAGGTCTTCAAGGAGACCTTCCCGGACATCGCCAAGTCGTTCTGGCTCGACATCCGGGTCTTCTTGGTCGTCGAGGTCGCGGTCCTCGTCATCGGGCTGGTCGTCGCGCTGCTGCGGACGGTGCGGGCGCCGGCGCTCTTCCCGCTCAAGCTCCTCGCGACGATCTACACCGACCTCTTCCGGGGCATCCCGACGATCCTGCTCGTCTACCTGATCGGGTTCGGCGTGCCCGCGCTGGCGCTCGGCGAGGCCGAGGACGGCTCGCGGCCGCTGGACTGGCTGCCGACCGAGCCCGTCGTGCTCGGCGGCATCGCCCTCGCGCTCTCCTACGGCGCCTACGTTGCCGAGGTCTACCGCGCCGGCCTCAACTCGGTGCACCGCGGCCAGCGCGACGCGGCGCTCGCCCTCGGGCTCACCGAGACCCAGGCGCTGCGGCACGTGATCGTCCCCCAGGCCGTGCGCCGGGTCGGCCCGCCCCTGCTCAACGACTTCATCGCGCTGCAGAAGGACGTCGCCCTGCTCGCGGTGATCGGCGTCACCGGCACCGCCTTCCGCGAGGCGCAGATCCAGACCGCGACGCTCTTCGACTACACGCCGCTCCTCGGCGCCGCGCTCATGTACCTGTTGGTGACGATCCCGTGCGCGCGCCTGCTGGACCGCTGGGAACGCGGGAGGGCGCGCTCGTGAGCCCGGGCAAGCCGGTCGTCGAGATCCGCGGCGTCACCAAGGCCTTCGGCGAGCTCGAGGTCCTGCGCGGCATCGACCTCGTCGTCCACGAGCACGAGGCGGTCGCGCTGATCGGCGCCTCCGGGTCGGGCAAGTCGACGCTCTTGCGCTGCATCGACCTGCTCGAGGACATCGACGACGGCGACATCCTCCTCGACGGCGAGGTGATCACCGACCCGTCGGTGGACACGGTCGCGGTGCGCCGCCGCCTGGGCTTCGTCTTCCAGGCCTACAACCTCTTCCCGCACCTGAACGTGCTCGACAACGTGCTGCTCGGCCTGGTCCAGGGGCACGGCATGCCGCGGTCGGAGGCGGAGACGCGGGCCCGCGAGCTGCTCGCCCGCTTCGGCCTGGAGGGGCGCGAGCGCGACAACCCCGACCGCCTCTCCGGCGGCCAGCAGCAGCGCGTCGCGATCGCGCGCGCGTTCGCCACGCGCCCGCGGGCGATGCTGCTCGACGAGGTGACGAGCGCCCTCGACCCCGAGCTCGTCGGCGAGGTGCTGCAGGCCGTGCGTGACCTCAAGGAGGAGGGCGTGACGATGATCCTCGCCACGCACGAGATGGGCTTCGCCCGCGAGGTCGCCGACCGGGTCTGCTTCCTCCACGAGGGCCGGATCATCGAGGAGGGGCCGCCCGAGCGGATGCTGCGCGAGCCAGAGCGCCCCGAGACGCAGAAGTTCCTGCGGCGGCTGCTCGAGGCCGGCCGGGCGTAGCGCGCCCGACATCGGCCATACTCGCTGGCGATGGTCGTAGTCATCGCCGGAGGCCACGGCAAGATCGCGATGCGCCTCGCGCGCCTGCTCGCCGGCGAGGGGCATGAGGTGCGCTCGCTGATCCGCAACCCCGACCACTCGGGCGACGTGCGCGCGACGGGCGCCGAGCCGGTCGTCTGCGACCTGGAGAGCGCCGGCGACGACGAGGTCGAGGCGGCCGTCCGCGGCGCGGACGCGATCGTCTTCGCCGCGGGCGCCGGGCCGGGCAGCGGTGCGGCGCGCAAGGAGACCGTCGACTACGGCGGCGCGGTGCGGATGATCGCCGCCGCCAAGGCGACCGGCGTGCGGCGCTACGTGATGATCAGCGCGCAGGCCGCCGACCCGGACCATCCCGGCGACGAGGTCTTCGACGTGTACCTGCGCGCCAAGGGGCGCGCCGACGCCGAGCTGCGCGGGAGCGGCCTCGACTACACGATCGTGCGCCCGGGACGGCTCACCGACGAGCCGGGCACCCGCAGGGTGCGTGTCGCCGACCGGCTGCCGCGCGGCGAGGTGAGCCGCGACGACGTCGCCGCGGTGATCGCCGCCTGCCTCGCCGAGCCCGCGACGATCGGCGTCACGTTCGACCTGCTCGCCGGCGAGACGCCGGTTCCCGAGGCGCTCGCCGGGCTCGCGCGCTAGCTGTCCTGCCCACGGACGTTGTGAACGCGGCTGATCGGCGGCCGGTCCCCGAGGGAGCTGTGAGGCCTTCGCCGGTTGTAATAGCGAAGGAAGGATGGCAGGGCGCGTGAGCGCTCGGCTGAGTTGGGCCAGGAGTGGGCGTAGGCCCACTCGCGCTTGAGCGTCTGGATGAAGCGCTCGACCTTGCCGTTCCAGCGGGGCGTGTAGGGCGGGGTGAGGATCTGATGGAGCCGGTGGCGCTCGAGCGCTGCGCGAAAGGCGGCCGAGCGTCGGTAGGCGAACGCGTTGTCGCTCATCACCGCCTGCGGCGGATCCATCCCAAGCGCGGTGAGGTGGGCGATCGCCCGCTCCAGCACCGCGGCGGCCGTCGCCCCCGACTGGTCGTGGTGCTGCTCGACGTAGGCGTAGCGCGAGTGGTCGTCGACGACGCAGTGCAGCCAGAGGTAGCCGGGCGCCCGGCGCCTGTCGGCGGCGGTCCTGGTGCGATCGCCGGTGACGGCGTGACCGGGACGGGCAAAGCGCGCCAAGCGGGCGACGTCGACGTGCAGCAGGGCCCCCGGGCGCGACCACTCGTAGCGCCGGTAGCGCTCGCGCGGCGAGCGCCGTCGGCGTGAGAGCCCATGGCGCCGCAGGACCTTCCAGATCGTCGAGCGCGCGCGGTGCACGATCCCGGCCAGGCGACCGGGGCCGAGACCAGTCTCGCGCCGTGCGCGCAGGATCGTCGCCTCCTGCTCAGCGGAAAGCCGGCGCGGCTGGCGCAAGGGCCGCGAGGAGCGGTCGCGAAGCCAGGCGCCCGAGCGCAGCTCCTCGACGCTCGCTCGCTGCCGGCGATGCCACCACCGGTGAGCTGTCGCAGGCGAGACGCTGAGGGCGGCGGCCGCCGCCCTCAGCGTCATCCCTCCCTCGATGAGCTCGCAGAGCTGCCGGCGGCCCGCGGGTCCGAGCGTGGCGTTAGCGTGGATCTTCATCCGGGTCCTCCTTGAGGCGTTGGCGTTGGACACCTCCAGCCTCTCGGTGGGCCCGGATGGCCTTTCAGCTGTTCACAACGTGTGTGGGCGGCTCAGCTAGCGGCCGCTCAGGCCAGCTCGGGGATGTAGCGCTCCACGTGCTGGGCGATCGTGCGCTGCACCCAGCGGCGCTCCTCGGCGCTCGCCATCCGGTAGCGGCCGAGCAGGAGCTTCTGGTCGTCGAGCGGCAGGCCCGCGATCTCCCAGCTCACCGTGAGCCGCTCGAACAGCATCTCGTAGCGGCGCTGCCACGCGTCGTCGATCGAGCTCGCGGCGCTCGAGGGCGGCTCGCCGATCTTGCGGATCGTCCCCGGGGTGAGCGTCTGGCGCAGCGTGAGCACGTTGCCCTCCGGGTCGGTGTACTCCACGGTCGGGGTGGGCTCGCGCTTGCGCCGCTTCTTCGACCGCTTAGCCATGCGCCGGAGTCTAGGAACGGCTCAGTCGATCAGGCGGCGCTCCATGCGCCGCACGGCGAGCCGCCACATCGCCGCGGAGAAGACCGCGAGGCCAAGCACGCGGAGCAGGTCCACGGCCTCGAAGCCGAACGCGCTCCCGCGGACGAGCTCGACGAGGTGGTGCAGCGGGTTGAACTGCGCGGCGACCTGCAGGCCCTCGGGCAGGCCGTCGATCGGAAAGAACGTGCCGGCGACCAGAAACAGCGGGGTGACGACGAGCGTCGTCACATAGTTGAAGTGGTCGATCTTCGAGACGGTCGCGGCCATGGTGATCCCGAAGGCCGCGAAGCCGAGCGCGGTGATGAACCCGAAGAACGGGACGAGCAGCATCGCCGGCTTCGGGTCGAGGCCGAACAGCAAGGTGACGAGCAGCGGGAAGCAGCCGTAGAAGCCGGCGCGGACCCCGATCCACAGCATCTCGGCGGTCACCAGCTCCTCGACGTCGACCGGGGCGGCGAGGATCGCGTCGTAGGTGCGCTGGAAGCGCTCCTTGACGAAGGTCCCGAACATCGCGGGCAGCGCGCTCGAGAAGATCACCGCCGTCGCGACCATGCCCGTGCCCACGAACTCGACGTACTCGAGCCCGTTGACCCGGTCGACGATCGTCGCCCCCAGCCCGAGCCCGAACGCGAGCAGGTAGATCACCGGCTCGAGCACGCTCGAGAACGTGACGGCCTTCCAGAAGGTGCGGAAGTTCGCGACCTCGCGGCTCATCACGCCCGCGATCGCGGCCCACTCCAGGCGGCCCGCGCCGATCTCGCGGCCGTTCACTCCGCCTCCTCCCCGGTGAGCAGGACGAAGACGTCCTCGAGCGAGGCGGCACGGCGCACGGCGTTCTCCGGGACGACCCCGTCGCTTGCGCGCTCGGCGCCGACGATCGCGACCGCGGGGCCGGCGGGCCGCACGGCGAGCCCCGCCGCCTCGGCACGCGCGCGCACCTCGGCGAGCTGGGCCGGCGGCCCGTAGACCTCGGCGGTCTCACGGCCCGCGTGCTCGGCGATCAGCTCGCTCGGCTTGCCGCGGGCGATCACGCGCCCGCGGGCCATGACCGCGACCTCGTCGGCGAGGCGCTCGGCCTCCTCGATGTAGTGGGTCGACATCAGGATCGTCGAGCCCTCCTCGCGCAGGCCGTCGATCAGCGACCACAGCTCGGTGCGGATCTGCGGGTCGAGGCCCACGGTCGGCTCGTCGAGCAGCACGAGCCGCGGGCGGTGCACCAGGCCGCGCGCGAGCAGGAGCCGGCGGCGCATGCCGCCCGAGAGCTTGTCGACGGCGTCGTGCCGCCGGTCGGCAAGGCGCGCGATCTCGAGCGCGCGCTCGACCGCCTCGCGCACGTCCGGGACCCGGTAGAGCCGCGCGAACACCGCGAGGTTGTCCTCGACGGTCACGTCCACGTCGAGGTTGTCGAGCTGCGGGACGACGCCCATCTGCCCGCGCGCGACCTTGGCCTCGCGGGGCAGCTCGTGCCCCAGCACGCGGATCGCCCCCTCGTCGGCGATCGCCTGCCCCGTGAGCATGCGCATCGTGGTCGACTTGCCCGCTCCGTTCGGGCCGAGCAGGCCGAGGCAGATCCCGCGCGGCACCTCCAGGTCGAGGCCGTCGACCGCCGTGATCGCCCCGAAGCGCTTGACGACCCCTTGGAGCTCGATCGCGGGCATGCGGCCGCCTAGCTTACGGCCGCACGCGAAGTGGGCGGCGGCGTGCGCGCGCCGCCGCCCACCTCGATCAGCGCCGCGTCACTCGAAGGAGCCCGGCACGATCTCGGGCTTGCCGGCCTCGTAAAGCCACTGCCGGAAGTACTCCTCCAGCAGCTCGAGGCGCTCGCCTTCGAAATCGCTGATCTCCAGCGCGAGGTCGACCACGTCCTCGGAGCTCACGTTGTCGTAGGCAAACCGGCCCACGAGCTCGCGCGCGAACTCGTAGAACCTCTCCTCGCCGACGATCTGCCGATACCCCTCGTACGTCATCGCGCCGCGGGTGTAGGTCGGGAAGGTCGCGAAGAGGTACTCGGGATCGCCGTTGAGCTCGGTCGGGATGGTGTTCCACCTGCCGGGGTTCGTCGTGCTCGCGTAGTTGTTGGCGAACGCCTGGGCCGTGGTTTGACCGCCCGTGGACTCGTTCCACTTCCAGGTGATCCACTGCGCCCAGCCCTCCTGGAACCAGATGTCGTTCCAGCTGGCGAGCGTCACCGCGTTCCCGAACCAGTGGTGGCCCAGCTCGTGCGCGTGCGTCGCCAGGGACACGGAGAGCGAGGGATAGTGGGGCTTCGTCTGCACCTCGAGGACGTATCCCACCCCGGTGGTCCTGTCCACGACCGCCCCGGCCGAGTCGAACGGGTAGGGCCCGAACATCCCGCCCAGGAAGTTGATCATCTCCTCGGTCCTGCCGAGCGCCGTCGTCACCGAGGCCTTCTGGGTCTGGGTGCCCGACGAGTCGAGGCCCTCGAACAGGGGCAGCACGCGCCCGGTGCTGGCCTCGGTCGCCGTGCGCTCGATGAAGTCGAAGTTGCCGCTCGTCGCGGTGGTCAGGTACGTCGAGATCGGGTGGCTCTCCTCCCACTCCCACGTGACCGTCCCGTCGCCGTTGGGCTCGCTCGAGACGAACTCGCCGGCGCCGAAGGCGACCTTGCCCTGCGGC
>Ga0207864_1004395_pt1 | contig 10737 bp, 3 predicted proteins | sample HigsolmetaAR202D_FD_184834 | JGI IMG/M metagenome (GOLD analysis project Ga0207864, IMG submission 184834) | Ionic liquid and high solid enriched microbial communities from the Joint BioEnergy Institute, USA - AR20-2-D (SPAdes) (version 2) ...
TCACCCGCCTACGCGGACGCGCAGTCGACATCACCTACTACCACCGGCACGACGACAGCGGCGTACACCTCCTCCGGGAAGACCGCGCCGGGTACACCATCACCTACACCCCGCCCATCCAAGAACTCCCCGCCGAAGGGACCCTCGCCCCAGGCGCCGCCTGGGAAGGACAGACCGTCGCCACCATCACCCACGACGACCCCAAACAAGCCACCGAACGGCACAACATCACCTACCGCTACACCGTCCTCGAGCACCGCGCCGCGCAACTCCCAGCCGGCCGCTTCGACACGTACACCATCGAGCTGCAAGCCAGCGACGCCACCAACAAAACCGACACCCGACAACACGCCTGGTTCACCCCCTACGTCGGCTACGTCCGCCTCCGCGGCGACCTGATCCTCACCGGCGGCAACGCCATCACCGACGCGCACGCCGCCAACACCACCAGATGCAGCCCCGACAGCGGATGCTAGAGTGAGAAACGCGAAAGGCTCACCGACATGCCCCGACACGCCAACACCCTGCCCCTCCTCGCCACCCTCGCGCTGCTCATCGCCGCCTGCGCCCCCACCACCGAGAAACCGCGCCTCGAGATCGGGTCGGTGCCCGACCTCACCACCGCCCACCCCAACCAGACCGGCCTCGAATGGCGCTACCTCTACCCGAACGACGCCCTCGACGCGCAACCGATCATCCACCGCGTCCTCGGACCCATGAGCGAGAAGGGGCAAGTCCTCACCGTCGAGCACACGTGGGGGCGCGGGTACGATCACCACTACTACCGCTCCTACACCCCCGAAGGCGTGTACCTCCACCGCGAGACGCGGCCCGGCGTCACCATCACGTACGACCCACCCCTCCACGAGCTGCCGAGCGGCCTGGAGGTCAGGCCAGGCGCCGCCTGGGGCGGCACCACCACCGCCATCATCGCCTTCGACCAAGGCGTCACCGAGACGCACACCCTCACCTACCAGAGCATCATCCACGAGCAACGCACCGTCACGCTGCCCGACGGCGAGCATCAGGTGCTCGTCATCGACTTCCAAAGCGTCGACGACGCCGGCCACCGCGTCGCGCAACAGCTGTGGTACCAGCCGTTCCTCGGGTGGGTGAAGCTCCGCGACGACGCCGTGCTCGTAGCCAGCAACGCCGGCAGGGGAGGCCTCTGATGCGCCGCGCCGTCCTCGCCGCCCTCCTGCTCGCGGCCGGGGCGGCGCTCGCGCAGAACCCGTTCCGCGACCTCGCCACGGACGCGCCGCCCCCCGCACAGCAGGACCCACAGCGGCCGACCCCGATCACCATCGACATCCCCGCGTCACAGCTGCCGCCGCCGCCGCTGAACGTCCCCGCCCTCCCCGAGGTGCCGACGGCAGACGCCTCTGAGGAGGTCGCGCCCCCCACGCTACGCGTCGTGCTGCCGAACGACGTGCCCGTCTTCGCCCTACCCGCACTGACCGCCACCCCCTACACGCCCACGCGGCACGCCGTCACGCTCGCCAACCCCGTCTACACCACCGCCCCACCACCCGCGACGCCGCTACTAGCCCCCCTCATGCTCAGCCTGAACCCCACGACTCCCGAAGTCACGAACGACGCGTCACCTCGCGACACCCAACTCACCGGCCACGCCGGCGTGGGCGGCCCCGAAGGGCTCGCCGCGGAACCCGAGGCGGCAGTCGAAGAAGACCCGCGCGACAGAGCGTGGTGTGAGGATGCCGCCGCGCTCGCAACCACCGCCGGCGAGCACCCCACCGCGCTCGTTCGCTGCCACGACGAGACGCTCATCGCGCGCGTAGGCGACCGGCTGCCCGGCGGCGCGACGATCGCCGCGATAGACGCCGCCGGCGTCACCGTCGAACGCGACGGCGCCGCCTACCGCCTGCCGCTCGCGTTCGAGTAGGGGAACGGCGACATGCCCAGGTCAGGCGCGCACCATGTGGTGACCGCCGCCCTCACCCTGGCGGGCGGCGCGGCCGGTTACGTCGTGGCCGCCTGGAGCACCACGATCCTCACCAGCACCAGCGACGGCATCAACACCGCCTTCCTCACCCTCGCGCTCGCCGGCGCCGGCTTCCTGATCGGGAACGCCCTCAGACACCACACCCACGCCGCCTACCAACGGCTCCTGACGCGCCTCGAGCGCATCCCCAGCGAAGCCGTCATCAGCGCCGTGCTCGGCGCCAGCATCGGCCTCACCATCGCCGTCATGCTCAACACCGTCCTAGCGCAAGTGCCCGGCTACACCTGGTGGCACAACCTCGTCACCGGACTGACCAGTCTAGTCGTCTGCGTCGAGCTGACCGTGCGCCACCGCGCCGTCCTCACCGACAACAAACCGGCCAAAGCGACCCCCGTAGACCTCCTCCTCGACACCAGCGCCATCATCGACGGACGCATACAGACCGTTCTACCCCACAGCCTGCCGCACGACGCCGTCGGCGTCAGCACCCGCGTCCTAGACGAACTCCAAGCGCTCGCGGACAGCCCCAAGCCGGACCGCCGCGCGCGCGGAACCAGAGGCCTCAGCAACCTCGAACGCCTCAAAGCCGACGGGGTGCGCGTCACCACCGTGCGCGACGACATGCCCGCCTCCCTCGCCACCGACGCCGCCCTCGCGGAGCTCGCCGTCAAACACCAAGCCACCCTCCTCACCGTCGACTACGACCTCACGCGCGCCGCCAGGCTGCGCGGCGCCGACGTCATCAACCTCAACGAGCTCGCGCACGCCCTCAGACCCCACTACGGCATCGGCGACAAGGTCCTCGTCCACCTCGACGGCCCAGGCAACGAACCCGACCAAGCCGTCGGCACCCTCCCCGACGGCACCCTCGTAGTCCTCAAACGCGGAGCGCCGCACATCGGCCGAACCCGCCACGTACGGATCCAGAACGTCCTCGACCGCCCCACCGGCCGCATCCTCTTCGCCGAAGACGCAGGCCCCACCAACGACCAAGCCCAAACGGAAAAGAACGACGCGGAACGGGGCGCCTGACACGCCGCGGAGCGTCGCCCCGCGGACGAGCCCGGCGGGAACATGGTAGACGTATAGTCGAGACATACTGGCTCGACCGGGCGGGAACGGGCCTGCGGAGGCGTTGCACGGCATGACGAGAGCACCAAGGGAACGCGGCTTGACGCTCGTCGAGACGGTCACCGCCATCCTCATCACGGCCGTCACCGTCCTCGGCGTCACCCTCATCGTCACGCAGACCATCCGCGCCAACGCCAACGACAGACGCGTCACCGAAGCGACGCAGATCGCCGAACGCCTCATCGAACAGACCGTCTCCCTCATCCGCACCCGCAACCTGAACACCCTCACCTGCCCAGGAACCCACACCGGCGCCGCCACCGCCGACAGCGGCGCCCAGTACGCCACCACCCTCGAGATCACCCCCCTCGACCTCGACCTCAACACCGGCGAACACCAACCCACCGCCGAATGCGAAGACGCCGACCTCTACCGCCTCGACGTCACCGTCGCCTGGGACGGAGGAGAGGTGACCCTCTCCACCCTCGCCAGCTCAGACCCCACGTTCGACGCCTACCCCGTCATCGAAACGTTCAGCATCACCGACGACACCCACGCCGACCCCGCCGCGCGCGAGATCGACGTCTGCGCCGACGCCGCCCCGCACCGCGTAACGCTCTCCTGGCGCGTCACCGCCGCCGCCGCCGCCACCCTGCGAACCGGCGACGGCGAACCCGTGCCCGTAGACCTCCAGATGGACGCCTACCCAGTGGACGTCGAGACCACCACCACCTTCACCCTGACCGCCACGAACGCCGCGGGGAAGGAACGCGTCGCGACCGTCACCGCCGTCGTCAACGCCGTCCCGACCGTCACCCAGTTCGCGTACAGCCCCAACCCCACCCTGCAAGGCGTCCCCGCAACGCTCTCCTGGAGCGTGCAGGACGCGCAAGCCGTCTACCTCGACCACGAAAGCGTCCCCAACACCGGCAACCGCACCGTCGACCCCGCGAGCGGCCTCACCGCCACGCTCCGCGTCGTGAACGGCGCCTGCGACCAAGAGCACGAGGTCGCCGCCCCGCTCGACGTCGAACCGCTCGAGATCACCAGCTTCACGCCCGACCGCGGCACCGTCACCGAAGGCGACACCGTCATCCTCGGCTGGGCTTACAACCAAGCCATCAGCCCCGCCTACCACCAGGTAACCCTCACCAACAGCCGCGACAACGACACCATCGACGTCACCGACACCACCCACCACGCCGTCACGCCGCTGGGACCCACCACCTACACCCTCACCGTCACCGACAGAACCGGCGACCTCATCGCGCGCGCCACCACCGAGGTGGGGACGGCGCCGCCCGCGACCATCGCCGCGTTCGACGTATCACCCCTACAGGTGTGCGGCGCGCAACCGTTCACCGCCACCTGGGCGGCGCAAGACGCCGCCAAGGTCACCCTCATGCCGCTCGACGTGGACGTGACCGGCCTCGTGAGCGCCCAGCTCCCGCTGAACGCCACCACCGACCTCTACCTCGTCGCGGAGAACGACCTCGGGCACCGCACCGAAACGCACCGCGTCCGCGTCACGCACAAACCCGCGCCGCAGATCGCCTTCAACGCCGACGCGGCCACCATCACCGCCGGCGACACCGTCACGCTCGCGTGGCAAGTCGAGGACGCCGAGACCGTCACCATCGACGGGCAAGCCGTCAACACGAGCGGCGCTTGGAAGGTCGCGCCGCTACAGGACACCACCTACACCCTCACCGCCGCCAACACCGGCTGCGAACCCGTGCAAGCCACCGTCACCGTCCACGTCGAACCCATCGGCGCCCTGACCGCCGCCATCACCCCCGCAGAACTCACCAGCGGCGAAGAAGCGCTCCTCACCTGGACCCTCGAAGGGTTCGACCCAAACCTGCACCGGTTCGTCATCGAACCAGGCTTCGTCGACGCCGGCAACGCCACCAGCCTCCCCATCCTCACCAACGCCGCCGGCGAACACACCTACACCGTCGTCGCCTACGACCGCGCCAGCAACCGCGGCCTCACCCCCACAGCCCCAGGCAACCCCACCGAAGACCGCGAGCTGGCACGCAGCCAAAGCGTCACCCTCACCGTCGCCCACAAACCCGCCATCGACCAGTTCACCGTCGAGCCCGCATACGTGTGCGGCCCCGGCGTCGTCACCGCCTCATGGCAGACCCGCCACGCGACCAACACCAACATCAACGGACAAGACGTGACCCCCACGGGAACCGGCAGCGCGCAGATCAACATCACCGCCGCCACCCCACCCCTCTACCTCGAAGCGCGCAACCGCCTCGACTACCCCGTCACCAGCGACCCCATCACCGTCACCTACTACGAGACCCCCACCGCCACCATCACCACCGACCGGCACGAGATCGTCGCCAACCAGACCGCCACCCTCACCTGGGTCACGAACGACGCCACCCACGTCACCCTCAACGGCCAAACCGTCGACCCCAGCGGCGCCCTCCAAGTCACCCCAACCGAGACCACCACCTACGTCCTCGAGGCGTACAACGGCCCCGACTGCGAACCCGCCCGCGCACAAGTCACCATCGACGTGCAGCCCGTCGACATCACCAGCTTCACCGCGGACCGCACCGAGCTCACCAACGGCGAAAGCACCACCCTCAGGTGGACCGTCCAGAACCTCAACCCCGACCAGCACCAGGTCATCCTCCACCCCCTAGACCTCGACGTCACCGACCGAACCAGCCACGTCGTCACCCCAGCCCCGCCCAGGGAACGGTACACGCTCGTCATCCGCGAACGCCAAGGCGAGCAACGCGAGCTGCTCACCAGCGACACCATCACCATCACCGTCGACGAAGCAGCCAGCGTCACCGAGTTCAACGCCGACCCCATAAGCATCTGCGGCGCCGGCAACACCACCCTCACCTGGGCCACCGTCAACGCCGCGCGCGTCACCCTCGACGGCGTCGACGTGCCCGCCAACAACCCACTCGGCACCAGCTTCGACGTCACCGGCACGCGCACGTTCACGCTCAGGGCAGAGAACAGCCTCGGGTACCCCGACGTCGCCCAGGTCACCGTCCACCAAGCGCCCGAGCCCACGATCAGCTTCGCCGCGAACCAGACGAGCGTCCCGCAAGGCGCGCAGGTAAGGCTCACCTGGAACGTCCTCGACGCGGACGTGGTCACGCTCGACGGCGAAACGGTGCCGGCGCAAGGCAGCCGCGTCGTCTACCCGCTCGAAACCATCACCTACGAGCTCGTCGCCGTGAAGCACAACGGGGCCGGCGGCGCGCACGACTGCGTCGCCGCCCAACAAGTGACCATCGACGTCGAGCCCGTGTGGATCTCCTCGTTCACCACGGTCGGGCCGCCGGAGGTCACGGCAGGTGAGCGCATCACCCTCACCTGGACCATCGAAGGCGCGTTCACGCCCCCCATGAACGTCAGCGACCCGGGCGTGCACGGCCTCGAGATCATCAACCTCAGGACCGGGACGAGCACGCTAGTCACGGGCCGCACCACCGCCATCTTCACGCCGACGCAGACCACCGACTACAGGCTCAGGCTCTTCTACAAGGAGTGGGTAGAAGGCCGCCCCGACGCATACCGTCCCCGCACCATCGACGAACGCACGTTGACCGTGACGGCGTTCGACAAGCCGGTCATCACCCGGTTCGAGACCTCCACCAGCTTCAGCTCGCCCTACTGCGGAAATCCCAGGTCAAAGGCGTCCGCCAATATCACCTGGGAGACCGTCGGGGCCGTCGAGCTGTACCTGAACGGCAAGCGCATCACGGGCGCCACCGTCCACCCCGACGCCGGCACGCTTTCCGTCAACGCAATCACCAGCATCCCCGGCACGCTCGAGCTGGAGGCGAGGAACAACCTCGGCGACAGCACCTTCGCGTACTACGAGCTCCCCGAGATCAGACCCGTCCAGGTCAATAACCTCACCGTCGACCGCACCGACCCGCCCGTCGGCGGGCTCGTCACCGTCACCTGGGACGTGGAGGGTTACCAGCCGGACAGGGACATGGTCCGCCTGTCGTTCTCCCCCTCCTCGACGGGTCAGGCTCGCCGCGTCGGCCCCAGCGGCAGCATCACGTTACGGCCCACCACCGACACCACCGTCCGCCTCTACTCGAGCTTTGCCGGCTGCGGCTACATCGCCCCCACTGAGGTCACGATCACCCCGCGACCCGTGACCGTCACCAACCCGCAAGCCGCGCACGGCGTCATCAACGAAAGCGACACCACCACCCTCACCTGGGACGTCGCAGGCGTCGAACCCGACGCGCACCAGGTCACCCTCGAACCGCTCGGTGTCGACGTCACCGGCCTCGACTCGTACCAGATCGCCCCGGCCGAAACCACCGCGTACCGCGTCGCGGTGCGCCTCCGCGACCAACCCGAGACGGTCCTAGCTCTCAGCGACCCCGTCACCGTCACCGTCACGCCCACCCCGATCATCGACGCGCTCCGCGTCGAACCCGCGCACGTCTGCACCCCCGGCGCGCCGGTCACCGTCACGTGGGCCACCCGCCGCGCCGCGAACGTCACCCTCAACGGCGAAGTGGTGCCCGCCAACGGCACCACGCAGCTCCCCGCCGCGCCCGTGACCCTCGAAGCCGCCAACGCCACAGGCCTCACCGTCACGCAAACCGCCGCGCCGCTCATCGCGCCCGCGCGCGAGGTCACGTTCACGGCGGACACCACCCAAGTGCTGCGCGGCGAGACGATCACGCTCGCCTGGGAAGCCGCAGGCGTTCACGCGGCTTACCTCGACGGGCAACCCGTCCCGCACACAGGAACGCTCACCGTCGCGCCGCAGCGGACCACCACGTACAAGCTCGAAACGCATACCCTCAACGGCGACGTCGACTGCCCCACCACGCACCAGGTCACGGTCGAAGTGCGAGACGTCACGGTCACGAACCTCACAGCTTCGCCCTCCACCATCCCAGAAGGCGGCAACACCGTCCTCACCTGGAGCGTCACCGCCGACCTCGACCCCGAACGGCACACCCTCACCCTCGAACCGCTCGACGTCGACGTCACCACCCTCGACGAACACACCCTCACCGCCACCGACCCGACCACCGTGTGGCTCGAGCTTCGCGACGCCGGCGGACGCCTCATCGCCCGCAGCGACCCGACCACGATCGCCATCGAAGGCAAACCCGCCCTGACGCGCGCCGACGTCACCCCCCCACAGCTCTGTGCCGCCGGACCCGTCACCCTCACCTGGAACAGCGCCGGCGCCGCGCACGTCCTCATAGACGGCGCGCAACACCCGCCCACGGGACAGCTCACCGTCCCCGTCGACAAGACGCGACAGTTCACCCTCACCCCCGTAGACGCCCTCGGCAACACCGGCAACACAGAGACCGTCCTCGCGCGCGTCGACGCGCTGCCCGTCCCCGCCCTCACCGCCACGCTCATCCAACCGGACGGCGCGACGGGAGAGCCGCAACCCGGCGGCTTGCAGCTCACGGCCGGCGAAGGCGAGGCGCACGTGCCGCGTGGCGCCAGCGTGCTCCTCGAATGGGACGCGGGCGACGCCGCGACCGTCACCCTCAACGACGTCTACGTGCCCGCGCGCGGCACCCGCGTCGTCACCCCGGAAGCGACGACCAGTTACCGGCTCGCGGCGCGAAACGGCTCCTGCGAGGAATCCGGCGCGACCCACAACACCGTCAGCGTCCAGGTGACGCCCGTACACATCGACGCGTTCACCAGCGACCGTTACGACCTCACCGTCGGCGAGGAAGCCACGCTCGCCTGGACCCTCACCGGGTTCGACCCGGCGCATCACACGCTCACGCTGCACCCCACCGGGCAGCAGCTCGACGCGTCCGCGGGCGCCGTCACGGTCGCGCCGGAAAGCGGCACCCAGTACGTGCTGCGCGTCACCGACGCGCGCGGACGCGCGGTCGCCGAACGGCGCCTCGACAAACCCGTGCGCGTCCACCAACCACCCACCATCACGCACTTCACCACCGACCAGGCAAGCGTCTACGGCGACACCGACGTAACGCTCCGCTGGGGCACCAGGAACGCCACCCGCGTCACCCTCGACGGAGAAGAGGTCACCCCGCGCGCGGCGGGGCGCGTCACCCGCACCATCACGACCGATCGGACCTTCACGCTGGTCGCGGAGAACGCCGCCGGCGCCACCGCCACCGCCACCGTCACCATCGCGCACGAACCCGCCCTCACGGCAGCCATCTGGCCCGTCGACCCCCCGAACGGGACCATCTACATCATCGAGCGCGGAGGCGTGATCGCCTGGGAGAGCAACGGCACCGAGACGTACTTCAACGGCCTGCCCGTCCCAGCGAACGGCTCCATGACCATCACCAGCGACATGGCGAACGCGATAGACGGCTACTACACCCTCGAGACCCGAGACGAGCACGGCCACGTCGCCATCGCCGCCCTCGCCAACATCTACATCGCCTCGCGAGCGCCGTACGTCCACGGCCTCACCGCCACCGCCACCACCGTCACCCCAGGCTCGGACGTGACCCTCATGTGGACCGGCACCAACCTCGACACCGAGGGCTACAAGCTCACCCTCGAACCGCTAGGCTTGGACGTCACCGGCCTGCACGACGAGGACGGGAAACGCGGTAGCGTCACGGTCAACGCCTCGACCACCACCACGTACCGCATCAGCGTCACCGACGAAGAAGGCCGCCCAGCCACCCGTACCAGGTACTGGCCGACCGTCACCGTCGCCGTCGCCGCCGACGACGAAGAACCGGTCATCCCCAGCTTCCACGCGACGCAACCAACCTGCGACAGCAGCGACAGCATCCTCACCTGGGTCACGCGCGGCGCGACGCAGGCGCGCCTCAACGGAACGCCCGTCAACACCGGCAACGTCAAGTTCGGCTCCGCCACGCTAACCATCGACTCGCCCGAAACGACCGTCGTCCTCGAAGCCCTCAACGACGCCGGCGCGCTCACGACAGCCACGGTGCACCTCCGCAGACCCGCCGTGCCGAGCATCGACACGTTCACCGCCGACCGCGCCACGGTCACGCCCGGCGAAACGGTCACCCTCCAATGGAACGTCCAGGACGCCGACACCGTCACGCTCAATGGCGCCCAAGTGCCCGTCACCGGGCAAACCGCCGTGGCCATCCTCAACGCCGCCACCTTCACGCTGACCGCGACCAGCGCCGACGGTTGCATCACTACCCACAACCTCACCGTCGACACGGCACGACCGACCGTCACCGAACTGCGCGCGGACAAGACAAGCGTCCGCCCCGGCGAAGAGGTGACCCTCTCCTGGCAGTACGGCACGACACCCGGCGAGCGGCACACCGTCACCGTCGAAGGGCACGGCGACGTCGCCCCCCAAACCACCAGCGTCACCGTCACCCCCGACCAGACCACCACCTACTCCATCGCCATCCGCGACGCCGCCGGCCGCGTCGTCGCGCGCAGCGGCGCGGTCACCGTCCAGGCGCTGCCCGAACCGGAGATCATCACCTTCGACGCGACCCCCATAGGCGTCTGCGGCGAAACCGACATCCTCCTCACTTGGACCACGCGTCACGCCAACCGCGTCACCCTCAACCACAACGGCGTCACGCGCGACCTCACCACCGAACACGGCGCCGCCGCCGTCCGCGTCACGCCCGGCGACGAACTCACCCTCGCCGTCACCGGACACGGGACCGCCACCGAGACCCTCACCGTCACCGGCGGCGAACGCCCCACCATCAACCTGCACCTCG
>Ga0207864_1004396_pt1 | contig 10735 bp, 11 predicted proteins | sample HigsolmetaAR202D_FD_184834 | JGI IMG/M metagenome (GOLD analysis project Ga0207864, IMG submission 184834) | Ionic liquid and high solid enriched microbial communities from the Joint BioEnergy Institute, USA - AR20-2-D (SPAdes) (version 2) ...
ACCCCCCGCCCGGCCGCTTGCTTCTCCCCACCCTCACCGCCGCACGTTCACCCGCTGGCGCGTGCTGCGGATCCCGTCGGAGACGATCAGCTCGATCTCTGCCGCATCGGTGTGGAGCAGCGTCGTGCCGCCGCGGCCGAACGCGAGCACCTCGCCCGTGCGAGGGTCGCGCGCGACGGCGAGCGGGAAGCCGCTCGCGTCCCACTGAAGCCGGACCTCGCGGGCGGCCACCGCCTCCAGCACGGGCGCGGCCTGCGCCTGAACCCGCGCAGCGACGGGCCGGCGCGCGATTTCGGCCGCCGGCGCGCCGGGCCCGACGAGCCGCAGCCGCTCCAGCCGCTGCGGCTGCGCGAGGGAGGCCGGGACCGCGAACGCGAACTGCCGCTCGTCCGGCGCACCGTGCCCCAGCGCTTCGCCCGCGAAGGAGAGCTCGAACACGACGTCGCCTGCGCCGTCCAGACCCTGGAGCGTGTAGGGCCCGGGCTCAGCGGGCAGTGAGGGCCGGGTCTCGACCTGGAATGCGGGCTCGAGAGTGAGCGAGCGGCCGTCCATCCTGCCCCAGACGACGAGCGTGGGCTCCGGCGCGGCGGCATACGCGGCCCGGCCATCCGCCTCCGCTTCGCGGAACGCCAGCACGGCGCGGAACGTGTAGTCGCTGATCCACTCCGGCGAGCAGTAGGACATCAGGTCCACGTGCGTGGACGGACGCTTGAGCTGGCCTGTCACGGGGTCGAAGCCGTAGACGCCGATCGAGCCGTTCACGTACGGATAGTTGGGATCCGGATTGCTCGGGCTGCCGCAACCGACGTGCAGCCGGCCGAAGTTGTGCCCCCACTCGTGCGCTGCGGTCCACGAGCCGCATTGGTCCAGCCCGATCGCGACGGGGTAGCCGACGTAGCCGAGCCCGCAGTACGGCGTCCCACCCACTCGGGGCAGCACGCCGTAGTAGTAGCTCTGGCTTCCCTCCGTGAGGCGCAGCACCCGCACCTCGTTGATGATCGTGTTCCAGGCCTCTGCTGTGCTGGTCGTGCTGACGCTGCTCGTGAGCGGCTGGGAGCGCACCTCCACGTTCGCCCCGGTCAGCGGGAAGACCTTCAGCGCATCGACGAGGTAGGTCTGCGTGTTGCTCGGGGTGACGTTCCCTGTCACGCCCGCGACGCGGACCGGGACGAACCGGATGTCGAACGCCGGCGGCGACCGCACGTCCAGCGTGAACACCCCGCCGGAAGGTGGGAAGACGTTGTTGGCTTCGTTCCCTTCCGCCACGTCGTCATCGGGGTCCACCGTGACGCGGATCCCGAGTCCGGGCGCGATCATGTTGCCGGGGAGCTGGAGGTTCCACGAACTGGTGAGGATCCCCTCGTTCACCGCGGTCGGCACCGACGTCGACGGCGCCGGCAGCGTGTACGCCGCGATCGGCGTCGCGTCGCGGAAGAACTCCACGCGCACGTCCGGCTGCGCCGTGTTGATCTGGCTCGCAACCACGAAGACGCGCAGATAGGCGGGCCGGCCGGCGATGAGAGGCACGTCGCCCGCGAGGGTCTGCGTGCTCTGGACGAGGTAGACGCCGGCAATGGAGAGGTCGAAGGGGTCCGTCGCCGTCGCGCTGAACACGACGGCCGGCAAACCCGCCGGCCGCGCCGTGACCCTGTTCAGGCCGGGCGTCGGCCCCAGCGTCAGCCGCGTCGAGGCGACGCCCGCCGCGTCCGTGGTGGACGTCGCCGGATTCACCGACCCGCCTCCCACGGTGACTTCCCACTGGACCACCACGCCGGCGACGCCGTTGCCGTACGCGTCCGCGACCTTCACGCTGAGCGGCAGCTCGAGCTGCCCGCCCGCTGGCGCAGCTTGTCCATCGCCAGACGCCGGGAACGCGTTCGCGGGCGGACCGGGCGCCGCCGCAGCCGTGAACACCGCGATGGCCGACTGTCCGGCGGAGGCCGTGACGTGCTGTTCTCCGGCCGCGGTGCCAAGCGTCCAGGCCGCCTGCGCATGGCCGTTCGCGTCGGTCACCCCACTGCTCGGCGTGACGTTGCCGCCGGCACCCGCCGACCAGCTCACGTTCGCGCCGGCGATCGGGTTGCCGTACACATCGGCGACCCTGACCACCAGCGGCTGCGGGAGCGGCGCGCCCACCGTCCCCGCCTGCCCGTCACCAGAGATCCGCTCGAGCGCGCCCGGCGGGCCCGGCTCGGCCTGGGCCGAGAACACGACCGGCGCGAGCTTCGGCACGGTCGCCGTCGCCGTTTGCTGGCCGGCCTTCGTGCCGAGCGTCCAGGTCGTGCGTGCGATCCCGTCCAGTCCGGTTCGCATCACGGCGGGGTCCACCGATCCGTTGCCGGGCGTGAACGTGACCTCCACGTCCGGGACCGGGTTGTCGAACCGGTCCGTGACCAGCACGGCGAGCGACTCCGGCGCGCGCTGGCCGACCGTGCCGACCTGGTCGGCGCCGGCCACGACGCGGCTCGCCGCGGGCGCAACGGGGACCACCCTGAGGGGGGAAGACTCCTCTCCACACGCGCCCAGGACGAGCAGCGCGATGGCAGCCATCGTGTGTTCGAACGGTCGCTTCGTGGTTCGGGTCATGAGTTTCGCTCCAGCCCGCGCGGGTGGCAGGGCTCGCCTGGCCAACGCACGCCGGTTCAGAGGCCGAGGCCGAGTGAGAGCCGCGGCACGTGGAAGCGGAACGGCTCGGCGACGTCATCCTCGCCGTACTCGCCGGTGAGGTCGCTGAACGCCAGCGCGACCCTGAAACCACGCACTCGGGCAGACACCAGCGCGCCCGCGAGGACGCCTCCGGCATCCCGCTCGATCCCGGACCAAGCCTTCTCGGAATACAGCCCGTAGCCGCCGAACGCGGACAATTCGAGCGGGCCGGACGTGAAGAGCCGGACGGCCACGCCACCACCTGCGAGCCGCGACTCGTAGTCGCCGCCCGTGCCGATCATCCCCAGCGCCATTGCGGAGACGCGGCGGTATCCGAGCTGGAGGAGCCCGCCACCGGCGTAGTGCAGCCGATCGACATCCGTGCCGATGGAGCCCAGCGCGAACAGCCGCGTGTGGATGGCGCCGTCGGCAGGCGCCTGCTGCGCAGTGAGCCCGGACGCCGCAGTCAGCAACACGACGAACGCACCGAGACACGGCCAGATGCTTCGAGACATCGTGGTCTCCTCAGGAGCGGAATTGGGATGAAGCGACTGCGGCCGACGATTGCCGCGGTGATGGCTGCGGCGACCCGGGGAGTGGAGGCGACCCGCGCACGGTGCGCACATCAGTCGGGCGGGGCATGACGCGGCCACAACAGAAATAATTTGATATCGTGCCCACGCCGCCGCAAGCTACGCGGCGCACAGCAGACGACGCAGCCACCCCGCCGGTGGGCCCGACCTTGCCTCGAATGCCCGATGTCGATTATCGTTGAATGAGTTCTCCCGGGCTTACCGCCCTCTCCCCCCACAGCGCCTGGCCTGTCGAAGGCTGCGAGACTTCCGCCTTCCGGCGAATCGTTCCGAGGCCGATCCGGCTGATGTTTCCTCCAATGAGCACGCAACCACGACCCAACACGCGCTGGTCCGGCTGGTACTATGACGGCCGCACGGCGAAACGTGAGCCCGTCGCCGTGGCGATCGGCGCGGCAGGCATCGGCATCTTCACCGAAGACGGCCGCATCCGCTTCTGGCCGTTCGAGGAGCTGCGTCAAACGCAGGGCGCGCTCCCGCAAGAGCCGGTGCGGTTCGAACACGGCGACGAGGCGCCCGACGCCGTCATCATCCACGACCCCGCGTTCCTCCCAGCCCTCTACGCCGCCGCACCCTCTCTCCGCCCCCGCCTCCGGAGGCCCGGCCGCTCCGGCCGGCAGGCGCGTTCCGCCTGATCGAGCCCGTGGACACGCCGGACGAGCGGCCCGGCGGGCTCTCCCGCGAGTTCCAGCACGTCGGGCCGCGCCACTCGAGGGCATCGCGCTTCGAGTGATCCGCCTGGACTACTCCGCAAACGCCGTTACACAATCGTTACTCCCGGACGAGCGGGACCGTGACCCGGCCGCGTGATTCTCGACGCGGCCAAGCTCTCGCTCAACCGGGGCGCATACCTTCCGGGCGCGCGCGGCGCCGACGCGGAACACGCATTGCGCGCGCAGGCGCAGATCTACTTCTGAGTGGCCGGCCCGCCGACGCGGGCGGCCCGGCCACGGGAGCGAACGACGATGCCTGGCGACAACGAACGACACGTCCGTACACGGAAGCAGCAGCTCGCCACCGCTTGCGTCCTCGTCCTCGCGCTGCTCGCCGCCGCGTGCGGCGAGAGCGGCATGGACAGCCGGATCCTCGTGGACGGCTCGAGCACCGTGTACCGGCTCACGGAGGCCGTCGCCGAGGAGTTCGGCATCGCGCAGGGCGGGGCCGTGCAGGTGATGGTCGGCGTGTCGGGCACCGGCGGCGGGTTCCAGCGCTTCTGCGCCGGTGAGACCGACGTGAACGACGCGTCGCGTCCCATCAAGGATGCGGAGCGCGAGGAGTGCTTCATCAACGACGTCCGGTTTCTCGAGCTGCCCGTCGCGTACGATGGCATCTCCATCGTCGTGCATCCGGACAACACGTGGGTGGACTGCCTGACGATCGAGGAGCTGCGCCGCATCTGGGAGCCGGCCAGCACGGTGGAGAGCTGGGCGCAGGTGCGCGAGGGATTCCCGGACCAGCCGATCCGGCTCTACGGCCCCGGCCCGGACTCGGGCACGTTCGACTACTTCACCGAGATGATCATGGGCGAGGAGGGCGCGAGCCGGTGGGAGTACACGGTGAGCGAGGACGACAACGTGCTGGTCACGGGCGTCGCGGGCGACCCGGCCGCGCTGGGCTACTTCGGCTACGCGTACTACGAGGAAAACCGGGATCGCCTGAAGCTGGTGGCGGTGGACAGCGGCAGCGGCTGCGTGCAGCCCACGCCGGAGACGATCCGCCGCGGCAGGTACGACCCGCTCTCGCGCCCGCTGTTCATCTACGTCAACCGCGAGGCGCTCGAGCGGCCGACCGTCGCCGAGTTCGTGCGCTTCTACATGGAGACCGCGCCGCAGCTGGCCCGCGAGGTCGGCTACGTGCCGCTGGGCCGGGCGGACTACGAGGCCAACGCGCGAAGGGTCGCGGAAGCATCCGGTCATGGATCGTGACGACGACGTGGGGAGCATGCCCGCCGCAGCGCTCGGCATCGGGCCGGCGCAGGACGCGCGGGCGGTGCCGGCGCCGCGGTTCCGCGGGTCGGCCGGGCGCTACCTCCGCGAGCGGCTCATTGGCGCGGCGCTCCTCCTGTGCAGCGCCGCCTCCATCCTGACGACGGTCGGCATCGTCATCGTGCTCGTGGTCGAGGCCGCGGCGTTCTTCGCCGAGGTTTCGCCCGTCGAGTTCCTGACCGGCACGCGGTGGACGCCGCTGTTCCGGCCGCAGCACTTCGGCGTGTTGCCGCTGCTCGCCGGGTCCGTGCTCGTCGCGGCCGGCGCCGCGCTCGTCGCGCTGCCGGTCGGGCTCGCGAGCGCGATCTGCCTCAGCGAGTACGCCAGCCCGCGCGTGCGCCGGATCCTCAAGCCGTCGCTGGAGGTGCTGGCCGGCATCCCGACCGTCGTCTACGGCTACTTCGCGCTCACGTTCATCACGCCAATGCTGCGCGCGGTCTGGCCGCAGACGCAGGTGTTCAACGCCGCGAGCGCGAGCATCGTCGTCGGCATCATGATCATCCCCATGGTCTCATCGCTCGCCGAGGACGCCATGAGCGCGGTTCCCAACTCGCTGCGCGAGGCCGCGTACGCGCTGGGCGCCACCAGGCTCGAGGTCTCGACGCGCGCCGTCGTGCCGGCCGCGCTGTCCGGGATCCTTGCCGCGTTCATCCTCGCGCTCTCGCGCGCCATCGGCGAGACCATGATCGTCACGATCGCCGCCGGCGCCACGCCCAACCTCACGCTGAACCCGCTCGAGGGCGTGCAGACCATGACCGCCTACATCGCGCAGGTGAGCCTGGGCGAGGTGCCGTTCGGCACGATCGAGTACCGCACCATCTTCGCGGTGGGGCTGGCGCTGTTCGGTGTGACGCTGCTCATGAACATCGCCAGCATGCTGGTGCTGCGAAGGTTCAGGGAGGTGTACGAGTGAGGGGCACCGCTTCGCTGGGCGCCGCTTCGCTGGGCGCCGGCGGCGCGGAGCGCCGCCTGGGCTCCGGCCCTTCGGGCCTGGGCGCCGCGCGTGCTTCGCACGCGCTGGGCTCCGCGGCGGCTTCGCCGCCGCTGGGCTCCGGGCCTGCGGCCCTGGAGGGCGGGTCTGCGGCCATCGGCGGCCCGTTGGGTTGCGGGCCGGTCAGGTTCCAGGCCCTCGGCGGCGGGCCTTCGGCCTTGCGCCGCGGCAGGCCTGTGAGTCCGGGTGCAACGGAGCGTTGCGATGAGCGCTGATCTGGTCGGCCCCCGCTTCGAGCCCCGCCGCGCCCGGCGCCGCGCGCTCGGTATTGCGTTCGCCGCGGCGTGTTTCGCGGCGACCGTCGTCGGGCTCGTCTTCCTCGCCATCCTTCTCGTGGCCCTGTGGCGCGATGGCGCGGGCGCGCTGACCTGGGAGTTCATCCGCTCCTACCCGTCGCGATTCGCCTCGCGCGCCGGGATCTGGCCCGCGCTCGTCGGCTCGCTCTGGGTGCTCGCGCTCACCGCGCTGGTCTCGTTCCCGCTCGGCGTCGGCACCGCGATCTGGCTGGAGGAGTACGCGCCGCGCAACCGCGTCACCGCGCTGATCCGCACGAACATCGCGAACCTCGCGGGCGTGCCCGCCATCGTCTACGGCATCCTGGGGCTCGCGCTGTTCGTGCGCGCCATGGCGCTGGGCCGCAGCGTGCTCGCCGCCGCGCTGACCCTCGCCCTGCTGATCCTTCCGGCCATCATCATCGCGGCGCAGGAGGCGATCCGCGCGGTGCCGAACTCGATCCGGCTGGGGGCCTACGCGCTCGGCGCGACCCGCTGGCAGACCGTGCGGCACCACGTGCTCCCGCTCGCGCTGCCCGGCATCCTGACCGGCACGATCCTCGCCCTCTCGCGCGCGATCGGCGAGGCGGCGCCGCTCATCATGATCGGGGCGCTGGCGTTCGTGCCCTTCGTCCCGACCAGTCCGCTGGACGGCTTCACCGTCATCCCGATCCAGGTCTTCAACTGGATCGCGAGGCCGCAGCCCGAGTTCCACCGCCTGGCCGCGGCGGGCAGCATCGTGCTGCTCGCGGTGCTGCTCGGGCTCAACGCCGCGGCGATCCTGCTCCGGAACAAGTACGCGCGCAGGCTCTGATCATGGCCGGCTCCGTCATCACCCCGCCCGGCGAGGCCGCTCTCGAGACGCGGCGGTTGAGCGTGTTCTACGGCAGCACGCCGGCCGTGCGGCAGGTCTCGATCCGGATCCCGATGCGGCGCGTCGTCGCGTTCATCGGCCCGTCCGGGTGCGGCAAGAGCACGCTGCTCCGCTGCCTGAACCGCATGAACGACCTGGTGCCGGCTGCGCGCGTCGAGGGAGAGGTCCTGTTCCACGGCGTGAACCTGTACGGGCCGGACGTGGACCCCGTCGAGGTCCGGCGCCGCATCGGCATGGTCTTCCAGAAGCCGAACCCGTTTCCCAAATCGATCTACGACAACGTCGCGTTCGGCCCGCGGATCAACGGCTACCGTGGCGACATGGACGAGCTGGTCGAGCGCTCGCTGCGCGCAGCGGCGCTCTGGGACGAGGTCGCCGACCGGCTCGACGAAAGCGCCCTCGCGCTCTCCGGCGGCCAGCAGCAGCGCCTGTGCATCGCGCGCGCGCTCGCCGTGGAGCCCGAGATCCTGCTGATGGACGAGCCCGCCTCCGCGCTGGACCCGATCGCGACGCAGAAGATCGAGGACCTGATCTACGACCTGAAGCAGAAGTACACGGTCGTCATCGTGACGCACAACATGCAGCAGGCCGCGCGCGTCTCGGACTACACGGCCTTCCTCTACATGGGCGAGGTCGTCGAGTACGGGCCGACGGACGAGCTGTTCACCAACCCGCGCGAGGAGCGCACCGAGGCCTACATCACCGGGAGGTTCGGATGAGCCCCCAGCGGCACTTCCAGGAGGAGCTGGACCAGCTCAAGGCGCGGCTCGTCGCGATGGCCGGCCGCGTCGAGGAGGCCGTCCGCCTCGCCGTCGAGGCCCTGCTCGAGCGCGACCGCGCCAAGGCGCAGCGGGTGATCGAGATGGACGAGGAGATCAACGAGCGCGAGCTGGAGCTCGACGAGGCCGCGATCCAGCTCCTCGCGCTCCAGCAGCCCTTGGCGCGCGACCTCCGGCTCATCACCACGGCGCTCAGCATCACGACCGACCTGGAGCGCATTGGCGACCACGCCGTCAACATCGCCGAGGCCGTCGAGTACATGCTCGGCGCGGCGCCGCTGCCGCCGCTGCCCGAGATGGAGGAGATGGTCCGGGTCGCCAACGGCATGCTGGGCGACGCGCTGGACGCGTTCATCCGGAGCGACGCCGCGCTCGCCCGGGATGTCCTGCGCCGCGACGACCGCGTGGACGAGCTGCACCAGAACGTCTTCCGCATCCTGCTCACGCACATGATGGAGGATCCCCGGCGCATCAGCACCGGCATGGACCTCTACATCGTGTCCGGCAACCTCGAGCGCATCGCGGACCTCGCCACCAACATTGCCGAAGAGGTGGTGTACCTGGTCGAGGGGAGGACGATCAAGCACCGTGCGGAGGAGTGGCGGAAGAGGGAGTGAGCGGAGGCGGCCGGGATCCCCGTTCGAGGCGCTGCACGCGCGCCCCGCGGCTTGACAGAAGCCCCGCGCCGCCCCATTCTGGGCCGTTCGACCCATTGCCCGGCGCCGGCCAGACAAGAGATCGGTGACGGGGAAGCGATGGCGCTTCCAATGAGCAGTCGGTGAGCATGAACCGGCCGCGAGGGCCGCATGCGCCGGTCGCCGCCGGCCAACAAGCCGGCCAGGCGGTGGACGAGGCGCTGGAACAACTGCTGGTCGAGGTCGTAGAGGAGACGCGCCCGCAACCGGCCCGCGCGTACAGCGACCTGCGCGGTCTGGGCGCGATCGTGACCGGCGGCGCGACCGGCATTGGCCGCGCGATCGCTCTCGAGCTCGCGCAGAACGGCGTGCACGTCGCCTTCAACTACCTCGACGACGGCGACGGCCGCATGACGGAGGAGGCAGAGCGGACCGCGAGCGAGCTGCGGCTGCTCGAGGTCCAGGTCCTCTGCGCCGAGTGCGACGTGCGCGATCCGCGGGCCGTGGAGCGCTTCGTGCGCCGTGCCCGGGAGGCGTTCGGCGCGCTGCACATCCTGGTCAACAACGCCGGGATCGGCCGGGACCGGGCGCTGTGGCGCATGACCGACGAGCAGTGGCGCGACGTCATCGACACGAACCTGACCGGCGCGTTCAACATGATCCGCGCGGTCACGCCGCTGTTCCGCGCGCAGCAGTACGGCAAGATCGTCAACGTCAGCTCCATCCACGGCATCCGGAGCGAGTTCGGCCTGGCCAACTACTCGGCCTCGAAGGCGGGGCTGCTGGGGCTCACGCGCTCCGCCGCCGTGGAGCTGGGGCCATCGAACATCAATGTGAACGCCGTCGCGCCGGGCTACATCCGGACGACGCGGCTCACCGAGGCGGTACCCGCCGAGGTCCTGGACCGCGCCCGTGAGAAGAGCGTGCTCGGCCGGCTCGGCGACCCCCAGGACGTCGCTCACGTGGTGGTCTTCCTCTGCTCCGAGATGGCCCGCCACATCACGGGCGTGGTCATCCCGGTCGACGGGGGGCACCTCCTCTAGGAACTCTGGCAACCCGACGCCGCGCGCGTGCCCGTGACGGGCCGCCCGTCGCCGGGCGCCCGGGTGGCGGCGTCATCGCCATCGACCTTCGACCGCGTGGTGGAATCATGGACTACCGGAACCTGCAGATCGAGATCCGGCACCCCGTGGCAACGATGACGTTGAACCGGCCGCCGCGGAACCTCCTCGACATCGACATGATCGAGGAGATCGCGGACGCGCTCCTGCGGATCCGCAACGACGCGGCCGTCGAGATCCTGGTCCTGCGGGGCGCGGGCGGCAACTTCTGTGAGGGACTCGACCTGCGCGAGCACGTGAAGAACCGGCTCCAGCGCCTCATCCAGGTCTACAGCCGAGTGTTCGAGACGCTGCGCATGATGGACGTCGTCTCGATCGCGGCCGTCGAGGGCAACGCGCTGGGCGGCGGGTTCGAGCTGGCGCTCGGCTGCAACCTCATCGTCGCCTCGACCGAAGCGCGCTTCGCGCTGCCCGAGGTGCGCCACGGCATCTTCCCGCCCATCGCGTGCATCCTCCTGCCGCGCGTTACGCCGCGGCGCCGCGCGATGGAGTGGATCCTGACGGGCAACGACATCTCCGCCGCGCAGCTCGAGCGGGACGGGCTCATCAACCGGCTGTTCCCGCCCGACGAGTTCGACGCCGGCCTGGCCGCGTTCGTCGGGGAGCTGACCCGGAGCAGCGGGCCGGTGCTCCAGCTCGCCAAGAAGGCGCAGTACGAGGCCTACTACTCGACCTACGAGGAAGCGCTGTACAAGGTGCAGAACCTGTATCTGCGGGACCTGATGGAGCTCCAGGACGCGGAGGAGGGGCTGCGCGCGTACCGCGAGGGCAGGGAGGCGGTGTGGCACAACCGGTGATGGTCCTGGCGCGCCGTCGCCGCACGATCGTCCTCGCCGCAG
>Ga0207864_1004398_pt1 | contig 10729 bp, 10 predicted proteins | sample HigsolmetaAR202D_FD_184834 | JGI IMG/M metagenome (GOLD analysis project Ga0207864, IMG submission 184834) | Ionic liquid and high solid enriched microbial communities from the Joint BioEnergy Institute, USA - AR20-2-D (SPAdes) (version 2) ...
GCTGCTGCGCGCCGTGGGCCTCGGCGTCGTCGGCGCCTGGGCCGTGCGGATCGGGCGCTGGCCGCTGCTGGCGGTGCTCGTCGCGGTCGGCCTGGCGGTCGTGTACCGCTACGGGCCGGACCGCGACAGGCCGCGCTGGCGCTGGGTCGGCCCGGGGGCCGCGATCGCCACCGTGCTGTGGATCCTCGGCTCGATCGGGTTCTCGGTCTACGTCAACAACTTCGGCAGCTACAACCGGACGTACGGCTCGCTCGGCGCGGTCATCGTGCTGCTGCTGTGGCTGTACCTCAGCTCGTTCGTGGTCCTGCTCGGCGCCGAGATCGACGCGGAGCTGGAGCACCAGACCGCGCGCGACAGCACCGTCGGGCCGGAGCGGCCCCTGGGGCGGCGCGACGCCTACGTCGCCGACCACGTCGGCGAGCCGGCCGGCGGCGGCTGAGCTACTCGTCGAACCCGGGGTACTCGGCGCCGGTCAGCAGCCTGAAGCGGTCGGGCGGCCACAGCAGCACGAAGGCGCGGCCGGTGATGTCCTCCTCGGGGATGGTCCCCATCTGGAAGCGGCTGTCGCCCGAGTTCGTGCGCCAGTCCCCCAGCATGAAGTACTCGCCCTCGGGCACGGTGATCGGCCCGAACGGGTCCTTGTCGATGTCCTGCAGGTAGCCGCCGTCGACGGCGAGCTCCTCGGGCAGGGGCTTGCCGTCGATGTAGACGACCCCGTCGCGCAGCTCCACCGTCTCGCCGGGCAAGCCGATCACCCGCTTGATGAAGTCCTCCTCCGATCCGCTCGGCTGCAGCCCGAAGGACAGGAACTCCACGACGCGGTCGAGCAGCGACGGCTCCTCGGCCGGCGCCCCGAAGCCGGTGTCGGCGCGGAACACCACGATCTCGCCGCGGCGCGGCTCGCGGAGGTCGTAGATGATCTTGTTGACCAGGACCCTGTCGCCGATCTCCAGCGTCGGGACCATCGACTCGGACGGGATGTAGAACGCCGCCACCAGGAAGGTCCGCAGCAGCAGCGCGAGCCCGAACGCGATCAGCAGCAGGATGGGCAGCTCCAGCAGCGCCCCGCCCCGACGGCGACGCTGCGACGCCTTGGCGTCGTGGTCGGAGTCGGTGCGAGCGGTCATCCTGACGTCTCCTGCAACCGGCCGCCGGCCGGCGGCACCGCTTCCCCAGACTGCCCGCGGCTGCGACCGCCCTGCAAGCGTCCGGGCGGCCGTCCGGCGCGTCCCACCTGTCCGACCGCCCGCCGACGTCCGTGATGTCCACCGCGTAGCCTAGGACCCCGCCGTCCGCTCGGACGGGGGGACGTCGCGCGACCAGGCGTCGCGCCGGAGCTGGGCAGCATGACGACGCCACCTCGCAGCCGCACCGCTTCTCGACCGGTCGTGAGCCGTCGACGCCGTCGTGCCCGGCGGGTGCCCCGCTGGGTGCCGCCGGTGGTCGTCGCCGCGGTCGTCCTCGTCGCGGCGCCGGCCGTGGCCCTCGTCGTGCTGGTGCAGTCGACCGACACGGTGCTGCCCAACGTGGCGGTCGACGGCGTCAGCGTCGCCGGTCTCGACCGGGACGGCCTGCGCGAGGTCGTCGCCGGCCTGGCCGACGCCCGCCTCGACGAGGCCGTCGTGGTCAGCGGCGACCGCCAGGAGGTGACCGCTGACCGGGAGGCGGTCGGGGTCAGCGTCGACGTCGAGGCCACCGTCGAGGCGGCCTGGAGCATCGGGCGCAGCGGGTTCTGGAGCGCCCTGGCCGACCACGTCGCCGCCCGTCGCGGCGAGGTCGTCGACGTGCCCCTGCAGACCAGCGTCGACGAGGAGGCGCTGAGCGCGTGGTCGAAGGCCGCCGCCGCGCAGCTGTCGCGCGAGCCGGTCCCGGCCGGCATCGGCTTCGACGCCGCGGAGGAGCCGCCCGGCGGCGACGACGCCAACCGCGCGCAGCCGACCCAGCCGGAGCCCGGTGTCGCCGTCGACCCCGCCGAGGTCGCCGAGCGGCTGCGCGTGGCCCTCGCCGAGCCCGGCGAGGTGCGGGTGGCGGTGCAGGGCGAGCCGGTCGAGCCGGCCGCCACGCAGGCCGACCTCGACGCGGTCCTGCCGCTGGCGCGGCGCGCGGTGTCCGCGCCGGTCACGCTGACGCACCCGGCCGGTGGCGAGGACATCACCCTCAGCCCGGCCGACCTCGCCGCGATCCTCGGCGTGCCGCGCGACGACGACGCCCCGCCGGGCCGGCGGCTGTCGCTGGTGGTCATCCCCGAGGCCTTCGAGCAGCGCCTCGGGGAGCGGCTGAGGGCCGCCGAGATCCCGCCCGAGGACGCCACCATCAGCCTCACCGGCGGCGGCATCACGATCACCGACGGCCGCAACGGCTTCGCCGTCGACGTCGACGCGGTCCGCGAGCAGGTCCTCGAGGTCGCCACCGGCGAGGGCTCGCGCACCGCGGAGCTGGCCGGCCGCGTGACCGAGCCGGAGTTCACCCGCGAGGACGCCGAGGCGCTGCGCATCGAAGGGCCGGTGTCGACCTTCACGACCCACCACGCCTGCTGCGAGGCGCGGGTCACCAACATCCACCGGATCGCCGACATGGTCGACGGCGCGCTCATCAAGCCCGGCGAGACCTTCAGCCTCAACGAGCACGTCGGCCCGCGCACGGCCGAGAAGGGCTTCGTGCCCGCCGGGGTCATCGTCGACGGCCAGTTCGAGGAGGGCGTCGGCGGCGGCGTCAGCCAGTTCGCCACGACGTTCTTCAACGCCGCGTTCTTCGCCGGCGTGGACATCCTCCAGCACCAGCCGCACAGCTACTACATCTCGCGCTACCCGGAGGGGCGCGAGTCGACGCTGAACTACGGCTCGATCGACGTGGTGATCCGCAACAACAGTCCGTACGGCATCATCGTGGACACGTCGTACACGGACACGTCGATCACGGTGACGTTCCTGTCGCACCCCTGGGCGAAGGTGGAGGCGTTCTCCAGCGGCCGCCGCAACGTCGTCCCCGGCAGGGTGCGCGACGGCTTCACGATCACCTACGGGCGCGTGGTCACCTACCCGGACGGGACGACCTCGCGCGACGAGTGGACGCACACCTACCGGCCGGAGAACTGACCTGGTCCTCCGGCCCCGACGCTGACCGGGCGCACGCTCGCTAGCTCCAGGCCCCGACCTTCGTGGTCACGTTGCCGCCGTTGATGTCCGTGCAGCGAAGGTAGTCGACGAACTTCGACTCGAGCAGGATGTTGTCGCCCGGTTGGCGCTCGGTGGCCCTGAACTTGATGCTGCCTGCGCGGACCCGGCCGTCGCCGCCGCAGTGCAGGTGCACGACGAGGGGGCGCCCGGGGTGGGCGGCGAGGACGCCCCGCGGGACGAGCTCGCGGCTCAAGCCGAAGCGCTTGCCGTGGCGCGGGCCGTGGGGTTGGTGCCCCTTCCGCTCGTACCGTGACAGGAAGCAGCGGTGGGGTGGCCTGACCTCCAGGTACCCCTGCATGACCAGGAACTTCAGCGCCCCACCGTGACCGGCGTTGCCCGGCTCGTTCTGGATCCTCTGCCAGTAGATCGGGGCTTCGAGATCCCATTGCGCCCGCTGCTTGGCCAGCTCCTGCTGCTCGGCGAGCTTCTCTGCCTGACGCTGCTGCTCGCGCTCGGCCTCTCTCAGCTGCTTCTCGGTGGGCTTGGCCGGCGCCGGGATCTTGGCGGGGCGCTTGCGCGTCTCCGCGGGCTTCGTAGCCGCGGCCGCCTTCTTCTCCTGCTCCTCCTCGAGGGCGAGCTGCTTCGCGACGTCGTCCGGGTGCATCCGCTCACCGGTCAGGATGTCTTCGATGAGCTGGGCGAGCCGCACGATCTGGTCGGTCTGCTCGGGATCGTCGTCGTAGTGCTGCACGAGCCAGTGGTAGAGGAGCTCGAGGCGATCCGTGTCCTGGGAGCGCTCGATGCCCCAGACGAAGTGCTCGAAGGCCGTCTCGTCAGTGGTGTCCGGTGCGTCGGGCTCGATCGCCACGGGGAGGCGCTGGACGCTCGCCAGCAGGGAGGCGGTGGCCCGGTTCCCCGCCGCGCGCTGGAGCGCGAGGACCTCCACGGCGGTCGTGAACGCTCCCGATCGCGGGTGCGAGTCGAGACGGCGGCGGCTCGGCGCCGGCGTGGTCGGTCGTCGGCGGAGCGTCGAGAGCGCTCGCATGGTGTCGTGCCTCCCCCGGCTGCCGAACAAGCCGGACAGATCGTCCCGCGTCCGCAGCTCGGGTGCAAGAGCGGATCGGCGACGGCCGTCACCAGGCGTAGGCTTCCGGCGCCGGGCCGCCCGGGCCGGGGAAGAGCTCGTCGAGGCGGTCGAGGGTGTCCTGGTCGAGGGTGACGTCGAGCGCGTCGACCGCCGAGTTCAGCTGCTCCATGGTGCGCGGGCCCACGATCGGTGCGGTGACCCCCGGGCGGGACAGCAGCCACGCCAGCGCCACCGACGCCGGGGCGACGCCGATGTCGTCGCACAGGCGCTCGTAGCGCTCGACCGCGTCGCGGTGGCGGGCCAGCCGCGCCTGGACGCGCTCGGAGGCCGAGCGCCCGCCGCCGGTCTTGCGCAGGATCCCGCCGAGCACGCCGCCGTGCAGCGGGCTCCACGGCACCACGCCGATGCCGTAGGCCTGGCACGCGGGCAGGACCTCCAGCTCCACGGTGCGCTCGGCGAGGTTGTACAGCGACTGCTCGCTGACCAGGCCCTGGAAGTGCCGCGCCCGCGCCGCCTCCTGGGCCTGGACGAGGTGCCAGGCGGCGAAGTTCGACGAGCCGACGTAGAGCACCTTGCCCTGCGCGACGAGCGTCTCCATCGCCTGCCAGATCTCCTCCCACGGCGTCGCGCGGTCGACGTGGTGCATCTGGTAGAGGTCGATCCAGTCGGTCTGCAGCCGCCGCAGCGACGCCTCGCACGCGCGGATGATGTTGCGGGCCGACAGGTAGGCGTCGTTGGGCCAGTCGCTCATCGAGCCGTACACCTTGGTGGCCAGGACGGTGCGGTGCCGTCGCCCGCCGCCCTGGGCGAACCAGCGGCCGATGATCTGCTCGGTCCAGCCCTCGCCCTTGCGCCAGCCGTAGGTGTTGGCGGTGTCGAAGACGTTGATGCCGTGGTCGTGCGCGGCGTCCATGATCCGGTGGGCGTCGCGCTCGTCGGTCTCCGGCCCGAAGTTCATGGTGCCGAGCCACAGGCGGCTCACGGACAGGCCGCTGCGGCCGAGGTGGGTGTACTCCATGCCAACTCCCGTCGTCGGTGTTCTGTGCGATCCTTGGACGGCCATGGGTCGTCCATGGATCGTCCGCCTGGCCGAGCCGAGACGGGAACTCACAGTGACGCGCATGCGTCGAAGAGGAGTCAGATCCTGTCCGAAGGGGAACCCGGGCATTCCAGCCACCTGCCGATCCACGGGAATGAATCCAGTGCTGCCGTTGCTGAAAGGGGCATGCCGAACGAGATGCAGACCATGAGCTCTGACGACCGGGCACGCGTGCCCGAGGACCTGCTCGACCTCTACTTCGGGGAGCTGGGCAAGGTCCGCCTGCTCACTGCCGAAGACGAGGTGCGGCTGGCGAAGACGATCGAGGCCGGCCGCGAGGCCGAGCAGCGCCTCGCCGAGGGAGACCTCAGCGAGGAGGAGCGCGAGGAGCTCGAGCGTCGGGTCGCTGAGGGCCGCGAAGCCTTCGACACCTTCGTGGCCGCCAACCTGCGGCTGGTCGTGAACATCGCCGCGAAGTTCTCACGGCGCTCGCGCCTGGACCTGGCCGAGCTGATCCAGGAGGGCAACCTCGGCCTGATCCGGGCCGTGGAGAAGTTCGACTGGCGGCGCGGGTTCAAGTTCTCGACCTACGCGACGTGGTGGATCCGCCAGGCGATCCAGCGCGGTGCGGCGCACAGCGAGCGGGCCATCCGCCTGCCGGTGATGCTGCACGAGGGTCTCGTGATGATCCGCGCCGCGCGCAACCGCATCGAGGCGGAGACCGGCCGCGAGCCGACCATCGCGGAGCTGGCCGAGGCGACGCGCATGTCCGAGGACAAGGTGCGCGCGGCCCTGGAGGGGGACCACACCGTGACCTCGCTGGACCGCCGCGTCGGCGACGACGCCGACTCCGGCGAGCTCGGTGACTTCGTGGCCGTCGCCAGCGACTCCCCCGCCGACGAGGTGGTGGAGCGCGAGTACGCCGCGGGCGTGTTCAACCTCGCCAGGGAACGGCTCGACGACCGCAGCTGGCACGTGCTGCAGCGGCGGTTCGGCCTCGACGGTCGCGACCCGGCGACGCTCGACGCGATCGGCAAGGAGCTGGGCGTGTCACGCGAGTCCGTCCGCAAGATCGAGCGCCAGGCGCTGGCGCGGCTCCAGGAGGAGCTGGCCGCCGCCTAGGCCCAGACCGACGCCCCGGCCAGAGATGGCCGGGGCGTTTTCCGTTGTCGCAGCAAGGAGCCCGTTCGTGCGCGTCCTCATCGCCGGCAGCCACGGCAAGATCGGCCGTCGCCTCGTGCGCCTGCTCGCCGAGCGCGGCGACGAGCCGGTGGCGATGATCCGCGACCCCGCCCAGGCAGACAAGATGCGTGCGCTGGGCGGGGAGCCGCTCGTCGCCGACCTCGCCGGCGACGTCGCCTTCGCGGTGCAGGGCGTCGACGCGATCGTGTTCACGGCCGGCGCCGGGCCCGGCAGCGGCCCCGGCCCCAAGCAGGTCGTCGACAAGGGCGGGGCGATCAAGCTCGTCGACGCCGCGCGGGACGCGGGGGTGCGCCGCTACGTCATGGTCAGCTCGATGGGCGCCGACGACCCCGCCAGCCGTCCGGAGCTGCGGCCGTACCTGGAGGCGAAGGCCGAGGCGGACGCCTACCTGGCCGCCAGCGGCCTCGACTACACCATCGTGCGGCCCGGCCGGCTCACCGAGGACCCCGGCGACGGCCGCATCGCCGCCGCCCGCTCGCTGGGGCGGCGCGGGCAGGTCCCTCGTGACGACGTCGCCGCGACCCTCGTCGCCGTGCTCCACGACGACCGCACGGTGGGTACGACCTTCGAGGTCCTCGACGGCGACACGCCGATCGCCGAGGCGCTGGCGGCCCTGTAGCGCGACGCGCGCGTCAGCGTTCGTAGGTGCCGATCAGGCGCGCCTGCTCGATGACGTGGCCCTCGATGCGCGAGAGCAGGTCCGCACGCGTCAGACCCGGTTCGGCGTCGACCTCGGTGTCGAGGGCGTAGAGCCAGAAGTAGTAGTGGTGCGGTCCGTGACCCGGCGGCGGCTGCGGTCCGCCCCAGCCCTTGTCGCCGTAGTCGTTGGTGCCCTCCACGAAGGCGCCGCCACCGCCCTCGGGGATGCCGCGGGCGTCCGCGGGGATCCCGTACACGACCCAGTGGGTGAAGCCGTGCACCAGCGGCGCGTCGGGGTCGTGGCAGATCAGCGCCAGCTGCCGCGTGCCCGCCGGCACCCCGCTGAACTCCAGCGCGGGCGACACGTCGTCGCCGTCACGGGCGTGGCGCGCCGGGATCGGCTGGCCGTGCCCGAAGGCCGGGCTCGTGATCTTGAGGTCCTTGATGTTCAACGGCATCGCTCTCACCTCGCACGCAGGCGGCGGACTTGTCGGCATGAACTCTGCCGTGTCCGCCGCCGCACGGAAACCCCGCCGCCGGGGCCGCGCACCTGCTCAGCGCACGAACGAGATGGTCAGCGGGTAGGAGAAGCGCTGGCCCTCGCCGGCGCGCACCGCCGCCAGGACCGTCGCGATCAGCCACGCCGGGGCGCCGACCAGCAGCAGCGGCACGAGCACGACCAGGCCGAGGCCGAAGGTCACGACCGACAGGGCCACCAGCGCCACGAGGTACAGCAGCACCGACAGGTTGAAGTTCAGGGCCTCGCGGGCGTGCTCGGCGACGAAGGCGTCGTCGTCCTTCTTCAGCAGCCAGATGGCCAGCGGCCCCACGAACGCCGGGACCGCGGTGAAGCCGATGAACGCCGACAGGTGCGCGACCACGGCCAGGTTGCGCGAGTCGCGGTCGACCGTGTCTGCCGCGGCCGAAGGCGGGGGCGGCGGCGGGGTCCCGCCGCGCTGGTCGTCGCCGGGAGGCGGGGGCAGGACGCCGGCCGCAGGCGCGGTGGGCGGTGTGGGAAGCGGGTCCATCGTGGGCTCCTGTGACGTCGTGCGGGAGGTGCTCCAACGCCGCTCACGGTAGGTCTGCGGTGCCGGCGCCGCCTCCTCCCGCGTGGGGAATCTGGTGCCGACCGTCCGGTGGAGGCGGCGTCATGCTGCGGGAGGACGGCGGCGTGCCGCTGCTAGGCTGCGCACCCTCCCGAGGTCTTGCGATGGGGGTGCCCGTGCGCGCACGAGTGGTCGTCCCCCTCGTCGTGCTCGTCGTCCTGGCCGGCGTGGCGCTGGGGCTGCTGCTGTCCCGCTGGACCGGGGGAGCGCCGACGCCGCAGCCCGGCGAGACGCCGGCTCCGGACGTGACCCCGCCCCCCGGCGAGCCGCTGTTCGCGCCGCTGACCGGCGAGGAGGTCGACGCGCCGCTGGAGCGGCCGGTGCTCGCCGTCAAGATCGAGAACAGCCCCGCCGCCCGGCCGCAGTCGGGGCTGGAGGCCGCCGACGTGGTCTTCGAGCAGCTCACCGAGGGCGGCATCACCCGCTTCGTGGCCCTGTTCCACTCGCGGCTGGCCGACCCGATCGGCCCGGTCCGCTCGGCGCGCTTCGTCGACGCGGACCTGCTGCCCGCCTACGACCCGCTGGTCGCGATCTCCGGCGCTGCGGCCCCCGTCCACGAGGCGCTCCGCGGGGCCGGCCTGACCGTCGTCGAGGAGGGCCAGGTCGCCGGCTTCTTCCGCAGCAGCGAGCGCGCCGCGCCCCACAACCTCTACCTGCACCCGCAGGAGCTGCTCGACGCGGTCGAGGGGCCGCCGCCACCGCGGGAGGTCGTGTGGGACCACACCGCCGAGCCCCCCGCCGGCGGGACCGCGGGCGACGCCATCGTCGTGCCGATGTCGGACCAGTCCGTGACCGGCTGGCGCTACGACGCGCAGGCGGGGCGCTACCGCCGCGAGCAGGACGGCGCGCCGTTCACCGTGACCGGCCCCGACCGCGTCGGCGCCGCCAACGTGCTCGTCCTCGGCGTGGAGACCCAGGCCATCCCCGGGCAGGACGCCAGCGGCCAGCCGCTGCTCGGCACGGACGTGATCGGCAGCGGCAGAGCCATCGTCCTGCGCGACGGCCGGCGCTACGAGGGCACCTGGGAGAAGGCCTCCCCCGCCTCGCACTTCTCCTTCTCCGGGCCCGACGGCTCGCCGCTGCCGCTCAAGCCGGGGCCGAGCTGGCTGCTGCTGGCGCCCGTCGACCGGCTCCCGCCGCCGGCGGAGCCCGGCGCCGCGACCGAGACGCCCTAGGCGGCTTCCGGCCGCGCCTCGTGGTCGCCCTCGGCGACCTCGTCGGCCGGGACGCCCGGCGCGATCTCCCAGTCGAAGCGGTGTCGGAGCAGCTCCAGCACGGTCATGGCGATCCCCCCTCGGGGCTCGGTGCGTCGTCGCTCTGAGGGCATCGGCCGTCCGGGCGGCGTCCTTGAACGGCGCGTGCGGGCTGAACGGCGGTCGGACACCTACCATCGCGGCGTGACCACGAGCGGGGACGACGAGCTGCTGGAGGCGCTCCGCGCGCTGCGTGCGGCCGTCGCCACGCCGACCTTCGCGCTGGTGGGCCCGCAGCAGGCCGAGCGCCGCCGTCGCCGCGACCGCCTGGCCGCCGAGCTCGACGAGCTGGCGGCGCGCGTGCGGGACCGCGACGCGCCGCTGCTGGCGGTGCTCGCCGGCGGCACCGGGGCGGGCAAGTCCACCATCGCCAACACCCTCGTCGGCCACGAGGTCACCGCCACCGGCGTGGTGCGGCCCACGACCTCCACCCCCACCCTGCTGGCCGCGCCCAGCGACCGCGAGTGGTTCCTCGGCGACCGCGTGCTGCCGCGCCTGGCCCGCAGCGAGCCGCAGTCCCCGCTGCGGCTCGGCCGCGACGCCGGCCGCGTCGTGCACCTGGTCACGACCCACGCGATCCCGTCGGGCGTCGCGGTCCTCGACGCGCCCGACGTCGACTCGGTCCACACCGAGCACCGCGACCTCGCCGAGGAGCTCCTCGACGCCGCCGACGTGTGGGTGTGGCACGCCACCGCCCGCACCTACGCCGACGAGGAGGGCATGCGCTACCTGCGCCGCGCGCGGCGGCGCCGCACCGCGCTGGCGGTGGTGCTCACCCAGGTGCACGAGCGCGACGTCGCCGAGATCCGCGACGACCTCGCCCGCATGCTCGCCGCCGAAGGGCTCGCGGACGCCGAGATCCTCGTCGTCGGCTTCGCCACCCCCGCCGGCGGCCGCCTGCCGGAGCGCACCGTCCGCGACCTGCGCACCTGGCTGTTCGGCCTGGCCCGCCCCGAGGTCCGCGACGCGGTGCGGCAGCGCACCCTCGACGGCGCCCTCGACGACCTCGCGCACCAGACCGCGCCGCTGCTGGACGCGCTCGCCGCCGACGCGCAGATCGCCGGTGAGCTGCGGGCGGTGGCCGCGCAGGCGTACCGGCGCGCCCCCGGCGACTTCGCCGCCGCGCTCGACGAGGGGCTGCCGCTGCGCCGCGAGGTCCTCGCCCGCTGGCGCGACGTCGTGGGCACCAGCCGCTTCGGGGCCATGGTGGAGACCGCCACGGGGTTGCTGCGCGGCTGGCTGCGCGACGCGCTGTCGACGGTCGCCAGCGCCGAGGAGCGGCGGGG
>Ga0207864_1004401_pt1 | contig 10713 bp, 7 predicted proteins | sample HigsolmetaAR202D_FD_184834 | JGI IMG/M metagenome (GOLD analysis project Ga0207864, IMG submission 184834) | Ionic liquid and high solid enriched microbial communities from the Joint BioEnergy Institute, USA - AR20-2-D (SPAdes) (version 2) ...
GAAACCGATCACCAGCTTGCCGCGGATGTTGGAGCGGCGCTTGCCGGTGGCATCGTGGATCTGCATCGCCGAGCGTTCCTGCCCCATCTGCTTCATGGCGGCGTACTTGGCTTCCATCTCAGCGGCTCGGCGTTCATCCTTCTCGCCGCCCGCACGGGTCAGTGCACCGTAGTAGCCGCTGCCGTCACGCTTGGGCAATACGTAGAAGATGCGGCCTTCCTCGTCGCGTACGGCTCGCCCGACGTCCTGATCACGCACTTTCACGGGACGGCCGCTGTACGGACTGCTGACGATGATGCCCATCGGGGGAGACGCTCCTTCGGGTTCTTCTCGAAAGGGGCGATTATGGCATTGAGGCGCGGGGTTGTCGATATGGGATGCGCGCGTGGGAGCCCACCCACGCAGTGGGTGGGTTTTCAGGGGTCGGTGTGCGTGGAGGAGTCCGGTAATTCGTACGATCGTTGCGCATTGGCCTGTATCGGCGGTTTTGTATGTCCGCTGAAGTTACATGGTGAAGTTTCTTTCGCCGGGCGACCGAAGTAGACATCCTGAACGCCAGGTCCTGTCGCGAATGGATCGCGATGGACAGTGCCAGTCACGGACGAAAACGATCTCAACAAGGGAGTACTGAGATGAGCAAGCAGCAGATGATCGATGCGATTCGGGAACACAATCGCTCCGCAGCGCAGGAATTTCTGGCTCGTTTCGATGAGGCTGCGCTTTCGGATTACCTGCAGCGTCTGACACGGGTGTGCAATCATCGTGGAAAAACCAGCCGCTGGGTGCGCAACACCACGGCGCCGGCGGTGGCGACGCTGGCGATGAGCGCGGCCTGATCGCCCCTTTCCACGCGACAAAGCTGATGTGAGCCGGACGTGAGGCCGTGGGCGAAGGATCAGCCTTCGCACGACCTTCCGTCCGGCTTGTTGTTTCAACGGCGGGCCGGGCAACGGCCGATAAAATAGGGGTTCATTGATTGGTAGTCGCGACGCAACGTTGAGCGGCGCGGCCTGAGGAGTTACGGATGCGATTGACCGACCTCATCGCAGGGCTGGGCGTGCGATGTGTCGCGGGAGATGTCGCGACGACGATCGTCGACCTGACCGACGATTCCCGCTGCATCGAACCGGGCTGGCTGTTCGTTGCGCGCAGCGGGGTATCGGGCGATGCGGCGGTGTACACATCCCAGGCGATCGAGCGCGGGGCTGTGGTGGTCATCAGCGAAAACGAACCGCCTGCCACGCTGCCAAAGCATGTCGCCTGGTGTGTTGCCGATCGCGTGGATCAGCGGCTGGCGGGGCAACTCGCCGAACGCTTTTTCGGTCACCCCAGTGAGAAGCTCGCCCTCATCGGCATCACCGGGACCAACGGCAAGACGACGACTGCTTTTCTCGTGCAGCATCTTCTGCACGCGGCCGGCTGCCGGTGTGGATTGATCGGCACGGTGGTGATCGATGATGGCGCGATGCGCCAGCCGGCGGAGCTGACCACGCCGGGCGCGATCGAGATGTCGCGGCTGCTTGCGCGGATGGTCGCCAACGGCTGTCGGGCTGCGGCGGTGGAAGTGTCCAGCCATGCCCTGCATCAGGGACGTACCGCGGCGCTGCGGTTCGCGGTGGGCGTGTTCACGAATCTGACCGGCGATCATCTGGATTACCACGGGACGATGGAGGATTACGCCGCTGCCAAGGCCCTGCTTTTCGAGCAGCTTCCGGAGCAGGGCTGGGCGGTGGTGAACGATGATGATGCGTTCGGGCCGGTGATGCTCGAACGTTGTCGCGCGCATGTGCAGCGGTGCAGCATGAAGGCGGAGGAGGCATCGGACAACATCTGCCATGCGACCGTGCTGTCGTTGGAAGCGGATCACAGCGTGGCGCGATTCGATGGCCCGTGGGGGAGTGTGGAGGCACGGCTGCCGCTGGTCGGACGTCACAACGTGTTCAACGTGCTGCAGGCACTGGCGGCGGCGAACGCGGTGAAATCGATGTCCAAGCGGCTGCGTGGAGCGCTGTCATCGGCACCGCCCGTGCCGGGCCGGCTGGAGCCGGTGCGCGTGGAAGAGGCGGATCACGCGGCGCTGCCGACGGTGCTGGTCGATTACGCCCACACGCACGATGCGCTGGAGAATGTGTTGCTGGCGCTGCGGCCGGTGGTGAAGGGGCGGCTGATCGTGGTGTTCGGCTGCGGGGGCGACCGCGATCGCAGCAAGCGGCCGAAGATGGCGCAGGTCGCATGCAAGCTGGCGGACCGGGTCATCATTACCTCGGACAACCCGCGAACGGAAAACCCCGCGACGATCATCCGCGACATTCTGGCGGGTGTGTCGGAACCGGCGGACGACAGGGTGACAGTCGAGATCGACCGCGCCAAGGCGATCGCCCTGGCGGTCGAGCAGGCTGATGCGGATGACACCGTGCTGCTGGCGGGCAAGGGGCATGAGGATTATCAGATCGTGGCCTGTGCGGATGCGCCGGGCGGCGTGGTGAAACGACATTTCGACGACCGCGAGCACGCGGCTGAGGCATTAAGGAGGCGAGCGCAAAGCCGGGCGAATGTACGCGGGTGATGCGCGAGGTGGTTGCACGTGGGCAATCGCGGCTGCGCAAACGATCAACGCTTTGCGCTGGATGAAAGAATGGCATTCTGGACGGCACAACATCTCGGGCGGGTGGCCCAGGGCAGGTGGCTTGCGCCGCCAGCCGATGAGGCGCTGCGCATCACAGGTGTAACCATCGATTCGCGCGCGGTGGAGGCGGGGCAGCTCTTCATCGCGGTGCGGGGTGATCGCTTCGACGGCCACGCGTTTGTGGCGCAGGCGGTGGCGGCTGGCGCGGCGATGGTGATCGTGTCGCAACCGGTCGAGACGGCTGCACCACCGGGCGGCGTGCTGCTGGTGGATGACACGGTGGCGGCGCTGCAGCGATTGGCGCGGGCGTATCGCCAGGTGTTGCGCGAAGGGGGCGTAAAGGTTGTCGCGGTTACCGGTTCCAACGGCAAGACGACCACCAAGCAGCTCATTCACGCGGTGCTGGCGTCCACCTACACCGGCACGCAAAGCCCTAAAAGCTTCAACAACCAGTTCGGCGTGCCGCTGACACTGCTGGCTGCTTCACCGGAGCAGGATTTCGTTGTTGCCGAGGTGGGTATGAACCACGCCGGCGAGATCGCGCCGCTGGCGGCGATCCTGCAGCCGAATGTCGCGGTCATCACGACGATCGGCTGCGCGCACATCGGCTATCTGGGCAGCGTCGAGGCGATCGCGCAGGAGAAAGGGTCGCTCCTGCGGTTCATCGAGCCGGGCGGCTTCGCGGTGATTCCCGCGGAACTGGCGTGCGCCTCGATCGTTGAGCAGCAGGCGCCCGCGCATGCCCGGATCGTGCGGTTTGGCTACGCAGATCTGCGCGATGGTGAATCGTCAATTGAGTGCGGGCCGTGTGCCGCCATGACGCTTGCCTCTGGCGTAAGGGTCACGTTGCCGATGCCCGGTGCGCACAACGTTCACAACGCACTGGCGGCCATCGCGGTGGGACGATGTCTTGGTGTGAGTGATGAGGCGGCGGCACGCGGGCTGGCGGCAATGCCCCGGCCGAGCATGAGGCTGGAACTGAGCACGATCGGCACCGGTGCGGAGGCGTTCACGCTGCTGAACGATGCCTACAACGCGAACCCCGATTCGGTGCGAACCGCGCTGCGAACGCTGGAGCATCTGGCCCGCAATGGTGATTATGCCGGATGCACGATCGTGTTCGCCGACATGCTGGAACTGGGCGATACCGGGCCGCAGGAGCATCGGCGCGTGGGAACGATGATCGCGCAACTGGATGTGCCCGATGCGCGGGCGGTGCTGATCGGGCCGCTGGCGACGCTTACGGCGGAGGTACTGGCGCAGCACTGGGCGGCCGATCGACTGCTCGTCATTCCGCAGTGGAACGATCGGACGCCCGTGGAGGTCGCCGCGTTCATTCGGCCGGGTGACCTGGTTTTGCTCAAGGGTTCCAGAGGCATGGCGCTGGAACGGCTGCTGCCTGCATTGACGACTGTGACGTGCTAGTCTGACTGCGAATAGCTCTGAATCGGACCAACCGAAGCGCCCCACGTTTGGGCGAGGTGAAGTCAGCGTCGTGATTTACCTGATCATCAACAGCGCGATGGAATGGCTGCAGGCGCACCACCTGGGGTTCTTTCGCGTCTTTCGTTACTCCGAGTTTCGTGCGGTGCTGGCGCTGATGCTGAGCTTCGCGATCGTGATCGCCCTGGGGCCGCGCGTCATCCGCTGGCTGGTCATGCAGAAGGTGGGTGACAACCCCGAGTTCTATCACAAGGCCCTCAATGAGATCACAAGGCATAAGTCGAACACGCCCACCATGGGTGGCATCCTCATCAGCTTCGCCATCCTGAGTTCGACGCTGCTGCTGGCTGACGTGACCAACTTCTACATCATCATGGCGATCGTGTGCCTGATCTGGCTGTCGGTGGTGGGCGGCTGCGATGACTGGCTGAAGCTGGTATCCGCGCGGCGCAAGCCCGGATCACGCGAAGGCCTGTACATGTACGAGAAGCTGCTCTTCCAGCTGGGACTGGCGGTGCTGCTGGGCATTTTCATCCATCACTACGGCGGCAACAGCGTCACCGATGTCGATCAGTTACGTCTGATGAGCCACACTCTGAACCTGCCGGGGCTCAAGACGTGGGAGTTCGACCCGATTCAGGGCACCTGGGTCACCGCCAAGAACATCATTCCCCTGGGGGCGGTGCCGTTCGTGGTGATCACCGTGTTTGTCATCGCCGGTGCCTCCAATGCGGTGAACCTGACCGACGGGATGGACGGGCTGGTCAGTGGCATCGTGGCGGTGGTTGCCTTTGCCATGATGGTGCTGGCGTGGATCGCCGGATACGACGACGGTGAACTGGCCAAGAGGCTGCTGGTGCCCTACATCCCCTTCAGCGATGAACTGGCGATCGTGGCCGGGTCGATGGTGGGGGCGTGTCTGGGGTTTCTCTGGTTCAACTGCGCGCCGGCCCAGGTGTTCATGGGCGACACCGGCTCGCTGGCGCTGGGTGGATTGCTGGGGTATATCGCGGTGGTGATTCGCCAGGAGTTTCTGCTTTTCATCATCGGCGGCATCTTCGTGGTGGAAACGCTGAGCGTGATCCTGCAGGTGTCCTATTTCAAGCTCACGGGTGGTAAGCGGATCTTCCGCTGCGCACCGATTCATCATCATTTTCACCTCGGTGGCTGGACGGAGCAGCAGGTGGTGGTGCGATTCTGGCTCATCAGCGCTGTCCTCGCGGCCGCCGCATTGGCTACACTGAAGCTGCGATGACTGACAAAGGAACCTCTCCCGATACGGCTCAGCCGACACCCAGCCCGGCTGTGCCGTGGCGTACCCATGTGATTACGATCGATCGCGATCCGCTGGCGTATCTGTCACGTGAGTGGCTTTTGACCAACGGCACCGGCGCGTATGCGATGGGCACGGTGCCGGGCATCAACACGCGGCGATATCACGGGTTGCTGATCGCGGCCCAGCGTCCGCCGGTCGGTCGCATCCTCGCGCTCAATCAGATGCTTGAACAGTTGACGGTGGCCGATGGCGGGGGCAGGACAGCCGGGCCGGCACTGATCGAGTTTTCCGCGGCGATGTTCCGCGATCCCAACGGGCGCGACGTCTTTGCGCCGCAGGGACACACGATGCTCGAACGGTTCGAGCGCGGTCTGACGGTGGCGTGGCACTACTGCGCGGGCGGCCTCACGCTGAGGCGTGAGCTGTCGCTGCACTGGAAGCAGCAGGCAGCCACACTGCGATACACGTTGCGCGGGCTGCGAAGCCGGGCGCGGCTGCGGCTGGCGCCGATGATGACGGTGCGTGACTTTCACGCGATGGTCTACAAGGACGCGACCGCGCCGTTCGATGTCGAGCCGGGCGATTCGCGGGTGACGGTGCGGCACGAGGGGGCAGCGGTGACGCTGGCGTGTGATCGCGGTCGATTCATCCCGGAGCCGCAGTGGTGGTACCGCCAGTTCTACGCCATCGACAATGAACGTGGTCAGGAGGATACGGAAGACCAGTTCCTGCCTGGTGCATTCGAGATTGATCTGGAGCCGCTGGACGAGCAGGTCATTACGGTGACGGTGGCGCTGGGCGAGGCGGTGGTGCCGCCGCAGCGCGATGTGTCGGCGAAGGAGCGGCATCTGCAGCCGATGGTGGAGCGGATAGCGGCACTGCGACCGGCAACGATAACCGGCGTCGGCGATGAGGAAACGCTGTCACGCGTGCTGGCAATCGCGGCGGACGACTTCGTTGCGGATCGACGCATCGGCGGGCAGAAGCTTTCGACGATTCTTGCGGGCTATCCCTGGTTCGCCGATTGGGGGCGCGATACGTTCATCGCGCTGCCGGGGCTGTTGCTCGTCACGGGACGCTATGAGGAAGCCCGGGCAACGCTGCGGACCTTCGCCCGCGCGATCCGTAACGGGCTGGTGCCCAATCGCTTTGACGATTACAGCGATGCGGTGGCAGCGGCACATTACAACACCGTCGATGCCAGCCTCTGGTTCATTCACGCGGCGATGCAGTACGTGGACGCCACGGGCGACATCGACGCATGGACCGACTGGCTGTGCGATGCGTGCTGCAGCATCATCGACGCCTATATCAAGGGCACCGACTATGCCATCCGCATGGCGGGCGACGGGCTGATCACCGCGGGGTCACTCGAAACGCAGCTCACGTGGATGGATGCGGCGTGCGGCGGAAAGGTGTTCACGCCGCGCGCGGGCAAGGCGGTCGAGGTCAACGCGCTGTGGTATCACGTGTTGATGGGCATGGCGCAACGGCTGCGCGAAAGCCATCCACGTGTGGCGATGCACTACGACAAACTCTGTAAGCGCATCAGCAGGTCATTTGTGCGCGTCTTCTGGGATGAGGAGTTGCGGCATCTGCGCGACCACGTCTGGATGGACGACAAGGGCGTGGAACATGCCGACCGTTCGCTGAGGCCGAACCAGATTTTCGTGGCGTCGCTGCCCAGTTCGCCGTTGCCGCGCACGAAGCTGAAGCTGGTGGTGATGGCGGTGAAACGGGCGTTGCTGACACCGTTCGGCCTGCGCACGCTGCCGGAGAATCACGCCTGTTATCACCCACACTACACGGGCCCGCAGATGCAACGCGACGAAGCGTACCATCAGGGCACGGTCTGGCCCTGGCTGATCGGGCCTTACGCTGAGGCGGTGTTGCGCATGGACAATTTCAGTGATGAGGCACGCAGGGAAGCGATCGAGGCGATTACGCCACTGCTGCGACAGATGCTCGGCGAAGGGCCTTTCGCCACGACGGGCCAGCTTTATGAGGTGCACGACGCCGCGGCACCGCATCGGCCGGGCGGCTGCATGGCGCAGGCATGGAGCGTGGCCGAGGTGTTGCGCGTGTTGCGCCTGCTCGCCTGAGCGATCGTCAGGCCGAGCGCCGGCGATGTACCAGCATCATCACACCCGCACCCGCCAGCATGATCGACGCCGGTTCAGGCACGATCGAGAGGTGATCGATGGCGTGTGACGCGGCCCACTGCCAGTCCTTGTTGCCCTGTATGATCAGTGTCACCTGATCGATCTGTACATCGGGCGACAGATGGACCGTGTGGAACAGAGCGCCGTTGAGAAACACTTCGAGCAGTTCGCCTGAACGATGGAATTCCCATTCCACCGTGCCCGTCTGTGTCGCGTTGACCTGCGTCAACTCTGAATTGGCTATGACGCGCAGCAGTCCCCAGTTGGTGACATCCGCATCCGCCAGCGCGATCTCGACGATGGTGCTCCCCTGTGACATCAGCCACAGAAACACGTTTGATCGCTCGCTGACGTCATTCGATTGCCACGAATGAACGAACCGTCCGCTGAAATCGCCCACCGGATCGAACTGGCGCGTCAGCCGCACGTTGATCCATTTGCCCGCTCCCCCATTGTGAACCAGCCCCGTCGTTTCGAGCTGGGAATTGTTGAAATTTCGCTGCCAGCCGGCATCGGTCGTGTTGTCCAACTGGATCATCCATTCGGAGTCGAGCGTCGGACCGTCAAACTCATCGACCCACCATGGTGAAGCTTCGACATGACCCGGCGCGAGGGTGGCAAGCGCCCACGCGACAACCGCGGCGATCGCCGGCCGATGAAAAAAACGCAGCATGGGTATCCCTCCAGAAATTGCGAGAAACGATTGGTGGAGAGATACCATACAGAGGGGACAAGGCAAGAATAATTTGAAAAAAATTCACAAATTTCAGCTGCGGTTCGGGGAGGGTGTTTGCCCAGCTTCCCTCGTCGACGTCGATTATCAATGGATTGTGGTTATCGGATGTTATGGCTGTCCGACGCCGGCAGACCGGTACGTCTCGGATTGTGTCGCGTGACGCGGCGAATTGCGCATGGCCTGTTCGACCACATCGCACAGCCGCCTCTTCAGTTCCGCATCGCTGAACTGTTCCTGCGTGAGGCGCGCCGCCCGGGCGCCCATCGCCCTGCGTTCCGATTCGGGCGTCGCCAGAATCGCCTCGAGCGTCGCGACCGCACCATCAACATCGCCGTGACGAATGCGCCAGCCGATGCGATGCTCATCGATGATATCCGACACGTGGCAGGGGTCGGGGCCCAGCAGCAGGATCGGCCGCTGCACCGCCATCGCGCCGTACACCTTGCAGGGATGCACCACGCCCACTACGGTTTCACCGACCGATACCAGGTGTACGTCCGCTGCCGAGAGCGAATACTTGATGCGATCCAGCGGCTGATAGGGCAGCGAAATGATGTTACGCGGCTTGTGCTGAGCAATGACCTGCTCCACCTCTTTCTTGCCCATGCCGCCCCCGATGAACATGAAGATGAGTTCCTCGCGGTGCTGTAATCGCAACGCCGCCTGAAGTACCGTGCTCAGCGGGTTGGAGGACGTGTGATTGCCGCTGTACATCACGACGAGCTTGTTTTCCAGACCGTGCTCGCGGCGGAAGGGGTTGTCCGCGTGTTCGATCACCTCCAGGTGGGACTGATGAGGCCACGGCGGCATGATGTGCAGCTTTTCGCGGATATCGCGCTTGCGCAGTACACGCTCCGCCATGAAGCGATCCAGCACGATCACTTCGTTGGCACGCTTGAGTATCATGCGGTTGAGCACGTTGAATGCGCGAACAGCAGGTGAACGCTCCGACAACTTGCCCAGTACGACCACCTGGTCCGGGTTGAGGTCCATGACCCAGTAGGCGATCGGTGTGCGCCGGAACATTGCGATGGACAACGCTGCGATTGCGGCCATGGGTGGCGAGGTGGTGATGAACAATCCCGCCAGATCACGCATGAACAACCCACGGAAGATGCACTGAATCAGAAATGAAAGCTGCCCCAGGAGCCGAACCGGTATGGATTTTTTTCCAAACGAACACCAGGGCAGGCGGTGAATCTCCACCCCATCACGCACCTCCCGCCGCGGAAACCGCACGCTCGGATCGTCATACCCCCGGTCCGAAGTGAGGACCCGCACCCGCCAGCCCCGCCGAACCAGTTCTGCGGCGGCTTCGTGCATGTACTGACCAACTGCGGCCGGGTCGGGCACGTAAACCTGGCTGAAGATCAGGATAGTCTGCTTGAGCGGCAACGGTAGCTGCTCCGGTTCACGAACCGTTAAAGCCATGGATGGATCATCCACGGTTATGCAGGCTCACGGCATATCCGGTAACGCGTCGTGTGACGGCCCAGAAAATGTCCATTTCGCCCCTATCGGTAATCGTCTGTGATACCTTGCGATCCAAGCTGTGGACGATTGAGACCGCCTGCGAATCAATATGCCGGCGAATCGTACCGCACCTCGCGGAGGGTTTCCTGCTGATGGAACCAGGCCACGGTCCGTCGAAGGCCTTCCTCCAGCGACACCTCGGCTGACCAGTCCAGTAACTCTCGGGCGCGCGAGGTGTCCAGGCAGCGACGCGGCTGGCCGTCGGGCTTGCTCGTGTCCCAGATGATTTCGCCCCGGAAGCCGCACACGTCGGCGATTATCTGGACAAGGTCGCGAATCTTCACCTCCCGCCCCGTGCCCAGGTTGATCGGCCGGGGATCGGTCATCCGTTCCGCGACACGCAGCAGCCCCTCCGCCGCATCGTCCACATACAGGAACTCGCGCGAGGCGTTGCCCGTTCCCCAACAGGTGATGCTGGGTTGATTCTGGCGAATCGCCTCGACGCATTTGCGGATCAGCGCGGGCACCACGTGCGACGTGTGCAGATCGAAGTTATCGCCCGGGCCATACAGATTCACCGGTACCGCCACCACACCGGGGAAGCCATACTCCCGGTGGTATGCGTCGAGCATGACGAACAGTGATTTTTTCGCGATACCGTAGGGGGCGTTGGTTTCCTCAGGGTAACCGTTCCAGAGGTCCTCCTCGCGGAAGGGCACCGGGGCGAACTTCGGATAGGCGCAGACTGTGCCAGCCTGCACGAATTTTCGCAGGCCACGTCGCCGTCCGTGCTCGATGAGGTGCATGCCCATGGCGAGGTTGGCGTAGAAGAACCGGCCGGGATGGTCGCGGTTGGCACCGATCCCGCCCACTTCCGCCGCCAGATGGATTACCACGTCCGGGCGAAAGTCATCGTACATCCGCACGACATCCGCCTCGCGGGTCAGGTCGTACTCCGCCCGCCGGGGCACATCGATGTGCGTGCAGCCGCGCTGCC
>Ga0207864_1004409_pt1 | contig 10700 bp, 7 predicted proteins | sample HigsolmetaAR202D_FD_184834 | JGI IMG/M metagenome (GOLD analysis project Ga0207864, IMG submission 184834) | Ionic liquid and high solid enriched microbial communities from the Joint BioEnergy Institute, USA - AR20-2-D (SPAdes) (version 2) ...
CGTTGCCTGCATGCGAAAGCTACTCACCATCTTGAATGCAATGCTACGAAGCGGCCAGCGTTGGAACCCGCAACCGATGGTTAGCTGAACACAGTTGCTCTCAAAGGTTGGAGCCTCCGGCAAACCCAGGGCGATTCAGCAACGTCCTCCGGGACGACGGCCTCAGCTACGGCGCCTACGTCGAACAGCTCACGTACCTGCTGTTCCTCAAGATGGCGCACGAGCGCACCCAGGAGCCGTGGAACGAGCCGTCGATCATCCCCGAAGGCTACGACTGGGCCTCTCTCCTCGCCCGGGACGGCGGTGAGCTGGAGACCCATTACCGGCATGTCCTGGAGCACCTCGGCACCCAGAAAGGCATGCTCGGGTTGATTTTCCGCAAGGCACAGAACCGGATCCAGGATCCGGCGAAGCTGCGTCGCCTCATCCTCGACCTGATCGACAAGGAGCAGTGGCTCGCCCTCTCGGCGGACGTGAAGGGTGACGCGTACGAAGGGCTGCTCGAGAAGAACGCGCAGGACATCAAGGGCGGCGCGGGGCAGTACTTCACACCGCGGCCGTTGATCCAGGCCATCGTGGACGTGATGCGGCCGAAGCCCGGCGAGACGATCTGCGATCCGGCGTGTGGGACCGGCGGCTTCCTCCTCGCCGCGCACGATTACATTGTTCGCAACTACCCGAACTTGACCCGGGAGGAGCGGGAGCACCTCAAGTACGACGCGCTCCGCGGCGTGGACATCGTGGACGGGGTCACGCGCCTCTGCGCGATGAACCTGCTGCTCCACGGGATCGGCCCGATGGACGGGGAGCGGGAGCTGCCGGTCAGGACCGACGACAGCCTGCGCCAGGATCCCGGCGAGCGCTACGACCTCGTGCTTACGAACCCGCCGTTCGGCCGGAAGTCCAGCGTCCGGGTCATCAACGCGGAAGGCGAGGAGGAGCGGCAGGACCTGACGGTGGTACGGGATGACTTCTGGGCGTCCACCTCGAACAAGCAGCTCAACTTCCTCCAGCACGTCCACACGCTGCTCAAGGTGAACGGCCGCGCGGCCGTCGTCGTGCCGGACAACGTGCTCTTCGAGGGTGGGGCCGGCGAGACGATCCGGCGCCGGCTGCTCCAGCAGTGCGACGTTCACACCCTGCTCCGCCTCCCGACCGGCATCTTCTACGCGCAGGGCGTGAAGGCGAACGTTCTGTCCTTCGACAAGAAGCCCGGCCGCGAGCAGCCGTGGACCACGAAGCTCTGGATCTACGACCTGCGCACGAACAAGCACTTCACGCTGAAGACGAACCCGCTCCAGCGGAAGGACCTGGACGAGTTCGTCGAGCTCTACAACCCGGAGAACCGCCACGATCGCAAGCCCACGTGGAGTGAGGAGAACCCGGAGGGCCGGTGGCGCGCCTACACGTACGAGGAGTTGATCCAGCGGGACAAGGCGAACCTCGACATCTTCTGGCTACGGGACGAAGCGCTGGAAGAGTCCGCCAACCTGCCCGACCCGGAGGTCATCGCGGCGGAGATCGTGGAGGACCTGCGGGCGGCGCTGGAGGAGTTCGAGGAGATCCAGGCGGAGCTGACGAACCGATGAGCGACGTGTCCGTCATTCTGCCGAGGCCGGATCGCCAACTGGTGCTCCCCCTGGTGGAAGAGTTCGATTCCATCAACGGCGTGGACGAACGGGCCCTCGCCCGCCTGTTCGCTTCATAATCCAGACAACACGGTACGCGAGAAGATCCTTCTCGAGGTCATCGCGGTCAACCAGCTCTATGGGACGAACATCTACCACGTCCGGGAGCTTGCCGATCACATTCACAGGTTGAGGATCGATGGCCTCCTGCGCGATGGGGTGCCGGAGGCGGTGGAACGGATTGCCAGCGCCCAGATCAAAGGAAGGCCGAGGCGGTACTACTCGTTCGCCACGAAGAACTGTAGCTGGCATTACCCGGAGCTGTTCGCAATCTATGACCGCCACGTGGATCGAATCCTTTGACTATATCGGCAGCAAACAGGTTTCTCGACGTTCCAGCGCGCGGACCTCGGGCGCTCTGCTCGATTCTGCAGGGTGTTGAGTGATTTCCGTACGTACTTCGATCTGGATGACTTCAGCCTGAATGAGCTGGACAAGGCGCTCTGGATGCCCGGCAAAGTGCACGAGCCGAGGTATGGAGAGTGACGCGGACGTGGACCGCAACGTAAGGGGCAGCGGTTCGTGTGCGCGTCTTCGGCGCACGACACGGTCTAATCGAGTTTCCCGCCTTCCGCCCCGCCGTCCACCATGCGCAACGCGACCTCGAGCGCCCGTGCGGAAGGCGAAGCCACGTGCGGCTCCACCCCCCGTCCTTCCAGGCGCCTTCCCTCCGGCGTGTAGAAATCGGCGGTCGGCAGCAGGAGCGTCCAGCCGTCGCCCAGCGGGATCTCTGCCGGTGAGAGCATCGCGCCCGCCGTCCGTTCACCGATGATTGTGGCGCGGCCGGTGGAGGCCAGGAGGTGGGCGAGCGCTTCGGCGGCACTGGATGTCGCGCGATTCACCAGCACGAAGACGCGGCCGCCGAAAACCGGCGCCCGGGGTTCGACCCGGCCCGTGAAAGCGCCGTGCGTCCGCAGTGCGTGGAAGAACGCACCGACGTCGTAGTCGTCGCTCGCCAGGACCGGGAGGGCTGTGTCGTCGGCTTTCGGCGGACTGCGGTGCGTCGACCACCATCTCCTTCCCACGAAGGTACCGGCAGGCACCGGCTCCGACAGGAGGTGCGCGGCCACCGCCATCTCCGACAGGTCACCGCCCGGAACGCCGCGGAGGTCGATGACGAGGGTCGTAACCCCGTCTGCCGCGATGCGGGAGAAGGCGCTGTCGACGGCGGCAGTCGCGCGGCCGAAATGGCGGAAGCGGAGGTGCGCCACCGAATCGGACAGGTAGCGTAGCTCCGGCGACGCGCCCCGGGAAACGTCCGGTGGAGGGGGCGAGTTCAGCTGAACGGGGGAGCGGGCGGCACCGCGACAGATCCCCACCCCCGCTTGCCACCCACCGCCGCACCCCGCATATTGCCGCCCCTTTTCGATCAGACCCCCAGCAGAAGACTTCCTGGCAGCACCAAGCAGCACGCATGACGATAGAGGCGAAGTCTGCCCCTTATCTCCGCGGGCTCAACCCCGAGCAGCGCGCCGCGGTCCTGCACACGGACGGGCCGTGTCTGATCCTGGCCGGCGCGGGCTCCGGCAAGACGAAGACGCTGGTCCACCGCATCGTGCACCTGATCCGCGGGAAGGAGGTGCCGCCGTCCCGGATCGTGGTCGTGACCTTCACGAACCGGGCGGCGGACGAGATGCGGGAACGCGTGCAGGCGTTCGCGGGGAAGGACGCCCGCGCGGTCACGGTGTGCACCTTCCACGCGCTCGGCGTGCGGATCCTGCGCGCCCACGGCAAGCGCCTCGGCCTGCCGGAGCGGTTCGCCATCTATAGCGGGCCGGACCAGCTCGGCGCGCTCCGCTCCGCGTGCGCCGAGATCTCGATCGACGACAACCGCTTCGACCTGAAGCGCATCCTGCGCCGCATCTCGGACTGGAAGAACCGCCGGGTCTCGCCCGCGGAGGCGGCGCGGGAGGTGGCCGAGGCCCGGACGCGCGGCACCCGCGCCGACGACTACGCGATCCTCGCCGCGCACGCGTACGCCCGCTACGAGGAGACGCTGCGGGCGGCCGGCGCCGTCGACTTCGACGACCTGCTCCTCCTCCCGGTCCGGCTCCTCGAGGAGGACGAAGAGGTCCGCCGCGACCTGTGGCGGCGCTGGCACTACCTGATGATCGACGAATACCAGGACACGAACACGGTCCAGCTCGACCTGGCGAGACTCCTGGCGGGCCCCCGGCGGAACCTTTGCGGGGTCGGGGACGACGACCAGTCCATCTACGCGTTCCGCGGCGCGGACGTCGGGAACATCCTGGAGTTCGAGCGGCACTTCCCCGGCGCGCGGGTCATCAAGCTGGAACAGAACTACCGCTCCACGCAGCGGATCCTGGACGTGGCGAACGCGGTGATCGCGGGGAACCAGCGTCGCCACTCGAAGCGCCTCCGAACGGACAACCCGGTCGGCGCGCTGATCGACTACTACGAGCACGAGGACGAGGAGGCGGAGGCCGAGACGATCGCGAACGAGATCTCGATCCGTCGCTTCACGAACGGACAGAAGTGGGGCGACTTCGCGATCCTCTACCGCACGAACACCCAGTCCCGGCCGCTGGAGGAGGCGCTCCGGGCGAAGAACGTGCCCTACCGGGTGGTGGGCGGCACGTCGTTCTTCGACCGGAAGGAGGTGGCGGACGCGCTGGCGTATCTCCGCGCCGTCGCGTTCCCGAAGGACGAGATCGCGATCCGGCGGATCATCAACTACCCGGCCCGGGGGATCGGCCGCACCACGGTCCTGAAGGTGGCGGAGCGGGCGGTGTCGGAGCGGATCGGGTTCGTGGACGCGCTCACCGCGGTGGGTCCAGGCGACGTCGGCGCCGCCGCCCACCGGGCGATCGCCGACTTCCTCGCGATGCTGGAGGAGGAGCGGGAGAAGCTGCGCGCCGCGGAGGCCGAGGCCGCGGCCCGGCCGCCGGGGACCGGACTCCCGCCCATCGCGCGCTGGGCCGAAGCGTTCATCCGCCGCACCGGCCTCGAGGAGGCGATCCGCTCCGACCCCCGGAACGAGCGCTCCGCCTCCTACCGCGTGGACAACGTCCGGGACGTGATCGGCTCCATCGCCCGCTACGAGCGCAGGGTGTGGAGCCAGCTCGGGACCGTGGAGCCGGGCAACGAGGGTCGAAGGAGCGATGTCGCCTCGATGAACGGCGAACAGGATCCGCTCGACGAGGCATGGACCCCGCCGCGCCTGGTGGAGGCGCTCTCCCGGATCGCGCTCGCGGACATGGACGACCGCTCTGAGGACGAGGGCCCGGTCGAGAACGCGGTCACGCTCATGACGCTCCACTCCGCGAAGGGACTCGAGTTCCCGGACGTCTACATCGTGGGCCTCGAGGAGGAGATCCTCCCCCACGCGCGATCGATCGAGGATGCGGGAGATCCCGAGGCCGTCGGGCGCACCGACCCGCTCGCCGAGGAGCGCCGGCTCCTGTACGTGGGGATCACGCGGGCGAAGAGCCGGCTCACGCTCTCGCTCTGCCGTGCGCGGCGGAAGAGCGGCCAGCTCGTGCCGCGGCTCCCGTCGCGCTTCCTCCAGGACATCCCCGCCGAGCTCCTCAACGTGAAGACCGCGAAGCCGGTCCTGACGCCGGAGGAGTCCGCGGAGCTGAGGCGGAACTTCTTCGCGCAGATGAAGGCGATGTTCGCGCCGGACGCGGGGGAGCAGGGCAACGGGGCACGGTCCGGCTGAGCCGGCGTTGCCCTGCCCGGCGCGGGGGCCTTGCGGGGCGGTAGTACGAAACGTACTATTCGTACGATGAGGAAGGAACAGGCGTCCACGCTCGAAATGGCCGTGCTCGGGCTGCTGATCCAGCGGCCACGGACCGGATACGCCGTGAGGCAGGAGTTCTCCGGCACGCCGATGGGGCACTACAGCGACAGCCCGGGCTCGATCTACCCGGCGCTGCGGCGGCTCGAGGCCCGGGGCTGGATCGAGCGCCGGGAGGAGCCCGGCCGGTCCGCACGGCCGACGCGGTACTTCGCGCCGACGGCCGCGGGGCGGCGGGCCTTCATGACGTGGCTGCGGCAGCCGGTCACGGCGGAGGATGTCTCCCGCGGCATGGCCGGGCTGGTGCTCCGTCTGGCCTTCATGGGCCCGCTCCTCGGCCCGGAGGGGATGCGGCCGTTCTTCGAGTCGCTGCGGGCGGAGCTGGCGGCGGAGGCGGAGGCGCTCCGCGGCTACCTGCGGGAGCACGGAGCCGGGCTGGAGCGCTCCGCGCGCTACGCGGTCGAGCACGGGCTGCGCGTGGTGGAGGCGGAGCTCGCCTGGGCGACGGACTGTCTCGAGGACCTGTGCGGAGGGCAGGGCGATGAGGAGTGACGCGGCGAGGATCGTGGGGTTCACCGCGTCGTGTGTTGCCGCGTCCGCCGTGGGGTTGCCGGGGATGCCGGAGCCGCGGGGGCAATGGCTCGTGCTGCTGGCGGCCTTCGGACTCCTGGGCGCGCTGCTGGCGGTGCTCACGCGCTCGCTCCCGGGCACGCGGCGGTCGCGGGCGGTGCTCCTGGCGGGCGCGGTGTTCGGGATCATGCAGCTGGGCACGCTCGTGGAGTACACCGTGTTCTCCACCGCGCCCCCGGCGGAGATCGTGCGGCGGCTGGCCTCCGGTCTCTGCGCTACGGTCCTCTTCTTGGGGCTGGCGACGTGGCTCTTCCGCGGCCCGGCGGAAACCGCAGCCGTCGTCGCGCCGCCACGGTTCGGGGTCTTCGGCCGGGCCTGGCGCGCGGTCGTCGCCACGCTCGCGTACGTGGTGCTCTACCTGGTGGTGGGCGCCATTGCCTTCCAGTTCACCGCGCCGTTCTACACGGACCCCGCCTACGGTCTCGACCTCCAGGTCCCCGGGCTCGGCGCGATCCTCATCACCCAGTTCCTCCGGGTGCCGATCTTCCTGTGCGCGCTCTGGCCGCTCGTCGGTCGGCTCGCGATGCCGCGGGGGCGGGCGGCGCTGCTCGGCGGCGCGGTACTCTTCCTGTTGGGCGGCCTCGTTCCGCTCCTGGCCGTTACGGAATGGCCGGCCAGGCTCCGGATCTATCACTCGATCGAGATCTTCCTCCAGAACGCGCCGACGGGAATGCTGATCGCCTGGCTCGGCACGCGGCGGGCGGAAGCGGCGCTGGCCGGGCGGAGCACGTCACGGGTGCGGACCGAGGCCGGGGCGTTCTGAGGGTCGAGGGACCCGCGGATCCGGAAGTTCCGTACATCCCGGTCGAAAGCGACGCCCGCCGCTGCTGCGCCGGCCTCGAGCGCCGAGATCCGGGCGATCTGTTGACCGGCGCGGCGCGGGCGCTGGCAACACGAGGCTCGCATTCGGCGGCGGCAAGTGCAATATTCATGTTCTGGCCGTTCCTCGCTGGTAAGCAGCACGGTGCGGTCCTTCTGCACTTGCCGATGCGATGAGCCACGGCTCCCCCATCTCTCTCCGCCTGGTGGCGCTGGTCGTTGCCGTGCACCTCTCGGTACCCGGCGAAGCCGCCGCGCAGCCCGCAGGCGGCCACCCTGCGATGGGCGGCCCCGAATTGGCGTTCGTCCATGAATCGTGGACGGTGCGAGACGGGCTCCCGCTCAACTCGATCCAGGCCCTGCTGCAGAGCCGCGATGGCTACATCTGGATCGCGACGCTGGACGGCCTGGTCCGGTTCGACGGGGTGCGCTTCACCGTGTTCAATACTTCGAACTCGCCGGGCCTCCCGAGCAATCGGGTCATCTCGCTGGTCGAGGATCGTGACGGCAGCCTCTGGATGCGTACCGAGACGGCGGACCTCGTGCGCTTCCGGGACGGCCGCTTCGCGCGGTTCGGCGCGGAACGCGGGTTCGCCGGGCGGCTCTACGGCGTGTCGCTGGATACGGAGGGCGCCGTCTGGATCCGGATGGTGGACGGCCTGGGCCGCATCGATGGCGAGCGTTTCATCCCGGTCGCGGAGGAGGCGATCCGCGGCGCGGTCTGGGGGCTCGTGCGGCGTCGCGACGGCAGCGTCTGGGTCAGCACGGGCCCCACGGGCTTCTTCCGCATCGAGGGCGGGCGGACGGAGCGGATCGTCACGGGCACCGCGCTCGACTCGACGCTGATCATCGGCATGGCCGAGGACTCGGCGGGCGTCCTCTGGCTCTACACCCAAAACGACGTTTGGGAGGAGGTGGAAAGCGGACTCCGGCAGCTCGGGTCAACGGAGCCGGGAAGCGCAATCCGTGCGGGCTTCCGGCCGCGGCCGCATACGCGCCTCGTGCTTGCCGGGCGCAGGGCGTACCCCATCGAGGCCTACCCGGGGCAGGCGCCGCAGGAGGCCTGGATCGCCGGCGCGGTCGACGCGGAGGGCGCCCTCTGGTACGTCGCCGGCTCCCGGCTGTACAGGCAGGGCGCGCTCGCCTGGGACCTCGGCCGCGTGCTGGGCCGCACGGGCGAGGATGTGGAGCTCACCGCGATCGCCATCGACCGGGAGGGCAGCATCTGGCTGGGCACGTTCAACGCCGGGCTGCACCGTCTCAAGCCCGCGCTCTTCGCCACGTACAGCCAGCCGGAGGGGGTCGCGAACGCGCGAGTCACCACGGTCTACGAAGACCGGTCGGGCGCGATCTGGGCAGGGACCTGGGGCGGGCTGAGCCGGATCGACGGACACGGCCGCGTGGAGACCTGGACGACGCTGGCGGGGCGGCGCGCCGTCTTTTCGCTCTCCTCCGATCGCCCCGACCGCCTGTGGGTGGGAACCGACGCTGGCTTGCTCTCGTGCAGCCTGCCCGCCGTCGATTGCCGGAGCGTCGACGCCCCGGCCGCGCTCCGGGGCCACATTTACGCGCTCTACAGCGACACGCGGGGCCGGCTCTGGGTCGGCGCGGGGTCGAGCGTCGCGCGCTTCGAGGACGGTCACTGGATCATGCTCGATGCGAAGCCCGGGGCGGCGGCCGTCCGCGCGTTCGCCGAAACCGCGGACGGCGCTCTCTGGATGGGCACCAACGGCGACGGTCTGCTCCGCTACGAACACGGCCGCTTCACTCGCATTCGGGAGTCCGACGGCCTGCCGAGCAACCTCATCCGCGCGCTCTACGTGGACGCGGGCGGCTGGCTCTGGGTCGGCACGGAGGGCCGCGGGCTCGCGCGGCTCGACCCGCGGGCCTGGGCCGGCGATGGCGATGACGATGGCGACGCCGCAGCCGACCGGCGCATCGTCCACATCGGCGTCGAACACGGCCTCTACGACCCCGTGATCCACCAGATTCTCGAGGACGACGCCGGCCGCCTGTGGATGAGCACGAACCGCGGCATCTTCTGGGTGCCGCGGGCGGAGCTCCACGCCTTCGCCGATGGCCGCGCCGCGCGCGTCCACTCGACGCACTACACCGAGCGGGACGGCATGCGCAACCGCGAGGCCAACGGCGGGTCTCAGCCCGCGGGCATCCGCGCGCACGACGGCCGGCTCTGGTTCCCCACCCAGGACGGCGTGGCGGTGATCGATCCGGCGCGCATCACGGTTGCGCGAGTACCGTCTCCCCCCGTCATCGAGCGCGTCGTGGCCCGCGACGCGTCGTACGTGCCCGGCGAAGGGGCCATTCGCCTCGGCGTCGACGAGCGCGACGTCGAGATCGAGTACACGGCGCCGAGCTTCCTCGAGCCCGCAAACGTTCGCTTCCGCTACCGGCTCGATCCGTACGATGCGGATTGGGTGGATGCGGGCCGCCGGCGGAGCGCGTTCTACACCCGCCTGCCGCCCGGACGCTACTCGTTCACCGTCAGCGCGAGCAGCCACGGCGGCGTCTGGAGCGACGTGGGCGCCCCGCTCGAGCTGGTCGTGACCCCGCGCTTCCACGAGACGCGGGCGGCCAGGCTCCTCCTCGTCGTCACCCTCATGCTGCTGGCCGCCGGCGGCGTCCAGTGGCGGCTCCGCAGTCTGCGGCGGCGCGAGCGGGAGCTGACGCGGCTCGTGGACGAGCGCACCGCCGAGCTGCGCCGCAACGAGGTCCAGCTCGCGGCGCAGAACGCCCAGCTCGCCGAGCAGGCCGAACGGCTCGCCGAGCTGGACCAGCTCAAATCGCGCCTCTTCGCGAACATCAGCCACGAGTTCCGCACGCCGCTCACGCTGATCCTGGGCCCGCTCCGTTCCATGCTGGACGGCCGCCACGGCGCGCTACCGCCCGCGGTGCGCGAGCAGGCGCAGCTCATGCTCCGGAACGGCCAGCGGCTCCTCCGCCTGATCAACCAGTTGCTGGACCTGACCCGGCTCCAGGCCGGCCAGCTCACGTTGCGCCGGCGGACGCACGACCTCGTGAGCTTCACGCGCGGCATCACCCTCGCCTTCGCGCCCCTGGCCGAACGGCGGGAGATCACGCTCGGCTTCCAGACCGGATTGCCCGCGCTCCCCGTCGCGTTCGATGCCGAGCAGCTCGAGAAGGTGCTGCTCAACCTGCTCTCGAACGCGCTCAAGTTCACGCCCGCGGGAGGCGTGGTCGAGGTGAGCGTGGATGCGGAGAGCGAGGCGGCAGTCATCGCCGTTCGCGACACCGGCATCGGCATCGCGCCGGAGGACCTGCCGCGCGTGTTCCAGCGCTTCTACCAGAGCGACACGTCGGCCACGCGACGCTACGAGGGCACGGGCATCGGCCTCGCGCTGGCCCGCGAGCTGGTCGAGCTGCACGGCGGCGAGATCCGCGCCGAGAGCACGCTCGGCGTGGGCAGTACGTTCACCCTGCGGCTGCCGCTCGCGCACGGGGGGCTGCGCCCGGCGCGAGAAGGGGCGCAGATCGAGGGGGAGGCGACGTCGTCCGGCGCCGCGTCACACGCGCCCCACGCCGTGCCGGACGTGGCGGCCCTCGCCGCCACGCTCCCCGAGCCCGAACCCTCTCCGCCGCGTCAGCCGGGCGCTGACGCGGTGGCGGGCGATGCCCCGGAGGAGGCGGACGGGCAGGAGGAGGACCGGACCACGATCCTGATCGTGGACGACAACGCGGACGTGCGCGCCTACATCCGCTCGGTGCTCGCGCCCTCGTACCGCGTCATCGAGGCCGCGGACGGCCGCGCCGGCCTCGAACGCGCC
>Ga0207864_1004413_pt1 | contig 10685 bp, 11 predicted proteins | sample HigsolmetaAR202D_FD_184834 | JGI IMG/M metagenome (GOLD analysis project Ga0207864, IMG submission 184834) | Ionic liquid and high solid enriched microbial communities from the Joint BioEnergy Institute, USA - AR20-2-D (SPAdes) (version 2) ...
CACCACGACCACGGCTCCACCCGAGACGACGACCACGACCACCGCTCCGCCGGAGACGACCACGACGACCGCTCCCCCGGAGACGGCGCCGCCTGCCACCGATCCCTAGCCAGTAGGGGTCGGCCCCGGCATGCGCCGGGGCCGACTCGATACCTGCGTCAGAGTGACGCGGCTCAGGGTGCGGGATACACGAGATCGGCGGTGGCCGCCTCCGCGGGCCAAATCAGCTCGATGGCTCCGCCTATCCGCTGCATCTGCGGATTCGGGACCGGGGCCGTCCCATCCTCCCGGAAGGTGATCGGCCCCACGATCGTCTCGAGGCCGTCCGTGGCGGCGATGGCGTCACGGATCGCTTCCCGGTCGAGTGTGCCAGCCCTCTCGATGGCATCTGCCAGGATCTCGATCAGGGCGTAGGCGCTTCCCACCACCGGGTCGGCCGGGCGTCCCTCCTCTTCGATGTGGCGGTCGTTCACGTATTCGGTGCCGGGGAAGCCCAGGGCGGGATGCCAGGGGGTCGAGAGGACGACCCCCTCTCCTGCCGCACCGAGATCGTTCCAGGTGGGGACGTCGGCACCGCGGATCACCAGGTTGAAGGGCGGCTTCCACCCGAGCTCACCCATCTGCTGGTAGATGGCGAAGGCGTCGGGCGGGGTGGGGAGGCTCAGCAACGCCTGAACTTCGGCAGCCCGGGCGCCGAGGATCAGGTCGGTGTAGTCGGTCGTCCCCGGGGCATATGTCTCGTGGTAGACGACCTCGTACCCATGGCTCTCCGCCTCCTGGGTGAACAAGGGCCCCAGCTCCTCTCCCCAGTCGGTCGCCTCCTGGAATATGCCCACCCTGTACGGCCGCTCGTCTTCGGGCAGCAGCCCGTTGAGCATCTCGAAGACGGTTCTCGCCATGTCCGGCGACTTCGGGAACGGTGAGAAGAAATACCGGTATCCCTGTTCGTGCAGGGCTTGTGTCGACACCGCGACCCCCAGATAGGGGATCCTGTTCCTCTCTGCTGTGGCCGACCCGGCGGCGTGCACCGGCGTGGCGAAGCCGCCTAGGTAGGCGACGATGTCGCTCCCCGCCAGCTCGTCCATGATGCTCGTCGTCTGGTTGGGGTCCGAGGCGTCGTCTCGCAAGTCGAGCTCCAGCGGGAGGCTGGTGCTGTACTCCTCTACGTACACGCCGCCGTTCTCGTTGATGACGTCGACCGCGTACGTGTAACCGCGTGCCACCTGGGCGCCTCCACCCGCCAGGCCGCCGGTGAGAGACACCACCGCTCCGATCCTTATCGCCTCGGGAGCGTCGACTGCCGCCCCTTCGGTCGTAGTCGGCTCGTCGGCCGCCGTGGTGGGTGTGGTCCCCTCCGCGGAGGTCACCGGAGCGCCTCCATCCGCCTGGGTCGTGGCTGACCCCGTGTCGCCGCCACACCCAGCCATCACCATGGCCATCACCACGAGCCCCACCAACATCGCTCGCTGCCTCATGTCAGCTCCTTCCTCTCGCTGCCGTTGGTCGGTCGGTCGCCGTCGATCGCTCGCCCGCCCTTCCCAGCAATCGCCCCGCGGCCTGGCTGAGGCCACCCGGGAACAGGAGGACGACGACTATGAAGAGCAATCCGAAGAACACGACCTGGAACTCGTCCACGTCCGTGGGCATGAGGTCGCGACCCAGGATGAAGAAGATCGATCCCAACAGAGGGCCGGCGAGAGTGCCGATGCCGCCGATGAAGACGACGAGGACCGCTTCGAAGGTCCATATGACGCTGAAGGCGAAGTTCGGGTAGTAGCTCACGCTGAAGTAGGCGAAGGCGCTGCCGGCCAGCGTGGCCACGGCTGCGCTGATGACGAAGGCAGCCAGCTTGTGGGAGAAGACGTCGACACCGGTCGCCTTGGCCGCCTCCTCGTCCTCTCTCACCGTCATCATCCCGAGTCCCAACCTGGACCGCTCGAGCCAGACCGAGACGCAGACTGCGGCCACCAGCGCGCCGAGGGCGAAGAAGTAGGGCCCGGTGAAGTCGTAGCTCCGCAGCACCTCGGCCGGAAGCGAGGAGATGCCGGGCCACAGGTTGCCGGCGGTGATGTAGACGGCCACACCCAAGGCGAGGGTCCCGATCGCGAAGTAGATGTCGCGGAAGCGCAACATCGGGATCCCCACCACGAACGCGGCCAGCGCGGTCACGATCACCGCCGTCATCACCGCCAGGGGGAACGCCTGGCCCCCGAGCCACAGCTCGCGGGTGATCAGCGCGCCGAGGCCGAAGAACGCAGAGTGGCCCAGGCTGATCTGACCGGCGAACCCCCCGAGGATGTTCCAGCTGGTGGCCAGCGTCGCCAGGATCATGGTCTGGATGGTCAGCGTCAGGAAGTGCTGATTGCCGACACTCAGCCCCACCGCCACCATCGCTCCCAGCAGCAGCAGGCCCATCCAGGCGGCTCGCTCACGCACCGGCGGCCCTCCCGAAGAATCCGAGCGGGCGGAAGCTGAGGACGATCAGGAACAGGACGAGCGCGGTCACTTCCCGGTACTGGCCGCCGATCCACACGCTGGAGAGGCTCTCGACCAGGCCCAGGGCCACTCCGGCGACGACGATGCCGCGCATGCTTCCCAGCCCGGCGAGAACCACCACGATCAGGGCCTTGAGCGTCCATCCCAGCCCGATGCTCGGGCTGACGCTGTAGCCCAGGCTGACCATCGAGCCGGCGATGGCGGCCAGCGCCGCCGACACCGCGAACGCGATCTGATAGATGCGGCGCACGTCGATGCCGGTGAGGGCGGCCCGCGTCCAGTCCTCGGACGTGGCGCGCAAGGCCTTGCCGAACCGGGTCCGATGGAGGACCCATTCCAGGACAAACGCAGCCACGATCGCCACGACGAGGCCCGCCAATCGCACCATCGGGACCCGGATCGACCAGATCGTGAACGCCTCGGACGAGTAAGCGGTGGAGATGGTCCTCTCGTCGGCGGTGAAGAACCTGACGGCCAGAGCCTGGAGGACCAGGGCGAGGCCGAAGGACACGAGAAGTGAGTTCTTGATCCGGGTGTGGGTCTCCGTTCTGGTGACGAAACGGAACAGGCACAGGTACAGGAGGACCCCGAAGCCGAACATCACGACGAACACCAGTGGGAGGGAGACGAACGGATCGAGGCCCCATTCGCGGAAGGCGAAGAACGCCAGATAGCCGCCGAGCATCAGGAGCTCACCGTGGGCGACGTTGAGCACCCGCAGCACCCCGAACGACAGGGCGAGCCCCAGCGCCACCAACCCGTAGACCCCTCCCAGGAGGACACCGGAGACGATGCTCTGAGCTATCAGCTGGCTCATAGGCTCAGATACGCCTCCTGCACGCGGGGGTCGGCTTCGAGCTCCATTCCGGTGCCCTGGGCGACTATCGCTCCCATCTCCAGGATGTAGGCGTGGTCGGCGACTTCCAGCGCCATCTCCACGTGTTGTTCGACCATCAGCACCGAGACCCCCCTGTCTCGGATCCGCCGTATCACCCCGAAGATGTCCTCGACGACGATCGGCGCCAGGCCCAGGGACGGTTCGTCGAGGATCAAAAGGCGTGGCCGGGCCATCAGGGCCTTGCCGATGGCCAGCATCTGGCGCTCGCCTCCGCTGAGCGTCGCCGCCGACTGCTTCCGGCGCTCGGCGAGGCGCGGGAATATCTCGTAGACCTCGGCGAGCGTCTCTTCGTATTCGGCTCGAGCCCTGGGCGTGTAGGCGCCCACCTCGAGGTTCTCCGCCACCGTCAGGCTCTGGAAGGCGGCCCGCTCTTCGGGGATCATCACGACTCCCCGATCCACGATCTGGTGGGTGGGCAGACCGATGAGCTCCTCGCCCTCGAACCGAACCGAGCCCGCCTTGGCCGGGAGCAGTCCCATCACGGCCAGCAAGGTCGTGGTCTTGCCGGCGCCGTTCGGTCCCAGGATGGCGACGATCGAGTCTCGATCCACACGGAAGGAGACTCCCCACACGACCTGGAGGTCTCCGTAGGCGACCTCGAGCCCTTCAACCTCGAGCATGACGTGTTCCGAGATAGGCTGCGATCACGGCGGGGTCTTCGACGATCTCGTCGGGCGTCCCCTCGGCCAGCTTCCGACCGGCGTCGAGCACGACCACCCGGTCACACGCCCCGGTGATCGCTTTGATCACGTGCTCCACCACCACCACCGTCACCCCGGACTCACGGATCGATTTGATGAGCTCGACCGCCGCGGGGATCTCGTGGGGGGTGAGCCCCGCCATGAACTCGTCCAGGAGCATCAGCTTGGGCTGACTGGCCAGGGCGCGGGCGACCTCCAGCCATTTCCGCTCCACGATCGTGAACGACGACGCGGGTCGTTCCGCTTTCGCGGCCAGCCCCACTCGCTCCAGCGCCGCCATCGCCGCCTCACGGGGGTCCTCGGAGCCACCGTCGCGACGGCCGAACAAGACGCCCGCCTCCACGTTCTGCAAGGCGGTGAGGTTGCGGAAAGGCCGCACCACCTGGAACGTGCGGGCGACGCCCAGCTGGGAAATGCGGTGTGGGGGAAGGCCCGTGATGTCCCGGCCTGCGAAGACCACCGTGCCGTGGTCGCTCTTGAGCGCTCCGGAGATGATGTTGAAGGCGGTCGACTTGCCGGAGCCGTTGGGCCCGATCAGCCCCACGATCTCGCCCTCCCGCACCTCGAGCGAGAGGCCGTCGAGAGCGCGCAAACCACCGAAGCTCTTCCTGACGTCTTGCAGCTCGAGCATGACGGTCATCAGAAGTGATCCGGACGCCCAGCACTGCCCAGCCGTGCGAGATTCCGTCTCGTGGCCAGCTCCTCCTCGCTTCCGCCGATATTATCAAGTTACCTGATATCGGCAAGGGGAATGTGGCGGGATCCAGCGACGCGCCACGAAGCGGACCAGCAGCCGAGTATCAGTTTTCTTTATACTCTTGAGATAGCCGCGAGGAGAGAGCATGGACTTATCGGGAAAGGTCGCCATCGTCACCGGCAGCGGACAGGGCTTGGGCCTCGCCTACGCCGAGGCCCTCGCCGCGGCAGGAGCGTCGGTGGTCGTCAACGACATCGACGAGGACAAGGCGGGAGCCGCAGCACAGCGGATCCGGGATGCAGGCGGAGAAGCCGTTCCGGTGGGGTCGCCGGTCGGCGCCGCCGAGACCGCCGACCTGCTCGTCTCCGCCGCGGTCGACACGTACGGCCGCCTCGACGTCATGGTGACCAATGCCGGGATCCTGCGGGATCGGACCCTGTGGAAGATGAGCGACGAAGAGTTCGACGAGGTCATCCGGGTCCACCTCCGCGGAACGTTCACCTGCGCCAGGGCGGCGGCGGTCTATTTCCGCGAGGCGGGCCACGGAGGCCGCCTGATCCTCGCCGGCTCGCCCGCCGGCCAGCGCGGCAACTTCGGGCAGACCAACTACGCCGCCGCCAAGGCCGGCATCGCCGCCATGGCCCGAACGTGGGCTCTCGAGCTGGCCCGCGCCGGCGTGACGGTGAACGCCATCATCCCGAACGCGGTGACGGCGATGACCGCCACAGTGCCTTTTCTCGCCCCCTATGTCGAGATGGTGGAGAAAGGCCAGCCGCTTCCCAGCAAGGTGAGGCGGTCGATCGGCTTCGGCCCGCCCGAGGACTGCGCCGGTCTCGTGGTGTTCCTCGCCTCCGACGCCGCCGCCCACATCACCGGCCAATGCATCGGGATCGGAGGCGACCGCCTCAGCTTGTGGTCGCATCCAACCGAGGTGAGGACGGCGTTCAAAGACGGAGGCTGGGACGCCGACGCCATCGCCGAGGCCTTCGCCACCACGGTCGGCGAGAACCTCGAGACCTACGGGATCACACCCCCGGCACTGGACGATTAGGAAGGAGTCGACGTGGCCCTCTCGGTGGAGAGACCTGCAGACCTCCTCGAGGTCGAGGACGGAACCGAGCTCGGAAAGAGCTCTTGGATCGAGATCACCCAAGAGGACATCGACCTGTTCGCCGCCGCCACGCGGGACCGCCAATGGATCCATGTGGACCCCCGGCGCGCCGCCGAGGGGCCCTTCGGGTCGACGATCGCGCACGGTTACCTGACCTTGTCGCTCGTGATCCCGCTCTGGTCGGAGTTGCTCCAGGTCGAGAAGGTGGGGATGGCCATCAACTACGGGTTGAACCGCCTCCGGTTCCCCGCCCCGGTGCCGGTCGGCTCCCGGGTGCGACTCGCCGGCAAGCTGGCATCGGCGCGGGAGGTCCCCGGTGGGGTGGAGGTGACCGCCGACCTCACGATGGAGATCGAAGGCGGAGACAAGCCGGCGCTGGCCGCTGAAGCGGTGTACCGCTTCTACGACTGAGGCAACCGGCCCGACAGGGCCGGAACCACCTCTTCCCTGAGCCGACGCTTGTCGACCTTACCCACACCCGTCTTGGGCAGGTCGTCCACCACCTCGATGACATCGGGCACCTGCCAGCTCGCCACTCTCGCCGCCAGGAACTCCTTCAGCTCCTCCTCCCCGGCCTCGGCGCCCTCCTTCAGGACGACGAGCGCCGCCGGCCGCTCTCCCCATCGCCGATGAGGGACGGCAACGACGGCGGACTCCTTGACCGCCGGATGAGCCGCCAATGCCCGCTCCAACTCCACCGAGCTGATCCATTCACCCCCCGACTTCACCAGGTCCTTGGTACGGTCGACGATCTCCAACGTCCCGTCGGGGCGGATCCGGCCGACGTCGCCGGTCCTCAGCCAACCATCGTGGAACCGGCTCTCGTTCGCGTCGTCGTCCGGCTCGTAGTACGCCGCCGCGATCCACGGCCCTCGGGCCTCGATCTCGCCCACCGACACCCCGTCCCAGGGGAGCTCGGTCCCGTCGTCGGCCACCAGCCGCAGCTCCACGGTGGGAGCGGCGACCCCCTGGCTGGCCCTCTGCTCCACGTCGCGGCTGTTCGCCGGAATCCAATTTCCGGTCCCGCTGGGAGACATCTCGGTCATGCCCCAGCCGTGGAAGAAGTCGATCCCCCGGTCGGTGTACTTGCGAATCAGGGCTGGGGGTGGCTCGGCGCCACCGCACAGGATCCGTTCCACAGACCCCAGGTCGTACTCTCCGGAAGCGAACACCTCGTCCATCTGCACCCAGAAGGTCGGGATCCCGGCCAGTACGTTCGGGCGGGTCCGCTCTATCAGTGACGCCACGCTGTGAGGGCTGGTGTCGGCTCCCGCGAAAACCAGCGAGGCCGGCGCCAGCCCCGACGAATACGGCAATCCCCAGCAGTTCACGTGGAACATCGGGGTGAGCGGCAAGACGACGTCGCCGCGACGTATCCCATGGCCATCGACCATGAGCTGTCCCAAGGCGTGGAGAACGACCGAGCGGTGCGAGTAGACGACCGACTTCGGGCGGCCCGTCGTCCCGCTGGTGTAACAGATCGACGCCGCCTCGTTCTCGTCCACGTCGTCCAGCTCTGCCGGCTGCTGACCGGCGATCAGCTCCTCGTAGCGCAGGTCGTCGGCGAAAGCCGGGTCCACATCGGCGCCGTCCTCCATGACGACGAAGGCGTCGACGGGCAGGCGATCGCGGAGAGGGGCGAGGCGGTGGGTCAGCGCCGCGTCGACGAAGACGACCCTGTCCCGGGCGTGGCCGACCATGTACTCGATCACGTCGTCGTGGAGCCGGACGTTGATGGTGTGGAGGACCCGCCCGGAGCCGGGGACCCCGTAGTACAGCTCGAGGTGACGGTGCCCGTTCCATGCGAAGCTGGCGACGGTCCCGCCCCGAGGCACCCCGAGTTCCTCGAGCGCGGAAGCCAGCCGGAGGGAACGGTCGACGATCTCGGAGTATCGGCGGATGTCCACGCCGGCCGGTTCCACCGAGGTCACCGTCATCTCGGCCCCGACCGACATCATCCGACGCAGGATCAGCGAGATCGAGAGCGGGACGTCCTGCATCAAGCCCCTCACCGGCTCCTCCTGGCTCGACGGACTACCCGAATATATCAGGTATCTTGATATCGTTCCGGTGCGCGCAGGAGAGATCTTGGCCTCAGAAATCGAAGATTGGGTTGCGATCGATGTGCACGTCCACATCGAGATCGGGCCCGCTGGCGACGATCACCTGTCTCCTGAGCTGAGGGAGGCGGCCAGCCGATACTTCCGGGACGAAGGACCGCTTCCCACTCTCGACGAGGTCGCCGAGTATTACCGCGCCCGTCGCATCAAGGCCGTGATCTTCGGTGTGGACTCGGCCCTGACGACTGGCCAGCCCCGCATCCCCAACAGCTTCATCGTCGAAGGAGCGCGCCGACACCCCGATGTGCTCATTCCGTTCGCCAGCATCGATCCCCGCCGCGGCACTGAAGCCGTGGCGGAGGCCGAAGAACTCCTCTCCGACGGCGAGGTCAAAGGCTTCAAGTTCCATCCCGGCATCCAGCAGTTCGATCCCAACGACCGCATCGCCTATCCCCTGTACGAGCTGATCCAGGCCGCCGGTGCGATCGCCCTGTTCCACACCGGCCACAGTGGAATCGGGGCCGGCCTTCCCGGTGGCGGGGGAATCAGGCTGCGACACAGCAACCCGATGCTCATCGACGATGTGGCCGTGGACTTCCCGGAGATGAAGATCGTCATGGCTCACCCGTCGTTCCCCTGGCAGGACGAAGCGATCTCCGTGGCTCTGCACAAGCCGCAGGTCCACATCGACCTGTCGGGTTGGAGCCCGAAGCGCTTCCCGCCGCAGCTGGTCTCCTACATGAAGGGCCCTCTCCGCGGGCAGGTGTTGTTCGGATCCGACTACCCGCTGATCACGCCGGACCGATGGCTCGACGAGTTCCACCGCCTCGGCCTGGGAGAGGACCTGGAGAGGATGATCCTTCTCGACAATGCCAACGCGCTCCTCGAGTTGACCTAGGTTCGGGACGTCATGGGAGACAGAGCCGGCAACGCACGCCCTCGCACGAGTTATCTGGTCGCTCGGCTCGACCGGCTCATCCGCTCCAAGCTGTCGGACGCGCTCAAGCCTTTCGGCCTGTCGGTCCCTCAGTACACGTTGATGAGCATCCTCGAGCATCGACCGGGCCTGTCGAACGCCCAGCTGGCTCGGCGTTCGTACATCACCGCCCAGGCGATGCACCAGGTGGTGAACTCCTTGGAGGAGCGGGGCCTGATCCAGCGGCGGGTCTCGCCCGACCACGGTCGTATCCAGCTCACGGAATTGACCGACGAGGGCCTCGCCCTCCTCAAGGCGTGCGACGAAGAGGTCACCCGTCTCGAGGAAAGGATCTTCGGCGGGCTCGGCGAAAAGGGCGAGCAGCGCCTCCGTGAGCTGTTGCAGGCGGCCATCGAGTACGACACCGCCGAGGAGTGACGCCGCACCGCCACGCGGTGCCTGCGCCGTCAGTAGTAGCGGAAGAAGTCGCGAACGATGACTGTGGCCTTCTCTTCGGCCTCGGGGGCCCAGCCACCGGAGCGGGTGATCGTCACCGCGTTGGACATCACGTGCACCCGCTGGATGTCGCCGTCGGCGGCGAACAGCCTCTCGGCCAGCTTCGCCGGCCAGGTGTCGATCCCGGCGGTCGTGCCCGGCGTGTAGGCCTCGCCTTCCTGTCCGGCCAGGCTCCGGTCACAGATGACGACGAGCGAGTCGCCGACCCGGAGCGCGCGATCTATCTCGATGGTCTGGCCCATGCGGCGATCATAGTGGGGGCAGGGACCCCCTCAGACACCCAGCCCGCCCACCTCGGGGGCGCGGCGGCCGGTCCGCTGCGACAGCACCCCGCTCTCGCGCTCTCCGACCATGTGGATCTTCATCAGGTTGGTGGCCGAGCGCTGCCCCGGCGGGATGCCCGCCACCATCACCACCAGGTCGCCCCGATGACACAGCTTCTCCCGCTCCAGGAACTTCTCGGCGGCGGCGATCTCGTGGTCGGTGTACTCGCGCCGCTCGAACGGGTAGGCGGTCACCCCCCAGTAGAGGGCCATCCGCCGGCGCGTGGAAGGGTTGGGGCTGAATGCGACCACCGCCGCCTCCGGACGGTACTTGGAGATGAGGCGGGCGGTGCTGCCCGACTCGGTGAAGGCGACGATGGTGCCGATCCCCAGGTCGGCGGCCGCCTCGGTGGCGGCCCGCGCCACCGCCGAGGCCACCCGGTTGACCGCCCCGAGGAAGGGCACGGAGTGGCGGCGGGCATGGGGAGAGCTCTCGGCCTCTGCGCAGATCCGGGCCATCATCTCGACGGCGCGGATCGGGTACTCCCCCACCGCCGTCTCGCCCGACAGCATCACGGCGTCGGTCCCCTCGACCACGGCGTTGACGACGTCCGTCACCTCGGCCCGGGTGGGCCGCTGGTTGTGGGTCATCGACTCGAGCATCTCGGTGGCGGTGATCGTGATGCGCCCGACGGCGTTCGCCCGGGAGAGGATCTCGGCCTGGACGATGGGGATCCGCTCCAGCGGCAGCTGGACGCCGAGGTCGCCCCGGGCGATCATCACCCCGTCCGACTCGGCGAGGATCTCGTCGAGGTTCCGGTAGGCGACGGCGAGCTCGATCTTGGCGATGACCGGTGCCAGCCCGCACAGGGCCTGCACCTGGCGGACGTCGTCGCCGGTGCGCACGAACGACGCCGCCACCCAGTCCACGCCCAGCTCCCGTCCGAACTCCAGGTCTTCTTCGTCCTTGGGTGTCACCGCCGGGGTGCGCAGGTCGCTGTCGGGGAAGGCGGCGCCCTTTCGGTCG
>Ga0207864_1004418_pt1 | contig 10673 bp, 6 predicted proteins | sample HigsolmetaAR202D_FD_184834 | JGI IMG/M metagenome (GOLD analysis project Ga0207864, IMG submission 184834) | Ionic liquid and high solid enriched microbial communities from the Joint BioEnergy Institute, USA - AR20-2-D (SPAdes) (version 2) ...
TGGGGCGCGGGTCGCGCCGGGCGGGCGCGGCTGCCACAATCGCCCCATGAGCACGGCAACGGGGGGCGCCGGCGCGAGAGCCGGCACGCATGAGGTCTTCAACCAGCCGCCGCCGCTGGCCGACTACAACGTCTTCGAGGCCGACGCGGCGCTGAGCGAGGCGGTGCGCCGCGAGGGCGCCGAGTGGGCGGTGGAGCGGATCGCCGCGGTAGGCGAGCTGGCCGGCAGCGAGCGGGTGCAGGAGCTGGGCAGGCTGGCCAACGAGCACCCGCCGCGGCTGCGCACGCACGACCGCTTCGGGCACCGGGTGAACCAGGTCGAGTTCCACCCCGCGTGGCACGAGCTGATGACGATCTCGGTGGGGCACGAGCTGCACTGCTCGCCGTGGAAGGACCCGCAGCCGGGCGCCCACGTGGCGCGCGGCGCGGCGTTCATCTGCCTCTCGCAGGCGGAGGCGGGGATCGGGTGCCCGACCTCGATGACCTACTCGGTGATCCCCGCCCTGCGCACGCAGCCGGAGCTGGCCGCGGAGTGGGAGCCGCGCTTCCTCTCGGCGGAGTACGACCCGGCGGACGCCCCCGCGGAGGGCAAGGCGGGCGCGCTGGCAGGCATGGGGATGACCGAGAAGCAGGGCGGCAGCGACGTGCGCGCCAACACCACCGAGGCGCGGCCGGCGAACGGCGGCGGCCCGGGGGCGGAGTACCTGCTCACCGGCCACAAGTGGTTCATGTCGGCGCCGCAGTGCGACGCCTTCCTGGTGCTGGCGCAGGCCGAGGGCGGCATCTCCTGCTTCCTCTTCCCCCGCTGGACGCCGGACGGGGAGCGCAACCGGTTCCGCCTGCAGCGGCTGAAGGACAAGCTCGGCAACCGCTCCAACGCCTCCAGCGAGATCGAGTTCGACGGCGCCTCCGCCTGGCTGGTCGGCGAGGAGGGCGACGGGGTGCGCACGATCATCGAGATGGTCAACCACACGCGGCTGGACTGCGTGCTCGGCGGGGCGGCCGGGATGCGGGCGGCGACGGCGCAGGCGCTGCACCACGCGGCACACCGCTCGGCGTTCGGGCGGCTGCTCGCCGACCAGCCGCTGATGCGCAACGTGCTCGCCGACCTGTGCGTGGAGTCGGAGGCGGCGACGGTGGCGGCGATGCGGCTGGCGCGCGCCTTCGACGAGGCGACGGCGGGCGACGAGGAGGCGGCGAGCCTGAAGCGGATCGCCAACGGGGTGCTCAAGTACTGGGTCTGCAAGCGGGCGCCGGCCCACGCGGCCGAGGCGCTGGAGTGCCTGGGCGGCAACGGCTACGTCGAGGAGTCGGGGATGCCGCGCGTCTTCCGCGAGAGCCCGTTGAACTCGATCTGGGAGGGGTCGGGGAACGTGCAGTGCCTCGACGTGCTGCGGGCGATGGTGAAGTCGCCGGGCTCGCTGGACGCCTTCTTCGCCGAGGTCGAGGAGGGCGCGGCGGCGGAGCCGCGCCTGGCGGCGTTCGCCCGCGCGCTGCGCGAGGAGGTGCCCGGCGACGTGGAGACGCTGGAGCTGCGCGCCCGGCGGTTGGTCGAGCGCATGGCGCTGGCCCTGCAGGCCTCGCTGCTCGTGCGCCACGGCCATCCCGCCGTCGCCGACGCCTTCTGCGCCTCGCGCCTGGACGGCGAGTGGGGCCGCGCCTTCGGCACCCTCCCCCCCGGCACCGACTTCGAGGCGATCATCGAGCGCCACACCCCGCGCGTGGGGTGACCGTCGGCTAGGCCCCCTCGCGACGGCGCAGGAGGCGCGCGACCCGCTCCACGACCCGGTCCGGTTCGCGCTCGAACAGGGCGGCGGTGACGCGGACGAGCTCGACCCCGGCGAGCGCCAGCTCCTCGTCGCGGGCCCGGTCGCGCTCGAACGCGGCGCGGGTGCCGTGGGTCTCGAAAGCGTCGAGTTCGACCGCGAAGCGGTGCTGCGGCCAGTAGACGTCGAGCTCGTGGCCGCTCTCGACCCAGCCGGTGACCGGGCGGGGGAGGCCGGCCCGTTCGAGCGCCGCGACGAACCGGCGCTCCAGCTCCGAGCGCGCGTAGCGAGGCGGGCGGTAGGCGGCCACCGCCAGGCGCAGGGCGCGGCAGCCGCGGTGGCCCCCGGCGCGGGCGAGGAGGCCTTCCACCGGCCCGAGGTCGAAGAGGCGCAGCTCTTCGGCCTGCTCCAGGGCGCGATCGAGGCGGTGCCGGGGCGCGGTGGCGGCGAGGTCGAGGAGGGTCCGGGGCACCGCCGTCACCGGGATCCCCTGCTCGACCGCGACGTCGGCGGGGGTCAGGTGGCGGGCGCGGTGCAGTCGGATCTCGTCCGCGCCCGGGGCGCGGCGGGCGGCGCGCGGGGACGGCGCCGTCACGTGCAGCGGCCGCGGCCCGCTCCGCACCAGGCCCCAAAGCCAGGCGGCCGAGCCGTGGCTGAGCACCGCGCCCGGGCCGCCGGCGAGCACGGCCGCCAGGCACCGCCCGAGCTCCGACACGTCCCGGTGCCCGACCGCGTAGACGCCATGGAACATCTGGTGCAGCCGCCCGCGCCGCACCATCCGCGCCACCGCGCTGCGCGAGTACCCGAGGGCCCGGAGCTGCCGAGACGAGACGACACCGTGCTGCCGCCCGGCCAGCTCCGCCAACTCCACCCCCCTCCGATCCGCCTCTCGGGCGCCCACCGTCCGCACGCCTGCCGGCTCCGCCGGCGCCACCCCGTCCGGTAGCACCAGCCCGGCCGACACCGACCCCTGCCGCGCAACCCCGGCTCGCCCGGTGCCATCCGACTGCGCCGCCCCGGGTCGCGCTACCTCATTCGACCGCCTTGCCCGGTGGCGCGACGCCTCCTCCGACCGAATTGCCCCGCGGCGCGACGCCTCCGGCCGCACCTCCCCCGGTCGCCCTGCGCCCTGTCGCGGTTGAGCTTCGTCCCCCATGCCGAGACCAAGGACGACCACCACCCAATCTCTCCCCACCCCACCCAATCTCTCTCCCACCCCACCCCGAGTGGTTGAGGTTCGTTCCGCCCAGCGCCACCAATCTCAGCCACCCGCCCCTCCCCCCGAGCGTGGTTGAGTTTCGTTCCGCGATGCAGAACCAATCTCAACCACCCATGCCGCCCGCCTAGCGTGGTTGAGGTTCGTTCCGCGGGGCGACACCAAGCTCAGCCGCTAGCCAGGATCCGACCGGGCCTAGCGCGTGGCCATCGCATCAGCACGCCGTCCCCGGCACTAAGCACGCGGTTGAGGTCCGTTTCATCTACAGCAACAACTCTCAACCACTCATGCGTCGCACCACAGTGGTTGAGGTTCGCTTCGCCCCGAGGGACAAAGCTCAACCACGCTCGCGAACCTACGGGTGTGCGGGCCCACGGGTGTGCGGACCCACGGGTGTGCGGACCCACGGGTGTGCGGGCCCACGGGTGTCCGGGCCTACGGGTGTGGTTGAGGTTTGTGGCGGTGTGCGGAACCAACCTCAACCGCCCAGGGGTCCCGACGTGTGGTTGCGATTCGTTTCGCCGTGCGCGACAAGGCTCAACCACTTGCGAAGCCGCCGGTGCGTGGTTGAGGTTCGTTCCACCGTGCGGGACGAACCTCAACCACTCGGGGGAGGCGCGGGGTCGCCCTGGAACGCGGGGTCGCCCCACGCCGGGTCGCCCTAGGGCCCCGGGTCGCCCGAAGCCCCGGCGTCGCCCGAAGACGGAGGGTTGCGGAGGGCGCGGCCGACCTGCTCGATCGTGATCACGCCGCTGAGGCGGCCGTCGGCGTCGACCGCCATCAGCGCCCCGAGGCGGCGCAGGTTCTGGTTGCCCAGCAGCGCGTCGAGCGGGGTGTCGTCGCGGACGAAGAGGCCGCGGTCGCGCTCCACCAGCTCGGCCACGCTGGCGGCGGCGCGCGACGCCTCCGGCACCTCGTCGGCGCGGTCGCGTCGCAGCAGCCCCAGGAAGCGGTGCGCGGCGTCGACGACCGGGAACCACGGCCAGCGGTAGCGCAGGAAGTACTCGTCCAGCGCCCGCTCGACGCTGATGTCGCCGGGGATCACGACCGGCTCGCGATCCATCACGTCGGCAACGACGAGGCCGTCGACGCGGCTGCTGATCGCCGTCTGCATCGCCGCCCCCCGCGCGGCGCCGCTGACGATCATCCCGATCAGCGCCAGCCACACGCCCCCGAACGCGTCGCCCGTCGCCAGCAGCGCCAGGCCGACGCCGATGAACAGGTAGCCGAAGAGCCGCCCCAGGTTTGCCGCCGTGCGGGTCGCCGCGGTCCGGTTCCCGGTCCGCCACCACAGGAAGGCGCGGGCGATCCGCCCCCCGTCCATCGGGAACGCCGGCAGCAGGTTGAAGGCCAGCACGAAGAGGTTGATCGCCGCCAGCCAAGCCAGCATCGAGACGATCCCCGACACCCCCGGGTCGCTGTGGAACTCCAGCGCCAGCCGCAGCGCGTGCCAGTACTCGGACGGCCCACCCAGCGCCGAGCCGAGCAAGAAGCAGCCGCCGACCACGCCGACCGTCGCCAGCGGCCCCGCCACCGCGACCTCGAACTCGGTCCGCGGCGAGTCCGACTCGCGGTCCATCCGCGCCACGCCGCCGAAGATCCACAGCTGGATGCTGAGGATGCCGATCCCGCGCCGCAGCGCCGCGAACGCGTGCCCCAGCTCGTGCAGCAGGATCGAGCCGAAGAACCCGACCGCGCTCGCCACCGCGAGCGCGAACGGCGCCGCCGCGGTGCTCGGCTCGCCGAGCGTCTCCCCGTAGGCGCCCGACATGCTGACGATGAGGAAGAAGAGGATCAGGAACCAGGACCAGTCGACCGCGATCCGGATCCCGCGCACGTGAAAGAGCGTTATCGAGCCGCCGCCGAGCACCGGTCAATCGTAAGGGGGTAGGTTGCGCACCGATGACAACCGAGGCGGCAGGGACCGCGGTGCGGCAGGGCGACGCCGACAGCGCCTGGCTGCGCGCGCGGCTGGAAGAACTGGAGCGGATCGAGCGCCCTTCGGCCTCCGAGGGCGAGCGGCGCGCCGCCGAGTGGCTGGTCGCGCGCTTCGCGGAGCTGGGGGGCGAGGCGCGGATCGAGGCCGAGCGCGCCCACGGCACCTACTGGTGGCCGCTGGGGATCGGCGCCGCGCTCGGGGCGCTGGGCGGCCTCGCCGCCCTGCGCGGGCGGCGGCTGCTCGGCGCCGCCCTCGGGGCGCTCGGCGCGGCCGGGATCGCCGACGACTTCCCGCCCGGCAAGCGCCGCCTGCGCAAGCCGCTGCCGCGGCGCACCACCTACAACGTCGTCTGCGAACTGGGCAACCTCGACGCCGAGCGCACGGTCGTCGTCGTCGCCCACCACGACTCCGCCCACTCCGGGCTCGTCTTCCACCCCGAGATCCCGCAGATCGCCGACCGCCTGGGGCTGATCGAGCGCACCGACACCAGCCCGATGCTGATGGCGCCGGTGATCGGCGGCCCGCTGCTGGCGGCGCTGGGAGCGCTGACCGGGCGCCGCGGCCCGGCCCTGCTCGGCGCGCTGCTCGGCCTCGGCTCGGCGGCGACGATGGCCGAGATCGGGCTGCGCGGCGTCGTCCCCGGCGCCAACGACAACGGCAGCTCCGTGGTCGCGCTTCTGGCGCTGGCGCGGCGCCTGCTCGCCGACCCGCCGCGCGACGTGCGGGTAATCCTCCTCTCCACCGGCTCCGAGGAGTCCTTCAGCGAGGGGATGAAGGCGTTCGGCGAGCGCCACTTCCCGCGCCTGCCGCGCGAGAGCACCTTCTTCCTCTGCCTGGAGGCGATCGGCTCCCCCCACCTGCTGGTGCTGCGCGGCGAGGGCTTCCTGAAGATGCACGAGTACCCGCCGCGCGCGCTGGCGATGATGGACGGCCTCGCCGAGGAGATGGGGATCTGGCTCTTCCCCAACCTGCGCCTGCACAACGGCACCGACGGCCTCGAGTCGCTCGCCGCCGGCTACGAGACGGCGGCGCTGTGCGGTTGCACGCCGCTCAAGCAGCCGGCCAACTACCACTGGCCCAACGACGTCGCCGCCAACGTCGACTTCGACACCCTCGGCGACGCGATCCGGCTCAGCGAGGCGGCGATCCGCCGCTACGGCGAGCGCGGGCTGTAGCCGCCACCCCCCATTCGGCGGCCGCCGCCACCCGCATCACAGCGGGGGGCACGCCGAAAAGCCCGCTATTCTGCCAATTCCGACTGCGCGCTCGGGTTTGACCTGTATAGGGTTCGACTCGTGCCCACTCATGACGTTCTCGTAATCGGCGCCGGCCTGGCTGGACAGAGGGCCGCCCTGGCCGCCGCCGAGCAAGGTGTCTCGGTCGGGATCATCAGCAAGGTCCATCCCGTCCGTTCGCATTCCAACGCCGCCCAGGGCGGCATCAACGCGGCCCTCAACCCCGACGACACCTGGGAGTCGCACGCCTTCGACACGGTCAAGGGGTCCGACTACCTGGGCGATCAGGACGCGATCGAAATCATGGCCAAGGAGGCGCCGGAGGAAATCCTCCACATGGAGCACCTCGGCGTCACCTTCCACCGCAACGAGGAAGGGAGGCTCGGCACCCGCGCCTTCGGCGGCGCCTCCGCCGCGCGCACCTACTACGTCGCCGACATCACCGGCCAGGCGATCATGCACGTCCTCTACGAGCAGCTGATGAAGCACTCCGACCGGGTCGCCCGCTACGAGGAGTGGTTCTGCTCCGCGCTGGCCCTGGACGAGAACGGCGAGTGCTGCGGGGTCGTCACCCGCAACATCGCCGACGGCTCGATGGAGCTGTTCCAGGCCAAGGCCGTGATCCTCGCCTGCGGCGGCAACGGCCAGGTCTGGAAGCCGACCACCAACGCCCTCATCTGCACCGGCGACGGCATCGCCATGGCCTACCGGGCCGGGGCGAAGCTGATGGACATGGAGATGATCCAGTACCACCCGACCACGCTGGCCGGGAAGGGCTTCCTGATCACCGAGGGGGCCCGCGGCGAGGGCGCCCACCTGCTCAACGCGAAGGGCGAACGCTTCATGGAGCGCTACGCGCCGAACAAGATGGAGCTGGCCTCGCGCGACGTCGTCTCCCGCGCCGAGCAGACGGAGATCAACGAAGGCCGCGGCTTCCCCGACGGGACCGTCGCCCTCGACATCACCGTGGTGCCGAAGAAGCGCGTGCACGAGGCGCTGCGCGAGATCGTCCTCGTCGGCCGCGACTTCGCCGGCGTCGACATCACCCGCGAACCGATCCGGATCAAGCCCGGCAACCACTACACGATGGGCGGCGTGAAGACCGACGTCAACGGCCGCACCGACATCCCGGGCCTCTACGCCGCGGGTGAGACGGCCTGCGTCTCGGTCCACGGCGGCAACCGGCTCGGCGCCAACTCGCTGCTGGACACCCTGATCTTCGGCCGCCGCTCCGGCGTCGACGCCGCGCAGCGGGCGAAGCGGATCGAGGGGTCGCGCCCGTCGAAGAAGGTGCTCGAGGACGAGCAGCGGATGATCGACGAGATCATGCGCCGCGACGACAGCTCGGGCCGCCGGGTCTCGGAGATCAAACGGGAGCTCGGCGAAACGATGGACAAGAAGGTCGCCGTCTTCCGCGACGAGGAAGGCATCACCGAAGCGCTGGAAACGGTGCGCCGCCTCAAGGAGGAGGCGAAGACCGCCTACATCGACGACCACGGCAGCGTCTTCAACCAGGACCTGATCGCGGCGATCGAGCTCGGGTACATGCTCGACAACGCCGAATGCACCTGCGTCTCGGCGCTGGAGCGCAAGGAGAGCCGCGGGGCCCAGTACCGGACCGACTACCCGGAGCGCAACGACGAGGAGTGGCTCAAACACATCAACCTCACGCGCACCGACGACGGCCCGGAGATCTCCTACTCGGAGGTCACGATCACCCGGTGGGAACCGCAAGAGAGGAAGTACTGATGGCCGAGTACACGATCAAAGTCCGGCGCTTCCAGCCGGAGACCGGCAGAGGGCCCTACTGGGAGGAGTTCAACGTCGAGCTGGAGCCGTCCCTGTCGGTCCTCGACGGCCTGCTGCAGGCCAAGGACCGCGACGACGGCTCGCTGGCGGTGCGCTGCTCCTGCCGGGCCGCGATCTGCGGGTCCTGCGGGATGAAGATCAACGGCCAGTCCGGCCTCGGCTGCAAGACCCAGATCGGCGAGGCGCAGGAGCAGGCCAACAAGATGGCGGCGAAGACGGCCCGCGCCGGCGGCAACGCGGCGACGGCGACCGAGGAGAACGCCCCGATCGTGATCGAGCCGATGGGGAACATGCCGGTGATCAAGGACCTCGTCACCGACATGGAGTCGACGCACTGGACCAAGATCCGCCGCGTCACCCCGTGGCTGCTGCCGCACGGCGAGCCGCCGGAGCGCGAGTACGTCGTCGAGCCGGAGTCGATGATCGACGTCACGCAGACGATGGCTTGCATCCAGTGCGGCGCCTGCGTCTCCTCCTGCCTGTCGATGGAAGCCGACCCCGGCTTCATCGGCCCGGCGGCGCTGGCCAAGGCCTACCGGTTCGTCGGCGACCCGCGCGACGCCGAGACGCTCGAGCGGCTGCACGACCTGGCCGAGGACCCGAACGGCCTCTACCAGTGCACCCACTGCTTCAGCTGCGTGGAAGCGTGCCCGAAGGGCGTGGCGCCGATGGACCAGATCATGCGCCTGCGCCGCAAAGCGGGCGAAAACGGGATCGAGGACCCCAACAGCGGCCACGCGCACGAGGTCGCCTTCGTGAAGATCATCGAGAAGAAGGGGACCCTGGACGAGTCGCTGCTGCTGCAGGAGTCCTTCGCCCCGGGCCTGAAAGGCAAGCTGAAACCGACCAAACGCGCGATCCGCGAACTGCTTGGCTCGCTGCCGACCGCGATCCGCGGCATCCGCACGGGCAAGATGCGCTCGCTGGCGAAGCTGATCCCGGGCATCCACCCGAAGCTCCCCGGCGGTGCCCAGGACGAGGTCAAGCAGATCTACTCCCACGCCCGCGAGCACAACGAGGAACTCAACCTGTACATCAAGGGCGAGGAGGGCGACACCACGGAGGAGAAGCCGCAATGACGAATCTGAAAGTCGCTTACTGGCCGGGCTGCGTCTCGCGTGGGTTCACTCCGGAGCTGCACGGCTCCATGGCCCTGGTGGCCGAGCGGCTCGGCATCGAGCTGGTCACCCTGGACCGCGCCAACTGCTGCGGGGCGGGCGTGATCGCCGAGCACAACCAGGAGCTCGCCGACACGCTCAACGCGCGCACCTTCGCGCTCGCGCAGCAGACCGGGCTGTCGATGATGAACATCTGCTCGACCTGCCAGGGCGCGCAGTCGGAGTGCCAGCAGCGGCTCGACGCCGACGCCGCCTACCGCGCCCACATCAACGAAGTGCTCGCCGGCCAGGGCCTGCACTACGAGAAGGACAAGGACGGCTTCACGAACAAAAACTTCCTCTGGCTGCTGGTCGAGGACTACGGCCTCGACAAGCTGAAGGAGAAGGTCGTGCGGCCGCTGAGCGGCCTGCGGGTCGGCCCCTTCTACGGCTGCTACATCGTGCGGCCCAAGGAACGGCTCCGCTACGACGAGTACCCCGATCGCGACATCTACCTGGAGTGGGTGATCGAGGCGCTCGGAGGAGAGATCGTCGAGTACGACGGGGCGCGCAAGTGCTGCGGCTTCCCGGTGATCACGATGGCGCGCGAGACCTCGCTGCGCCAGGCCGGCACCCACGTCGGCGACGCGATCGACGCCGGCGCCGACTGCCTGGTGACGCCGTGCCCGCTGTGCCACCTCAACCTCGACATGCAGCAGCCGGAGGCGGCCAAGGTCGTCAACCGCGAGCTGGGGCTGCCGGTCCTGCACCTGCCGCAGCTGGTCGGCCTCGCCCTCGGCGCCTCGCCCAAGGAACTGGGCATGGGCAAGCACATCGCCTCGACCCGCCGGGTCGAGGAGCGCCTCGCCGCCGTCGCGGCTTGAGGCGGCGCCGCGCCGGGCGGACGCGTAGATTGCGTCCGCCCGCATGGCTGCCTTCGACCACCTGCCGCTAGCCGCCGCCGACACCGCCGGCGTCCTCACCGAACTGTTCGTCGTCCTGCTGGCGGCGAAGCTCGGCGACGAGCTGTTCAACCGCATCCGCCAGCCGGTGATCGTCGGCGAGATCCTCGGCGGGGTGCTGATCGGGCCCTCGGTCCTCGGCCTGGTCGAGCCGAGCGAGGTGCTGAGCGTGTTCTCGGAGCTGGGCGTCGTCTTCCTGCTCTTCTGGGTCGGGCTGGAGACGCGCTTGAGCGAGATGCGCGCGGTCGGCGGCAGCGCCGTCTCGGTCGGCGTCACCGGCGCCCTGGTCCCGTTCGCGGCCGGCATCGCGCTCGGGGTGGCGCTGGGCGAGAAGCCGGAGACCGCCGTCTTCCTCGGCGCCGCCCTGGCCGCGACCAGCGCCGGGATCACCGCCGCCACCTTCCTGCAGCTCGGGATCGCGCGCAGCCGCGCCGCGCGCACCGTGCTCGGCGCCGCCGTGGTCGACGACATCGTCGCCCTGCTGCTGCTCTCGGTCGCGGTCGGGATGGCCGGCGAGGGCGGCATCGACGCGGGCCGGATCCTCGCCGCGCTCGCGGTCGCCGTCGTCTTCATCGCCTTCGTCACGCTCGGCGGCACGCGGCTGCTGCAGCGCCGCCCGCACCTGCTGGAAGCGCCGCGCTTCGCCGCCT
>Ga0207864_1004421_pt1 | contig 10668 bp, 8 predicted proteins | sample HigsolmetaAR202D_FD_184834 | JGI IMG/M metagenome (GOLD analysis project Ga0207864, IMG submission 184834) | Ionic liquid and high solid enriched microbial communities from the Joint BioEnergy Institute, USA - AR20-2-D (SPAdes) (version 2) ...
AGGTCGTCGCGCTCCTCCTCGGCAAGCCCGGTCAGGGTCAACTGCGCGCTGCCGGTCCGTTCCGTTTTGTACCAGTAGCTCGCAGGCCGGCGCGTTCCCGCGCGGCTCGCCGACCCGGTCTCTTTGTCGTAAACCCAGTGATCGTGAGGCTCCTCATATGGACTGCAAAGGATCGGCCGCTCCACCGGCTGAATTGGCAACGCCTCCTGGCCCGGCGCAACCGCCGTCCCGTTCTTGCGCGCCATCGGCTACCTCCCGTCCCCGGTAAGAGGATGTACCCTCATCACTTCATTGCCGCGCGGATCGATCACTTTCACCGCAGCGCACTTATGCTTGCCCGCCGGAAACGGCAGCGAAACGGTGCCCGAAAGCGCCTCGAACCGTTCCGGGTCCACCACGCCTTTGAGCGCCTTGCTCAGCTTTTCCCACGCCGAGCGGTCCGGGAAAAACGCCTGGGTGATGCAGAAGGTGCGGCCATCGTAATCGCCGTCTACGAACCACGCGGCCACCTTCGCCGCACCTGTGTCGATGATGCTGTTCGTCACCGGGTCGTAGATGTCCACCCCCTCCATCTTGATCCGGTACATGCCCTCTTTGTCCGGCCCTTCAACTTTCGTGCGCGGGCGGCCGAAGACGGTGAAAAGCTGGCTGCCCGGTTGTTCTTTCAGCAAGCCGTTCATTCCAGGATTCACGTCCGGGCGGATGTGAGCAATATGGAGGCGCAGCCGCGGGTGGCCTTCGTCGATCGCCGCCTGCGCCGGGCCATCGAAGCTGAAGCCCGCAAACACCAGGTCGTCATAGCGGCGCGCCGCCGGGCGGATCACTTCCTCCACCATCTTGGCCGTGATCGGCCCATATTGCGGCCCGAACACCACGCCCACTGTAGCCGGACCTTGGGGATCTTCGTCCGTTTCGCCTTCGTTCACCCAGCGGCCCTCCGCGTGAATCCCGTCCGAGCGTCCCCCGGCGTAAATCGGATCAAGCCTCGTGAACTTCCGCTGCTTGTTGTCCGGGAACCGCAGGCCGTCCATCCGCAGCAGATCCACCATCTTGCTCAGGTACGCCTCGATGTTCTGGGGCAACTCACCCATGTGGACTTCTCTAATTGCGAAGGTCCCTTCCAGTCCGTCCGGTTCTCCGGCAAACCGCCCTGTGTTGACTTCGATGGCGTCGCCCAACGACATTTCCGGCGGCTGCACTGCTTCCACCGTGAAGGGTCCGCTCACCCGTGTAATCTTGGGATCCACTTTAGGCTGATCGACCAATTCTTCCTGGTCGGCGTTCGCCGCGATGCAGGCCTTGACCTCGTCCATCTTGGCGCGCCACGCCGCGCGGTACGCCTCCACCGCCTGCTTCAGCGCTTCCGGCCAATCCGGGTCCGTGTCGAATGGGACCTCCCAATGTTGCCAGATCTTGCCTCTGTCGGGCAGATTCCAGCGCCGGTGGTCGGCATCAGTGACCGCCCTCTTGCCCTCCTGCTTCTCCTTCAGTGCCAGCTTCATCCGCAACTCCTGGCGCATTCTGTCGGAGACTTGCTCCAAAGCCTTGTTGGCGTCAGCGAGCCGCGCATCGAGAATCGGCTCGTGCTTGGCGAAGATGGGATCGAGGTTCGTGTTCTGAGCGATGCTCTTGAGCGTGATGTGGGGGACTGTGTTGTAGCGGAACCCGCCGGCCACGCCCTTCGATTCGTCCTTCAGTTTGAAGTACTCATACTTGGCCGTGAGCAGCCGCTGGCGAGCGATGGCGATGGCGACGCGGCTCGTATCAATCGTGATCCAGCGCCGTCCCCACCGCTCGGCGACGTACGCTGTGGTGCCCGAACCACAGGTTGGATCGAGGACCAGGTCGCCGGGGTCGGTAGTCATGAGCATGCAGCGCTCAATCACCTTGGTGGATGTCTCGACGACGTATTGTTTGTTCGAGGCGAAACCCGCGATGACTGTGTCTGACCAGTTATCCGTGAGTGGATACGCTGGGAAGTCGTCCACGAACCGAACGAAGTAAAGGTTGGCGCGCCCTGTAGTGTCGACCCGCTCAGCACCCAGGAGGCGAGGCATAGCGTTCTGTTCCGTCTTCCAGTATCCTCTTGGATAGTAAACCTGTCCGTTGAAGGTGACAGGGTAACGTGAACCTGGGCTTTGACTTGTGAGGTTGTCCAGGCGGGATAAACGGGCGCCCTCCACCTGCCTCGACATGGCATTGTCACTTATGGTGCGGATCTCACCTGATGGAAGATGTAAGCGCCGATAGGCTGATGCTCCATCTGCGTCGGCCTCTTTACGTCGGTAAAGTTGGCGGTACTTCATGATTTCTCTGTTGCGGGCGTACCACAAAAGATAATCAGATACTGACGCCAGGCGGTTGTCCGTCTGGCTCGTTGTCTTCGCGAATGTGATTAACGAGCAGAAGTTCTCGGGACCAAATATCTCGTCGAGCAACTCGCGAAGGTGGTGGATGTTTTCGTCACTAATCTGGACAAATAGGCTTCCGGCGTCAGCCAGCAGTTGCCTTGCCACGATAAGGCGATCTCGCAGGTATGCGAGATAGGAATGTACTCCTAGACGCCACGTGTCCCTATATGCTTTCACCATCTCCGGTTCACGAGTGAGATCGGCTTCCGTGTTTTTCACGTCTCGGTTTCCAATCTCGGGCTGGAAATTGCTTTTGAACTTGATCCCATACGGCGGGTCGATGTAGATCATCTGCACCTTTCCCGCCAAGTCTTCGCGCCGCGCCAGCGACGACATCACCTGAAGGCTGTCGCCGAGGATTAGCCGGTTCGACCAGTCCACATCATGCCGGTAAAACTGAACCGCTTCGTTGTATTCCTGCTCCGGGTCGGCGAACAGCGACCGGTTCACATCCTCCCGCGCGGCTACCTTCAAAATGGCCTGCGCGCTGACGCGCTCGTGAATGTGCAAAGCCACTGGGTCCACCGCGAACCCCTTGGCCTCCCGTTTGCCGGCCCACTCAAGCCACGGTTCATGCTTGCGCAGCGCTTCGGCAAGTACCCGGGCCTCAGCTTCGGTCAAAGGCCGCCGCGTGGCCTCGGCCAGTAACTCTGGCAACTTGTCCGCGCTACCGGTGGGATCAAAGCGCAGCACGGGCGCAAGGCGCGGGCTGTAGCTGTACTCGGCCTTTGGGAGCAACGGCACATACCCCTCCGCTGCTATTTTGGCCGGAGGGTTGTTCTTCCGGGTGGCTTCGGGGTGGCGGTAGTCCGTGACAGAGGCAGCCAGAGTGGCGCCGTCGGAATTGCCTTTCGTCTTCCTGGTTGCCATAGCTTAAGTCCCCATTCTAGTCGCTAACGAAGTCTTCAGACCTGAGACCTGAGACCTGCCGTGCTCGGAAGGAAGCAATAGGAACCCCCCGATACCTTTCGGCGCTGCGGAGCAGTATGAGGGTAGCGGGGACGGTGATCCGCTATCATAGAAGGGATGACGCCGCGGGAACTCTCGGATGCCCCGCCGGTTGCGCACTCGAAGCTGACAGATCTCGAAGCTGCCCTAGGCTCGGTAATCCGTGGAAAGGCAGAGGTATTACGCCTGTCCCTCGTGTGTCTCCTCGCCAAGGGCCACCTGCTGATCGAGGACGTTCCGGGAGTCGGGAAGACCACGCTGGCCCACGCGCTGGCCAGGCTTGTGCGATGCACGTTCCAGAGAGTGCAGTTCACGAGCGACATGCTGCCGAGCGACGTGCTGGGTGTGACAGTCTACAATGCCCATTCGCGGGAGTTCGAGTTTAAGCCCGGTCCGATCTTCACGAATTTCCTGCTGGCGGACGAAATCAACCGCGCGACACCGAAGACTCAATCGGCGCTGCTCGAAGCCATGAATGAACTGCAAGTGACAATCGACGGCAGGTCGTACCCGATGAGCGAGCCTTTTATGGTCATCGCCACCCAAAACCCCGTCGAGCATCATGGCACATATCCGCTTCCCGAATCGCAAATGGACCGTTTCCTGATGCGGATTCAGATTGGCTACCCGGATCCCGCCAGCGAACGCGAGATTCTGCGGAGCACGGACGCCAGCCGGTCCGGGCCGATCGGAGGGGTGATTGGCGCGGAGGATTTGGTACAGATCCAGTCCACCGTGGAACGGGTGACGGTAGATGACTCGATTGTCGACTACATGCTGGCGATTGTGGAAAAGACGCGCACTCATGAGTCCCTTTCTTTGGGGGTTAGCCCGCGAGGCTCACAGGCGCTCTACCGAGCGGCCCAGGCGCTCGCCTTGATCGAAGGACGCGACTACGTCCTGCCGGATGATGTGAAGCGCTTGGCTGTGCCCGTCTTTGCTCATCGCGTTGTTGTCAACAATCGAGCCGCGCTTTCATCCCGGAGGTCTGAAACCGCCGACCGCATCATACAGGATATCCTTACCTCAGTCGACGTTCCGCTCTAGAGAAGAAGAAATCGTATCTATGAAGACTGCCATTATCGGCCTGCCCATGACGGGCAAAACATCGCTGTTCACTATCCTGACGGGAGTTCACGAAGCGACCCGGGTTGGCTCCATGGAGGCGCGCGTGGGCGTGACCAAGGTGCCCGACGAGCGGGTGGACGCACTGGCCAAGCTCTTTGAGCCGCCCAAGGTGACGTATGCCACCGTCGAGTACCTCGATTTTCCTGCCATTTCGAAGGAAGCCCTCCGCGATCCCAGTTACCTGGCGAGCTTGCGCGTCGTCGACGCGCTAGCGCATGTGCTGCGCGTCTTCGAGGACGAGATGGTTCCCCACGAAAAGGGCAGTGTGGATCCTCTGCGGGACCTCGAGGATGTCGAGACGGAATTGATTCTGAGCGATCTGGTGGTGGTGGAAAAGCGCCTGGAGCGCCTCGAGAAGGATCGCAAGAAGATTAAGAATCCGGAATTGGACCAGGAGTATGAACTCCTGCTGCGATGCAAGGCCGCGCTCGAGGAGAACAAGCCCCTGCGAGGCCTCGAGTTCACGGCCGAAGAAGAGAAGCGAATTCGCGGCTTTCAGTTCCTCTCGCTCAAGCCGGTGCTGTATGTGCTGAACCTCGGCGAGGCCGATGCTCCTCGGATGGCGGAGATTGAGAAGGAGTACCGGGAAGGGCCCCTGGCCAATCGCCCGAAAACCGCCGTCACGGCAGTGTGTGGAAAGATCGAAGCCGAACTTGCGGAACTCGCGCCGGAAGAGGCCAAGGAGTATCTGGCGAGCTACGGATTAAGCGAGTCGGGTCTGGTCCGCCTGATCTCCGCTACGTACTCGCTGCTGGGGTTGATGAGCTTCCTGACCGCGGGCGAAACGGAAGTGCGCGCCTGGACGATCCCGCAGAACAGCACGGCAGTAAAGGCCGCTGGAGCGATCCACTCCGACTTTGAGAAGAAGTTCATCCGCGCGGAAGTCGTCAACTGGAAAACCCTCATCGATTTCAACGGGTATGCGGGAGTGCGGGAGAAGGGACTGCTGCGTCTGGAAGGGAAGGACTACATCGTCAAGGACGGGGACGTTCTGGTGATTCGTCACAGCTAGGTTCCCGAGGGACGGCGTTCGGGGCTAGTCGGCGTCCTTTTCCCATTCCCTTTCGAGCAGGCGGGAGTATTCACCGGACGCGAAGAGCTCGAAATGGAAATTCGCGGAAGAAATGGGAGTAAACGGGCACATGCGCTGGCTGCAGGAGAAGAGCTGGTCGGCGTAGCGGTAGTAATTCCGGATGAAGTCCGTTGACAGGATCTCGGGATCCGGGACCTGGCAGAAGACGGTGTTCAGGCCGATGGCCCTTGTGAAGATCGCCCGGTAGTCGGCTACGCCCCATTTGCGCAACTTGTCTTTGACGGGTTTGGGGGTGTCGTGGATGAGCAGGTGCAGGAAGCTGTGCGGCCGTATTTTCGCAACCGCGAGTTCCGGGTCCCGCTCCACGACCTCCATGCATTGTTCCACCCACCGCAGAAGATCCCGGCCGACGTAAAACAGCATGCGGATCTCACACACCCGTCCTTCGAGCAGGCGGCGCTCAATCTGTTCCGCGCTCAGGTCGCCCGATGGAAGCAGACCCTGCAGCATCAGGTTGGCGCGCGAACTCTCCACGAGCTTATTGGGGGCTGAAGCGTCGCTGAACGGATGCAGAATCAGTGGCGGGAGGTCCCAACGGCGGTTGGAACCGAAGAGTTTGCTATCCATGCTGTTCATGTCTCTAATCGACCGGCAGGGGCGGAAGATTAGTCAGGATATCACTTCCGGCTTTCCAGCAGAACCGTTGTCTCAATCACTTGTGAGCCTCTCCGTACCTTCACGGTAACCTGCTGTCCGGGCTTCGTCTGCCGTAGGGCGTAGGTAAAGTCGTAGAGGTTCTCGATGGGTTTCCCTGCGAACTCAAAAAGAATATCGCCGGCTTTCAGGCCCGCCTTTGCGGCCGGGGAGCCTTCCCGCACATCCGCAAAACGGAAGCCGTTCGGGACTTCCGCAAAGTCCGGCACGCTTCCGAAGTACGGTCCGTACCCGCTGCCTCCGCCTGTGCCTCCCGCCGCGTGATGGCTAGGCGCCACGCGCACGAACTGGGGTCTCTGCTCGTCGGTCGCCAGCTTCGCGGCCACTTCAGCAATCAGCTCGAGCAGCTTTGACGTCTCTTTGGACTCGATCTTATCCCACGTGTCCGACGGGCGGTGGTAGTCGGAATGGAGCCCTGAGAAGAAGAAGAGGATAGGAATCTGTTTGGTTGTGAAAGAGGTGTGATCGCTCGACCCATAACCGGCTTGCTCGGAAAGATCGAGCGTGAAGTTGTAGCGAGGGCGCACCTCGTCAAGCAGCTGGCGGAAGCTTGTGCCGGTGCCAGCCCCGCCTACGTACACTTTCCCTTCACGGATGCGGCCAATCATGTCCATGTTGATCATGGCCACAGCCTTTTCGAGCGGATACCTGGGGTTGTTCACGTAGTAGCCGGATCCGAGCAGACCCAGTTCCTCTGCAGCGAAGGCGATGAAGAGTATTCCCCGGCGCTGCTTTGGCTGTTGAGCAAACCATTGCGCTAATTCGATGAGGCCGGCCGTTCCAGAGGCATTGTCGTCCGCTCCCGGATGAGGGGTCCCGGCCATGGATGGAGCCATCGAAAATTGCTCGCCCAGTCCCAGATGATCGTAGTGGGCGCCAAGGATGACGTACTCGTCGCTCTCCCCTGGAAGATATCCCACGACATTGTGAACTGTCTTCACGTCGCGGCTGACGTCTACCGTGAGATCCACCCGGAGGTCGTCTGGCAGGGGGAAGGATCGCGGCTTCAAGTCCTTGTCGATCGATTCGACAATGTCGCGCAGGTCGTACCCTGATTTGGAGAGCCATCCCGCTACGGTCTCCACTTTGACTTGAACAAAGGGAATGCCCGGACTGGCAGGTCCGACATGTTTCACAAATTTATCGAGAGAATCTGAGTCGCCGCGATGAGTGGGCTGGTCATTGACGAAGATTACAGCCCGGGCTCCATGCATCTTCGCGTTGACTCCCTTTGCCTCGAACTGCGCATGCTGCGTGTAGGCTTTTCCCGCAAAGACACTGTTTTCGTCGAACTCCTGCGGTTCGTGCCGCAGCAGGATCACGATTTTGTCTTTGACGTCGATGCCCGCGTAGTCGTCGTAGTTATACTCTGGAGCGGTGATCCCGTAGCCGGCGAAAACCAGTTGGCCGGAGACGGTGCGGCTGGCGGAAAAGTTAAACGGAACGAAATCCTCGTTGAGCTTAAGCTGACGGGACCGGCTGCCCTCCGTAATCACCAAGCGGTTCTTGGCGCCCAGGCGAGCGTCGGTAGTGACGGGAAAAGGTTGCAGGTAACCCTTCCCGCCCGCGGGCTGCAATCCCGCTTTGCGAAATTGCTCCGCAATATATGCTGCCGCCTTTTCCAGACCCGGCGTTCCCGTGCCGCGTCCTTTGAGCTCGTCGGAAGCCAGGTACTTGACGTGTTCGACGTATCTGTCCGGATCAATTCCTGCGCCGGCAAGCGAGCTGGCCAGGATCAGGCATAGCGGGACAAGGAATTTAAGTTGGGAACGCTTGCAACGCATGGAGGTGCTTCTGTCCTATCGGGCCTTTAACAGGCAGGCTAATTACTGAAAGGCGTTGGCAGTTTAAGCTCGCAGCATTTCTCACCCGCATTGGCGTGCTGCTTCTGGTAGTCGAGCTCCATCTCGACGATCCGGCGAAGCTGGGGCCAGCCGATCGATCCCGGAATCTTACGGCCATTGATAAATAAAGTGGGCGTCGAATCCACTCGAAGCCCTCGTCCTTCGGCAATCGACTGATTGATGTCCGCTTCTGTCGCCTTCGAATCCATGCACTGCCCCAGCATGAAGTCGTCGAGATTCTTCTGCTTCGCAAATTCGAGGACTTTGCTTTTCAGGTTGTCGGGGGTAATCTCTTCCTGCTTCTCGAAAATCCAGTCGTGGTAATCCCAGAAGCTGACCGGATTCTGGCGGAAGATACAGCGTCCGGCGATGGCCGCGGGACGAGCCCAGGGGTGAATCTGATCAATCGGGAAGTCCTTGAAGTAAACCCTCACTTCGTTGGGGAAGGTCGCCTTCAGGTTCTCGCGGAGAACCTTTGCCTCCTGCTTGCAGTAACTGCATTGAAAGTCGCTGAAGACGGCGATGACGACCGGAGCGCCCGGAGCGCCAAAGCTCGGCTGCATCTCAGTCTTCAGTTTGTCGATTTCCGGTTGGAAGGGATTGGAGGCGATATCGTACACGTTTCCGCGCACGACCTTCTGACCATCCTTCGTCACGTAGAGAGTTTCCTGCTGAGAGGTTGCACCGGCTGTAGCAGTCACAGTGATCTCATAGAAGCCGGGAAGCGGCGCCGGCTTTGGGTCGCCCACAGCAACATTAATTTGCGGACCCCAGAGGAACAGGTGCCTCACATATGCTTCGAGAGTCGCTTTGTCCAATGCGCTCTTTGCGGCAGGTGCTGCTTGAGACGCGCCTGGGGCCGGATTTTGAGGAGCGGCTGTCTTCTTCTGGGCGAGGAGGGCCACCATGCCCAGACAGAGCACGAGGGGAAGGCCAAGGGAGAGACGACGCATATGCTTTATTGTATCTTGCAGTGTGATCTCTTACGGGATGAAACCTTACGCCGGAGAGTTCAAGTGCTGCTTGAACCATTCCGCAGCCAGCCGGGCCACCTCTTCGAGCGCGCCGGGTTCCTCGAATAAGTGAGTGGCGCCTTCGACGATCTCGAGCTTCCGGGGGGTGCGCATCCTGTCGTACGCCTGTCGATTCAGCTCGAGCACTTGCGTGTCGCGCCCTCCCACAATCAGCAGCGTCGCGGCCTGGACGTTTTCTAATGCGCCTGCGGCCAGATCCGGCCGCCCGCCTCGTGAAACCACTGCGCGCACTTCCCGGGCGCGTTCCGCGGCCGCGATGAGCGCTGCTGCCGCGCCGGTGCTCGCCCCAAAGTATCCGATTGGCAAGGACTGTATCTCTTTTTGCTGCTTTGCCCAGTCCGTAGCGGCAATCAGTCTCGTCGCAAGCAATGGAATGTCGAATCGGAGGTGCGCCGTATATGCGTCTACGCGCTCTTCCGATTCCGTCAGCAGATCGAGCAGGAGCGTCGCCATGCCCGATTCGCGGAGGCGTCCCGCTACGTGGCGGTTCCGGGGGCTGAAACGCCCACTCCCGCTGCCGTGCGCGAAGATCACCAGACCGGTCGCATCGGAAGGTGTAGCAAGATCGGCTTGAAGGACCGCCTCCCCCGCCTCGATCCGCACTAGCCGTTCGATGGTGGATTCAACTGTTCTCATGGTACATTCGCAGGCTCTACTGCCCTCCGGAGGAGTTCGCGAACCTCTTCGTCCGTGGTTTGGCTGAAATCGTCGTACCAGGCGCCGACGGAATAGAAGGGTTCAGGCGTGTTCGCGCAGATCACCGCGTCGGCGTACTTGCGCAGGTCTTCGCAGGAATCGACGGCGCCCACCGGGACGGCGACCGTGATCCGTTCCGGGCCAAGGGCGCGCAGAGCCGAGACGGCGGCGTGCATCGAGGCGCCTGTGGCAAGGCCGTCATCGACGAGAATTACGTCACGGCCCTGGATGACTGGCGCTGGCCGGTTGTCGCGGTACAACCGCTCGCGCCGCTCGAGTTCCTGCTGTTCGCGCGAGGCAGCGGCGTCAATTGCTTCTGGCGAAATCCCCAGGGCGCGCACCACGTTCTCATTCAGCACGCGGACGCCGCCGCTGGCAATCGCTCCCATCGCCAGTTCCTCCTGGCCGGGCACGCCTAATTTTCGAACGACAAAAACGTCGAGCGGAGCGTGGAGCTGTTGCGCGACTTCAAATGCGACGGGAACGCCGCCGCGAGGGAGCCCCAGGACAAGAACGTTCTCGCGGTTCGCGTGATCCTTCAGGTACGTCGCCAGAATTCTCCCGGCCTGCCGCCGATCGCGATACAGCATCGCGACCTCCTCTCACGCAGTGCCGCGCCTCGAAAGGGCGCCGCAAGGGCCTCTTTACAGGCCCCAGACTGTAGATGCTTTGCGGAGTTGGAATGAAGACAAGCTTTGGCGAAGCCTAGAGGACCGGGCCGATCCGCCATGGTACGAACTCCTTGTGGCCCAGGCGTTCGCTGCATGTCTTCTCACCCGATGCCACCCGGAGGAGAAAATCAAAAATTTCCCGCCCGATCTGTTCCACCGTAGCCTCTCCATCGGCGATTCGGCCGGCGT
>Ga0207864_1004422_pt1 | contig 10667 bp, 8 predicted proteins | sample HigsolmetaAR202D_FD_184834 | JGI IMG/M metagenome (GOLD analysis project Ga0207864, IMG submission 184834) | Ionic liquid and high solid enriched microbial communities from the Joint BioEnergy Institute, USA - AR20-2-D (SPAdes) (version 2) ...
TCTTGGGCCGCACACGCTTTCGCACGCACGTCGAGGCTCGAAGCGCGATCTTCGAGTTCATCGAGGGCTGGTACAATCCGCGCCGTCGGCATTCGGCCCTCGGCTACGAGTCACCCATGAGCTATGAAAGGAAGTTTGCTCCGGTCACAGCGGCATGAGCCGCAAACGTCACACTGTCCACTGAACCGGGACAACTTCACCGCGCGAAATAATCGTGCGATTGGGTCGCCTATATGCACCCGACCGCACAACAAACATTCGTTCACCGCCGGTTGTGCACTCGGGTACGCCCGCGCGCCCGCCGGACCGGCCGTCCCCCCGGGCCCGCGTCGCTGGGGCCACCCGTGCCGCGCCCGGAGCGCGCCTCACGCGCCGGTGTCGTAGCGCCCGCTGCCTCCGTCCTCACGGGCCATGGCGAGGATGCGGAGCTGGGCGGCGGGTAGGGCGTAGCCCGTAATGTCGCCGGGCGCGACCCATGCGCGGCCTGCGCTCGAGGCGGCCGCGTCGTGATTCGCCGGCTCGTTGTCCAGTTCGAGGCGGAACGCGTGGTAGGTCGTGCGACGGTGCGAGAACGTGTGGACGACGGCGCCGAGCGGGACCGGGGCGACGGCCGCGACGGCGGCGTGCGTGCCCGTGGTGTCCCCGAGCGCCTCGATCGCAGCCCGGCGCGCGGCGTCCGCGATCCTCTCTCCCGGCCGAACCGTCGTGCCCGGGAACTCCCACATCCCTCCCAGCAATCCAGCCTCCGGTCGCCGGGTCAGGAGGAAGCGCCCGGACGGGGCGACGAGGACGGCGGTGGCGACGTCGTCCTCGGGCAGGGCCTTCTTCGGTTTCGGGCGCGGGCGTTCGGCGACGGTCCCGTTCGCGTACGCCCGGCACAAAGTCTGGACGGGGCAGCGGTCGCAGGCGGGGGAGCGGGGGGTACACACGGTCGCGCCGAACTCCATGAGCGCTTGGTTGAAGTCGCCGGGGCGGTCCTCCGGGACGAGCGCGGCGACGGTGCGGCGCAGCTCGGCGGGCGCGGGGTCGGGGTCGTCGAGGAGACGGCTGAAGACGCGGCGGACGTTGCCGTCGATCGCGGGGGTGGGGACGCCGTAGGCGATGCTGGCGATCGCGCCGGCGGTGTAGTCGCCGATGCCGGGGAGCTGCCGGAGCGTCTCGGGGTCGGCGGGGATGCGGCCGTCGTGGCGCTCGCGGACGAGTCGCGCGGCGCGGTGCAGGTTGCGGGCGCGGGCGTAGTAGCCGAGCCCTTGCCACTCGCGGAGGACGTCGTCGACGTCGGCGTCGGCGAGGTCGTCGAGCGTGGGGAAGCGTCGCATCCAGCGCTCGTAGTACGGGATCACGGCCTCGACGCGCGTCTGCTGGAGCATCATCTCCGAGACCCAGACGCGGTAGGGGTCGGCTTCGCGACGCCACGGCAGGTCGCGGGCGCGGGCATCGTAGAACTCGAGGATGCGACGGCGCAGCGTATCGGCGAATGCGGAAGCCATGTTCGCGGGCAACTTCGATTCCGGCGTTCGAGGGCGACGTCGGGGCGGCGCGCACAGTGGTTCTACGCCGCGCGGGCGATCGTCGATCCCAAGGGACGGGCCGGCGCGGTCGGCGTCAAGGGCGCGAGAGTGGGGACTCGCTGTGGTGCGACGTCTCGGCCAGGAGTCCGCTGCGCAGGGGATAGGCGAGGACGTAGATCGAGTAGAGGGTGAGTGAGACGACGGCGGTGAGGAGGGCGAGGTAGACCCCGGGGATCCGGCCGCCGCTGCTCGAGATCGTCGCCAGGGCGAGGACGGCGGCCGCGCCGCCGACCAGGATCACCCAGAGGATCGGCGGGGGCGTGCGCCGGACCGCGAGGAGCCGGGCGCGCCGCGCGTCGCCTAGTTGTTGCACCGCATCGAACGCGCGAGTCTGCAATTCGGACTGCCCCGCCGTCGCCGGCTCGAAGCGGGCGAGGATGGACCAGAGGCGGCCGATGATTTCTTCGGCGTCGTCGCCGGCGGCGACATCGGACCGTTCCGGGGCCGGGAGGCCGAGTTCCGCCCGGGCGCTCGCAGGGTAAGCGTCGATTGCCGCGCCGAATTCGGCGGCGATCGGCGGTGGGAGGATCGACGAGATCTGTCTCAGGTTGGAGTACGCGTTGGCCTCGATGGTCAGCGTTCCGCGCGTGTCGTCGAAGCGCTGCCATGCGCCGGCGAGGATGAACGCCGCCAGGACGCCGTAGAGCGCCGCTGTCGCCTCCATGACGGGGCCGGCGGTCCCCTGGGCGGCGTCGACCTGGTCGGGCCGGAGGAAGCGGCGGAGGACGGCGCGGATGCCGAGGGCCGCGGCGATCGACATCGCGACGACGAGCAGGGCGCGGAGGGTGATGGGCACGGGGACTCCTCCCGTTGGGTGAGCGAGGTCGCAGACGACGCCGCAAGGCGTGTGCGCGGGCGCTCGGGTCGACTGGGAGCGGGCTCCTGACCGCCGGGTGCGTCGTTACCGCGCGCGAGCGCGCGGTGCCCGAAACCGGCCGCGTCGTTACCCCGCGCGAGCCTGCGGCGCTCGCGGCCGGGCGCGCCGTTCCTGCGGCGGGGCGCGTGATTCTTGCAGCCGCGCGCCGGTCGCACCGTGAACCGGAGCCGCGCATGCCCGTTCGGATCCTATGTCGCCGCCGCCGGCGTCGCCGCCGCTCGCCGTCGCCCGGGGCGACGCTCGTCGCCGTCATCCTGATCGGCCTCGGGCTCCTCGCCGGTCGGGACGCCCGGGCTCAGGACCTCGGCCACAAGGTGCTGGGGGCGGTCGGGATCGACGCCGGCGTGCAGCAGGAGCCCGGGCTCTACTTAGCCGGCCGGATCATCCGATTCGACGCGAGCCGGCTCCGGGATCGAGATGGCCGCCTCGTCCCGATCGAGGGGCTCGACATCGACGTCATCGCCGGCGTGTTCGGCGTCGCCCTCACCCTCAAGCCGCGGGGTGCGCCGTACCTGGGCTGGGCGTTCGGCGTCCCGCTGGCCCGGATCTCCCTGAACGCCGACGACCCGAGAGTGTCGGTCGACCGCGCGGGCTTCGGCGACGCTTTCGTGCAGCCGCTGCGGGTGGGTTGGAGGACGCCGCACGCGGACATCGGCGTGTCGTACGCGTTCTATGCACCGACCGGTCGATTCGAGCCGAGGGGCGGCGGCGGGATCGGGCGCGGCTTCTGGGCGCACCAGTTCTCGCTCGGCGTCGCCGTCCGTGGAGACCTCGAGCGCCGGATGCGCGCCTCCGTGCTGCTGAGCTACGACCTCAACCGTCCCAAGCGCGGGATCGACATTCAGAGGGGCAACACGTTCCAGATCCAGGGCGGCGCCGGGATGCGCGTCGTCGACTGGCTCGACGCGGGGTTGGCGGGGTTCGCGCTCTGGCAGGTCACCGACGACCGCGGCGCCGATGTGCCGCCGGTGCTGCGGGGCGCGCGGGACCGCGTGTTCGGCCTCGGGCCGGAAGTCGACATCCTGATCCCGGCGCTCCGCATGCGCGTCGACCTGCGCGCCGAATGGGATTTCGGGGTCCGGTCGCGTCCTCAGGGGCGGATCTTCGTCGCCAGCGTCACGTACGCCGCCTGGCGCCCGGGACGCCCGCCGGTCCGCCCGCGTGGGCGGTGAGGGACCGAAGTGGATGGCGCCGCGGAGCTCGATCGAGGCGGTCCGCCCGCGTGGGTGGTGAGGGACGGCCGGCGACGATGGAACTCCGGCGACGATGGGATTCCAGCGACGCGGCCGTCCCCACGCTCCCACGCCCGCGCACGCCTGCCGTCCTCACGTCTCCGCGCCGCGACCGTATCCTCGCCGTCGCACGATCCGGTTCGTGACGGCCCGCGCGACCATGTAGGGGAGCGCGACGAGCACGGCGCCGACCACGATCGCGGACCACAGGTGGACGGACCGGAAGATGAGGTACTGCACGACCATGTCGGCGAGGATCGCGACGACGAGCGGCTTGGTGATGGATTGGAGGCCGCTCGCCGCCGCTTCCCGCCGCAGCTCGCGGACGGCGAGGACCGCGAAGACGTAAGGGGGACGCCCCGCGCGGGCATCCCTTCGGCCGTCGCGGATTCCCAGGAGAATGGCGATCAGGGGCTGGAGGATGAAGCGCATCCGTCCCGGCCCGCCGAGCATCGCCTCGAGGCCTTCCGGCAGAATCATGGTCGTCGCACGCTCGCGTTCGCCGAGCCGGTGCGGATCGCGCCGGCCGGGGCGGACCCTACCGCCGGGGGCGGTCTCCACCGGTGCCGAGCCCGGTGCGGTCGAGCAACAACCGCGCCGGTTGGGCAGGCCGCCGCAGCCGTGCCGCTCTGAATGCCGGCGCCGGTCACCCCACCCGCACCGCCGCCGGCGCCGGCCGCGTCGCGAACGCGACGAACCCCTCCGCGTGCTCCGGGAACCGCTCGAGGTAGCGCGCCCGCCAGCGCTCGATGAACTCGGGGGCGGCGCCGCCTTCGACCAGCGCCCACACGCTCCCGCCGAACCCCGCGCCGAACGCCGATGCCGCGGCCGCGCCGAGCTCGCGGGCGGCGCGGGCCAGGATGATCGTCTCCTCGATCTGGTTCCCGAGCCGCGTCTCGGCGAGGTGCTGGGAGCGGTCGACCAGGTCGCCGAAGGCGGCGACGTCGCCGCGGGAGAGGGCGTCGGCCGCGGCGGGGATGAGGAGCCGGCTCTCCTCCGCGAACTGCTCGACGCGGGCGATCAGCTCGGCGGCGGTCGCGCGGGGGTGCGTCGCGCGCTCGAGGAGGGCGCGGAGGCGGTCGAGCGCGTCGGGTGCGGCGCCGGACACGGCGTTGGGCCCGGATTCGGGTCCGGGGCCGGGTGCGGGCTCGAGCGCGCCGCCAGTCCCGGACTCGAGCGCCGCGGCGAGGTGCGGGTCGTGGCGGCCGGTGCCGGCGCGCCAGATCTCCGTCGCGATGCGCGTGAGCTCGGCCGCGCGGTTGTATCGCGCCATCGCCGCCCCGGTCTTCTCGGCGTGCACGCTGCAGAAGGCGACGATGAAGGTGAGGCCGCCCGGGAGCGCGACCGAGCGCTCGAGCCGCACAGGCCGGAACGACGCCTGGGCGAGATGCCCGGGCCGGCAGCAGAGGATCGCCGTGTGGTCCTCGCTCCCGCCGTCGGTCCCGACGCCGCGGTCGCCGGGGAGGCCGGGGTGGCCGCCGCCGTTCTCGACGGCGGAGATGTACTCGGCGAGCTCCTCGGGCGAGCGGATCGCGGCGCGGTAGCGCTCCGTCGCCCCGAGGCGGTTCACGGCGGCGAGGGCGAGGAAGACGGCGGTCACGAGCGCGGCGGAGCTGCTCATCCCGGACGCGCGCACGAGGTTGCTCGCGAAGGCGATGTCGGCGCCGGTCGTCGCCTCGGGGAAGTTGCGCGCGATCCGTCGGGCGACGGTCATCGGGTAATTGGCCCAGCTCCCGGCGCGGGGCTCGAGGTCGGGCGAGAGGACGAACTCCGCGCGGTCGCGGTCCATCGCGTCGATCACGATGACGCGGTCGTCCGTGCGCGCGGCGGCGACGACGCAGATGCCGCGCTCGATCGCCGCGAGGAGGCTGCGGCCGCCGGCGTAGTCGGTGTGCTTGCCGAGGACCTCGATCCGGCCGGGGGCGACGAAGGCGTGGACCGGCCGGTCGGCGGGGACGCCGTCGTCGCGCAGAGCGCGGGCGGCGAGGGCGATGAGCGACGCGAACGCGGCAGCGGTCTCGGCGGAGTGGCCGACGTCGGCGAGCCGCGCGGTGGTGCGCTCGGGATCGAGCAGCTCGGCGAGGGGGCGAGCGACGTCGTCCATGAGGTGCGGTGCGGGCGCCGCGTCCGATGCGGGGCGGTCGGCCGGCGGGTGCGCGACGTCGCCTACAAGCATACGCTCCGGCCCTCCAGGAACGCGGCCACGGTCGGGATGTCGCCCCGGTTCGAGAGGTCGAGGACCGGCCCGGCGACGGGGACGACGCGGAGCCGTTCGCCGAGCGAGTGCATCGCGTAGGCGACGGCGTCGGGCAACTCGTATTCGCCGCGCGGCGATGGCGAGATCGCGCGGCACGCGTCGAAGATCGCCGGGCCGAAGCGCCAGCACGTCATGCTGACGAGGCAGCGCCCCTCGAGTCGGCGACGCGTCTCGGGGTCGGGCTTCTCGACGATTCCGGTCAGGAATCCGTCGTCGTCCGCGGTGACGAGCGCGTACGCGGCGATCCGGTCGGCCGGGATGTTGCCCTGAGAGACCAGCGCGTCCGGGTCGAATCCCGCGAGCCCCGGGCCGTCGAGGTCGCGGAGCGCGGCGAGCGCGGCGGGCGGGTAGTCGTTGTCGGAGTTGATGACCAGGAACGGCTCCCCGGTGGCGAAGTCTTCGGCGGCGAGGAGCGCGTGCGCGGAGCCGAGCGGCTCGGACTGGACCGCGAACGAGAGGCGCACACGCCGCGTCTCGATGGCGGCGAAGTAGTCGCGGATCGGGTCGGGGCCGGGCCGCACGACGAGGCAGACGTCGCCGTACCCGGCGTCGGCCAGCGCGCTGATCGTGTAGGCGAGAAACGGGTGGCCGTGGAACGGGATGAGGCCCTTGAGGCCCCGGTCCGCCAGCCGGCGTTGCGCGCCGTCGATCGCGACGCCCGGGCGCTCCCGTTGCATCCGCGTCCCGCGGCCGGCGGCGAGGATCACGGCTTTCGACATCGGCATAGAGCGTGATGCATAGACCGGCGCGGGCGGAGGTGTCAAGGCGGGGTGGTTGGTCGGATCGGCCCGGCGGCCGCGGCATGTAGGGGCTCAGGGCTCAGGGCTTAGGGCTCAGGGCTCGGGGCTCAGGGCTCGGGGCTCGGAAGTCGTCGCCGCACGTCCTTGCGCCCGCGCCCCGTTCGAGGCACACTAGGGATCGGGTGCGACGCATAGCGCGCCAGGCGAACGAAGGGTGGCGGGCGATCGCAGAGCGCCGGGCGAACGAAATGCGTCGGGCGAACGAAGCGCGCCGGACAGACCCCGAACCCTGAGCCCTAGGCCCTGAGCCCTAAGCCCTAGGCCCTGAACCCCGAGCCCCACAACCATCGCACCCAATCGTCCCGCTCCCACACCGGCAGGTACCCCATGCGCGTCACCACCTACACCAAGTACCGCGGCGGGCTGCTGGATGCGCTGAACCTCCAGGAGCTGCTGGATCGGCTGGCGGACTTCCTGCTCCAGGCCGGGTTCGCGGGGCGGCCGGAGGACCAGCCGTGGTGGGCGTGGACCGACCCGTCGGACGGGGACCGGTCGCTGGACGCGCTCCGCGAGGCGATCCTGCGGGCGCTCATCGAGAGCGGGCAGCTCACGCCCGAGATGCTCGAGGAGCTGCGCGGCGAGGGGCCGGGCGACGAGGCGCTGCGCGAGAAGATCGCCGAGATGCTCGACGACATCGTGCGTCGCCTGGTCGAGGAGGGGTACATCGACCTCACGCAGCCGCCGCAGTTCCCCGCGTCGCACCAGGCGGTCCCGGGCGCGGGGCACATCGACGAGGGGAAGGAAGCGGCGCGGCAGGTCGATTTCCGGCTGACCGACAAAGGGATCGACTTCCTCGGCTACCGCACCCTCAAGCACCTGCTCGCGGCGCTCGGGAAGTCCAGCTACGGCAGCCACGACACGCCGCACCTCGCGACGGGCGTGGAGGCCGAGGCCGCGTCGCGTCCCTACGAGTTCGGCGATTCGCTGAACCTCGACATCCCCGCCACGCTCACGAACGCGCTGCGCCGCGGCGTGAAGGTCCCGCTCGACCTGGACTACGGCGACCTCATGGTCCACCAGGCGGAGTACCGCAGCTCGTGCGCGACGGTGCTCCTCCTCGACATCTCGCACTCGATGATCCTCTACGGCGAGGATCGCTTCACGCCGGCGAAGAAGGTCGCGCTCGCGCTGTCGCACCTGATCCGGACGCAGTACCCGGGCGACACGCTGCGCGTCGTCACGTTCGGCGACCGCGCGCAGGAGATCCCGCTCCGTCGCATCGCAGACGCGCAGGTCGGGCCTTACCACACCAACACGGCCGAGGCGCTGAAGCTAGCGCGGCGGCTGCTCCTCGCGCAGAAGAAGGACATGCGCCAGATCATCATGATCACCGACGGGAAGCCGTCGGCGATCACGCTCCCGGGCGGTCGCGTCTACAAGAACCCGATGGGGCTCGACCCGCGGGTGCTGCGCGAGACGTTCCGCGAGGTGGCGGCGTGCCGGAAGTCGAACATCATGATCAACACCTTCATGCTCGCGCGCGACCCGGCGCTGGTCCAGTTCGTCGCGAAGGTCTGCGAGCTCACGCGCGGCCGGGCGTACTTCACGACCACGATGACGCTCGGGCAGTACGTGATGCGGGATTTCCTGCGGCGGCGGACGCGGCGCGGGTGAGCCCAGGGCGGGCGCATCCGGCGGCGACCACCCGCCGCGACCGGCGCCGAGACGTCCCGGACGGCGGACGGCGACGCGCCGGTCCTCAACGGAATTCGCCCCTGCCGCGTCTTGAACATCGAACATCGCAAACGACGGGTCGGATCGCACTGCCTCGGAGGGTAGGGGGCGGCGGGGTCCGCCCGGCAGTCGCGTCGTTTCATGGCTCATCGAGTTTCGCATCCCGCGCCGGACTCCGGATCTCCGTCGGTCCCTGCTCGCTGGCGGCGCTCGTTCGCCGCGACTCTCGCCCTCGTTTGCTTCACCGTTCCGCTACACGCGCAGACCCCGCCCGAGCGCGAGCGGCCGGACACGACGTACGTGCTCGACGAGCTGGTCGTGCGCGCCGCACGGCCGACGGCGACGTCGGGCGGCGTGAGCGCGCTCGAAGTGCACGTCGACTCGATGCGGCTCCCCGCGGCGCCGACGCTCGAGGACGTGACGCGCGCGCTGCCGCTGCTGCAGATCCGGGCGAACTCGCGGGGCGAGGCGCAGCCGACGTACCGGGGCGCGGAGTCGCGGGAGATCGCGATCCTGATGGACGGCGTGCCGCTCACGCTCGGGTGGGACCACCGGACCGACCTGTCGGTGGTCCCGATGACGGCCGCGCAGAGCGTGACGCTGCTGCGCGGGCTGCCGTCGGTGCTGCACGGCCCGAACGTGATGGGCGGCGTGCTGGAGATCGGCGTGGCGCGTGGCCCGGGCGGGGCGCTGGCCGCGGTCGCGCCGTTCCGCGCGAGCCTCGGGATCGACCAGACGGGCGCGACGACGCTCGGCGTCGTCGCGGCGCATCGATTCGAGACCGAAGGCGGCGCGTGGACCGCGCGCGTCGGCGGCGGGTTCCGCGAGCGGCCGGGCTTCGAACTCCCCCACGCCGTGACCGACCTCGCCGACAACGACGGGCTTCGCCTGAACACCGACCTCGAGCACGCCGACGGCTTCGCGGCACTGCAGTATGCCAGCGCGGGCGGCGCGTGGTTCTCGACGTCCGCGTCCGGGTTCCGCGCCGAGCGCGGCGTCGCGCCGGAGCTGCATACCACGAGTCCGCGCTACTGGCGCTACCCGCTGGCGTGGCGCACCGTCGCGGCGGTCTCGGCGGGGACGGGCGAGCGGCGCACGCCGTTCGGCGCTGGCGGTCTCGAGGCGAGCTTCGGCTTCGACGTCGGGCGGACCGAGATCGACAGCTACACCTCGGCGGCATACGACGAGCTGGACGGCACCGAGGACTCGGACGACCGCATCCTCACGCTCCGCGTCCTGGGCGACCACACGCTCGGCGCGCGCGGCGAGCTGCGCACGGCGGTCACCCTGGCCGACGTCCGTCACGACGAAGTCATCGACGACGGGGCGGCCGACCACTACCGCCAGCGGCTCTGGAGCGTCGGGACCGAGGTCGCGTGGCGGCTGAGCGGTGCCGGGCTCCTCTCGAACACGCATCTGACCGCCGGCGTCGCCTACGACGGCGGCGACACGCCCGAGACCGGCGGCCGACCGGCGCTCGGCCGACTCGGCGCCTGGGGCGCGCGGCTGGGGATCAACACCATCGTCGCCGACGGCGCGACGATGCTGCACGCGGGCGTGAGCCGGCGCGTACGCTTCCCGTCGCTGCGGGAGCTGTACTCGGGCGCGCTCGGTCGATTCGAGCCGAACCCGTCGCTCCGGCCGCCGCTGATGGTGGCGGGCGAGGCGGGCGTGACGACGAAGCTCGGCGGCGTCGAGCTGCAGGCCGTCGGCTTCCACCAGCGGTTGTCGGACGTGATCGTCCGCGTCACGACCGAGCAGGGGAAGCAGCGCCGCGAGAACCGGGACGAGATGCGGAGCACGGGCGTCGAGCTACTGGCCGGAGCGCGGCTCGGCCCGACGATGCTCGGCGCCGACCTCACGCTCCAGCGCGTGCGCCTGCTCGACCCGACGGCGTCGGGCGGCGAGCGGAAGCCGGAGTACCAGCCGTCGGTCGCCGGGAAGCTGGATTGGACGGTGCCGCTCCTCCTCGAGTCGAGCGCGACGGTCTCGACGGCGTACGTCGGGAAGCAGTGGTGCATAGACCCGGCCGGCGGCGACGACATCGCGCTCGACCCGAGCACGCGCGTCGACGTCGCGCTCGAGCGCGGCATCGGCCGGTTCCTCGTGCGCGCGGCGCTCGACAACGTCGCCGACGCGGCGATCTACGACCAGTGCGGTCTGCCGCAGCCCGGGCGCACGCTGAGGCTGCAGCTCCGTTTGCGTTGAGTCCGACCGGGGTCCGCCGGCCGGACCGGCCGGCGGGCCCCGGCGAAA
>Ga0207864_1004427_pt1 | contig 10652 bp, 11 predicted proteins | sample HigsolmetaAR202D_FD_184834 | JGI IMG/M metagenome (GOLD analysis project Ga0207864, IMG submission 184834) | Ionic liquid and high solid enriched microbial communities from the Joint BioEnergy Institute, USA - AR20-2-D (SPAdes) (version 2) ...
GGTGACCGTTCGCGGGTCGATGTCGTTTTCGATGGCGGTGACCTTGGCGACGCGGCGGGCGTGACGACCGCCTTCGAAGGGCGTGTTCAGCCAGGCGTTGACGATGCGGTCGACCACGCGGCCGCCAAGCATGTCCGCCGGCAGGCACAGTACGTTGGCATCGTTGTGACGCCGGCTCAGATCGGCGGACACCTCATCGTGCACCAGGGCTGCGCGCACGCCATCCACCTTGTTGGCGGCGATGCTCATACCGATACCGGTGCCGCAGATGAGAATGCCCATGTCCGCCTGCCCCGTGGCGACGGCGCGCGCGACCGGCCAGGCGCGATCCGGATAGTCGCACATCTCGCCGTTGTGGTTCTCCACCGTTTCGAGCACCTCATGCCCCGCCTCCCGGAGCACGGCACACAGGTGCTGGTACATCTCATATCCGCGGTGGTCCGCACCCAGAGCGATTCTCATGGCTGTTGCTCTTTCAACCTTTGTTCGAGCCTTCGACGAATCATTTCCGCCGTTCGCTGATAAGCGGTCGGCCCCGACCCCATCGGATCGTCGATGTCGCGGTTGGGATCCAGCGGCATGACCTTGGCCGCGGCGGACGGCACGATGTCCAGCACCGCCCGAACGTGGTCCTGCGTCATGCAGTAAATCACATCCGCTTCGTGAATCATTTCAGCGGTGATCGGCCGTGAACGATGCCGCGAAAGGTCCACACCGATTTTGCTCATCGCATCGATGGCTTCCTTTGTGGCGGGCGCGCCGCTGGCGGCGAAAACGCCGGCCGACATCACGCGAATGCCCGCCGCCTCCAGATCCTCCACCGCGATGCCCCGCTCATCCGCCAGCATCTTCGCGGCGATCGCCTCCGCCATCGGTGAGCGACAGGTGTTGCCGCTGCACACGAACAGGGCTGTCCATCGCAACAGCTTGCGGATGAACCGTTCATCGTACACCCCCGGCCGCAGCACGCTCATTCTGCGGCTGGCGCCCTGCCCCTCGACGCGCACGATCGTGGATGGTTTGGCGTAGCGGCATCGCCCGCCATCAACCACCAGGTCCACCTTGTCGCCGATCGCCTCGAAGGCGTCCTGGGCATCGTAAGGTGGCGCCTGTCCGCGCAGGTTCGCGCTGGAGGCGACGATCGGGTCGTTGATCGCACCGAGGATGCGCTGCGCCAGCGGGTGATCGGGGCAGCGCAGGCCGATGGTGTTGTTGTGGTAGAGCCGTTCGCGCGCATCGGGCGGCAGGCCCAGCGATTTGAGCCGCTGGTCGATGATCTCGTCGCTGACATCGACGACGAGGGTGACCGGCCCGGGGAAAACCTTGCTGATCAGTCGGCGCAGCATGGGGCTGGCGGTGTCGATGTAGCGTTCCGCCGAGGCCGGGTCGGGCATGTGGACGGTGAAGGGCTGGGCGTCGGGCCTTCCCTTGAGTTCGCGCAGCGCGGCAAGCCCGCGCGCGCTGGCGACCGATGCGCCCACGCCGTAGACCGTTTCGGTCGGGAACACCACAAGACCACCGGACGCAAGAATTTGCGCCGCCTGACGGGCGATCTCCTGCGCCTGGTCCACGTCACCTTCCTGGACGGTCGCTACCTGCATGGGTCGAAGCATTATACGGGTCCGGGATACCGATGATAACCGCCCGCCGCCCTTCACGGGCTGGCGCAGGGCAAATCACACCCCGGCGGCAACGTCGCGGCGCTCAACGCTCCAGCGGCAGTGTCTGACTGACCACCGCGCGCAAATAGCGATCCAGATATTGCTCGATGAAGACGTCCAGCACCCGGCGCGTGCAGTCGTGGTCCATCCCCCACAGGCAGACCCGCAGATCGATGAACTCCGGGTCGAGCTGGATGAGCATTTCATTTTCGTGGAAATAGGCGGCCTGCAGCCGGTTGGCGAACCACGCGCTGAGCTTGTTCACACCCGGGCCGCCCAGGCTGATGGTCGGGCGGGACATCATGCGGCGATGGCTGAGATAGTGCAGGTCGCAGCAGACCAGCGGATCCAGCTGAATGTTCATCTGGTCGGCGTGCTGGTCGATCCAGCGGCGGATGCGCTGCTGCAGCGCATAGGCCAGCGGGCGGTCGGCGGCTTCGGCGCGAAGCGAAGCCCCCACCACGATCAGCAGCGCCTGCGTCGATTCGGTCTCGAAGTGATCCTGCGGGGTGGTTTCAGCCATGACGGCCGAATCATACCGCGACAGCCGGGATATTTCCCGGAAGGCGGGGCAACTTTCCTCATCCTTTTTTCAGGGCGGCGCCGATCCGCCCCGCCCCGTGCCCGGCCTTTATCGTCACCGGCCGCCCATCAGCACCGCAAGCAACCCCTTCTGCGCGTGCAGACGGTTGTGCGCCTGAGGGAAAACGCGGCTGCGCGGGCCGTCGAGCACCCCATCGGTGATCTCCCAGCCGCGATACGCCGGCAGGCAGTGCAGGACGATCGCGTGGGCGGGGGCGGCGTCCATCAGCGCTTCGTTGATCTGGTAGCCACCGAACACCTTGCGGCGGATGTCCTTTTCCGCCTCCTGCCCCATCGACACCCAGGTGTCGGTGTAGACGACGTCCGCATCGCGTACCGCTTCGACCGGGTCGTTGCAGGTGCGCAGCACCATGTTGGGGGCCTCGGCCCGCGTGCGTTCGATGAAGGATTCCTCCAGGTGGTAGCCCTCGGGTGCAGCGATGGTGAGGTTCAGCCCCAGCCTCGCGCACGCCGTCGCCAGCGAGCGGGTGACGTTGTTGCCATCGCCCACGTAGGCGAGGGTGCGGCCGGTGAGGTCGCGGCCGAACTCGTCCATGATGGTCATCATGTCCGCCAGCGCCTGGCACGGGTGCGAGTAATCGCTCAGCGCGTTGATGACGGGTACGGTGGCGTGCTCAGCCAGTCGAAGCAGATTGCCGTGGTCATACACCCGGGCGCAGATGCCGTGCACCATGCCCGCCAGCACGCGCGCCACATCCGCGGGACTTTCGCGGCTGCCCAGCCCGACCGACCCGCCGGGCATCCCGATCGCGTTGCCGCCCAGCTCCAGCATCGCCTGTTCGAAACTGACCCACGTGCGCAGCGACGGTTTCTCGAAAATCATCACCAGCGTCCTGCCCGCGAGGATCGGCTCGTTCGCCCGGCCGGCCTGACGCTCCGCCCGCAACGCGAACGCCACATCCAACACATGCTCGATCCACGCGCGATCGTGGTCCGCCAGTGAAATCAGATGCCTGGACATATCGATGCTCATGAGCAGCCCGCCATCAGAGGAAAAGCGGGCATTCTAAGGCACCGCGCCCCCGCATGCGAGAGGCGGGGGAGATTCGTGGTTCAAGGTTCAAAGTTCAAGGTTAAAAGCGCAAGGTACGCCCGTCCAGAGCGCAGCCAGGGGCGGGATGCCCCCACCAGTCGCGTCGATCCATACGCATGACTACACTTGCCCCCATGCGATACCTGGCGATCGATCTGGGCGGCAAACGCACCGGGCTGGCGGTCGGCGACGACGTCATGAAGCTCGCCAGCCCCGTCGGTGTCATCGAAACCGCCAACCCCGAGGTCCGGCTGCAACAGCTCGCCAAAGCGGTACGCGAGTATGAACCGGATGCCCTGGTCGTCGGGCTGCCGCTCAATATGGATGGCTCGGAAGGCCCGGCCGCCAGGGCGGTGCGCACGCTGGCGAAGCAGCTTGAAGCGCGGTTCAGACGGCCGGTGCACCTCGTCGACGAACGACTGACCAGCTTCGCTGCCGATCAGCAGATGAGTCAGACCGGTCTCACCCACGGGCAGAAAAAAGCGGTGCGTGATGCACTGGCGGCTGCGGCGATCCTGCGTGACTTCTTCGAACGCGCGGAAAGGGAACACAAGGACGCGGACAAGGGTGAGTGAGCGGCGCGCATGAAAAAGGCCCGGGACGAATCGTGCCCGAGCCTGGGGTCGGTGGCTGAGTGGGTTACGCCGCGGGGGTGGGTTGTTCGGCCATCGCGCGGGCGCGCTTGATGATCTCCGCGGTGATCTGCGGCATCGGGTAGTGCTGCTGCAGGAAGTCGCGCAGCTCATCCGACTCAGCGATGCGGAAGTAAACGACCGGCGCCAGTCGATTGGCCGCGAACGTGACCGCCCGCGCCAGCCGCGATCGCGAAGCTGCCATCAGCAGCTCGCCCGTCGGTTCAAAGTGCAGCGGGATCATTTCAAACTGCCACGCCTGCCGTCGGTTGATCAGCCGCAGGGCATCGGCATCGACGCGCTGCTCCGACAGCTTGAACGGGCCGGTGAACCGGTAGTACTGCTCGACCCACGCGTTCTCGATGGACTCGACCGTGACGTCAAACATGCGCTCCGCCAGCACGCCGAAGGGCAGATGCTCATGCTTCTGCGCCTGGATGATCTCAAAGACCTGCTGTTCGGTGAGCACGCCCTGCTCGATGAGAATTTCGCCGATTCGAATGGGATGAGACACGGTCAACTCCTCGCGATTTTGATGCCTCGTTGGTCGTCGGCGACTGATGAACGCCGACCTGACACAGGCGACATCGACGCGCTGAAGTGACCGATTAACGCGCAGCGAAAAAAAGGGCCGGTAACCGGTGTGGCTGTGCCGTCTGGATAAATTAGGTAAACCTCAGAGCGGGCGCGAACACCGCTCAGAGGACTTAATCGGCGCGACGCACGCTCAACTGAAGAACATGAGCTTCCGAGGCATCAGACCATCGAAAGCCCACGCCCTCCGGGCGTGGGACCCCGCCCCTACAACGCCACCTCCCGATCCTTCTCGCTCGACTCATACAGCGCATTGACGATCGCCTGCACCTGACGCCCCTGCTCGCCCGTCGCGAACGGGGTTGTGCGCGTCTGGCACGCCTCCACGAACGACCGCATCTGCATGTCGAACGTGCCGCCGGAACGCAGGGCGGGAATGATGTCCACGTTGTGGCCGTTGTCCTCCGTGGCGATGCGCAGCTCCCTGCCGTTCAGCTCGAACGTCATGCCGCCCTTGTCGCCGAACAGACCGATCAGGTTGCGGACCGATCCATCCGGGAAGTTGCCCGCCCAGGTGGTGTTCAGCTCCAGCGTCGCGCCGTTCTCGAAGCGGATGAAGCCGTGGGCAGCGTCCTCCACATCGCACACCCCCTCGTACCGCGGCGGGCCGGCCCACATCTCCTCATACAGATAACCCTTCATCCGCCTGCCGAAGTTCGCATACACCTTGCCGCTCACCCGCGTCACGCGCGGAAAGTGCATCAGATGCATGACCAGATCGATCACATGCACGCCCAGATCGATCAGCGGCCCGCCACCCGACAGCGCCCTGGTCGTGAACCACGTGCCCAGCCCGGGGATACCGCGACGCCGATAGTAGTTCGCCTTCACGTGATAGATGTTGCCCAGCCGCCCCGCATCGATGAACGCCCGCGCGGTGTTGACCACCTTCGTGTAACGGTTGACGAAGCCCACCTGCAAAATGCGCTTGTGCTGCGCAGCCGTGGCGATCATCTCATCACACTCGGCCAGCGTCAGCGCCATCGGCTTCTCGACGAGCACATCCTTGCCCGCCTTCAGCGCCGCGATGGTCAGGCTCGCGTGAAACGCGTTGGGCGTGGCAATGACGACCGCATCCACCTCGCGCAGTGCAAAGAGCTTCTGCGGATCGGTGAACGCATGGGGAATCCTGCGCTCGCCAGCCACCTTCCGGACCGCCTCCTCATTGATGTCCGCCACCGCCGTGACCGTGACACCCACATCGCGCGCCGCGTTGAGATGCACCTGCCCGATCCCGCCAACACCGACGACGCCCAGCCTGATGCTCATGCTGACCTCAAGTTAGTGCAAAGTGCAAAGTTCAAAAGGATTCAAGCTGCAAAGTGCAAGGTTAAAGGTGCAACGTTAAAAGACAGCGCCATGCAACAAACCACATCCACACATCTTCACCGGAACGCTGCCCCTCCCCATTTCCCATTGCCAATTGCTTATTGCGTATTGCTTATTCCCTACCCCACCCCGCACCCTCATCCCCCCCATTGATTACTATTGATTACTGATTACTGATTACTCCCTCATACTCCACTTTAACATGCAACTGCCACCCCCCACCCCTGCGCCGCAGCCCCCGCCTTCGCTGCTCAGGGACGGCCGTGAATGCTCCTCGATCCCTGAATCTCTGCCCACTTTTCACTTCAAACAAGCTTCCCCAGCCCCCGCGCTGCGCGCTGCTCGTTGAGCTTCCCCAGTGCGCGCGGTTCCAGGCGCAGCAGCTTCACCAGTTGCGTGGCGGTGACGTTCAGCAGTGTCGCAGCCCGGCTGACGTCCCACTCCACCGCTGCCAGCACGTCCAGCGCTTCGGCCAGCAGGGCAGGAAAGTCCTCGTGCCGCGGGTTGATGCTCAGTCGACCGCCCGAACAGCGCGATCGCCACAATACGCTGGGGCTGTGGGTCAATTCAGCCGATGACAACGGTGTCCGATGATGCAGCGCCAGCTCGATGCGCAGCCGAAACAGCGCCTGGCGATGGTTCTCCGCCTGGCTGCGGCGCTCGGCTGCCTGCGCGGTCAGGCCCGTCGGCCGATGCGTCAGCACCACCGCGGTTTCGACCTTGTTGCGATGCTGCCCGCCCGGCCCGCCACGCCGCGTCGTCGCCGCCACGCAGTCACGCAGCAGCAGCGCAGGATCTAGCATCGCGGGATGAGATCGAGCCGTGGTCACGGTAGTATCGTAGAGGAAGAAATCCCAGGCCCGAAACCGAATGAAGCCCCGAAACCCCAAATCCCAAACCCATTAGTCATTCGTCATTCGACTGTCGTCATTGCCCCATGTCCACCGCTCCACCCCAATCCTCCTCGCTCGACGCATGGGCCGGCCAGCACCCGTGGCATCCGCGGGTCACACCCTGGTTCGTCTACATGATCTTTCTCACGGTGGCGCTGTTCGCCCGTGAGTGGCAGCCGGTCACCTACATCCCCATCAAGCTGTTGCAGACGCTGGTCGTCTGTGGCCTCATCTGGCGCTGGCGCCATCTGACGCCCGAACTCAACTGGAAGTTCCACTGGTCGGTCATCCCCGTATCGCTCTTTCTCACCGGCGCGTGGATCTATCTGAACAAGGGCATGGTCGCGCTCTTTCCGGGCCTGGGCGATGCGGAGCCATCCTTTTTCGAACAACTGGCAGCGGACGACAGCGGTGGAATCCTCTGGACCGCTGCGATCGCACATCTCATCGCCATGTGTACCGCGGTGCCCATGATCGAGGAGGTGTTCAACCGCTCACTGCTCCTGCGCAGCCTCAGCAGCGCGCGCACGACAGGCATCGGCCTGATGCAACTGCTGTGCGACATGCCGATCATCGGTGACTGGCTCATCCACACGAAACCGGGCACGCGGGCCACGCAGATGGAACCGGTCTTCGGCCCGCAGTTCGAACGCACACCGCTGGGCGAACTGAGCCTGTTCGGCATCATCGCCTCATCAGTCGTCTTCGCCCTCGTCCACGCCACCCGCGACTGGCCCGGCGCCATCGTCTGCGGCGTCACCTGGTGCATCATGCTCAACCGCACCCGCCACCTTGGCCTGGGCCCCATCATCTGGTCCCACGCCCTGGTCAACCTCCTGCTCTGGGGCCACGTCATGTACCACCACGAGTGGCAGTTCATGTGATTGCAAAGTGAATGAGAAAGGGACGAAGGAATCAGCGACGAGGGACAAGTGTTAACGCCCGTCCCTGAGCGCAGCGAAGGGCGGGGTCCCTCCCCATCACCAGAACGGTCCCCACACCACTTCCCCGCTGCGCCATCTTCCTCCCATCTGTACGGGTTCGCCTACTTCCGTGCCGGGCAGCAGGCGCACGCCTGCATCGATGAACAGTGCGTTGAAGCTGCCATCGTGGCGCTCGCGGTCGAGCTGGCGGTATTGGGGTTCCACGTTCAGTGCGGGGCTGATCGCGGGCTGATTGTGCGCTTCGGCGAGAAAGAGCGTGCGCGCGGGGTCGTCGATGAGGCGGGTGTCGATGAAGTATCGCGGCTGAGGCCCTTCGCCCAGGTTCGGGCCATAGGTGTTCGTGCCGTTGAGCACCGCGTTCATGCCGTAGTGAAACGCGTTTTTGCCGGTGGTGGAGTGCCTGCGATCCAGCGCGATGCGCGTCGGGCAGTGCCAGATCCAGTCGTTGGCGTAGCCTTCGTTCGCACCCAGCGGCGAGCCATCGTAGATCGAGCCATACGGCTGCGCGTTCACATACGGCGGCAGCGCGTTGTACCACGCATCAGGCATAGCCGGGCTGTTGATCGCGCCTTCGCGCGGCAGATGCTGACGATGATCGTTGCGATAGGCGAGCATGGCCACGCCCCACTGCCGCAGCCCCGAGGCACAGGTCGTGCGACGCGATGACTCACGCACCGACGCCAGCGCGGGAAACAGCAGCGCGATCAGCACCGCGATGATCGCCACAGCCACCAGCAGCTCGATCAATGAGAACGCTGCCCCGCCCCGAAAACGCGATGTCATGCCCCCCCTCCTGAAGGAAAAATGGAATGGTTTTCCCCCGCGCGTGTACGCAGCGCGAATCTTAAAAGCCCATGCCCTGAAGGGCGCGGGACCACGCTGCCCTGGCGCGCCAACTCGAAAGCCCATGCCCTCCGGGCATGGGTCCCACACCCGGCAGGGTGCGGGCATTCAGTCGCGACATGTTAACCAATCAACAATGCAAAATGAACCGCGTTCGCACGGCGCGTTCACCGCCCCGTCGTGATGCACATCGTCGCCTGACGCCGCAGGGTGACGCCAGTGGCGACATCCTTCACCTCCACGCTCACCACGGCGCTGTCCAGATCGGCGGGCAGCTTCGCCTCCGCCAGCGACAGTTCCAGCGTGTAGTGCGTGCCGAGGAACCCCGTGCGATATGCCGCGGCGAACGCATCCACATCAAACGTGCGCTCCAGCAACACCACCGGCTCCTGTCCCGGCCGCACCGCTGCCACCTGCACCACCGCCGTGGCCGACACCGGCAGGAACCGCCCCTCCTGATCGAGCGTCAGCACATACAGCCGCAGCGTGTCATCCACACCGTCGCGGTTCGTATCGAGAAATCCGCTGTAACGATCGAACCGCACACTGGTGAATCGCGGCTGACGGGCAAGCTGCTCCGCTGACGATGTGCCGCCCGTCTGCGCGAGCTGCTGCTCCAGCGCTTCGATATGCTCCAGCCGTCGCTCGATGTTCGCCTGAAGCTGCTCGACCTCGCGGCGAAGCTCGCGGTTCTCCTCGCGCAGCTCGCGAATCACCTGATCGGTCGGGCGCGACCCGCCCAGCCGGGCCTCGCGCACGCAGCCAGCCATCGCAGCCATCGCGACGATCAGCACAACGACCGTGATGTGGCGTTCAACGTTCAAGGTTCAGCGTTCAGGATTTCGCGGAAAAGGCATACCAGCCGACGATCACGCTTCATCTTCCTTCTCATGGCTGGCAGCCATGCTGTCGGGGATGTGTTCCAGCACGCGATCCGCCACGCCGTATTCCACCGCCTCTTCCGCATCCAGCCACTTGTCGCGTTCGCAGTCGCGGGCGATGGTGTCGAAATCCTTGCCCGTGTGCTTCACCATGATGCGGTACAGCCGCTCACGCGTGCGAAGCATCTCACGCGCCTGAATGCCCAGGTCCGTCGCCGGCCCCTGCATCCCACCGATCAACGGCTGATGCAGCAGAATCCGCCCGTTGGGCAGCATGTACCGCTTGCCCTTGGCGCCCGCCATCATCAGCACCGCCCCCATCGATGCCGCCAGCCCGATGCAGTACGTCGCCACATCGCAGCGGATGTACTGCATCGTGTCATAGATGCCCATGCCCGCGGTGACCGATCCGCCCGGCGAATTGATGTAAAAGTGAATGTCCGCCTTCGGGTCCTCGTTCGAGAGAAACAGCAACTGCGCCACGATCAGGTTGGCCGTCTCATCCGTCACCGGCCCGCCCAGAAAAATAATGCGGTCCTTCAGCAGGCGCGAATAAATGTCATACGCCCGCTCCCCCCGACCGGTCTTCTCGATCACCATCGGTATCAACTGCATATCGCGAATCCTTCCTGATTCATGGATCTGACCGCTGTCGGTCGGATTGTAGCACCCCACCCGCCCACGAGCGAGCGACAGACCCTTCACAACACAACCCCGCCCTTCATTGCACTCAGCGCAGGCGTTACCCCTTCATCCCTCAACCCCCTCCTGGATTCACTTTGCACTTTGCACTTTGAACTTTGCACTTTGCACTTTGCACTTCCCCCTCACAACCGCTGCCACCGCGCCACCGCACGCCATAACCCCGTCACCTGCTCACGCTCCACCACCCGGGGCTGATAACGTTCATTCAAAGGCTGCAGCCGAATCCGACCGCCAGGCTTTCCATCCGCGCCCTGCTCAAAATAGATGCGCTTGAACGTCACCTCACTGTCCGGCTCAAGCCGCACAAAGCAGTCACACCCATCCGTCACCGCAGCCGTCGGAGAAAACACCACGATGTCCCCCTCGCGATACATCGGCTCCATCGAGTCCCCCGTCACCCGCGCCGCAAATGCGCCCGGCTCCTCCATCCCCGGACACGCCACATACGCATCCGCCACCCCCACCGGCAGATCCAGATCCGTGAACTCACAGGGCACCCCCGCCGCCACCCGATTAATCAACGGCACCACCCCC
>Ga0207864_1004430_pt1 | contig 10649 bp, 8 predicted proteins | sample HigsolmetaAR202D_FD_184834 | JGI IMG/M metagenome (GOLD analysis project Ga0207864, IMG submission 184834) | Ionic liquid and high solid enriched microbial communities from the Joint BioEnergy Institute, USA - AR20-2-D (SPAdes) (version 2) ...
GGCGGGGACGATCTACACGATCAAATGGCGGGCGGATGCCGGGATCGTCTGGAAGACCGCCGTCCCGAGCCAGATCAACTACGAGGGACCGTTCTTCGGCCAGAGCCGGCTCAAGGGGCAGCGCTGGACCTTGATGCGCTCGACGCGGGTCGTGCAGCTCGACACCGCCACCGGTGCCATCGTGCTCAACGAGCTCTGGCCCAATGCGGGGAGCGAGCAGGGCGCCCAGGTCTACGATGCGGTGACCGACACCCATCTCGTGCGCGGCACCAACGGCTGGGCGCGGCTCTTCCTCAACCGCGGCGGCGGCGAGGGCGAGGCGCTGTCGGCCATCGTCGCCGACCTCTGCGCGCGTGCCGGCCTCGGCCTCGCCGACATCGACGTGGCCGAGCTCACGCCGTCCGTGCCCGGCTATGTCATCGGCCGGCAGACGACCGTGCGCGGCGCCATCGAGCCGCTGGCGCAGGCCTACTTCTTCGATGCGGCGGAGAGCGACGACACCTTGCGCTTCCGCACCCGTGGGCGGGCGCCGGCCGCCACCATCGGCGCCGAGTTCCTGGTGCCGCTCGACGAGCGCACCGGCGCGAGCTGGCGCGAGCGCCGCACCCAGGAGGTGGAGCTGCCCGAGCGCGTCAGCGTCGTCTACATGGACCGCGACGCTGACTACCAGCAGGGCACGCAGAGCGAAAAGCGCGCCTCGCTGCCGCTCGCGACCATGCACTCGCGCAACCAGGCGAGCCTCGAGCTGGCGCTCGCCATCGACGCCACCACGGCCAAGCGCATCGCGGCCAAGACCCTCTACAGCGCCTGGATCGAGCGCAGCGCCTATGAGGCCGAGCTGCCGCCCGACTGGCTGCGCCTCGACCCGACGGACGTGGTGGATGTGATCTTTGCAACGGGATCGGTGTTCCGCACCCGGATCACCAGGCTCGATGTCGGCGCCGACTTCTCATTGGCGCTCAAAGGTGTGTCGGAGACGGCCACCACCTACGTCTCCTCGGTCGTCGCCGATGGCGGTTCGGGCAAACCCATCCAGCTGGTGGGCGCGAACGCCGCCACGCGGCTGATCCTGCCCGACCTGCCGCTTCTGCGCGATGTCGATGATGCGGGCGGTGCGGGCTCGCGGATCTACTATCTGATGGCGGGGTTCGGCGGTCCCGGCTGGCCGGGCGCTGCCCTCTATCGCAGCGCCGACGGCTCCGCATGGGCGCAGGTCGGGCGGGCCTTGAGCGAGGCCGCATGGGGCGCCACGGCGAATGCTCTGGGTTCGCCCCGCTCTCCCTTCGGCACGGACGAGGAGAACAGCCTCACCGTCTTCATGACCACGGGCGGCGATCGCCTGGAGAGCGTCACCCAGGAGGCACTGGTCAACGGCGCCAACGCCGCCCTCGTCCTCAAGGCCAATGGCGAGCCCGAGATCATTCAGTTCCGCGAGGTCACGCTGAACCCCGACGGCTCCTACACACTTCGAGGGCTTCTGCGCGGCCGGCGCGGCACGGACGTCTTCGTCGACGGTCATGCGGCGGGCGAGCTCTTCGTGCTCTTGGATCCCGATGACGTCGAGACGCTCGTCGTCTCGCTCGGCGATCTCGATCTGCCGCGTTCCTGGCGGGCGGTGGGGTTCGGCACGCTGTTCGAGGACGCCGAGACATTTATCTAGAGCCACAGCGGCCGCGACCTCAAGCCCTACGCGCCGTGGAACGTGAAAGCGGTGACGAGCGGCAGCCCGGCGAACATCACGCTCTCCTGGGTCCGCCGCACCCGCATCGGCGGCGAGCTCAAGGACGGCACCGGGGCTGTGCCGCTCGGCGAGACGAGCGAAACTTACGAGGTCGACATCCTCGATGGCCCCGGCGGCGCAGTGCTCCGCACGCTCGCTTCGACCAGCCCGAGCGTCGTCTACGCCAACGCCGACATCCTCGCCGACTTCGGCGCGGTGCCGGCCACTCTGTCCGTCGCCGTCCATCAGCTGAGCGCGGTCGCCGGCCGCGGCTTCCCGCGCGCCGTTACCCTGGAGATCACCTGATGCCGAGCCCCAACCTCTCGATCACCCATGTCGCGGCCGCCCAGAACCAGAAGGAGGTCACGATCAACGACGCGGTCGACGCCCTCGACAATTCCATGAACCGGGCGCTGTCGCTGGCGATGGGCGACGCCAACGTGACGCTTACGGCGGATCAGGCCAACCGCAACGGCCTCATCGTCCTGACCGGCACGCTCACGGCTGCGCGCGTCCTGACGCTGCCAGCCAACCATCGCCGGCTCGCGATCCGGAACGCGACGAGCGGCGGCCAGGAGGTCCGTGCCAAGTATGCGGGCTCGGGCGCGGAGGTCATCATCGTGCCCGGCGCGACAGTGCTGGTGCAGGGCAATGGCAGCGATCTCTTCGGGGTCGGCGGCGGCGCCGGGGCGCTCGATGACCTCACCGACGTCTCGGTCGGGACAGCCGTCGCCAGCGACGTGCTCCAGTTCGATGGCGCGCTTTGGCGACCCACAGGGGTCGGCATCTTGCAGCGTGTCCTGCTGCCGTTCCGCGGCGCGCTGGTGCGGCGGACCACCAACTTCAGCGTCTCGACGACCGGCGCCTATGTCGCGATCCCGTGGCAGAGCGCCGTCTACGACAGCGACGCGCTGTGGGACGCCGGCCAGGCGACGCGGCTCACGGTGCCGGCCGGTGTGACCAAGGTCCGGCTCGTCGGCAACATCGAGTGGCAGACCTCGCCCACGAGCCAGCTGGTCGAGATCCGCAAGAACGGCGGCGCCGTGGTCGGCGGCGGCTCCTTCATCGTCCGCGGCGACAGCGGCTACAGCAATCAGATGCGGAACATCGCGAGCGCGGTCCTCCCGGTCGTCGCCGGCGACTGGTTCGAGCTTGCGGTCTTCGTCAGCGCATCGGGCGAACTCCGGAGCCTGGAGCGCACCTGGTTCGCGCTCGAAGTGGTCGAGACGGAGGACGCGGCCGATCCGCCAGCGGACTTCGCCTTCGCGAAGGCGGGCGCGCCCGCCGCCTCGGAGGTGCTGCTGCGCACGGTCGTGGCCCGGCGCACGCGGCTCAAGGTCGATCTTGCCGGCAGCCAAGGGACGGCCGGGGTCGTGGCCACCGCCGAGACGGACCTCGATGTCCAGCGCAACGGCGCGAGCATCGGAACCATCCGCTTCGCGGCGAGCGCCTCCATCGCCGTCTTCATCGCCGCGAGCGAGACCATCCTCGAACCGGGCGACCTCCTCGAGGTGATCGCGCCCGGGACCCCCGACGCCACACTCGCCGATATCGCAATCACGCTCGCCGGGACGCTGGTGATCTGACCAACGGCTCAAGAACCATGGCGACGGAACAGAACCGCGACGGCGGCGGGATGATCAGCCTGCCGAGCGATGAGTTCGAGGCGCTCCTGGAGCGCGCCGCCGAGACCGGCGCCCGCCGCGCGCTGCATGAGCTAGGGCTCCACGGCGAGGACGCCGCTCTCGACATCCGCGACCTGCGCTCGCTCATCGAGTGCATCCGCTTCGTGCGGCGCACCGCGGTCCAGACGGCGGTGCGCCTCATCACCACCGGCATCCTGCTCGCCCTGATGGCGGGCATCGCCATCAAGCTGAAGCTGTTCGGCAACGGCCCCTGATCGGCGCCTCCGATCGTCGACCCACCAGCCCGCCGCCCGGCGGGCTTTTTTGTGCCCGGAGACCACCCATGACGACGAGCTACTTCAACCACTGGCGTGACGTGCCGGCAGCTCGCTGGCGCTGGAAGAACTTCTCGCCCGCCGAGATCGCCTGCCGCGGCAGCGGGTCGCTGCGTATCAACGAGGAGGCGCTCGACAAGCTGCAGGCCCTTCGCGACCGGCTGGGCAAGCCGCTGATCGTCCGCTCGGCCTACCGCAGCCAGGCGCACAACCGCGCCGTCGGTGGCGCGCCGCGCTCGAAGCACCTCGATGGCACCGCCTTCGACATCGCCATGGCCAACCATGACCCGGTTGCCTTCGAGGAGGCGGCCCGCGCGGTCGGCTTCAAGGGCTTCGGCTTCTATCCGCGTTCGGGCTTCATGCACATCGATCTCGGGCCCGCGCGCATGTGGGGCGAACGATTCCCGGTCCGCGAGACGCCCTTCGCCATGGAGACGCCGCCCGCGCGCGAGGTGCTGGCCGAAAGCCGCACGTTGAAGGGTAGTGGTGCGTCCGGTGTCGCGACCGTGGGCGCGGCCGGCGTCGAGGTGGCGCAGAACGTCCTGGCCGAGACGCAGTCCGCTGTCCTGCCGCTCGTGCCCTACCTCGACACGCTGCGCTGGGTCTTCATCGCCGTGGCGCTTGCGGGAATCGCGGTCGCGATCTACGCCCGCATCGACGACTGGAAGCGGGGGCGGCGATGATCGCTTCTCTTCTTGCCTGGATCGCCGCCAGCCCATGGGCCCGTGCCGCGCTGCGGTACGGCGTGCTCGCCCTCACCGTCCTCCTGTTCCTGCTGTCGATCCGCCGCGCCGGTGAGCGCGCCGGGCGCTTGGCGGAACGTCTCGAAACCATGGAGAAGGCCAATGACGTGCAGCGCCAGATGCTGGACGCCGCGGCACGCCGTCCCCGCGATCGCGGCGAGCTTGCTGACCGCCTGCGCGACGGGCGGTTCTGAACTGCGCGTCGTGCCCGTCTGTCCGCCGGTCGTGGAGTACAGCCGCGAATTCCAGGCGCGGGCGGCCGACGAGCTCAGTCTGCTACCGGAGAGTTCGGCGTTCGCCGAGATGCTGAGCGACTACGCCGTCATACGGGACCAGGCGCGGGCGTGTCGACAACGCCACCCCTGAGGTTCATGTGCACCGATATCATGTCGACCATCGGCTCAGCTGCAAACGCTTGGATTTGTCTTACGGACGTTGCCAAAATTGCTTCGGACACCTCTGCCCTCGCCATCATCGGCTTGTCGTTCGGTGCCAAGATGATCGAGAAGGCGCCGGGTCGTATGCAGGGGCCGAGTGCCGAAGACGTGAAGCGCGTTTACGAATTGAGGCCGAGCGGCGCTACCAGAATGAGATGGCCGACACTTCCAAGCTGCTTACGAATGGGGCGATCCTGATGTGGAACCGGCGGTGCGGGGACCGGGGTAGGAGGGGCGGCACTGACAATACATCGTGAAGGACATCCGCCGCTCCGCTTTTCCCAACGATCCGATGAGGAGCGATGGTGGCTAGCCGTCATCCGGCGCTCTCGGGCGCCGAGGGCGGGCTGCCCTTGGTGGCGAGCTCCAGGTGATTCGGGTGCACGGCCGAATGTTGCTAATTCGCTTGGCACCTTGCGGGCTGTTTCTGCGACAATTCTGCGACCATCGCGGGATTGACGGCTTGACGATTTTGGATCAAACTGACTCGTTGAATGAGCGGTTCGTCGCCAGGATCTTAGTACGACATCAACGATGCCAGAAAAACGCTATGTGAGCGCGAACACTGTGGTAACCGCGCTTCGGTACCTCGTCTCGCAGTCATTCAAGCGCTCCGGGCGCACTGCTTTGATGGGTTTCTTGATGCTCAAGGCCAAGGAACCTTCAAAAGGCGCCGAGTTTGAGCTGTATTCGAACGGAAGCCAGAGCGTGGAGCCCGAGCTACGCCGCTTCTTTCGAATCGCTCCAGGGACTCCGCTGCCAGATGTTAACCCGTTCGGTCAGCGTGAGGGGACCATTGAATTCTTGGCCACAGGCTACGAGCGCCGGGGCACCTATACGCATCTCTATGAAGGGCGAAACCTGAATGCTCTATTGGAGGTGGCGCCAAAGGACGGGCACTTCTCTATTAAGATTCCCGAGGATGCATCCGCGAAGATTGCGGAGCTTCTGGGCTGTAAGGCACCGCTGCGGGCCACCGCAGCATTCCTTCTCCGACACGAAGCTTTCGAGGACGGTGCCTCCGATGAGGACCTCGTTGCGCGGTTCAAAAGCGTCTTCAAGCTGTCGGACGAGGACGTCGATGCTCTCTTTGAGGACGATTCAGGTTTTACCGTCGAATTCTCGGCGGAGAGGTTCGATGACAGCCTGGCCTCGCTTCCGTCTGACCTCCAGCCCCGCTCTCCGAGCATGAGCCACGCGACAACCGCGAGGGCGGCCAAGGAACTCGTTCCGATGGCGGCCGCTAGGGACACGGAGCTAGTCATCAGCGATGATGTCCGCCGCCGCGTGCAAAGGGCTGTCGCGAGCTCCAAGGCAGTCGGTCTGGTTGGCCCGCCAGGCACCGCAAAGTCGCGCCTCTGGGCCGAAATCCTTGAGGAGGCAGCCGCTGACCCGTCACTCCTTGGGCTCGAGAGCCCGCCGAGTTACGTCTGCTATACCGCGGAAATCGATTGGACCGCCCGAATGCTGATCGGAGGATATTATCCTCAGAAGGATGGCCAGCTCGTGTTCCGCGAGGGCTACTTACTGCAGGCGATTCGGAATAATCAGATCTTCTGGATCGACGAGATGAACCGGGCCGACCTCGACCGAGTGCTCGGTCCGATCCTCACATTCCTTGCCGGTCAGAGCGTGGACCTTGGGCCGACTCACCTTGGTAGCGAAGAAGATGGTACAGCGCCGAAGTCGATGGTCCTGATGTGGGCCAAGGGCGAGAAGAGTGGTGTCAAGGAGGACGAGGAGCAGCGCGTCTACTATGCGGGCACGGATTGGCGCATGCTTGGGACCTACAACAACGTGGACCGTGGCCGAGTGTTTCCGATGGGTTCGGCTCTGCTCCGGCGGTGGGCGCTCGTTCCGATCCCTCCCATCGATGCTGACGCGTTCGAGGACCTGTTGGCGAGGCTCCCGAAACTTCGCGAACCCGTCGCGAAGCTGCTGAAGGCCGCATACGCGCTGCACCTTGACGCTCTGCCGATCGGACCGGCGCCTTTCCTGGATATGGCCCGATACGTGTCCGCCGAGGCAGAGTCGTCGGCTGATGCGGGCGTCACCGCCCTGGAGCGGCAGCTTTTGGGGGACGCCTACGTACTCTATATGGGTCAGCAGCTCGTCCGGCTTGATCCCGAAACAAGGGAACAGTTCTTCGATGCTCTCGGCGGCATCTTCGGCCACGATCTCGCAAGCGAAGCCGCTAGCTTCTGACGACTTCGCTGCGTCAGTCCCGTGGGAGGGCGTGCTCTCGCTGTCGGCCCATTGGGCGGGTGCAGGCTCCTTGTTCGACTGGGTGCATCCTGGCGACTTCGAGATCGACAGGGAATGGGCGCCTGAACTCGTACGCGCGCGTATGGCCGAAGCCGTTCTACTCCATATCCAAGATGGCTTGGCAAGGTACCTTCCAAGACACGCCGGCGAGTGGCTCGATCTTATCGGCCAGCAGACTCAGCGGGCGGTGCACTACGTGGACGCTCCCACTCCTCACGTCGACTGGCAGTCAACCATCTCTATTTTTGGGAGGTATCCCTGCGAGAGCTACGTCGAGAGACGGCCCATCTATACCCACGACACGAGCTACACGAGGGTTCTAAAGTGGACGGCTTCATCGGTCACACGGGCGGAAGAACTAGTCTGGTCGAAGTTCGGCCGCCGTCCGCTCGACCCATTGAAGAGGCGTAGTTTTTCGTCGGCATTGGATCTGCCGGAAGTTGCCACGGCGGCAGATGAACAAGGCGGTCTCTCCGACTTCGACCTCGATGCCTGCCGTCAGTCCGGCGGCGTGTGGCTCGTGCTAGCCCGGATCGCGGAGCTTCTGTCCGGGCTCTGGACAGGCAGTGCGGTCACGCAACTCCTGGCGCTCCGCCCGATCCTACCCCAATTCGCACACCAACTTTTCGAGCTGGGCACCCTGGGAACGATCTCTTGGGGGCTCCGTGACTTGGCGACGAACTCGACTTGGACAAGTAAGGCGCCGTTCGCCGCAGCCCACGGAGGGAGACCCTCACTTAGCCTAACCGCCGATGAGGGAAAGTGGCATGCGTTTTTTCAAACGGTTCCAGCCGCATATCGAAAGGGGGATTCCCCTTATCTCTCACTAACGAAGGATCTGGGCGGAGCCCCATTGAGGCCGGACATCTGGATCGAGCAGGTAGCGGCCGGGGCAACCACTGAGATTGTTATCGAGTGCAAGTACTCGCTTAGTCCAAACTACGTCGCTACCGGTGTTACGCAAAGCTTCGCCTACGAGATCGAGTTTCCCCCACCGGACGGCGTCCGGCGATTGCATGTCGTGGTAGGGCCCGAGGAGGTCGTCGATTTGTCGAGGTCCTGGGGAGGCCGTTTCGCCCTTACGAACCCGTCGGGTGCGCGAGACATCTGCCGATACGCGTTACGCGGAAACTTGGATGACCTTCTGAAACAGTGGGCAGCTGGTGATACCGATTAGTCCAGCGGATCAAACGCTTCAGTTTCCACCGCTTCGGGAACCTTCGCTAGCGGTAACTTCTCGCGATCGTGCTTCGCAGCCTCTAGCTTGCGGCGAGCCGTCTCCAGATACTCTTCCGAGACATCTACCCCGATGAAGCGCCGGCTGAGCGCGAGCGCGGCGACGCCGGAATTTCCGGCCCCGACGAAGGGGTCGAGCACGACATCGCCCTTGTCTGTGGAAAGGGCTATGCAGCGGCCTGGCAGAGCCACGGGGAACTGTGCTCCATGCCCATCTCGCCCGTTCGAGGTAGGTAGGGTCCAGACATCGGAGAGCTTGTCGGTTTCCCAGCCGTTATTCCGTCCGCCCAATGTGGCAGGGAGCTGCCGGTAGGCCTTCTTGTTGAACTTCGGCGTTCGCACCTTCGTCAGATGCAGAATGTACTCGAGGTTACGACTCACGCGAGAGTTCTGAGGCTCTGGGAGGGTTCCGGTCTTGGCCCAAGTAATAACCGTCTTCACGAAGAACCCCATCCGGGAGGCCCGCTCAGCTATCCGGCTCGGGATGAGGCACTGCTCCCCGTCCTTCAAATATGCATGCCCCGCGCTGTAGCGCCGGCAGTCGTGTTCGCTCCACCTCCGCTTGTCCTTTCCTTGCATGGCCCTTAGAGCTTCGACCGCGCTGCCGCGAATCTGGGTACGGGTGTTGAACGAGTCCATCACGTTCCACCAGACAGACCCGTCCTCCTTCAACACTCGATGGAGCTCGCACAGGATTTCGGAAGTGTGCCGAATGAATCCCTCGGGGGTCTGTTCGTGACCGTATGGACAGGACTCGCCGTCGGCCCAATCGGTGTAGACAGCGCCCTTGTATATCCGCAGCCCCCAGTAGGGCGTTGAGGTGACCACGCACTGCACGTATCGAGCCGGAAGAGATCGGAGAAACTCCAAGGAATCCTGCTTTACCAGGGCGAACTCCTCGCTGAGGTCCGGCTCAATTTCGAGGTCCGAGTCCGGCGTCCGCGCGAGGAGATAATCGATCACCCTGCTTCGCGGTATGAAGGTCTCGGAGAAGGCATCTTGGTCGAGGAGGGAGAGGACGTCTTCTATGCTGAGCGATGCCTTGTTGCCGACGACCTTCCGGATGAAGGTAGGTGAAAACCCAACGACCGGAGCGACGTGTTCCACCGCAAAGAGCTTGTGGAGCCCTCGAAGTGACGTCCGATCAAAGGACGAAACAGGCGTCTGTGGCTTAATATCCGGGAGCCTGTGCTTGACAGAATTCGATGTGGGGCCTGATTCCAGTTGGCCGCAGGATCTTCGTTTTTCATTCTCTTGAAGCATCGAGCGCCTTCCCCCTCCAATCCGCTGTGGCACGTCACACGATACTGTATCTGGAGGTGGTATCAAGTCACATTCCCATATCTTGACGCCGTTTCCATGCCATGAACTGGTGCACGCTCGATCCACGCTCCACCTCATGAGAACAGCGATGTTAGCGGCGATATGCTCAGCCGTCGCTGTGACCGGGGCAGCAGCGAGGTGAGCGTAGCGAGCTGCCGGCTAGGTCGTGAACCCATAATGGGGGTTCCCCGGAGGCTCAAGCCGTGATTCAAGCCCTCCATGAGGGAGAGCTCGATGACGGGGCGACACGATCTGCTGGACCGGGAGTGGGCGATCATCGCGCCGCTCCTGCCGAACAAGCCGCGCGGCGTGGCGCGGGTGGACGACCGACGGGTGATCGACGGGATCTTCGACATCCTGCGCTCGGGGGCGCCCGGGCGCGACCTGCCCGAGCGCTACGGGCCGCGGGCGACGGTCTACAACCGGACACCTCGAAGAACGCCATCTTGGACGCGCCGATCGGGCGTCGGGCGGCCTGATGCCGCGGAGGAGCGGCAAGCAAGGCCTGGGCGAGGGCCGTCGGGCCGCCGCTCGGGTGGCGTGGCGCGCCCCGGGCGGGGCTCCGGGCGTCCTGCGGGCGCGGTTCGCCCCTCAATCCCGGCCAGCCGGGTGAAGTTGTAGGCCAGGTTGGCGAGCGCGAGTTTGGCCGTGGCCCGGGCGAGGCCGACGGTGCGGATCACCAGCCCCAGCCGGTGCTTCTGGGCCGCGAAGACGTGCTCGACCAGCGAGCGGATGCGCGCCCGCCTCGCGTTGCCCCTCCGGACGTGGGCTGGCATCGGCTTGCCCCGGGGCTTCTTGCGCTGGAACTCGGGCGTGAGGCCGCGCCGCTCCAGCAGCTCCAGGTTGGCCCGCGAGCGGTACGCGGTGTCCGCCCACACCCCCGAGGCTAGGTTGTCCGGGTCGAGCACAGCGCCGAGCTGCCGGCCGTCGGCGGCCGCGGCGTCGGTGACCCGGAACCGGCGCAC
>Ga0207864_1004431_pt1 | contig 10648 bp, 8 predicted proteins | sample HigsolmetaAR202D_FD_184834 | JGI IMG/M metagenome (GOLD analysis project Ga0207864, IMG submission 184834) | Ionic liquid and high solid enriched microbial communities from the Joint BioEnergy Institute, USA - AR20-2-D (SPAdes) (version 2) ...
CGCCGTCCGTCGTGAGCTGCCGGTCCTGGCCGGTGTGCAGGTCCCTGACCCAGAGGTTGTGGTCCCGGATGTACGCGGCCCAGCGCCCGTCCGGCGATGTCACGGAATTGGGCGGCGCGGGGAACGGCGGACGCGTCGTGTCCACGGCCGCGCAGGTGTACGCCGCCACGTCACACGTCCACCGCTGTCCGCGCACCGTCGCCACCACCTCGCGCCGGCTCCCCGCGAAGAGCAGCTCCTGGATGGCGAGGGCCGTCGACTGCACGCTGGTGCCCGTCGCCGTGGACAGGGCGGAGGCGAGACGCGCATGGTCGAACGCCGCGGCCCGGCGGCCACGCGCGGGGTCGACCAGCTCGTACTCCACGCCGGCGTCGGTGCGCAGCCGGTACCAGAACCGGCCGTCCGGCAGCCAGGTGGGCGGGCTGGCGACGTTGGTGACCAGCGGCGCCGTGTTGGCGGGAAGGAAGCGCTCGGCGCGGGCGTAGTCCTCGTAGGTGAGCTGCCGCCGTTCCTGGGCGCTGAGCGGCGCGGCGGCGACCAGCAGGGCGAGGAAGGACGCCCGCACGAAGATCGGTGGTGCAAACGTGCGGCCAGGGCCGTAGCTCATGGCTGTTTCTCCGTCTCACGAAGGCTTGGGTCCGTTTCCTGGGCAAGATAGCGCGTTCGCGGCGGGAGGGAAGCCGCGGCGCATCTCGGGGCAGCTCCGAGGACTCGTTCCCATGCGGCCGCACGCGGGCCCGCGCCTGTGCCCCGCTCGGCCGTGCGAGGCGCCGGGCCTCACGGGGCAGCCGGGGCGACCGGCAGGCTCGGCCCGCACCCGGGCAGCAGGAACGGCGGCAAGCCGCCGAGCAGAATGATGAGGAAGAACAGGCCCGCGGCGACCATCCCCATGACCAGCAGGAACCCGGTGGCGCGGCCATGCGGATCGCGCAGTGCAGCGTCCCACGCCTGGCCGTCTACACGCGCGCGCCAGGTGCGGTACGCGACGACGCCGGATGCGGCGGCGCCGGCAGCGCAGAGGAGCGTGGTGGCCACGAGCGCCGTCCGCAGTCCTGGCCAGCCCGTGACGCAGAACACCGCGATGATCAGGTAGCTCACGAGCAGGTGCAGCGACCACGCGAGCGCGGCGCCGAACACCGCGAAGAAGAGCCGGCCCCAGCCGACGGGTGGCTCGCGACCGATGCCCCGCACCCTGCCGGTCCACGCGCCCATGCGCTACCAGAGCCTCGGCGTGACGTAGAGTGTGAGGAAGACGGCGACCCAGCTCGGCGCCGCGAACAGCGCGACCAGCGCCGCGTTGAACGCGACAGCGCGGCCGCGCAGGTCGCGCGGTGCCCGCCACGCCCACAGCGCCGCGGCGCCCATCATCGCCAGCAGAACCAGCATGACGGCCCACTGGAACCCGAGCAGCCCCACGAACCCGGAGTCGTAGGCGCTCGACGCGGGCGAGAGGCCGGCATTCAACGCGGCGACGGCGGTCAGTGTGATGAACGTCGCGCCGAGCCCGAGCACCGCCAGCGTCGCGAGCCGCCGCCGCGTCACGCGCTCGGGCCGGCCCGCGCTCCGCAGGACGATGTAGCCTGCGGCCGCGAGCGCGGCGGCCACGCCGGTCGCGAGGCCGGGCAGTCCCAGTTCTGGTGCGTCTGACGGCCGTCCGACGGGATTGTCGGCAAGGTAGAAGAAGCTCGCGATGAGCGTGACCAGCGCCGTCAGCAGCACCAGCAACAGAATGCCCGTGCCCCAGGCGCCGTTGGCGAGCGGCCCTGCCACGGCGAGGGGCAGCCTGTCCCCGCCCGATTCCCCGCCGTACTCCTCGAGCGCCGTGCTCTCCGTTTTCGAGGGCCAGAACCAGCCCACGAGGCAGCCCAGCGTGATCGCACTGCCGATGCCGAGAAGAAAGAGATCCTCGAGCAACGCACCCACGAACAGGACCAGGAACCCGACGGACATGGCGAACGGCCAGATCGTTGGGCCTGGCACGTGTACGACAGCCAGGGGCCGCGCATCCAGCATCGTGACCACCAGCGCGCCGCGCCAGCCGCCGGGCGCGGTGTCCAGGGGCTCGAGAAGCCGCTCCGTCTGTGCGTCCTGCGGGTCCAGCGAGTCCTGCTCCCACAAGGGGTGCCGTGAACGCACCACCGGGATTCGACGGAACTGGGCGGCCGGCGGTGGCGACGTCTCGGACCACTCCAGCGTGTCCGCGTCCCATGGGTTGGGGCCGGCCGGCCGCCCTCTCCGGAAGCTCAGCAGCAGGTTGACCAGCAGCAGCGCGACGCCGATCGCAAAAACATACGCGCCGATCGTCGAAACCAGGTTCACCCCGCCCAGCCCCAGCTCGGCCGGGTACGTGTAGACGCGCCGAGGCATGCCGAGCAGCCCCGCGATGTGCATGGGGAAGAACGCGACGTTGAAGCCGACGAACATCAGCCAGAAGTTCCACTTGCCGAGCCGCTCATCGAGCATCCGTCCGGTGATCTTCGGGAGCCAGTAGTACAGCCCGGCGAAGAGCGGGAAGAGGACGCCGCCGATCAGCACGTAGTGGAGGTGCGCAACCACGAAGTACGTATCGTGGACCTGCGCGTCGAATGCCGGCACCCCCACCATCACGCCCGTCAGCCCGCCCGCCACGAAGATGATGATGCTGCCGACCACGAAGAGCAGCGGCGTGCGCCAGACCAGCCGCCCCGTCCACAGCGTCGCGATCCAACTGAAGATCTGGATGCCGCTGGGGATCGCGATCAGAAAGCTGGCTGCCGCGAACAGGCCCATGGCCGCGGGGGAGAGCCCGGTCGTGAACATGTGGTGGACCCACAGCCCGAAGCTGATGAACGCCGTCGTGAGCAGCGCCAGCACCACCAGCGTGTAGCTCACGACCGGCCGGCGCGCGAACACCTGCACGACCTGCGTCGCGATTCCGATCGCCGGTAAGAACATGATGTAGACCTCGGGGTGGCCGAACACCCAGAACAGGTGTTGCCACAGCAGCGGATCGCCGCCGGCCTCGGGCTTGAAGAACGCCGTGAACCCCTTGCGGTCGAGCTCGAGCATCGCGGTGCCGACGATCAGCGGCGTGAACGCGAAGATGATCATGAACGCGACGATCAGCATCGCCCACGCGAACACGGGGATGCGATGCAGCGCCATGCCCGGCGCACGCATGCGCAGCACCGCGACGATCAGCTCTGCGGCTGCGCCCATTGCCGCGATCTCCGCGACGCTCAGCCCGATGTCCCAAAAATCCATGTTCAGGCCGGGTGAGTACTCGCGGTTGGTGAGCGGGACGTAGGCGAACCAGCCGCCATCCGGCGCGAGGCCGAAGAGGAGGCTGCTGAAGATGAACAGCCCGCCGAAGAGGAAGGTCCAGTAGCTCAGCGCCGTCAGCCGGGGGAAGGGAAGGTCACGCGTCCCGAGCATCAGCGGCAGCAGATACGTCGCCAGCGCCTCCGTGAACGGGATGACGAACAGGAACATCATCGCCGTCCCGTGCATGGTGAAGAGCTGGTTGTACGTCTGCGGGCCGAGCAGCGCGTTCTCCGGCCGCACGAGCTGTGTGCGCATCACGATCGCGAACACGCCCGCGGCCAGGAAGAACGCGAAGGCAGTGGCCATGTAGCGATGCGCGACCGGGACGTTGTTGATCTCGCGAATGATGCCGTTCAACCCCGGGGGGCTCGCCCACGCCTGCTCGAAGCGCTTGAGCCGGTCCTCGCCCCGCGGCCTGGCTGCCGGTGCGCTGCTCACGGTTGGCTACTCCAGCATTTCGAGATAGCGGATCAGAGCGCGCAGGTCGGCGGGCGCGAGCGGCGTCGCGGGCATGAGGCTGCCCGGCTTGATGCCCTGTGGGTCGGCGATCCAGCCGCCCAGATGGTCGGGCGTGTTCGCGACCGTCGCCGCCGCGAGCGTGATCCTGCTGCTGATGTGCGTGAGATCAGGTCCCGCCGTGCCGGCCGCCGGCGTGCCGCGGACCGTGTGGCAGGCCGCGCATCCGCTCCCGAGGAAGACGGACCGGCCGCGCGCCGCGAGGGGGTCGGACGGCTCCGCCGCAGGCCGGAGCTGCCGCGCGTACCACGCCGCGAACGAGTCCTGCGGTTCCGCCACGACGAGGAGCGCCATCTTCGCGTGCTGGTGACCGCAGTACTCCGCGCACTGGCCGCGGTACACGCCCGGCGCGTCCGCCTGGATCCAGGTCTCGGTCGCACGCCCCGGGATCATGTCCAGCTTGCCCTGGAGCCGCGGCACCCAGAAGCTGTGGATCACGTCGGCCGACCTGAGCCGGACCCGTACGGGCCGGCCGACCGGGATGCGGATCTCGTTCGCCGTCTCGAACTCGGGCTGCCCACCCGTTGTGAGGTAGCGGACCGCCCACCACCACCGGTACCCCTCCACCTCGATCGTCAGCGCCGCGTCTACCGGCGGCTGTTGCGTCTCGCGTTGGACGTGCAGCACGTACGGGAACAACGCACTCAGCACGACGGCCGGGAAGACGACGCCGCCGATCACGATCCATCGCGTGGCGCGCTGGTCCGCGGCAGCCGACGGTGGAAGCGGTGGGCGGTGCGGCCGGAATAGCGCGTACAGCAAGAGAACCACGACGAGCGCGAGCACCGCGCCGCCCAGCGCAAACAGGATCCAGGACAGCTCGAGAAGCCGCTCGGCCGCCGGGCCGTTCGGCGCGGTCACGGACTGCGCGTTGGGCGTACAGCCCGCGAGCGCCGCGGCCGACAACACCCGTCCGACATGCCCCGCCGGCGAGGGGAACGCGGCGGAACGATGAGCGGAGCAGCGCATCCTGTCCCCACGGCAGTTGTGAGGGGATGCCGTGCGGGGTGCAACATCTGGGCCCGGCGCGGTCGGTCCACGCACACCCACCATGCCGGCCATGGATCAGATGTGGACGGCGTGCGGCGCGTAGCCCACAGCGCGCACCCCAACGGTCCCGGCATGCTCCTCGCGAGCCCTCCTCCGCGCATGAAACGGAGGATCCCGCATGCCCTCGACCCGCATGAGCCCGATCCGCATGGGCGTCGCCGGGTGGGACTACGCCGACTGGAACGGCACGGTCTATCCGAAGCCCAGGCCGCGCGGCTTCGATCCGGTCCGCTACCTCGCGGCCTACATCGACCTGATCGAGATCAACTCGACGTTCTACCGGCCAGCCCGGAGCGACGTGGCAAAGAAATGGGCCGCGCGCGTGCGCGACCTGGATCACTTCCGCTACACCGCCAAGCTGTGGCGCCGGTTCACCCACGAACGCACCGAGGCGTGGACGCTCGGCGAAGTCCGGAGCGTGCGCAACGGCTTCGACCCGCTCCACGAGGCGGGCAAGCTCGGCGCCGTGCTGGTCCAGTTCCCCTGGTCGTTCAAGAACGACGAAGCGAACCGCGAGTGGCTCGCAGACCTGGTGAAGGCCTTCCGCAAGTATCCGCTCGTCGTCGAGGTGCGGCACGAGAGCTGGAACGAGCCGGAGTTCTACGCGTGGCTGGCCGAGCGCGGCGTCGGCTTCGTCAACATCGACCAGCCGCTGTTCCGCCGGTCCATCGGGCCCTCGGCGCGGAGCACGGCACGCGTGGGTTACGTGCGCGTGCACGGGCGCAACTACCGTGACTGGTGGCGCAAGGACGCGGGCGCCGCGCGCTACGACTACCTCTACGAGCCGGAGGAGCTGCGGCCGTGGGCGTCGCGGGCCCGGGAGATCGCCCGCGACCGCACGACCGACGTCGTCGACGTCGTCTTCAACAACCACAGCCGCGGCAAGGCGTTGGTCAACGCGCTCCAGTTCAGGAAGATGGTGACGGGCCGCAAAGTCGCCGCGCCGCCGACGCTGTTCGAGGCGTACGGGGATGCGCTCGAGCGGTACGCACGGCCCGTGGCGCCAGAGGAGGCGCTGCCCGTGCTCGAGTGGCGCGCGGCGTAGGCGGCAGGCACAGGAAGCGGTTAGCAGATAGGCCGGATGCTTACCCCTTCCGCCCTCAGAAGTCGCCCTGACGCACCTCGTGCGTGGCGAGATCCCGCCGCAGGGCGATCACGCGCTCGGGCGTGACCGGTTCGTTCTCCGGCAGCGGGACATCGCCCTTCTGCTCGCCGAGCTGCGCGACACTCTTCAAGCCCGCCAGCTTCTCTGCGCCCTCGAGCGCGGCAAGGTCCTCGGCGTAGTACTCGAACCACGGCAGCCCGGCATCCGTGTACTCCTTCGCCGTCGGCGGCACGGTCGGCGGGTTCTCTCCCGTGATCGCGCGCCAGACCAGCGAGTTCGCGATGTGCACGAAGCAGCGGCTGCGGTGGCTGAAGTCCCAATCCTCGAACCTGTACGGGTCTTCGTAGATCTCCTGTCGCATGCGTCCGCCCGGGGCGAGGCCCATGTCGTAGGCAGCCGCCGGCGCCGCGACAGCGGCGTACGCCACCCCGGATTCCGCGAGGTGGTACACCTTCCGCTTCAGCCGCTCCCACGCCCCCGCTTTCATCGGGTGCGCGACGAGCTGGATCCCGCCGTGCTCCGCCGCGCCTGTGATCTGCTCTTCCACGCTGTACCCGCTCCCCAGGGGCATCGCCACGAACTGGCGGATCACGCCCTTCTCGACCGCATAGCCGTCCAGCCACGGTTGTGCGGGGACGACGACGTAGTCCTGCGGATCGCGGCACACCCCGTCCGACCACGCATCGCCCGTGACTGCGTTGATCTTCCCCGTCCCGATCTTGAGCACGAACGGGTAGTCGTAGACCGAAACGAAGCGCAGCCACAGCGCCTCGCTCTGATACATCGGGAGCATGACGCCGCCATGTCGCAACCAACGCTCGGGGACGCGGGCGGCGAAATCGTCCACGTGCCGCAGCGGGAACCGGCCGAGGCCCGGCGGCAGAGGGTAGTCACGACCATCGTCCGGGATGCGCAGCGTGCGCTGGAGCTCGACGCGCATCACCGCCTCCGCGTGTACCCCCGGGAAGGAGAAGATCAGCGCGTCGTGCATCAGCTCGATCATCGCACCCTCCTGGTCTGGATGGGGTCGCTACCAATCGCCGTCGCGGACCTCGCGGACCAGCCGCAGGATCGCGTGGTCCGGCAGATCCTTCAGCTCGCGGATGAGCTGCCCGAACAGCACCGGCCGCTTACGGATCACTTCCTTCAGGTCGCTCGACACCTTGCCCGCCATCGCCAGCAGCACGTCGGTTTCCACGCGCAATTCACCCGCGAGCCGCACCAGTGCTGCCTCCGATGGCGGCGGCACCAGGTCCCGCTCGATCTTGCTGAGGTACGACGGCTCGAGCCCGACCCGCTCCGCCACGCGGCGCAGCGAGTAGGACGGATCCGTGCGTCGCAGCGCCTCGCGGCGCTCGCGGATGAACTGTCCGAGGCTGGCCATCCGCCTGCTTCCCCCGCGAGTCTTACCGTGGAGTGTGTAGTATATACTACACACGATGAGCGCACAAGCTACCCGGTGTCCCCAAGCGTGACGGGGCCCCGCGCCGAGCCGCAGCGCGGACCGGTCGGCGCGCCGGTCGACGCGAGCCCGGCGCGCCCGACCATGCACGCGCAGCCGCGGAAGCCGCGTGGGCGCAACGTTGCACGTCACGGGCTGATGATCAGCGGCACGCTCCCGCCTGCTCGCTCGATCATCCGCGCGAGCTCGCGGGCATCATCCGGCGTCATGCGGATGCAGCCGCGGGACGCCGCCTGGCCGATGGACGCCGGGTCGTTGGTGCCGTGGATGTAGTAAGCCGGCTCGCGGAAGTAGATCTTCACCCCCTGCATCGGGTTCTGCGGGTCGCCCGGCTGGCGCGGCTTCATGCCTCGCGCCCACGGCGAGTTCGGCGGGGTCCACGACGGGTTCCATTCGATCCGCCCCGTGCGGAACCTGCCGGTCGGCGTCGGGTTGCTGGGCCGACCCACGGCGATGGCGTACGTCTTCACGGTTTTACCATTCTCCACCACGCGGAGCCGGCGCTCGGACAGGTCGACCCTCAGCTCCATCCCCGGCCCCTGGCGGAAGAAGTCGAGGACGTCGTACCGGAACAACACGGCTGCTGCGATCGGAATCGCGACGAGGAACAGCGCGAGCTGCAGGTAGTGTCTCGAGTCGCGCATGCGGCCTCCCTTGTCGGCGTTCAGGAAGACACTGGAGCAAGTCGTGTTCCGGCAACGCACTGGCACGCCGCGGCCGGACCGTCGGGCCTCCGTGCTCCCCCAGCGCCGCCGACCGGCCCTGACGTGGCACGACGCGCCTGCGAGGTCCCCAGCACCGCACACCGCGTTGGAGAAGATCCGCGGCAGCGGCACATGGACCGAGACCGCCCCCGTGGCCCGCCATGTGCGACGAACCGCCCAGGCGACCACTGGCAAGGATCGCGTATGCCGTCGGGACCCCCGCCGCACACCGCCGCCGGTGACGGCATCCCCCCTGCCGACGCAGGCACCTCCTGGCGGGCGTGGTTCCCCATCGCGCTGGTGATCTTCACGCTCGTCGCGCTGCTCGCCGTTCCTATCGTGGTGAGCCGCCGCGCTGCGGCGATCAGACAGGAGGCGACGGAGGTCTCGGAACCGGCGCGGCTGCTCGTGAACCAACTGGAGGTGTCGCTGGCCCGGCAGGCGGCGTCGATCCGGGGTTACATCATCGACGCCCAACCGAGGCACCTGGAGCAATACCGCGATGCGCGAGCACAGGAGGCGCGCGCGATCGAGGCGCTCCGCCCGCTCGTCCAGCAGATGGGGCCGGCGGCCAGCTCGGAGCTGGCGCGGGTCGAAGCCCTGCTGGAACAGTGGCACTCGCAGCAGGACAGCGTGGCAGCGGCCCGATTGACGCCGCGCGAGTTCACGGTGGTGTTGCCCGCGCAGGACGAGTTCTACCGGGACCTGTTGAACGGGACCGGACGCCTGCTGGACACCATCGTCGCGCACGTGAACCGGCTGCGCAGAGAGTCGGCGGCGATCCAGCGGCTGGGGGTCGTTCTCACCTCGGTCCTAGTGGTCATGGCGCTCAGCTCGATTCTGTTCGTGCTCAGGCTCGGCCGGCGGCTCCAGCGGCGCACCCGCGAGCTGGCGGAGAGCGAGGCGCGCGAGCGGTTCCTGTCGGACGGGGCGCGGGTCCTGGCGAGCTCGATCGATTACGAGGACACCCTCCGCGTGACGGCCGATCTCGCCGTCCCCGCCTTCGCGGACATCTGCGTGATCGATGTCGCCCAGGAAGATGGTGAGATGCGGCGCATCGTATCCAGGAGCCCGGACTCCCATATCGACCGACAGGCTCGGCGGCTCGAGGCATTCGCCCCGAGACCGGGCAGCCGCCATCCCATGTTCGAGGCCATGCGCACGGGCAGGTCCATGGTGCTCACGGACTCGAAGGCCACGGAGGCGAGTGCGCAGACCGCCGAGCACCTGGCCATCCTGAGGGAGATCGGCCCACGGTTCATCCTGCTCGTTCCGCTCATTGCGCGCGGACGCGCACTGGGCGCGATCCAGTTCATGGCGACGCGGCCCGACCGCGTCTACAGCCAGGAAGACATCGCCCTCGCCGAGGACCTCGCCGGCCGCGCCGCCCTCGCCATCGACAACGCCCGGCTCTACCAGGCCGCGCGGCGCGCGCGCGCGGAGGCCGAACGGCGCCGGGCGGAACTGCTCCGCCTGACCGAGAGCCGCTCGCGTCTCATGCGCGGCTTCGGGCACGACGTGAAGAACCCCCTCGGCGCGGCGGACGGCTACCTCCAGCTCCTGGAGGAGGGCGTCGCCGGCGAGCTCGACGAGAAGGTGAGGGAAGGCGTTTCGCGTGCGCGCCGGTCCATCCGCACCGCGCTGGAGCTCATCGAGGACCTGCTCGCGCTCGCGCGCTGGGAGGCCAGCAGCGTCGAGGTCGAGCCATCACCCACCGACGTGCGGGAAGCGGTGCGCACCATCGTGGAGGAGTACCGCGCGCAGGCCGAGGCGAAGGGACTGGACCTGCGTACCGAGCTGCCCGATGAACTGCCTCTCATCGAGTGCGACGCCGCGCGGATCCGCCAGGTGCTGAGCAACCTGCTCTCGAACGCGCTGAAGTACACGGAGAGGGGATCGATCACGGTTCGCGTGGAGGAGCGAGAGGGCGGCGCGGCGCCGGCGCCGGGCAAGTGGGTCGCCGTGGACGTCGTCGACACCGGCCCGGGCATCCCGGAGGAGAAGCAGCGGCTGCTCTTCCGCGAGTTCACGCGCCTCGAGCCCGGCAGGCGACGCGGCGCCGGCGTCGGCCTCGCCATGAGCCGCCGCATCGCCCGCGCATTGGGAGGCGACGTCACCCTCGACAGCACGCCCGGCAAGGGCTCCACCTTCACCCTCTGGCTGCCACTCGTCGAGCCGCGGACCGGGGCGCGGAAGGCGGCGTAACTGCGCGCAACAGCGGCGTCCGCGCTGCGCGCCCGCAGGCACGCAGCGCCCACGTTGCACGGCCGCGCACCACCCACACTGCGCCGGCGTGCCCGAACGCCAAGCGCCGCCACGTGCGAGCACCCGGCGCCGGCACGCACGGCTTCCTTGCGCTGGCCACACCCGCGGCAGATACTGCACCGCCTCGGGTCACGACTCCCTTCGGGGCCCGGACCCACCGCAGTGCCAGCAGTCCCGACACACGAGAACCGTCCGCCCCGCCGTCGCTCGCGCCAGCGAGCGCGGTGTGCGGGCGGCCGCATG
>Ga0207864_1004435_pt1 | contig 10639 bp, 10 predicted proteins | sample HigsolmetaAR202D_FD_184834 | JGI IMG/M metagenome (GOLD analysis project Ga0207864, IMG submission 184834) | Ionic liquid and high solid enriched microbial communities from the Joint BioEnergy Institute, USA - AR20-2-D (SPAdes) (version 2) ...
GCCCTCGGGGTTGCCCAGCGCGAGGTTGCCCGCCCGGAAGGACACGTCGTCCATCGGGCCGCTCGGCGGGACGCCGACCTCCCAGTAGCCGATGCGGCCCGGCCAGTCCTGCACCGTGGTCAGCGTGCCCGGGCGCAGCACGTCGACACGGGCCTCGACCGGGCTGATGTTGGCGAGGTGGTCCGTGGTGTGCCCGGCCGCGCGGACCGTGTCGTCGTCGCAGACGGCGCGGAGCAGTCCCAGGTTGGTGGCGGTGCCGTCCAGCTTCGTCTCCGCCAGCGCGCGCCCCAGGGCGTCCAGGGCCTCGGTGCGGGTCTCCCCGGTGGCGACGATCTTGGCGAGCAGGGGGTCGTAGGCCGTGGACACCTCGTCGCCGGTCTCCACCCAGGTGTCCACGCGGACGCTGCCGGGGAACTCCACCCGGGTCAGCAGACCAGGGCTGGGCTGGTAGTCGCGGGCCGGGTCCTCGGCGTAGATCCGCGCCTCCACGGCGTGGCCGTAGGCCGCCGGGCCGGTGTCGGCGACGCCGCGCAGCACGTCCTCGCCGCGGGCCAGCCGCAGCATCCACTCCACCAGGTCGACCCCGGTGATCGCCTCCGTCACCGGGTGCTCGACCTGGAGCCGGGTGTTCACCTCCAGGAACGACGCCTCGCCCCGTTCGACGTCGTAGACGAACTCCACGGTGCCCGCCGAGCGGTAGCCCACCGACGCACACAGCTCCCGCGCCCCGCGGTGCAGGGCCTCCCGCACCTCGTCGGGGAGGTTCGGGGCGGGCGCCTCCTCCACGACCTTCTGGTGGCGGCGTTGCAGCGTGCAGTCGCGGTCGCCCAGGCTGACCACCCGGCCCGCGCCGTCCCCGAAGACCTGCACCTCGACGTGGCGGGCACGGCGGACGAAGCGCTCCAGGAACACCCCGCCCACGCCGAAGTTGGCCTCGGCGGTGCGCACCACGCCGGGGAGCACCGCGCGCAGCTCGTCGGCGTCGGCGCACACGCGCATCCCGATGCCGCCGCCACCGCCGGTGGCCTTGACCATGACCGGGTAGCCGATCTCCTCTGCCGCGGCAACCGCCTCGTCCACGTCGGTCAGCAGGCCGCTGCCCGGCACCAGCGGCACCCCGGCGTCGCGGGCCGCGGTGCGCGCGGTGTGCTTGTCCCCGAACACGGTGATCTGCTCGGGGGTGGGTCCGACGAACACCATGCCCGCGTCCTGGACCGCGCGGGCGAAGTCCGCGTTCTCGGAGAGGAATCCGTAGCCGGGGTGGACGGCGCCCGCTCCGGTCTCGGCGGCGGCATCCAGGATGCGGTCGACGCGCAGGTAGCTCTCGGCCGCCGGGGCGGGTCCCAGTCGGACCGCCCGGTCGGCCATGCGGACGTGGGCCGCGGCCCGGTCCGCGTCGGAGAAGACCGCCACCGTGCGCAGTCCCATCCGGCGGGCGGTGCGGATGATGCGGCAGGCGATCTCGCCCCGGTTGGCGACCAGAAGGGTGTCGAACATGAGGGTTCCTCGATCGTGTCCGTGCTGGCGGGGGCGGGGGGACGGCCCGGCGCCGGGGAGAGGGACGGCGCCGGGCCGCGGGGGAGGAGGGAGGCTGGGACGGTGGTGCGGACCGTCCGGGACACGAACGGGGCGCGGTCCCGTGGGACCGGACACCCCGCCGATACGGGAGAGGACTACCGGCCGACGTGCAGGCTCATCCTGGTCAGGGCCTCCTGGGCCCGCTGGAGGACGACCTCCAGGGACTCGCCGACGTGCGCGTGCAGGGCGCGGTGGCCCTCTTCGAGCTCGCCGTCGCGGACGAGCTCCATGATCTGGATGTGCTCCTCGATGGTGCTGTGGATACGGTCCTCGGTGAGGAAGTCGTACATGCGGACCCGGCGGATCTTCTGGTTGACGCTCACCAGCGCGTCGGTGAGGGCCGGGTTGCCCGACGCCGCGGACAGCGCGGCGTGGAACTTCTCGTCCTCGACCACGAAGTGCGGGTCGGGGGCGGGCGGGTTCTCCCGGAAGGCGTACCAGCGGCTCAGTTCGGCGTCGAGGATCGCCCGGTCGTGCTGGACGGAGGGGTCCTCGATCGCGCGGGCCACCCCGCGCAGTTCCAGTACCACCCGGAGTTCGTAGAGGTCGCGCAGTTCGGCGAGGTTGGGCACGGTCACCGTGAAGCTGCCGTCACGCCGTTCGACCAGGCCCTCGACCTCCAGCCGGGCGAGCGCCTCGCGCACCGGTGTGCGCGACACTCCGAGCCGGCGGGCCAGCCGTTCCTCGGCCAGGCGGGTCCACGGGGCGAAGTAGCCGCTCATCACCTCGTGGCGGAGTTGCTCGTACACCTCCTCGCGGAGGGAGCGGGGACGCTCTGCGGGCCGGGTCGCCGTGTTCTGTGCGCCGCCGTCGGACCCTGCGGCGGTATACAGCGCGGTATGCATGTTGCGACGGTAGGAAGAGCGTATTTCACGGCCTTTGTGGTCCCGTTAACTCTGTGTATCGCCCCTTCTGCCACGACGACCGGCGCGGACCTGCGACCATAATGCCGCGGTCATGGCCGCGACCGGGGTGCGGACCCCGATGGCCAGCTCCTCCAGGGGAGTGGTCTCACCGTCGAGGAAACGCAGCAGCCGCGGCAGCGGCGTGCTCCGGAACAGCGCGGCGAAGAACTCCGCGCCGTCGACCAGCCCCTCGTCCAGGCCGCGCAGCAGCACCGCGTCGAGGAACAGGTGGCGTCTGCGGTGGGCCGGAAACCGGACCGGGAGGCGGCCGGCCGCCAGTGCCGCCGCGATCTGCCGGGTCTGGCGCTGCACCCCGGAGAACGTGTAGCCCGTGGCCGGGCGGGTGGCGCCCCCGGCGGTGCCGATCCGGAACACCCGGCGCCCCACGCGCCCGGGCAGTTGGGCGCTGGTCATCGGGATCACCCCCTGCTCCGTCCCGGTGCGGGTGAAGACCCCCAACCGCAGCCGCCCGGTGTAGTCGCGCAGCGCCGCGTCGTACCCGGCGTCGTCGAGCACCTCCCGGGTGAACTCGGTGTACTCCACCAGGGCGGTGCGGGCGTCGAAGGGCAGCACGTAGCCGAAGGCCACGCCCCGCTCCGGCTGCGGGACGCGCAGGTCCATCAGCACCGCCGCCGAGGAGTCGAACCGCGGCCGGTCGGTGCGGACGAACCAGCCCCGGAAGTGCTGCAACAGCGTGACGCCGTCCGCGGGCGGCAGCGCGGGAGGACGCGAGTCGAACACCAGGCCCGCGGCCAGCTCCGACTCCGCACCGTCGGCCCCGCGCAGGCGCACCACCGCCCGGTCGGGGCCGTCCACGACCTCGGTGACCGTGCCCCAGAGCGTGCGCGTCCGCCGCAGCCCGCCCCGGACCAGCGCCTCGAAGTCCCGGGAGCGCACCATCTTGTAGACCAGCGGGTGGATGCGCGACCGCCACACCGTCCCGTCCGGTCCCACCGCCGCCAGGGCGTGCCAGCGGTGGCTCACCGCCGCGTCCCACTCCCCGGCCGCGGCCTCCCAGAAGCACCAGGTCCGCTCGGGCGGGCGCAGGGCGGTCTCGGGGGTCTCCACCACGGCCACCGACCGTCCGGACAGGGCCCGGTCCAGCCGGTGGGCCAGGGACAGCCCCGCCGCGCCCGCGCCCACGATGACCACGTCCGCTCGTTCCACGACACCCCTCTCTCCGCACCACCCTCCCCCCATTCTTCTGGGTAGCGTTCTCGTGACACAGGGCAACAGTCGGAGGAGAGGGCATGCCGCTGCCAACGGAAGCCGTGAAACGGCACTGGGTCACCGCCGAGTTCGACCGGTCGGCCGCCGCCTACGACCGCCTCGTCTCCCTCAACCCCGGCTACCACGCGCACCTGCGCCGCTCCGCGGCCCGGCTGCGGCTGCCCCGCGGCGGCGCCGGACTGCGCCTGCTCGACCTGGGGTGCGGCACCGGCGCGTCCACCGCCGCGCTGCTGCGCGTCGCCCCGCGCGCCGAGATCGTCGCGGTCGACGCCTCGGCCGGGATGCTCGCCGCGGCCCGCGCCAAGCCCTGGCCGGACAACGTGCGCTTCGTGCACGCCCGGGCCGAGGACCTCGCCGAGGCCGACTCCTTCGACGCGATCCTCGCCGCCTACCTGCTGCGCAACTGCCCCGACCCGGACGAGGCCCTCGCCGTCATGCGGAAGCTGCTGCGCCCCGGCGGGAGGCTGGCCCTCCACGAGTACTCCGTGGCCGACTCGCCCGCCGCCGCGGCCGTGTGGACCGCGGTCTGCTGGTCGGTGGTCATCCCGCTGGGCCGGGCGCTGTCCGGCCGCGCCGACCTGTACCGCTATCTGTGGCGCGGGGTCCTGGAGTTCGACGGCGTGCGCCGCCTCGCCGCGCGCATGCGCGCGGCCGGGCTGCGGGAGGTGCGGGTGCTGCCCATGACCGGTTGGCAGACCGGCATCGTGCACACCTTCCTCGGCCGCCGCCCGTACCCCGGGGAGGCCGGATGAGCCCCCGCCCCGGCCGGGACGCGCGCGCCCGCCTCCTCGCCCCGCCGCCGCCCACCGGGACGCCGCCGGACCGGCCGCCCCGCGTCGCCGTCGTCGGCGGCGGCATCGCCGGGCTCTCCGCCGCCGTGGCGCTGGCCGAACGCGGGGTCGCCGTCACCGTGCTGGAACGCGAGGCCCACCTGGGCGGCCGGCTCTCCGGCTGGGGCACCGTGCTCGCCGACGGCTCCGCCGTCACCATGAGCCGCGGCTTCCACGCCTTCTTCCGGCAGTACTACAACCTGCGCGCCCTGCTGCGCCGCATCGACCCCGGCCTGGGCATGCTTGCCCCCCTGCCCGACTACCCGCTCCGCCACGCGGACGGCGGCACCGACGGGTTCGCCGGGCTGCCCGCGACCCCGCCGTGGAACGCCCTCGCCTTCGTCGCGCGCAGCCCCAGCTTCCGCTGGCGCGACCTGGCCGGCGTCAACCTCGCCGCGGCCCTGGCCCTGCTGGACGTGCGCGTCCCGGACGTCTACCGGCGGTTCGACCACGTCGACGCGCTCGACTTCCTGGAGCGGCTGCGCTTCCCCGACTCGGCGCGCCACCTGGCACTGGAGGTGTTCTCCCGCAGCTTCTTCGCCGACCCGCGCGCCCTGTCGGCCGCCGAGCTGCTCACCATGTTCCACATCTACTTCCTCGGCTCGGGGGAAGGGCTGCTCTTCGACGTGCCGCGCGCGCCGTTCCCCCGGGCGCTGTGGCAGCCGCTCGCCGACCACCTGCGGTCGCTCGGCGCCGACGTGTCCACCGGGACGCCGGTCCAGCGGATCGGGGCGGGGCGCGGGCGCCGCCACGCCGTCCACACGCCCGGCGGGGCGGACGAGTACGACGCGGTGGTGCTCGCCGCCGACCTGCCCGGACTGCGCGCGCTGGTCGCGGCCTCCCCCGACCTCGGCGACCCCGCCTGGCGGAGCCGGGCGGCCCGGCGGCCCAGCGCCCCGCCGTTCCTAGTCTGCCGGCTGTGGCTGGACCGGCCGGTGCGCGCCGACCGACCCGCGTTCCTGGGCACCAGCGGCTACCCCACCCTCGACAACATCAGCGTCCTGGAACGCTACGAGGACGAGGCGGCCGCGTGGGCGGCGCGCACCGGCGGCTCCGTCGTCGAACTGCACGCCTACGCGCTGCCCGCCGCCGCGACCGCCGTGGAGCGCGACCGGCTCGTCGCGCAACTGCACCGGGTCTACCCGGAGACGGCGGCGGCCCGCGTGGTCGACGAGCGCTGCGAGCTGCGCGCCGACTGCCCGCTGTTCCCGCCGGGCGACTTCACCGAACGGCTCGCGGTCACCACCCCCGACCCGTTCCTGGTGGTCGCCGGCGACCACGTCCGCGTGGACCTGCCCGTGGCGCTCATGGAGCGTGCCGCGACCAGCGGCCTGCTCGCGGCCAACGCGCTGCTGCGACAGTGGGGGATGCCCGGCCACGGGGTGTGGACCGTGCCCAACCGGGGCCGGTTCCCGCTGGCCCGGCGTCTGCTGCCGCGGCCGCGGCGGCCGGTGCGCCCGTCGGCTGGGGTGTGAGCCCCGGCCGGGCGGCCCCGTTGCCGGACCGGCGGGGCGCGACAGGTAACGTGACCGGGTCATGGTACGTCTCCTCAGCGCCGCGCCGTTCCGGCATCCCCGGGACGCCGAGATCTTCCGGCTCGCCGTGCCCACCTTCTTCGCCCTGGTGTCGGAGCCGCTGTTCCTGCTCACCGACTCGGCGGTGGTGGGCGGGCTCGGCACCGAGGCCCTCGGCGGGCTGGGGGTGGCCGGGCAGGTCCTGCTGACCTTCGCGAACCTGTGCATCTTCCTGGCCTACGGCACCACCGCGGCGGTCTCCCGGCGCTTCGGCGCGGGGCAGCTCGCCCTGGGGCTGCGGCACGGCATCGACGGCCTGTGGCTGGCGGTCATCATCGCGGCGGTCGCCGTCGCCGCCGGGTGGCCGCTGGCCCCGCTGCTGGTGGAGGCGCTGGGCGCCTCCCCGGCGGTCGCCCCGTACGCGCTCACCTACCTGCGGATCAGCCTGTTCAGCCTGCCCGGACTGCTGGTGGTGATGGCGGGCACCGGGGTGCTGCGCGGCCTACAGAACGCCCGCGTCCCGCTGGTGGTGTCGGTCGGCGCGAACCTCGCCAACATCGTGCTGTGCGTGCTGTTCGTGTGGGGCCTGGGCTGGGGCATCGCCGGTTCCGCGTGGGCCACGGTGGCCGCGCAGAGCGCGGGCGCGCTCGTGTACCTGGCGGTGGTGCTGCGGGCCGCGCGGCGGCACGGCGTCTCCTTCGCCCCCACGCTCTCCGGGCTGCGCGACGCCGCGGCCTCCGGTTTCGCGCTGTTCGTGCGGACGGTGTCGCTGCGGGTGGTGCTGGTGGTCACGACCGCGGTCGCGGCCCGGCTCGGCGATCCCGAGATCGCCGCCCACCAGGTGGTGTCCCAACTGTGGTCGCTGCTGGTGTTCGCGCTGGACGCCATCGCGATCGCGGGCCAGTCGATCGTCGGGCGCTACCTGGGCGCCTCCGACGTCCCCGGCGCCCGTCAGGTCACCCGCCGGATGGTGGAGTGGGGGGTGCTGATCGGAGCGGTGTTCACCGTGCTCGTGCTGGCGGCGCGGCCCTGGGCGTGGATCCCGTTCACCGACGACCCCCGGGTGCGCGACCTCGTCGTGGCCACGCTGCTCGTCGTGGCGCTGCTGCAACCGTTGAGCGGCGTGGTGATGGTGCTCGACGGCATCCTCATGGGCGCCGGCGACCAGCGCTACCTGGCCTGGGCGAGCCTGTGGACGATGCTGGTCTTCCTGCCGTGCGCCGCGCTGGCGCCGGTGCTGGCCGTCCCGGGGACGGTGACCGGCCTGGTGCTGCTGTGGACGGCCTTCGGCGTGTGGATCCTGGCCCGCGGGGTGACGCTGGGTGTGCGGGCCGCCGGAACCGCGTGGCTGGTGACCGGGGCGGGCAGGCCGTGACCCGGTGCGGCCTCTCCGGCGGTCACCGCCGCAGCGCGGCCAGCCGGGCCGCGGTGTCCTTGCGCAGCCTGGGCAGGGCCCGGTACAGCCGGTCCCCCGGACAGTTGGTGGAGTTGAAGTCGCGGTGGCCCACGATCGCCCGCCCCGGGTCCAGGTCGTAGCGGAAGCACAGCCAGGCGCACACGTCGGCCAGGGCATCCAGCAGCGCGTCGGGCGGTGCGACCGACATGTAGTCGCCCTCGTTCTCGATGCCGAGGGTGTGGGAGTTGTGCCGGTACACGTGGGCGCCGAGCAGGTGTTTGCGGTTGTGGACCGCGGGCAGCGTGTTGTCCCTGCCCTCCATGACGATCCCGCCCTGGCTGATGGTGAACTGCTGGCCGGTGTCGTTCCAGCCGTTGTGCTCCATGTGGTAGCGCTGGATCGCCCGGGACAGCCGGAACGCGTGATCCAGGGAGTAGTCGGTCACGTTGGCCGTGGCCGTGTGGTGGACCACGATGCGGTCCGGTCTGCGGTCCAGGATCCGGCCTCTTCTCCTGGGCTTGCGGGCGCCCCACTCCCTGCGGGTGTACACCCTGGGCTGACCGCTGTCCGCGTAGGCCTCACCGGCCGTTCCCAGGTCGAGCAGCCCACCCAGGAGCAGGCCCCCCGCGACCACCCCGGCCCCGCGGACCACACTCCGCCTGTCGACCCCCCTGCCGGAACACCGTCCGTCGATCGCCACCAAGAATTCCTTCCTCCCGGGCACTGAGTCCGGGAGTCAAGATAAGTGACTAAGTGTAGCCAAATTCCCACTTTACGGAGCAATGGCGTGTCTCCAAGGGGTGGTCAAGCGTTCCGCCGCCCCGGGGAGGGGCGCACAGCAGCGGGCCCCGGCTCGGTGCACCGAGCCGGGGCCCGCTGGTGTTCTCGACGGCGGGATCAGACGCCGACGACCTCGATCGCGACGGAGGCGTTGACCTCGGGGTGGAGGCGGACCTCGACCGTGTACTCGCCCACCGACTTGATCGGGTTGCGGATCTGGATGCGACGCTTGTCGACCTCGGGGCCGCCCGCGGCCTTGATGGCCTCGGCCACGTCCGCGGCGGTCACCGAACCGAACAGGCGGCCGTTGTCGCCGGAACGCTGCTCCAGCCGCACCTTGAGGGCGCCGAGCTGGCCGGCGACCTGCTTGGCCTCGTCCAGGTTGCGGATGTCGCGCGCGGCACGGGCGCGGCGGATGGAGTCGATCTGCTTCTGCCCGCCGCGCGTCCACTTGATGGCGAACCCGCGGGGCAGCAGGTAGTTGCGGCCGTAGCCGTCCTTCACCTCGACGACGTCGCCGGGGGAACCGAGACCGTTGACCTCGTGGGTCAGAATCAGCTTCACCTTGTTACCTCCTCGTCGGCCTCGGATCAGCGGGCGGTGCTGGTGTAGGGCAGCAGCGCCATCTCGCGGGCGTTCTTCACGGCCGTGGCAACGTCACGCTGGTGCTGCGTGCAGTTGCCGGTGACCCGGCGAGCGCGGATCTTGCCGCGGTCGGAGATGAACTTGCGCAGGAGAGTGGTGTCCTTGTAGTCGACGTAGGTCATCTTCTCCTGGCAGAACATGCAAACCTTCTTCTTGGGTTTGCGGACTGGCGGCTTCGCCATCGTGGTGCTCCTTTTCAAGAGCCCCGCTGTCGCGGGGATGGTCGCTGGAACAGAAATACTTAGAACGGCGGCTCGTCGGAGTAGCCTCCGCCGAACCCTCCGCCGCCGGTGGCCCACGGGTCGTCCGCGGGCGGGCCGGACCGGGCGCCCTGGTTGCCGCCGTAGCCGCCACCCTGGCCGCCGTATCCGCCGCCCTGCGGGGCGCCGCCGTAGCCACCACCGCCGAAACCGCCGCCCTGGCGCTGCGTCTTGGTCACCTTGGCGGTGGCGTTGCGCAGCGCGGGGCCCACCTCTTCGACGTCGACCTCGAAGACCGTGCGCTTCTCGCCTTCCTTGGTCTCGTACGAGCGCTGCTTGAGCCGCCCCTGCACGATGACGCGCATCCCGCGTTGCAGGCTCTCGGCCACGTTCTCCGCGTACTGGCGCCAGACCGAGCAGGTGAGGAACAGCGACTCGCCGTCCCGCCACTCTCCCGTCTGGCGGTCGAAGACACGCGGGGTGGAGGCCACGCGGAAGTTCGCGACCGCGGCCCCGCTCGGGGTGAATCGCAGCTCAGGGTCGTCGACCAGGTTGCCGACGATCGTGATCTGGGTTTCGCCTGCCATGGCTTGGCTCCGGATTCCTAGGGCTGGGCGACGGGTGTGGCGTTGCGGCCGGGGAGCGTCAGTGGACCTCGGGACGCAGGACCTTGGTGCGCAGGATGGCCTCGGTCAGGTTGAGCTGGCGGTCGAGCTCCTTGACCGTGGAGGGCTTGGCGGTCAGGTCGACGACGGCGTAGATGCCCTCGGAGTGCTTGGCGATGTCGTACGCGAGTCGGCGCTTGCCCCAGACGTCGACCTTCTCCACCGAGCCGCCCTCGTTGCGGACGACCGAGAGGAACTGGTCGAGGGACGGGGCGACCGTACGCTCGTCAAGGCTCGGGTCGAGGATGATCATGACTTCGTAGCGACGCATGGGCGTGCGTACCTCTCCTCTGGACTGTCGCGGCCATGGTCTTTCCATGGCAGGAGGGCGAGAGCCCGCGGCGCGAACGGCGCTCGCGAGGGCTCCGATAGCCGAACAGTGTTCAAGGCTATCAGTTGTCAAGCTCGGAAAGGCCGGTCATCACGGAATCCACAACAACCAGCGCACACACCATGAGCAGGGAGAGGAGCCGGCCGAACGTGACCACCGCGTAGGCGGTCAGCCCGACCCCCACCTCCTCGGCGGGGCTCTGGTAGTACCACAGGTAGTGCCAGATCCCGACGATGTAGCCGACCTCGGCGAGCTGCCAGAGCCCGAAGAGGACGACCGCGGCCGGCCGGAGCCGGCGGCTGCGCGGCCAGGCGAGCGCCGCCAGCGGCAGCAGCCACAGCACGAACTGCGGCGACCACACCTTGTTCGTGACGAGGAAGGCCGCCACCACCAGGAACAGCAACTGCTCCACCGGGGGGCGGCGCGGCGCGAACAGGCCGAGCAGGGCGATGCCCACGCAGGCCAGCAGCAGCGTCCCGGTGCCGACCAGGTTGACCGTCCCCAGGTCGGCGCTGGGGAACAGCCCCAGCGCGCCCAGCACGTAGTAGACCGACCCCCAGTCGGC
>Ga0207864_1004438_pt1 | contig 10626 bp, 8 predicted proteins | sample HigsolmetaAR202D_FD_184834 | JGI IMG/M metagenome (GOLD analysis project Ga0207864, IMG submission 184834) | Ionic liquid and high solid enriched microbial communities from the Joint BioEnergy Institute, USA - AR20-2-D (SPAdes) (version 2) ...
CTACTCCTCCGACAGTCGCCTGCGAAGCGAAGGGCGGATCAAGGGGCAACATCTGTTTGTTCTCAGCGAGCAGATTTTGCAGTTCCCGCCACGGCATCCCTGCCTCCACGCTGATCGTGAGGTCTCTGGGCTCGTACTGTCGAAGGCGGTTCAAGTTCTGGGTGGAGACACAAACGTCCGCATCGCTGATGGGTCCTCCCATGGAGGACTTTGAGAACGCCCCTCCCAGCCGGATCCGGCGGCCGGCTGCCGCTGCCGCTGCCAGTCCTTCGGCCAGCTCCTCAGGCGTGGAGGGAGTCAGGCTTCGCATTACCATCTCGCACATTCTATTCTCTCAAAAGCAGCCTTGTCGCCGGCGGTTACAAAAAGTGGGCAGTGCTAAGATGTAAGCAACTATCGCGATGGATCGAAAGGGCCGGGTATGAGTTCAAGACGCAAGTTCATAGGAACAGTAGCAACTGGGATCGCAGGAACACTGGCTGTTCCGCAAGGTGTTCTCGGTGCGAATGATCGCATCCGTTTGGGAATCATCGGACCCGGCGATCGTGGCATGCAGCTTGTCCGTGAGGCGCTCGCATGCCCGAACACGGAGTTCGTCGCTTTCGCCGACATCTATACGAGGCGGCTGGAGGCGGCCAAGAAGCTTGTACCTGAGGCCAAGACGTACTTCGACTACCGGTACCTGCTCGACGATCAGTCCATTAACGCGGTCATCATTGCGACGCCTCAGCATCTTCACTGCGAGCACTTCGTCGCCTCATTGGACGCGGGAAAGCACGTCTACCAGGAAAAGACGATGGCGTTCACGGTAGAGCACGCGAAGAAGATGCGGGAAGCCTACCGCCGTGCCTCCGGACGCACCGTTCAGATCGGTCACCAGTCGTGCTCTTCGGGCCTGATGACTGATGCCCTGGAGATGGTCCGAAGCGGGGGACTTGGCAAGGTGACCGCCATCCACTGCCACATGTATCGGAACACCCCGCACGGGAAGCCGCAGTGGTCCCGGCCCGTCTATCCGGACATGACACCGGAGAATATCCTTTGGAAGTCCTTCCTGGGCGAGGCGCCCGAGGTGCCATTCGATGCAAACCGCTATATCAACTGGCGGTTCTTCTGGGATTACTCCGGCGGGAACGTCTATGAGAACATGTGCCACCAGCTCGCCTTCTGGTATCGAGCCCTTTCACTTGAGATTCCGAAGGCGGTGACGATGGTGGGCGGCATCTATCTGTGGAAGGATGGGCGCGAGGTGCCGGACACCATGAACGTCAGCCTGGAGCAGCCCGAGGAGATGCTGATTTCCTGGGATTCCGGCTTCGGGAACAATCACCTCGGATCTACGGAAGACGTTCTGGGAACCGACGGCACGATCTCCAAGGGACAGCAGATTCGATACACGCCCCAGAAGGTCAATCGCCCTGACGGAACGGAGATGCTGGGACGTACGCCCACGCCGCCGCACGCCCACATGCAAAATTTCCTCGACTGCATCCGCTCGGGGAAGGAGCCGAATTGCCCCTTCGAGCTGGGCTATCGAGTCTCCATCGCCTGCCGCATGGCGGTACAAAGCTACCGCGAGAACCGGACGGTTCGGTGGGATGCGACTAAGGAGGAGATCGTATAAGCCGCGTCCATGGACTTTGAACAGACAGCGGAACAGCTCCAGCTTCGCCGTTCAGTCCGGGAGTTTGCCGAAGCGGAGATCGCTCCTCATGTTTCCAAGTGGGATGAGGAGCAGATCTTTCCGTCCGAAGTGATCTCGAAGCTCGGAAAACTGGGCTTCATGGGAGTTATCTTTCCGGAGTCGCTTGGAGGCGCCGGACTCGGCTACATCGAGTACTCGATTATCATCGAAGAGCTGTCGAGAGTTGATCCGTCTGTCGGCCTGATTGTGGCTGCCCACAATTCGCTCTGCACCAACCACATCTTTGTCGCAGGCAACGACGAGCAGCGGCAGAAGTACGTCACGAAGCTGGCATCCGGCGAATGGCTGGGCTGCTGGTCGCTGACCGAGCCCGAAGCGGGATCCGATGCCGCCGGGACTCGCACCACGGCCGTTCGCGATGGCCAGTACTGGGTGCTGAACGGTGGAAAAACCTTCACGACAAACGCCCATTACGCCCAGGTTTGCGTGGCGATGGCTGTCACGAACCGCGCAGCCGCTCATCACGGAATCTCTGCGTTCATCATTGAGACCAACACCAAAGGCTTCCGGCTGGGCAGGAAAGAGAACAAGCTCGGAATGCGGGCGAGCGCTACGGGCGAGGTGATCTTTGAAAACCTGCGCCTGCCGGACTCGCAGTTGCTCGGGCAGCCGGGGGAAGGCTTTATCGACAGCCTGCGCATTCTGGACGGAGGCCGCATCTCGATTGCCGCTCTCTCTGTCGGCCTTGCACAAGGGGCCTACGACGCCGCCCTGCGGTATTCCAAACAGCGGAAGCAGTTCGGCCGCCCGATCTCCGAGTTCCAGGCAATTCAGCATAAGCTGGCCGATATGGCGACCGCGATCGAGGCAGCGCGCCTGCTCACCTACCGCGCTGCCTGGATGAAGGATCAGGACCAGCGCGTTACGAAGGAAGCATCCATGGCGAAGCTTTTCGCCTCCGAGATGGCGGTGCGAGTTGCCGACGAAGCTTTGCAAATTCACGGCGGCTATGGCTTCATCAAGGACTATCCCGTCGAGAAGTTCTATCGCGACGTCAAGCTCTGCACCATCGGTGAGGGAACGAGCGAGATTCAACGTCTGGTGATCGCGCGCCAGTTGCTGAAGAGTTGATGGAGAACCGGGCGCAGCTCATCCGGTCAGGCGATATCCGAGCCTTGGCCCGGGCGGCGACAGCCGTCGAAGATCGAACGCCGGCCTCGCAAGAACTGCTTCGCGAGCTGTTTCCTTACACCGGCCGTGCGTTAAACATCGGGATAACTGGTTCGCCCGGAGCGGGAAAGAGCACTCTCGTCAGTCAGATGGCGCGGATCCTGCGCCTTGAAGACCTGCAGGTTGGCATCATTGCCGTCGACCCCTCCAGCCCTTTTTCGGGCGGAGCCATTCTGGGTGATCGGATTCGGATGCAGATGCATTACTCCGACCCGGGGGTCTTCATCCGGTCGATGGCAACCCGCGGTTCACTCGGCGGCGTCGCCGCAGCTACGAGCGACCTCGCACTGCTGCTCGACGCGGCCGGGAGGGACGTGATCCTGATTGAGACCGTGGGGGTTGGTCAGGACGAGGTGGAAATTGCTCGTCTGGCTGACGTCACTGTTGTGGTTCTGGTGCCGGGAATGGGCGACGATGTACAGGCGATCAAGGCCGGAATCATGGAGATCGCGGATGTCTTTGTGATCAACAAGGCGGACCACCCGGGCGCCGAACGGTTGGAGCGGGAGGTCAAGGCGGCTCTGGAGCTGGCGCACCGTCCCGACGGATGGACTCCTCCGATTGTTCGGACTGTTGCAAGCGAAGGGCAGGGCGTTGCGGAGGCGCTGTCGGAAATTCGCCGATTCTACAATACAGTCCCGCGATCCCGGAGGACAATTGAGAATTGGGCGCTGCGGCTGCGGGAAATGATGAAGGACCGCTTGATGGAGCGTTTTTCCTTCGAGGAGTTTCGGGCGGCCGCCCGTGATGTGGCTGCGCGCCGCCGCGACCCTTATTCCGTGATTAACGAACTGCTTGGCGAGCGTACGCGGAACTGAGAGCATTGATTCATTCTGGATAGGAGATTGCATTGAAGGCAGAGATCGGAATCATCGGCGGTAGCGGGCTGTACTCCATGCCCGGTTTTGAAGCGCAGGAGGAGGTTACTCTCGACACTCCCTGGGGCTCCCCATCGGACGCCTATGTTGTCGGCAAGCTTGGCGGCCGGAATGTGGCCTTCCTTGCCCGTCATGGGCGGGGACACCGAATCATGCCGTCCGAGTTGAACTTTAGGGCCAATATTTACGGCTTCAAGAGCCTCGGCGTGGAACGGATCATCTCCCTGAGCGCGGTCGGTTCATTGAAAGAGGAGCATCGCCCGCTCGACTTCGTCATTCCTGATCAGTTTTTCGATCGTACGCGCGGCCGTGTCTCCACCTTCTTCGGAGAGGGCCTGGTGGCTCATATCAGCTTCGCCCATCCTATCTGTCCGGAGCTGTCCAAAATCGTTTATGACGCCTGCCAGACCGCGGGCGTCAACGCAAAGCAAGGGGGGACCTATCTGTGCATGGAAGGGCCCGCCTTTTCGACGGTCGCCGAATCCAACATCTATCGAAGCTGGGGTATGGATGTGATCGGGATGACCAATTTGCAGGAAGCGAAGCTGGCCCGTGAAGCGGAGATCTGCTATGTCACCGTGGCCATGGTGACCGACTACGATTGCTGGCATCCCGAGCACGACGCTGTGACGGTCGATCAAATTATCTCGAACCTGTCAAAGAACGCGGAGAACGCCTGTAAGGTGGTTGCAGCCACCGTCGAGCGCTTGCCGTCGGAGCGCAAGTGCAAGTGCGGATCAGCTCTGGCTCACGCTCTGATTACGGACAAGAAGGCCGTCCCCGATGCGACACGGAAGAAGCTGGAGCTCATCGTTGGAAAGTATTTCACCGAGTGAGCTCGCAATCGAGCTCCTGAACTACTGCCTGCGCGGGAGCACCTGGCCTGCGGATCTGCTCGAAACCCTGGTTCGCTGCGCGTCACACCCCGACGAGGAGCGAGCCAAGGAGGGAACCCATGCGCTCTTCCGCATTCTGGTAGAACGCCTCAACGATCTGTTCGAGCCCGCGCTTTGCGACACCTACGGCGCGCTCTTCAGCAGTGTCGTCGAGTTCATCCATCCGGAGTTTCTCGCCTCGGATCTGATGGCCCGCTACCGGCGTGTGCGGATGCCGAGGCGCTTCGTGGGCGATGCAGAGCGGGTCAAAGACGTCTTCGTGCTGTCTCGAGTGACACTCGGCGCCGACGTCGCCGTTACCAGCGTCATGCTCGACGCCGCGAAACAGCGCTTTCCCAAGGCTCGAATTCATTTCGTCGGGACGCGGAAGAACTGGGAAATCTTCTCCGGCGATCCGCGTTTGGTTCACACGCCGCTTTCCTATGGGCGGTCCGCCACTTTGCGCGAGCGCCTCTCCATCTGGCCTGAGCTGCGCCGGTGCCTGGACCGGCCGGACAGCATCGTGATTGATCCGGACTCCCGCCTGACGCAGCTTGGAATTCTGCCGGTTTGCTCCGAAGACAATTACTTCTTCTTCGAAAGCCGCGGCTACGGTGAGTATGGTCCGGATCCGCTTCCGCTACTCGCCCGCCGCTGGGTGAGGGAAACCTTTGGCGTGGACGAGGCTCGGCCCTACATCGCTCCCGGCGACCCCGGCGAATCCGTGCAAGGTCCCGTTGTGACCGTAAGTTTCGGTGTTGGCGAGAATCCTGCCAAGCGAATCCGCGATCCATTCGAAACCGAGCTGCTGCGGAAGCTTCTCGAGCGCGATGCCGTCATTGTCATCGACAAGGGCGCTGGCGGCGAAGAGCAGGAGCGCGTGGAGCGGGCGATCGCGGGCGCGGCGCCAAAGGAAGGACGCGTGATTGCCCTGCGAGGGGCCTTTGCTCCTTTTGCCGCCCAAATTGCACGGAGCCAGCTCTACGTCGGCTATGATTCAGCCGGACAACATGTTGCCGCCGCTTGCGGCGTGCCGTTAGTTACGGTCTTCGCGGGCTACGCCAGCGCTCGCACTCTCGCTCGCTGGCATCCGCACGGTCCGGGGCCCATTGCAGTGGTGCCTGTGCATGATCCGGATCCTGAACTCGTGCTTGCCGAAACCATGCGGGCTCTGGACAGCGTAGCGGTTGTTGCTCGGAATAAAGCCGGTTGAAGGCCGCGGGAAGTTGCGAGAGGAGATAGGATAGTTCGTTATGCTTCGAGTACTCGTTTGTGCCGTGCTGTCCGTAGCGTTGGCCTCGGCAGAGCTGACACCCAAGGAAGCTGCCGAAGGCTGGGTGATGCTGTTTGACGGGGAGACGCTCTTTGGATGGACCCCGGAAGGCGGCGCGAAATGGCGTGTGGATCGCGGGGTAATCACGCCTGAGCAGAGTGAGTCAGGCTGGCTTCGCCACAATGCCGCTTTCGGTGACTTCATTCTCCACCTGGAATTTCGCATCCCTGAAGCTTCCACGAATAGCGGAGTGTTCTTGCGCTCAGCCAAGGAGGGCGCGCCGGAGACTACCGGCTACGAACTCCAGATCTGGGATCAGCGCCCGACTTATAAGACCGGCAGCCTTGTGAACCACCTCGAGGCGAAGCGTGTCTCCCTGACGCCGCGGAAGTGGCACACTTACGAGGTGCAGGCCGTCGGAGACCGGTTCATCGTCAAGCTGGATGGAAAGACGGTGCTTGACGGGCGCGACAGAAAGAGCAAGGTCGGGCATATCGGTCTTCAGTACAACAAGGACAATCCTTGCGAATTCCGGAATATCAAGCTGAAGCCCCTTGGGCTGCAGCCGATCTTCAACGGCAAAGACCTGACCGGATGGCGCGAAGTAAAGACAGAACGCGCAAAGGAGCCTCCCGTCTGGTCAGTGAAAGCTGGAGCAATCAACGTCGTCAAGGGACCCGGGCAGTTGGAGACGGAGAAGATCTGGGACAATTTCGTCTTACAACTTGATGTTCGGACCAACACGGACAACCCGAAGCTGAACCCGAACAGCGGCGTTTTCTTTCGAGGCACGCCTGGGCAGTTCTGGACGGGGTACGAATCACAGATTCGAAATCAGTACAGCGACGGCGACCGGACGAAGCCGGTTGATTTTGGCACGGGAGGTATCTATCGGTACCAGCCGGCGCGCCGCGTTGTTCCCGACGACAATCAGTTCTTTACCAAAACGATTGTTGCGCGCGGACGGCAGATTTCAGTTTGGGTGAATGGCTATCCGGTGAGCAGTTGGGAGGACCCGAACCCAGAGGGTGAGGACGTCCGGAAGAAGCAGGCTGTCTTGAAGGCGGGTGTGATCAGCCTTCAAGCGCACGACCCAACGACAAACCTGGACTTCAAGAACATACGCATTGCGCCGCTTCCTTAGGGAGCGGCGCTCAACTCCAACTGACGGGCGTCTCCCTCTCCACTTTTGCCTTGTCGAACTCAATGCCGAAGCCTGGCTTCTCGGGCAAAGCGATCTTACCGTTCGTGACAGTCGGCTGTTCCTTCTCAAAGTAGTAGTACGAGGCCATCTTCAGAATCAGGTACTCGACGAGCGGGCAAGTCATCGGAGACTGGCTCGCAACGACGTGCAGAGCCGCATGGACGCTATGGCCGTGCGGAACCACCTGTGCATCGAACAGCGAGGATAGGGTGCAGATCTTCACCAGCTCGCTCACTCCCCCGCACCATTCCGGATCCGCCTGGACGACGCTAATTGCACCCGCTCGCAGAAAATCGTGAGCCTCCCAGCGTCCGTAGAAGTGCTCGCCTGTAGCGACCGGAATGGAGGTTGCGCGGCGAAGCTGGACGAAGCTCTCGATCTTCTCCACATGAAACGCTTCTTCGATCCAACGAGGCCGGTATTGCTCGACCTGTTTCGCCCAGGAGATTGCGTAGTCGAGGCTCCAGCCGAGGAAGGCGTCAAACATGATGTCGACGTCATCGCCCACGGTTTCCCGAAGATTCCTTACTAGTGCGACGTTCTTCGCCAACCCCTCGGCGCCGTCGCCGGGCCCGTAGGCCAGAAACCATTTTTGATGGCGGTAGCCTTCCTTCTTCAGAGCAGCGGACCGGGACCGTACGGCCTCCGGCTCCACCGAGTATCCCAGGCAGCTCCCATAAGCATCGACAGCGGAACGGGTGGGCCCTCCGAGCAGACGGTAGACGGGCACGTTGAAGTAGCGTCCCCGCAGATCCCACAGCGCATTGTCGACCGCGCTAATAGCCATCATGAAATGGCCGCGGCGGGAGTGCCGGTTGAGGCGGTGCATCTGGTCCCATAGGGTCTCGCCGGCGAGCGGATCCTTGCCTACCAGAAACGTCTTCAATTGCTGGTCGACGACGATCGCTGCTTCCTTATCGATCGGGCCGTAGATGCCTTCGAGCCCTGCGTCGGTCTTGATCTTCAAATAGAACGAAGAGATATTGACAGCGGTCTCGACAGGCTGCCCATCGCGGTATGGCTTGGGGCGGTGCTCCTCATAGATATGCAGTGGCTGCACCTGGTGCTGGCGGTTGATGCCCGTCGTTGTCCGCCTCCGCCCTTCGAGACGCACGATTTCGAGGGATGTGATCTTCAGCTTGCCGTTTCGGCGAGCGGTGTCCTGATAGGCTTGCAGCGAAACGGGCAGAGCGGCCGCCGGGAGACCGAAGAACGATCGTCTGCGCATGCCGGGATTTTATCAAACGCGCCGGAAGACCAGACACCACCACTCACCCTCGCTGTGGCTGCCGATCTCCTCAAAGCCCGCTGCGGTCATCGCGTTCCGGATTCGTTCGTTGTCACGCTCGATGAAGCCCGCCACAGCTACCCGGCCGCCGGACTGGAGCACGCGCGCAAACTCGCCGCTCAGAAAAATGATCGTAGCGGCGCTGATGTTGGCGACCAGGAATTGCGCGGCGCCGGAGCGAATCGCGTCTGCGGAACCGGTGAAAAGTCCGACCGCAACTTCGTCCCGCTTCAGATTCTCCGCTGCCACCTCGACGGCTTCCGGGTCTACGTCGCATGCAATGACCACGCCGGCGTCAAGGCGTACGGCGGCAACACTGAGAATGCCGGTACCGGTGCCTATGTCGAGAACAACGTCGCCGGGCCGGAGGTATCGTTCCACAGCGATGAGTGCGAGACGCGTGGCTTCGCCCGCGCCCGTGCCGTAGGCCCGCCCAAGGTGCGCCTCAATCCGGATTCGTCCCGCCGGCGTTGGATCGTCACGCCAGTCCGGGACGATGAAGAGGCGCTCGCCCACCAGCATCGGCCGAAGGGAGTCTCTCGCAGCCTCTACCCAATCGAACTCTTCCTGAGTGACCCACTCTCCGTCGAACTCAGCGGCAAGCGATTCGTCTGGCGTCTCGAAGAACGCTTGCAGCCGGAAGCCTCCGCCGGGTGCGTCGTGCTCGACGATTCCTGTCGCGCCGCGCTCCCACAGCTTCAAAGAAACCAGGTCCTTGCTCTCCTCGGAGCAGGGAACCATAAGAGAATAGATCAGCCCTGAACCCGCCTTGTTTTGCCTGCCCAGAATTTCTCCTTCAGTATCAGCTTTCGAATTTTGCCGGTCCCGGTCTTCGGCAGTTGCTCTTCGGAGAACTCCACGATCTTCGGGAGCTTGAACCTGGCAATCCGGTCCTTGAGGAAGTCAAGCAACTCGTCCGCCGTTAACGTCGAACCCGGCTTGCGCACCACAATTGCCGCTGGCACCTCTCCCCACTTTTCGTCGGGGGCCGCCACAACAGCCCATTCGTAGACTTCGGGGTGAGCGGAAATGGCCTTTTCCACTTCGATGGAGGAGATATTCTCACCGCCGCTGATAATGATTTCCTTCTTCCGGTCGACGATGTGGATGTAGCCCTCGCCGTCCCATGCGGCCATATCTCCGGTATGCAACCAGCCCCCGTGCATCGCAGCTGCCGTGCCTTCCGGATCGTTGTAATAGCCTTCCATTACATGATCGCCCCGAACTACGATTTCGCCAATGGTCTCCATGTCTCGCGGGACATCGCGCATCTCAGAGTCGACGACACGGACCTCGACACCGACGACAGGCCATCCTGCCATTGCCTGGCGCCGGTAACGGTCCGCTTCGTCTGCGTACGTGATCGTTGATTTGGGAAGCGAACAGGTGACCACGGGCGCTGTTTCGGTAAGCCCGTACCCCGCGACGCAGCGGCAGCCCAGCGCTTGCTCCACGCGTTGGATCAATTCCGGGGAGGACGCCGCGCCCCCAATCATGACGTTGCGCAGGCTGGAGAGGTCAAAGTCCTGCACGTTCGGAACATTGACAAGCGCGTTCGCCATCGTAGGCACGACGCTCATATCCGTAGCTCGGTGCTGCTGAATCAACTGCAGGACTCCGACCGGATCAAATCGCCGAACCATTACCTGTTTCACTCCGAGCAGCGTCGACGCTTGCGGGTATCCCCAGCCGTTGGCGTGGAAGAGCGGAATCGTGTGGAGGTTCACAGCGGTCTCAGGTTCGGTAATGAGCATTGCGACGGAGAGCCCGTGAAGGTAGAGGGTCCGGTGAGTAAGAGTAACTCCTTTGGGCACGCCGGTGCTTCCGCTGGTATAGAAGAGTTCCGCGACAGAATTCTCGTCGAAGCTCATGATGTCGGCTTGCTCGGGTTTTCCGTCACACAGCAGTTCTTCGTAGGTGAGATCGGCCTCGCCCTTCTCGTCCGAGAGGCTGACGTAGCGTTTCACTTCCGGGCACGACGCCTTGAGCTTCGGAATCAGCGGTTCGAACTCCTTTTCGTAGAGCAGCATCCTGGCTCCGGAGTGTCCGATGATTCCGGCGATCTCCTGCGGCGCAAGCCGCACGTTCATCGGCATCACGATGGCCTTTGCTTGCACGACGCCGTAGTAGCCTTCCAACAGCTTATGAGTATTGAAACTCAGGTAGGCGACGCGGTCGGCTTCTTCAATTCCATGCGATCGCAAAGCGCTTGCGAGGCAGCTACAGCGATCGC
>Ga0207864_1004440_pt1 | contig 10626 bp, 10 predicted proteins | sample HigsolmetaAR202D_FD_184834 | JGI IMG/M metagenome (GOLD analysis project Ga0207864, IMG submission 184834) | Ionic liquid and high solid enriched microbial communities from the Joint BioEnergy Institute, USA - AR20-2-D (SPAdes) (version 2) ...
GGGCGGCGGGGTGGGTGGCGGGCAGGACCAGCAGCAGCGGGTCGGTGAGCAGTGGTTCGCGGTGCAGTCCGGGTGCGGGGGGCAGTTCGGTTCCGGGGTAGCGGTGGGTGATGAGCAGGTCGAGGTCGCCGGAGGTGACGGGGCCGTAGCCGTCGGGGGGTTCGACGTCGCTGAGGGCCAGGCGCACGTGCGGGTGGGCGTGGCGGAAGGCGGCGAGGGCGCCGGGCAGCAGGGTCTTTCCGGCGCTGGCGAACGCGCCCAGGGCCAGGGTCGGCGGGTGCTGGCCGAGGGTGGCGCGCACGGCCCGTTCGGCGTCGCGCAGCTCCCCCAGGACGCGTTCGCCGTGGTCGAGCAGGACCCGTCCGGCTTCGGTGAGGCGCACCCCGTTGCGGCCGCGTTCCAGCAGGACGCAGCCGAGTTCCCGTTCCAGTTTGGCGAGCTGCTGGGAGAGCGCGGGCGGGGTGAAGGACAGGCGTTCGGCGGCCGCCGTGATCGATCCCGCGCGTGCCACCTCCACCAGGACCCGCAGCCGGTTGGCGTCGAGCACCACACCCCCAAAGATAAGAATTACTTAAACATCTTTAGAAAAGGCAACTTTAACTTAACGTGTGTCGGGGGCAGAGTGGAACCATGACGTCCAGCATCACCGTGCCCCGTCCGGTTCCCACGGCCCTCGACGTGCGTCGGGCCGCCGAGCGCACCGCCCTGTACCTGCGTCGTACCCCGCTGCTGCGGGCGAGCCTGCACGGCCGCCCCCTGCTGTTGAAGCTGGAGCACCTGCAGGCCACGGGCGCGTTCAAGCTGCGCGGCGCGCTCAACGCGCTGCTGGCGGGCGGGGCCGCGGGGCGGGTGGTCACCGCGTCGGGCGGCAACCACGGCCTGGGGGTGGCCACGGCCGCCCGGATGCTCGGCGTGGCGGCCACCGTGTACGTGCCCGAGACCGTCCCCGGGGTCAAGGAGCGGCGGCTGCGCGAGGCCGGGGCCGAGGTGGTGCGCGCGGGCCGGGACTACGCCGCGGCCGCGGCGGCGGCCCTGGCGCGCGCCGCCGACGAGGGGGTGCGCTACGTGCACGCCTTCGACGACCCGGACGTGGTGGCGGGGCAGGGCACGATCGGCTACGAGATCGTCGCCGACGCGCCCGAGTGCGACGCCGTGGCGGTGGCCGTGGGCGGCGGCGGGCTGCTCGCCGGGGTGAGCCTGGGCATCGGCGAGGAGCGTACCGCGGTCGGCGTGGAGCCGCACGGCTGCGCGAGCCTGCACGCCGCGCTGGCGGCGGGCGGACCGGTGGACGCGCCCGTGGACTCGGTGGCGGCCTCGGCGCTGGGCGCCTCCCGGGTGGGCGAGGTCCCGTTCGCGGTGGTGCGCGGTCGGCGTGTGGCCACGGCGCTGGTGTCGGACGAGGAGATCCTGGCCGCGCGGGACCTGCTGTGGGAGGAGTTCCGGATCGCGGCGGAGCCGGCCGCGGCCGTGCCGTTGGCGGCGTGGCTGGCCGGGCGGGTCCCCGGGGAGCTGCCGTGCGTGGTGGTCTGCGGGGCCAACGCCGACTGGCGGGCCGTGGACTAGCGGGCGGGCGGCGCGCGCCGCCCGCCCGGTGCGGGTCAGGGGATGGGCCGCGCCTCGGCCGAGGAGGAGCGGGAGAGCAGTTTGCGCAGCGACAGCCTGCCCTCGTCGGGGGTGTAGGCGCGCAGCATCAGCGCGACCGAGGGGAACAGGAAGACCAGTCCGGCGAGTTTGAAGGCCCGTGCGCCCACCGCGGCCTTGCGCTGGCCGTGCAGGGCGTAGGTGCGGTGCCAGGTGCGCAGGTAGCGGTGGAGGTCGCGCAGTGACCCGGCGATGCGGCGGGCCGAGACGGGGGCGCGCAGCCGGTCGGCGTAGTGCACTTTGCGGCCCAGCCGGTGCAGGTGGATGGCCAGGTCGAGGTCTTCGAAGATGTCGGGGCCGGGGCAGGCGTGGTGGCGCAGCTCCTGCCAGCACTCCTTGGTCAGCGCCATGTTGGAGCCCCACAGCATGGGGTGGCCCGACAGCATCCGGTTGACGCGGTGGCAGAAGAGGCGCTGGGCGGCCAGGCCGGTGCGGTGCAGCGGTGCGTCGTAGAACCAGGAGGGGCCGGTGGCCGCCGAGACCGTCGGGTCGGCGAACGCCTCGGCGAGGCGCTGCGACCAGTCCGGTTCGACCCGGGTGTCGGCGTCGATGCGTCCCAGGATGTCGCCGGTGGCCTCGTCGAATCCGCGGTTGCGCGCCGGGATCAGCCCCTGGACCGTCTCGCGGATCACCCGGACGCCGTGGTCGCGGTACTTCTCCGCGATCTCGGCGGTCCGGTCGGTGGAGTTGTTGTCGACGACCAGGATCTCGTCGACCGGCACGATCTGGTTCACGAGTGCGTCCAGGCAGTGCCCGATGGCCGCCTCCTCGTTGTAGGCGGGCACCACCACCGAGATCTTCATCTTCTCCCCATCGTCCAGGTTGGTTCGGTTGCCGGGCCCCGGTCGGCGGAGCGCCTCCGGTTCCCGCCGCCGGGACCGGGGCCCGTCGAGCCGTACCGCGCCCGCCCGGTCGGATCCGCCGGGACCGGCCCCGGTTCTGCCGGGACGGGAGAAAAGACTGCCGGACGGATCCGAACGCCGCATGGACCGCGGGCGAAGCCTTCTCCCGCCGTGGTCAAAGTATCCCGAACCCGTCCGGAGCACGAGACCCCGGTGCGGGGGAACCGGTCGGCGGGTGCGGTGGCGGTCAGCGGCGGGGGACGAGTGCGGTGTAGCGGCCGTGCTCGTCCCGTTCGAGGTCGAGCAGTGCCACCACGGCGGAGCGGTCGATGGGGCCGTAGACGTGTCGGAACACGACTCCGTCGTCGAATCCCGGCGGGGTGGGGACGGCTTTCTCGTCGCGGACCTCCACCTCGTCGCCGAGTCCTGCCTCGTCGATGACGAGGGCGATCACCGGACTGGGCGGGTTGCGGAAGAACGCGTTGGCGACCCGAAGGGTCATCTCCTCGTCGGCGACGCCGTGTATGAATCCGTCCCGCTGCAGCGAGGCGGGCGCATACGGGCGGTCGGGGTTGGACCGCCATCTCTCGATCGGTGCCACGTGATAGATCACCGGACATTTCTATCGTGGTTTGATCCCCGTTCGGCACATTTTGCCGTAAGTCGACGTCTCCTTACTAAAAAAGCACAGGACAGACCGGTTGAGTGGTTTGTCACTCAGTGGGCTGTGTCGACTTCCGGCGTGCGAATTCCATTGTTTCGGACTTGTCCGCATTACATAATCTTTTTCCGTTTGCCGGGAAAAGGACGCGCCCCGGCGCGCGGGCGCCGGGGCGCGGGCAGCAGGCGGCCTCAGGAGCGGGGCAGCAGCTCGGCCAGCCACGCCTCCACGTCGGCGGAGGTGCGGGGCAGCGCCGCCGACAGGTTCCGGTTGCCGTCGGGGGTGACGAGGATGTCGTCCTCGATGCGCACCCCGATGCCGCGCAGCTCCTCGGGCACGGTCAGGTCGTCGGGCTGGAAGTACAGGCCCGGCTCCACGGTCAGCACCATGCCGGGCTCCAGGGTGCCGTCGACGTAGGCCTCGGTGCGCGCCACCGCGCAGTCGTGCACGTCCAGGCCGAGCATGTGCCCGGTGCCGTGCAGGGTGTAGCGGCGCTGCAACCCCAGCTCCAGGACGCGGTCGACCGGCCCCTCCAGCAGCCCCCACTCCACCAGGCCCTCGGCGAGCACCCGCTGGGCGGCGTCGTGGTAGGCGCGGAACGGCCGCCCCGGCCGCACCTCGGCGATGCCCGCCTCCTGCGCGGCGTACACCAGGTCGTAGACGCGCCGCTGCACGCCGCTGAAGCGCCCGCTGACGGGGATGGTGCGGGTGACGTCGGCCGTGTAGAGGGTGGTGGTCTCCACGCCCGCGTCCAGCAGCAGCAGGTCGCCGGGGCGCACCGGGCCGTCGTTGCGCACCCAGTGCAGCGTGGTGGCGTGCGGCCCGGCCGCGGCGATCGTGCCGTAGCCGACGTCGTTGCCCTCCACGCGGGCGCGCAGGAAGAACGTGCCCTCGATGTAGCGCTCCGAGGTGGCCTGCGCCTGCGGCAGCGCCCGCACCACGTCCTCGAAGCCGCGCACGGTGGAGTCCACGGCCCGCTGGAGCTGGCCGATCTCCCACTCGTCCTTGACGAGGCGCTGGTCGTGCAGGAAGACCGCGAGCTCGGCGTCGCGCTCCGCGGCCTCCTCGGCGTCGCGGGCGTCCCCCGTGGAGCGGCGCAGGGTGAGGACCGCCTCCAGGCCGGCGTCGTGGCCGCGCACGATCCGGGTGGGTGCTTCGGGGGCCTCGCGCAGCACGTCGGCCAGGGTGCGGATGTCGCGGGTGGGCAGCCCGTACAGCGCGGAGGCCTCGGCCAGGCTGTTGCGCCGCCCCACCCACAGCTCGCCGTACCCGTCCAGCCAGAACTCGCCGTTCTCCCGGCTGGAGCGGGGCCGCAGGTACAGCGCGGCGTCGTGGCCGCCGCCCTCGCGCGGCTCCAGCACCAGGCAGCCGTCCTCGGACTGGTCGCCGGTCAGGTACACGTAGTCGCTGGCCGCGCGGAACGGGTAGTCGGTGTCGTTGGAGCGGGTCTTCAGGTTGCCCGCGGGGATCACCAGCCGCTCGCCGGGGAAGCGGGCGCTGAGCGCGGCGCGCCGCTTGGCGGTGTAGGCGGCCTGCTCGACCGGCTCCAGGTCACGCCGCTCGGTGTCGGCCCACCCGGTGCGCATCCAGGCGGCCAGCTCCGGCGAGACGTCCTTGTAGGGGCCGTTCTTGCGTCCCTTGAACTGCGGCTCCGCGGTCGTGTCCCGCTCCTGGCCGTCGCGGTCCCGCTGTCCTTCGGAGTACTGCTGCTCGGTCACGGCTGCCCTCCTCGTCACGTCTCCACCCTGTGTCAACCCCGGCGGGGCGGTCCTGCTTCCCATGCTAGGAGCAGGCAGCTCGGGCGCCCTCCCGGCAGCCGCGACGCCCGCGGGGCGGCCTTCCCCGCACGAGCACCCATGCCCCCACGGCCACCGCGGGAGGGGAAGCTCCTCGGCCGAGGACCGCCACCGCCCGACCAGGGCGTCCTTCGACCACGAGACGCGACAGCCCCGAGGAGACTCCTGGTACCGGAGGGACAGCGAAGCTCCTACGCCCCAGGAAGCCGCCCGGCCGCGGGGAGGCCCTTCCGCCGCTCCCGGGCGCTGGGAAAGCCGCCCTCGGCCAGAAAGGTGAAAGCCCCTGCCCCGCCCTCGTGAGCTCGGGGTCACTTCCCCCGCCCCGAAGGGGAAGCCCTCTCCCCTGCGCCCTCGAGAAACCACTCACAGGCGCAAAGGTGATAACTCCTCCCCCACCCAGGGAGAGGTGAAGGCTGCCGGGCCTCCCCGGCCGAAACACACCCCTCACGGCGAAGGCCGGCACCAACCACGGCCGCCTTCTGTAGTCCGCCCCGCAGGCGGCAGCCCCATGCGGATCAGAGTGCGCCGCGGCGCGCGGTGGCGAGGAACGCCTCCCACTCGGTGGCGGGGAAGGCGAGGTACCCGGCACCAGGGTGCTTGGAGTCCCGCACCGCTGCGCCGGGGGCAGGCAGAGGGGCGACTTCGACGCAGTTGGGTTCCTGTCTGCTGTAGCTGCTCTTGCGCAAGTCGGGAAGCACTGAGGCTACCTCTACGCAGTTCTGATCTTGCCCGCTGTAGCTGCTCTTGCGGAACTTCAACTCTGTCACTGGTCGCTCTCCAGGGCTGACGCCACGTCCTTGATGAATGCGGCGGATTGGGCGGTACTCAGGGCGGAGCCTTGGACGTCACCGAACGTCGCGCTGTACTGGTTGACATCCTTGGCCTCTTCAAGAAACAAAGCGCTGGTGATAGTTCCGACATAGACGATCGGTGCGTCCAAAGGATCTGGGAACTCCAAGATAGTAAATGGGGCAGCGAGAGCCGCGTGGGCACCGGCCTCGTAGGGCAGTACCTGGACATCGATGTTCGGCATCTGTGCCATGTGCAGCAAGTACTTGAGCTGCTCAAGCATCACTTCCCGCCCACCGATCATCCGGCGGAGCGCAGCCTCGTCGATCACGGCTCGCAACTGCACCGGAGGAACCTCCGTGAGGATACTCCGTCGAGCCATCCGGAACTCCACGCGCCGTTGGATCTCTTCGGCACTGACGTAGCGCCCTCCGCGAAAGATCGCCTCGGCATATGCCGGGGTCTGGAGCAGACCGGGGATAGTCAGCGCCTCGAAGGTACGGATCACCGAGGCTTCGGCCTCAAAGTCGGGCAACGCCTGGTCACCGAAGATCTCCCGGTACTTAGACCACCAGCCTCGTTCTTTGGCGTCACGGGCGAGCTGATGCAGGGCCTCTCGTTTCCTGGGGTCCTCGATCTTGTACAACTCCAGCAGTTTGTCGAGGTCAGCAGGCTTGATTGATTTAGTCTCCCCGTTCTCGATCATGCTCAGTTTGCCCGAGGCCCACTTGAGCTTCTGGGCGACCTGAGCAGTGGTGAAACCTGCTTCCCGGCGTGCCCGGCGCAGCTCCGCTGAGAGGCGACGGCGGCGGATGGAGGGGCTGTGGAGGTGTTGCATGGCTGAGACATCCAATCTCGAAGTTCTTATTTGAAGTTCAAGGATGTCACTTGACTATCTTGAAGTTCAAGAAGATCCTTAGATGTATAGCCAGTGACCACCGCACCACAGACAGTCTTCCTGGTCAGGCTATGCCTTCTCCGCCCGCCGTGTCCGAGGAACCGGACTGCTTCACGAACGCTTGCCGCACAGCCACGTCGTCTTCCGAGGAGTTCGCCATGCCGCTGCTCGCCCCTCCGCCGCTCCCCTCCGTCACCGTCCCGCTGGGGCTGGTGATCCCGCCCGGCAAGGAGCACTACTTCGACACCACAGCCGAGCCCGTCCCCTACACCCGCCGCTCCTTCGAGTTCCGCGGCGAACGCGCCTTCCTGCCCCTGGTGCACGCCTTCCTCACCACGTGCGCGGCCGGACGCGACCCCGACTACGCCTACCTGTTCCGCCTACTCGGCGTGGAGCTGGCCACCAACGCCATCCGCCACACCAACTCCGGTCGCCACGGCGGCACCTTCACCCTGCACGTGGTGCGCACCCCCACGCACATGAAACTCACCTGCTCCGACTCCGGCGACGGCCGGATCACCCCGATCCGCGACCCCGAGTACCTGGCCGTGCTCCCCCTCGACCCCGAGCGCGAGCACGGCCGCGGCCTGGCCCTGGTGGACGCCCTGGCCACCTCCTGGGGCGACGACGGCCGCCAGTCCTTCCGCCGCGTCTGGTTCACCCTCGACTACGACCTGGCCGGAAGCGCCTGGCCCGCCCTCTGACACCGCACGGCCGTGCTCGGGGCGCCGGTGGGAGCGCGGCCCCACTCCCCGCTCCCACCGGCGCCGTCTGCCCCGTGGCCATGGCCGGTGCCGCAAACGGCCCTGGTGCCATGGCCGATGGTGCGCTGAGCCGGAGGTCGGCCGCGTCCGGTCCCCGGCTCAGCGGGGCGCGTTGGGGCCGTACCGGGCGTCGTGGTCCTTGGGGTCGCGGGGGTCGGCGGTGTTGGCGATGACCACGGCGACGGGCGGGATGGCGGTTGCGGCCACGCACATCGCCAGGCCCCAGCCCGCGCCGAGCAGCATGCCGACCGGCGCGGACAGTGCGAACAGCAGCAGGCATGCCGCCATCAGCGCCTCGTAGCGCCGTCTGCGGCGCGGCTGGCCGCGCCAGCGCCGTAGCGCGGTGCTGCTCCACCGGTGCACGGCCACGGTCCTTCGCCTCCTCCTTCTGGTCGGGCGGTCCGGGCGGTTCAGCGCCGGGCCGGGCGCGGGGCCGCGGCCAGGTGGGTGGTGAACCAGTCGCGGGCCAGTTCTGCGACGGTGGTCAGCGCGCCCGGCTCCTCGAAGAGGTGGCCTGCGCCGGGGATCACGGTGAGCCGGTGCTCGCAGCGCAGCCGCACCCGGGCCCTGCGGTTGAGGTCGAGGACGGTCTGGTCGTCGCCGCCGACGACGAGCAGGGTGGCGGCGCGCACCGATTCCAGGGCCTCTCCGGCGAGGTCGGGGCGGCCGCCGCGGGACACGACGGCCTGGGCGTCGCTGTCCGGTCGGGCGGCGGCGGCGAGTGCGGCGGCGGCTCCGGTGCTGGCGCCGAAGTAGCCGAGGGGCAGTCGGGCGGTGTCGGGGCGTTCGCGCACCCACTCGGCGGCCACGGCGAGCCGTCCGGCGAGCAGGGCGATGTCGAACACGTTGGCCCGTTCCTCGGCTTCGGCGTCGTCGAGCAGGTCGAACAGGAGGGTGGCCAGTCCGCCCCGGTGCAGTTCCTCGGCGACGGCGCGGTTGCGCGGCGAGTTCCGTCCGCTGCCGCTGCCGTGGGCGAACACCACGATGCCCACGGCCCGTTGCGGCACGGTCAGGTGTCCGGGCAGGCGGACGGGTCCGGCCTGGATCTCGACCTCGTCGACGGCGGGGCCGTGCGAGGGGGTGTGTTCGGTGCGGGGGCGGGCGGCTGCTCGGGCGAGGAGTGCGGTGACCTCGTCGTCGGTGGTCTGGGTGAAGTCGGTGTACCACTCGCCGATCGCGGAGAAGCCGTCGGGGACCAGCGGGCAGATCACCTCGTCGGCGTCGTCGTGCAGTCGGGCGACCGCGTCGGGTGAGCCGACCGGGGCGGCCAGGACGACGCGGCGTGCGCCCAGGCGTCGGGCGACCTGGCAGGCGGCGCGTGCGGTGGAGCCGGTGGCGATGCCGTCGTCGACGACGACGGCGGTGCGGCCGTGCAGTGGTGTCCTGGGGCGTCCTGCGCGGAAGCGGTGGACGCGGCGGTGCAGTTCTGCGCGTTCGCGGCGTTCCACGGCGGCGAAGTCGTCGTCGCCGAGGCCGGTCATGGCGCGGACGCGCCGGTCGACGACGCGGACGTCGTCTTCGCCGATCGCGCCCATGGCGAGTTCCGGCTGGTAGGGGACGCCGATCTTGCGGACCACGATGACGTCCAGGGGTGCGTCGAGCGCGGTGGCGACCTCGTGGGCGACGGGGACGCCGCCGCGCGGCAGGCCGAGGACGACGGTGTCCTGGCCGCCGAGTCGGCGTGCCGTCTGTGCGGCGAGGCGTCGTCCCGCGTCCGTCCGGTTGATGTAGGTCATCTCGGCCCTCCCGGCGGGTGTCCTCGTGGGGGCTGCTACCCGTGCGGGGCGGGCTGATTCGGGTGGGTGCGGCCGGGTGGCCGGGAGGCGGGGCGGCGCAGGCCTTGCAGGCCGCGGCTGACGTCGTATCCGGCTGCGGCGAGCCGGTGTCTGGCGGCGTCGGCGCGGCGCACGGTGGCTTCGTCGAAGAGGAGGTTGTAGACGGTGGTGGGCAGGGCGTTGAGGGCGGTGCGCAGCGCGCCGAGGGCGGCGGTGACGGCGGTCTGGGTGCCGGGTGGTTCGGGCAGCAGCCGGTAGGCGCGGCGTGCCCAGTCCGGCAGCGTGTAGTAGGCGAGGGCGCCGACGGGCAGCCACAGCGGTCGCAGGGGGCGCAGTGGGGCGAGCCGGTCGGGCAGGGCGGGCCACAGCAGGTAGCGGGCCACGGCGCGGGCCTGGGGTCCGGCGCGCAGGCGGGGGCGGATCGCGGCGAGGTAGCGGCGCATCTGTGCGACGGAGGCGGGCACGTCGGCGGGGTCGAGTCCGACGAGGGTGGCGGTGCGAACCTGTTCGGCGAGGTAGCGGTCGGCGTCGGCGCGGGTGAGCGGGAGTCCCGCGCGGGCCACCACTTCCAGGTAGGAGACGACTTCGGCGCAGTGCACCCACAGCAGCAGGTCGGGTTCGTCGACGCGGTGGCGGCGGCCGGTGGCCGGGTCGGTGAAGGACAGTCGGGCGTGGACGTGTCGGACGCGGGCGGCGGCCTGTTCGACCTCGGCGGGGCTGCCGTAGGTGGTGACGGCGACGTAGTCGGCGGTGCGCAGGAGGCGTCCGGTGGGGTCGGTGCGGAAGTCGGAGCGCTGCCAGACGCCTTGGAGGGCGACGGGGTGCAGGGCTTGGAGCATGAGGGCGCGTACGCCTGCCACCCACATGGCGCGGTCGAGGTGCAGCCGCCAGGTGACCTCCTCGGGCAGGGCGAAGGTCGGTCTCGGTTCTGCGGCGCCTGCCTGCTCGTGGACCGTCACAGGTCCGATGGTACCGACACGGGGCATCCCCATCATGGGGATATCCGTCATGGGCATGACAAACGGGCGGAGGGTTGTTCACGATCTTGGCGTTATGAGTCTGATGTCTTCTCGTTTTCTTCGTTCCCGCTGGATCCTGTCTGCGGGCGGTGGTTCGTGAACCAGCCACTCTTTCCGGCAGACCGTCCGGAGTCCCGCACTGGGGAGGGGTCCCCCGGCGGCTGCCCTGTCGACCTGTCCCATCCGGAGGCGTTGCACCGTCTGGCGGTGCCCGTGCACGGGGAGTTGGACACCAACCTTCCGGAGCTGTTGGAGCGGCTGCGCAAGCGGTTCGGTGCCGTGGCGCCCGTGGAGGTGGCGCCGGGGGTGGCCGCGTGGATCCTGCTGGGCTACGACGCCAACCGCCGGGTGTTGCAGGATTCCACGGAGTTCGCGCGTGATCCGCGGCGGTGGCGGGAGGCCCGGGAGGGGCGGGCCACCCCGGAGAAGGTGCCGGGTCCG
>Ga0207864_1004441_pt1 | contig 10625 bp, 4 predicted proteins | sample HigsolmetaAR202D_FD_184834 | JGI IMG/M metagenome (GOLD analysis project Ga0207864, IMG submission 184834) | Ionic liquid and high solid enriched microbial communities from the Joint BioEnergy Institute, USA - AR20-2-D (SPAdes) (version 2) ...
AAGGACGCGTAGTTTTCGCTGGTCTTCTCGCAGCGGAGCGCGATGCGCTTGAAGCGCTTCAGCTTGCCGATGGCCTGCTCGATCCGAGCGCGGCCGCGGTAGAGCGCTCTGGGGAAGAAGCCCGGCCGGCCTGCGGCGCTGGAGCGGTATGGGATGACGGGGCAGACGCCTCGGTCACGCGCCGCCTGCCGGTTGGCGTTCGCGTCGCTGCCCTTGTCGGCCACCACCGCCCGCGGCGTGACGTCGGGGCCGATGTCGAGCAGGGTCTCGAACTGGCGGCTGTCGCTCGCCTCGCCGCCGGTGAGGTGGAAGTCGAGCGGCAGGCCCTCGAGGTCGCACTTCAGGTGGATCTTGGTGCCGAAGCCGCCACGCGAACGGCCGAGCGCCTGGCCCTGCTGCCCCCCTTTGCTCCGGCGGCCGAGACGTGCGCGCGGACGATGGTGCTGTCGAACATCTGCACGAGATGCGCGGTCCGGCTCAGCCCGGCCAGCGCCTGGAAGAAGGCTTCGAAGGTGCCGGTTCGGCTCAGCCGCCAGAAGCGCTTCCAGATGCTGTTCCAGTTGCCGAATTCGGCCGGCAGCGCCCGCCAGGTGACGTTGTGGACCGCGAAGTAGTGCAGCGCCTCGAGGAAGCGGCGGTCGTCGCGCCCCTTGTCGCCGCGTCGCGAGCGCGCCGTCCGGAACGCATCGAGCACCAGCGCCCAGTCCTGCTCGGTCATCCGCGTCAGCATGGCCGGTCCCCCGCAAACCGGCACGCCATGAATCACCGATCGGGCAGCCGCGGAATCCGGTCGGGATTCAACTCCGCGGAATCCGTCCACACGGACTAGAGCGGGTTCGAGGCATAGTTTGGGACGCTCTACACTGATGGCGGCGGTACGCATCACCAGCGTCGAGGTCGAGCGTGGGCACCCCCCCCTGACCCCTGCTCATGTGGCAGCTTTATCTGTCGAGACGGTAGCGTAGGTAAACTAAGCCACGCGCTTCGTTCCAGTCTGCGGCGCGGTTGTAACGCAGGGTCATTCCCAACCGCAGTTGCGGGTTGAGCGTGTATTCCAGGTCAGCGCGGGCTCCGCCGGTCACGCCGCTCTGGGTCTGGCCAGGATACTGCGTCTGCAGCGTCGGATCATTAGCCGCCGCAGCCTGCAGCTCTGCCTGTAGCCCGGGCTCGGTCGGGAAGAGCGGTGCGGCTTTCTCTCGCCAGCTGGCGAAGCCGATTGTGCCTCCGAGCCGCCAGGAGAAATCACCGGAACGACCCCGCCAGTCCACCGGCAGGTTCAGGGCCGCATAGGATTGCGGGCTGAAATAGCCGCCGTGCCCCAGGGTGAAGTAACGTAGGTTTCTATTATAGCCGAAATAGACCAAATCGAGCCCTGCGGTCACTTCCGCCTCGGGGCGGCGGATCAGAGCGTAGGACATGCCGGCGCCGGCCTCGACCCGAGCGTTCCCGGCAACGCCCTTGCCATCAAAGACCGAGTAGCCGCCGCCGGCATAGAAGGTCACCGGACCGGTGCTGTACTCGAGCTGCGCGCGGCCGCCGCTGCGGACCACCCCACCCCAGATACCGCCATACTGCGGATCGCGCTGGCCGGACCAGGAGAGCAGGCTGTCGGTCACCGCCCGGCGCTCGCCGATGACGCGCAGGCGCAGGTTGTCGGCGATCAGCGGCGCTGCCTCGATGCCGCCTAGCAGGTTGGTGGTGCGGAAGCCGATCGGCGTCGTGCCGATGTCGAGGGCCAGTGCGCCGCGCTGCCAGCCAAGGCTGAGCCCCACGCCCGCCGCCGTGGTATCGGAAGGCGGGCTCGGGCTGCGGCCGCTCGGCTCGGCCAGCGCGTTCGCGCCGAAACGCCGCAGTGAAGCGGGGTCGCCCGAGAGGTCGCCGCTGGCAATCACCACTGGTGTTGCGCGCACCGACAGCCGGCCACCGAGTATGTTGGGCCCGGTGGACGCCTCCAACTGGCCCGAGATCTCGGCCAACCTGTCCAGGCCGCCGCTGCCTGAGCGGCTGCGGATCGTCGGTGCCATCACCAAGCGGGGCGAGGCCTCTTCCCGCAAGGCTGCCAATTCGCGGGCGATCTCGGCGGAAACCTGGTCGGGCGACGGCATGCCCTGTTCCCGCGCGGTAGCGCGCAGGAAGGGGTTATCCACGGGGGAGGCTCCGATGCCCGGCGGCGTGGCGGAGAGGAAGGGGTTTGCTCGGTCCTGGCCGGTTTGGGCGCGACGCTGCTCCGCCGCGGCCTCCAGTAGGTGTTGCGCCCGGCGGGTATCACCGGTGGCACGCGCCAGGCGCGCCTCCAACAGCAGCACCCGCGGCTCATGCGGCGCCAGCGCTCGTGCCTCGGCTACCACTGCCTCGGCGCGACGGAAGTCGCGGGCGGCGATAGCCGCCTCCACCACCGTTGTCCTGGCGTCCAGGTTACGAGGATCGCGTGCCAAAACGGCCTCGGCGATGCGTACTGCTTCATCCGGCCGCCGTGCCCCCTGATAGAGACGGGCCAACGCCAGATTGGCCGGCACATCCTGCGGATTACGTGCCAAAACCGGGCGCAGTTGCTCGAAGGCGCCGGCCTGATCTCCCTGTTCGTTCAATCGGTCCGCACTGCGGATCGCGATCCCAGACTGAAGGGCAGCGAGTTGACGCCGCTCTTCGGCAGAGAGCCGCATGTCGGTCTCCAACGGCCCGAGCAGGGCTTGTGCCGTCTCTGGCCGTCCCGCCTCCAGCAGCGCTGCAGCAATTGCCAGCCTTCCGGTGGGCTGGAGCTGGCGGTTGGCAGTAAGGGCGATCCGTGCCGCCTCATCAGCACCTTGCGGATCGCGCAGCGTGCCGAAGGCGCGCACCACCGCTGCGGCCAGGGCGCCAGAGGCGTCCTGCCGTGCGGCGAGGGTCAGCAACCGGTTGCGTCCCTCGAAGCCGCCGCTGCGCGCCGCTTGGGCCGCAGCGGCGACCTCGGCACGGCTGCGGGTTCGCGCTAACAGCCGGTCCATATCGGTGGTGCGCAGGCGCGTGGGGATCGCCTCCATCAACGCCATCACATCGGCCAACCGGCCCTGCTCCTCGGCGAAGAGTGCGGCGGCGAAGCGTGCTTCGGCACCGCCACGGGCAAGCGTCTCCTCCAGCAGGGCACGCCCTTCCGCGGCTCTTCCCTGGCGTGCCAAAATCCGTGCCAAGTCCAGCCGGATCCAGGGGTTGGTCGGCTCGGCAGCGAGGGCAGAGCGCAGTAGTGCGGCGGCTTCCTCCGGATCGGTGGCTCGCGCCGCTCGCTCGCGCAGCGCCGCTCCTGGGCTGCCGGTACCGGCGCTCACAGGACGGCGCCGAGCCAGTTCATTCGCCTCGGCGATCCGTCCCTGCTGGCGTAAGGCGCGCTCCAGTCCGGCAATGGCTATGCCGAAATTCGGCCGGCGCGCCAGCGCAGCGCGGAAACGCGCCTCTGCCGCCGATGCCTCGCCACGGCGCAGCAGGATATCGCCAAGCAGCGCTTCCGCATCGGCACGATCCGGCACGTCTCGCTGCACCGCTTGGCGCAGTACCTGCTCGGCACTTTCGATTTGCCCAGCGCGGAGTTGTGTTCTGGCCTCGGCCAGCTCTGTGGCATAGGCTGCACCGTCCAGCGCCTGCTGCCATTGCTGGCGGCGATCCGGTGCAGCCGCTATGGCGCGTTCCAGCAGCCTGCGTGCCTCCGCGGCCCGCCCCTGGCGCAGACGCAGAACGCCGAGCCCGCCCAGGGCATCCGCATCCGCCGGATTGGTGGCCAGCGCTGCCTCGAATTCCCGCTCTGCCTCCCGCTCACGATTGGCATTCAGCGCCGCGAAACCTCGCATTCGCGCAACATCGCCGGGCGGCGTCTCATCCGTTGGTGCGGCGCGGGCGGCGGCAAGACGCTGGGCGATGCCGGCGTCATTCGGGTAGCGCGCGAGATAAGCTTCCAGCTCCGGGACGGCTGCACGGTTGGTGCCGAGCCAGAGCAGCGTCTGCCGCCAAGCCGCCGCTGCGGCGGCGCCAACCACGCGGTCCTCGGCCAGCCGTCGCAACCGAGCGAGGCCCTCTGACCGTGTCTCTTCGCGATAGGTCAGGACCTGCGCATAGGCGAGCTGGATTTGCGCATTGCCCGGCCGCTGTGCTGCCAGCCTGGCTAGTGCCCCTCGCGCCGCCGGATAACCGTCCTCGGTGCTAGCAAGGACGAGATAGAACTCTCTCGCCAGCGGTTCGGGCGGATTGGGGCCACTAAAGGCTTCACGGTAGCGAGCGACTGCCTCGGCACTGCGGCCGGCCTCCGCGAGACGACGGGCCTCGGCTAGCGCCTCACGATCCACAAGCGCGCCGCGCAGCTTGGATTCGGCCTCAACAACACGCGGATCGTCGTGGCCGACAGCTTGGCGCAACCGTGCCAGCAGCGCCTCCGCTTCCGCACGGTTGCCGCGCAGCAGCTGGACCTGCATGGCTCCGGCCAGGGCCTGTGCATTGCCGGGATCGGAGGCCAGCACGCGCTCAAAGGCGGGCATGGCGAGGTCTAGACGATTCTGCGCCAGCCAGTGCTCCCCCTGGGCCAGCAGCGTGGCGACGGCGCCGTTCTGGGCTACCGCCGGCTGTTGCAGCAGGAGGCAGGGCGCGGCGAGCAGTGCCGCGATCGGGGCTGCGCGGCGCATCATGGAGCCCGTGCCCGGAGCCGGCGTGCGGCGCGCAGACGCAGGGCCCGGCGCAGCGGCAGCCCGATTAGCATGCAGGCGAGGGCGAGCAACAGCAGCAGCACCTCTGGCCGTTGCCCGAGATAGTATTCTGGCCAAAGCCAGACCGGCAGGCTGCCGACCGTGTAGCTATGACCGGTACGGAAAGCCTCTGCCCGGCCGTTGGAGAAGAGCACGATGTCGCCCTGGATTTGCGGCTGCACTTGCCGGTCGCGTAGGGCGGCAACCACCACCTCCAGCCCCGCCGGAACAGCTGCCGTAGCGGCGACCACGGAGCGCCCGGCTTTCAAGGGCGACTCAAAGGCAAGCAGAGCACCGAACCCCTCGGGTGGCGCCGCCAGCCGCGCCGCAGCGCGCTGCAATTCCTGCTGTGGCTCTGTGCCGAAGAGGAACTGCCGGAAGTCACCCATCCGCCGCGGCAGAGCCAGGGACAGCCGCACCCCGTCCAGGCGCACCGGCGCCGATTCGGTCTGGCGCAGCAGAGTGGTGAGCGCCGGTTGGCGCGTCAGCGTGCCGATCACGATCAGGTCGCGCTCTGCCACACTCTGCAGGCCGGATGGCGCGACTACAGCAAGGCCCGTCGCCGGGTGCCCGACGAACGCCGCGAGTTGGCCGACCAGTCCAAGCATCGTGGCGATCTCCACCGCGTTCGGCCGCTCCGGCACTACCACCGCCGTCTCGGACAGGTCGGCGAGCCGCGTGTAGGGGAAGCCGGCGTTGGCGAAGAAGGCCAGGTTCGGAAGCACCGCGAAGCGATGGGCGCGGGAGAGATCCACGGTGCTGTCAGGGTCAATCGAGGCACGCATCTCGCCGGGGATCGCGGCACAGTCGCCACGGTTCAGCGGCCGCATGTCGAAGCGAAGCTGTATTTCGTTTTGGCCCGTGAGAAGGTAGGAGGGCGCGTTTACTCGGCCGCGTTGAACCTCCCTCGGGTAGCCAAGCCGATCGAGGAGCCAAGACAGCGGCCATGGCCCGACCTCTCCGCGGAAAGGTAGGCTTTTCAGGAAGAAGTCGCTGAGTGAAAGGTCGAGCCGCGACACCCGGATATCTACGACTGGACCAGGCGGAGCGCGGAAGCCGATCTCGAGCGGGATTCCATGCCTGCGCGCCACATAGAGATCTGGTGCGGTACGGATCGGGACTGAGATTGGGGCTGGGGCATAGCCGTGGGCCTGCAGTTCGTCGGGGTCCACCAGCTCGCCGAAACGCACGGGGCGGTCTGGATTGAGCCAGCGTGGCGCATCATAGGGGCGCCGCGGCGCAAGGGCTGGCGCCTCCACCAAGGCCCGCTCGCCCGCGAGAGCAGCGTGGCCGAATGCAAGCGCTGTCGCCGCTATCACGGCCTCACCAGGGTTCCGCCCGCCGATGACCAGGATCTGGCCAAGTGGGTCGTTGGGATTGGGCAGGAGGGCCAGCGTTGGCCCCTCGAAATCCGGCAGTGTCAGGTCGGGTAGGCTGAGAGACCCTGCCGCGACGAGCACTGCGTGGCCCTGCGCCGGTGCGCTACTGGAGACCGGAAAGCTGGCACCCCGGTGGCTTGCTTGTACCGCAAACCAGGAGGCAGCGATGGCTGCGGCACGCAACAATTCCGGTCCGGCCTCCGGCGGCAGCAGGAAGGGCAGGGTCAACGGCATGTGCAGGAGACGCCGGTCAAAGAAGGGCTCTGGCAGGCGCGCCAGGTCGCGCGGTATCGGCAGCCGCTCGATAGTCAGATGCAGAGTCGAAAGGTCGGAGACATTGGCCCAGAGCAGCCCAGAGAGCGGGTCATTGCATTCCGCTGTGTAGCGGCCTGAGAAGCGGACGTTCAGCCGGTTGATCTCAGCGAAGAACAGCGGGCTGATGGGGAATTCAACGGGACCAAAGCGCGGTGCGGTTCGATCCGGCTGCACCGCGCCGATGAACTGCTCGTTCAGAGTGAAGGCGATCTGGCTGAACTCGGGCAACAGCGCAGGCGAGGTAGCGCCAGAGACGACCAACCGCGCCTCGGTGACTACCTCGTCGGCACGCAGGCCGAAGAGCACGCCCTGCAGGTCGGATACGCCACGCAATTGCATTGGGCCGCGGACGCCAAGCTGCCGCAAGGTGTAGGTGACATGCCGAGCATTCGATGGCGCCGGCGCGGCGGAAGCCGGGACAGGCGGCGGCGCGGCCGGCGTCACTTCGTCCGCCGGGGCACCAGGCAACGTGAGCGGCGGCAGGCGCACCGCTGCTGCGCCGCCACCCGTGTTCGGCACCTGGGCTGCTGCGCTACCGGCGAGCAAGCAGAATGCGAGCATACCACTCGTTACGGCACCGCTTGACAACCGCGGCGGCAGGACCTCCGTGACACCCGGCGACGGTGGGGCGAAAGCTGCAACTGGGCGCGGGGCAGCTTTGGGCCGGGTGGCTCGGCTGCGACGGAACAGCCGGGAAAGGCCAGTATCGCCTACAAAGGCGGCGCCTGCAGCACGCACCACGTTAACGAGGGAGCGCAGCGGCCGGTCATGGCTGTGCATCGCCCAATCGGCCCAGGCATCCGCCCGACTGAACACCAACCGGACGAGAGCACCCTGGTCCTCGAGGGAGGTAGGGCGGAAGTTGAAGCGGACTCGCCCATCAGAAGCTGACACCATCTCGGCAGGGATTTCCACGCTGCCATCGCCGAGCTCGAAGCGGAGGATCGCAACTCCGTCCCGTGGCAGCTCGCCTTCGCAGTCGAGGGCAACACCGCCAAGCGAAAGATCGACTGTTACAGCCGCACGCCGCGCCCCGTCCGGCGTGATGACCTCCACCGGCAGCCTTGCCTCTGTACGAGCATTGGCGCGCACTTGGCGCCGCTCCCGCCCGACCGCAATACTGGCGATGACCGGGATGAGACACATCGCTGCCCATATCCCGTTCAGGAGATAGGCTTGGAATTCCAGGGAACCGACGGGATTAGCGATGATCCCGTGCAGGCCGGAGCCGACTCCGGTCAGCAGCAGCGCGGTGAGGATCATGTTCGGCCAGACCGCGCGGAAGTCGTAGTAGCCTTCCGGTAACAGGCCACCCTTGTCGGTAACGTTGAACTTGCCCTTGCGTGGATTCAGCAGCGTGACGACCGTCAACGGAAGCAAGTAGAAGGCCAAGACAGTCTCATAGATCTCGCTCCAGAAGGAATGCCGGACGCTGCCTGAGAGCCGGCTACTGGTGGCGATGACGTGCAGGAGGTGAGGGCCGGCATAAGCTGCAATTGCCAGAGGCGAGGCAGCAATAACACTCTGCCCGAGTAGCAGAAAGGCCAGTGGCGAGGTCAGGAAAACAATACGCGGGATGGCGAAGAGGAAGTGGAAGGTAGCGCTGAAGTAGCAGAGCCGCTGCGCCAAGCTGAGGCCGGAGGCGAAAAGAGGATTTTCCACGCGGAAAATCTGGATCATCCCACGCGCCCAGCGCATGCGCTGGCCGATATGGATGATCAGCCGCTCGGTGGCGAGGCCGGCGGCCAGCGGAATGCGTAAGTAGGCGGTGTGCCAGCCACGCCGCTGCATGCGCAGCGAGCAGTGACAGTCCTCTGTCACCGTCTCATGCGGCACGCCGCCCACCTCCTCCAGCGCCTCACGCCGGATGACGGCGCAGGAGCCGCAGAAAAAGGCTGCGTTCCACAGATCATTGCCTGGCTGCACCATGCCGTAGAACATCAGCCCTTCGCTGGGCACATCGCGGCCGGCGGTCAGGTTCCGTTCGAAGGGATCGGGTGAATAGAAGTGGTGTGGCGTCTGCACCATGGCGAGACGCCGATCCCGCAACATCCAGCCCATGGTGAGCTGAAGAAAGGCGCGCGTTGCCACATGGTCGCAATCGAAGATTGCGACGAAGGGTGCGTCGGTGAGCTTGAGCGCGTGGTTGATGTTGCCGGCTTTGGCGCCTTTGTTATCGGGGCGGGTGATGTAACCGGCACCACATTCCTCGGCGAAGCGGCGGAACTCCGGGCGCCGCCCGTCATCCAGTATCCAGACCTTTAGCTTTTCCGGCGGCCAGTCCATGGCCAGCGCGGCGAGAACGGTGGGACGAACCACGTCCAGGCTTTCGTTGTAGGTCGGGATGAAGACATCCACCGCCGGCCAAGTGGCAGGATCAGGCGGCAGTGGCACCGGTTTGCGCGACAGCGGCCAAAGTGTCTGGAAATAGCCAAGGAAGAGCGCGATGCCGGCATAGATCTCGGCCAGCAGCAGCCCGATCATGAAGAAGCCCTGCCATGGCGTCTCTGGCTCGATCGTCTCGGTCAGGCGCCAGTGCAGATAGCGTATGCTGACAGCGAGCGAGAGCACGACCAAGAAGACGGAAGCGCCGCGACTCTTGCTCCGATTCACCACTAGGAAGAGAGCGAAACAGCCAAGCGCGAAGAACAATTGCTCCCATTCGTCCAGTGGCACGAAGAGCACGCCAGGCAGCAGCACAAGGCCCAGTAGTGCTGAGCATATGGCAATGGGGGCAGAAACCAACCGAGATAGGCGCCGGAAGCTGCGGCGCGGAGTGCGCCGCGGCATCATCGCATACCCCCAGTCTGGAGATGAACAACCGGCTTAGCCGGAAAGAGGGTGGACTCCAGCGCCCGCACGATCTCGGCCAAGTCGTGCGCGGCACGAGATTGCGGAGCGTGGTCGGCCACCAGCGCCTCGCAGGCAAGCGCCGTCGCTACCGCTTCATCGCGCGCGACCAGGCCGATCAGCCGCGTCCCTAGGCGGCGCAGCAAAGCATCCGTGACGGCAGCGGAGAGGCGCGACCCTTGGTCAACCTGATTCAGGACCAGGCGCAGGCGTGTGGCCAGCATGGCACCGAGCGTGCCGCGGCCGAGAAAACGACCGGACTCAAGTTCTGGCAGCGTGGCGACGCTGCCGCCATCAGCCAGCAATGGCACCAAGAAGATATCTGCCTGCGGCAGCACTGCCGATAGCGCATGGGAGGCACCGGGAGCAGTATCCACCACCACCGTTAGCTCGGGCTCCGCGAGCATCTCGCGCAGGGTAGCGCCTAGCAGTTCGGGGTTGTGATCCAGAGCTTGGTCGACGGCGAGGCGGCCACCACGATCCAGCGCCCCAAATGGCAACACCAGGACGCCACTGGCGGTCCGGCGCACAGCTGCCCGCCAATCGGGGCGGCGTGGCAAATCGTGGGCGAAGCCGCCCTCGTCGGCGAGCGGGATACCAAAATGCAGCCGCAGCGCATTCTGTGGGTCAAGATCTAGGGCGAGCACACGGCGGCCGGCTCGTTGCAGCCCATGTGCTATGTTGGCGGCCAGCATCGTTTTGCCGACCCCGCCCTTCGGGGAGCAGACACAGAGCAACGGCATCAGGCCTGACCTTCGGTGGCCAGGGCGGCCTGAAGGAGTGGGTATTCGCCGGTCACGGAAGCCTGCCCACCTTTTGAGGAAAGTGAGACGCTGGGTTGGGCCGGGGACACGGCCACACCAAGCGCAGCGACAAGAAGGGGAAGCCCAGCAGACGCAACCACTGGCTGTTCTGTATGTGGTGGTCCCTGTACTGCCGCTGGCGGAAGCGCGGAACAGGCCATCGTCGCCAGCACCAGTGGAAACTGGGGCTGCTCCGAAACCGGAGCAGTAGACGTGGATCCGTTGGAGAGACGGTGGGCGTCAGGTGCAGAATTCCCAGCCCCCTGCATCGCCGCTGTCGGCCAAGCGATGACCTGGGCGTGCCCGGCGGGCGTGTCCGGCGCAGGGGACGAGCCGGCGGTCGCGACCCACGCGGAAGGGGGGCTACGATCCGCAATTGCGACTACCTCAGCGCCCCTCCCCTCTGGACTGGACGCCTCCACAACTGACGAGATCGCCAGCGGCGCGTGTCGAACTGGGGGATTGCGGAAACTTTGATAAGGGAAGGCGCCAAGCCCGAGCACTGCGGCAAGCTCGCGGACATCCGCGTCGTTTCTGGCCAACCTGATCTCCAACCACCTGCAGCGAGCCGAGGA
>Ga0207864_1004442_pt1 | contig 10618 bp, 10 predicted proteins | sample HigsolmetaAR202D_FD_184834 | JGI IMG/M metagenome (GOLD analysis project Ga0207864, IMG submission 184834) | Ionic liquid and high solid enriched microbial communities from the Joint BioEnergy Institute, USA - AR20-2-D (SPAdes) (version 2) ...
CACCAGTCCGGGGACCGCGGTCCCGGCCCGTTCGAAGCCCTCGCCGACGGTCTGCCCGGCCAGGTAGCGGGAGTGGATGCCCTCGGCGATCACCGCCAGCTTGAAGTAGCCGAACGCCACGTAGAAGTCGAGCGGGGACAGGTCCAGCCCCGAGGCGTCGGCGTAGACGCGGGCCAGCGTCTCCCGGTCGGGGAAGCCGGGGTTGGCGCTCACCGCGTGGCGGGTCCCGGTCACGTCCGCGGTGCGCGGGTCCCAGTAGACCAGCAGCAGGCCCAGGTCGGTCAGCGGGTCGCCCAGGGTGGACAGCTCCCAGTCGATGACCGCGGCGATCCCGTCGCCGTCCGGCGCGAAGATCACGTTGTCCAGCCGGTAGTCCCCGTGGACCACGCTCACCCGCTGCGCGGGCGGCACCGCCCGCTCCAGGCGGCCCACCAGCTCGGCCACCTCGGGCAGCTCCCGGGTCGCCGACAGCGACCACTGCTTGGCCCACCGCGCCACCTGGCGGGCGGTGAAGCCCTCGGGACGGCCCAGGCCCTCCAGCACGGAGGGGTCGGTGGTGTGCAGCGCGACCAGCGTCTCCACCAGGGACAGCGCGCGGCGCCGGGCCGACTCGGGCGCCAGGCCGGCGGTGTCCGCGGCGTCGCGCAGCACCGTCCCGTCGACCTGCTCCATCACGTAGAAGTCGGCGCCGAGCACGTCGTGGTCCCGGCAGAGCACCACGGGGGCGGGAACCGGGACGGCGGTGCCGTGCAGCGCGCTGATGACCCGGTACTCGCGGGCCATGTCGTGGGCGGTGGGCAGCACGTGGCCGACCGGCGGCCGCCGCAGCACCCAGCGCGAGCGGCCGTCGGTGAGGCGGTAGGTCAGGTTGGAGCGGCCCCCGGTGACCAGGGAGGCCCGCAGGGGGCCGGCCAGCCCGACGGCGGACTCCAGGTACGGCGTCAGCCGTGCCAGGTCCAGACCGACGAGCCGGTCGGCCCCCGCGGCGGCGGGTTCAGCGGCCACGGAACTCCGCCTTCCCCACGCCGTTCGCCACGAAGCTGGCCATGCCGGTCTTCTGGTCCTCGGTGGCGAACAGCCCGGCGAAGAGCACGCGCTCCAACTGCAACCCGCTGTCCAGGTCGACCTCCAGGCCGCGGTCGATCGCCTCCTTGGCGGCCCGCAGCGCCATGGCGGGCCCGTTGAGGTAGGGCGCGGCCAGCTCCCGGGCCCGCTCCAGCACCCGGTCCGGCTCGACCACGTGGTCGACCAGCCCGATGGCCAGGGCCTCCTCGCTGCCGACCATGCGGCCGGAGAAGACCAGCTCCTTGGCGCGCGCCGGGCCCACCAGTCGGGGCAGCCGCTGGGTGCCCCCGGCGCCGGGGATCACCCCGAGCAGGATCTCGGGGAAGCCCAGCCTGGAGTCGGTCGCGCACACCCGCAGGTCGGCGGCGAGCGCCAGCTCGCAGCCGCCCCCCAGGGCGAACCCGTTGATCGCCGCGATGACCGGGACCGGAAGCCGCGACAGCGCGGTGCACACCTCGCCCAGGGCGCCGGAGTCGCGCACCGCCGTGCGGTAGTCCCACTCCACCATCTCCTTGACGTCCGCGCCCGCGGCGAAGACCTTCGGCCCGCCGGTGACGACGACGGCGCGGACCTCCTCGCTGCGCCGCACCTGCTCGACGGCCTGCCCCAGTTGGGCGATCAGCACCCGGTCCAGGGCGTTGACCGGCGGCTGGGACAGGGTGATCACGGCCAGCCCGCCGGAGACGTCGAGGGTGACCCGTTCCTGCTCGCTCATGAGTGGTCGTACCATCCCTTGCCGCTCTTGCGTCCCAGCTCGCCGGCCGCGGCCTTGCGGACCGACAGCTCCGGCGGGTGGAACTTCGGGTCGGCGGTGTCGGTGTAGATGTTGCGGGAGGCGTTGACGAACACGTCGATGCCGGTGAGGTCCATGGTCTCCAGCGGACCCATGGCGTGGCCGAAGCCCAGGCGGCAGGCGGTGTCGATGTCCTCGGCGGTGGCCACCCCGCTCTCGACCAGCTTCACCGCCTCGACGCTGAGCGCCACGATCAGCCGGGTGGTGACGAACCCGGCGATGTCGCGGTTGACCACCACGCAGGTCTTGCCCAGGTCCTCGGCGAAGGCCGTGGCCCGGGCGAGGGTCTCGTCGCTGGTCTTGACGCCGCGCACGACCTCGCACAGCCGCATCATCGGCACCGGGGAGAAGAAGTGGGTGCCCACCACCCGCTCGGGGTGCTCGGTCACCGCGGCGATCTGGGTGATCGGCAGGGCGCTGGTGTTGGTGGCCAGCACCGTCTGCGGCCCGCAGAGCCGGTCGAGGGTGCGGAACACCTCCTGCTTGATCTCCAGCTTCTCGACGACGGCCTCGACCACGATGTCGGCGCCGCGGGCCGCCTCCTCCAGGTCGGTGGTGGTGGTGATCCGCGCCAGGGCCTGGCCCACCTGCTCGGCGGTGACCTTCCCCTTCTTCTCCAGGCGCCGCAGCGACGACTCGATGTCGCCGAGGGCGCGCGACAACTGCTCCTCGTTGACGTCCTGGAGGGCGACGTCGTAGCCGGCCGCGGCGGCGACCTGGGCGATTCCGGAGCCCATCAGACCGGCTCCGACCACTGCAAGACTGGGCACTGCGGTTCCTTTCTGCGTCACTGGGGGGAGCGTGCGGCGGTGCGGCGGCGCACGGCCCGCTGGGCGATGGACATCCGGTGGACCTCGGAGGCCCCGTCGTAGATGCGGAAGGGGCGGACCTCCCGCAGGAACAGCGCGAGCGGCAGGTCGTGGGAGACGCCGAGCGCGCCGTGGAGCTGCACCGCGCGGTCCACGATCCGGCCCACCGCCTCGGCGACGAACGCCTTGGCGATCGAGCTCTCCGCCGACGCCCGCTCGCCCCGGTCCAGCAGCCAGGCGGCCTGGGCGATCAGGGCGCGGGAGGCGGCCAGGTCGATCTCGTTGTCGGCGAGCATCTGCTGGGCCATGCCCAGGTCGGCGAGCCGGCTGCCGAACGCCTCGCGCTCGGTGACGCGGTCCAGCGCCATGTCCTGGGCGCGCTGCGCCAGGCCGAGCCAGCGCATGCAGTGGGTGAGGCGGGCGGGCGCCAGCCGCACCTGGGCGTAGGCGAAGCCCTTGCCGACCTCGCCCAGCACGGCCTCGGGCCCGACCCGGCAGTCGGTGAACTGCACCTCGCAGTGGCCGCCGACGAAGCCCCGGTCGAGGCTGTCGATGTGGCGGACGACCTGCATGCCGGGGTTGTCGGCGTCGACGAGGAACATCGTCGCCCCGGCCGGGCTGTCCCCGTGCTCGGGCGTGCGGGCCATGCAGATCGCCCAGGCCGCGCCGTCGGCGCCGGTGATGAACCACTTGCGGCCGTTGATCACCCACGCCTCGCCGTCCCAGTGGGCCGAGGTGCGCAGCATGGACGGGTCCGACCCGGCGCCGGGGCTCGGCTCGGTCATCGCGAAGCAGGACCGGACCTCGGCGCGGGCCAGCGGTGCCAGGTAGCGCTCCTGCTGCTCGGGGGAGGCCACCTTGTGCATCAGGTGCATGTTGCCCTCGTCGGGCGCCGCGCAGTTGAGGGCGAGCGGGCCGAGCAGGCTGTAGCCGGCCTCCATGAGGACGACCGCCTGCTCCGACACCGACAGGCCCAGCCCGCCCCACCGCTTCGGGGCGGTGGGGGAGAGCAGGCCGGCGGAGGCGGCGGCCTGCTGGAGCCGGCGGCGCAGCTCGTCGGTGGGCTCCGCCCCGCCGGCCAGCTCGCGCTCGGCGGGGATCACCTCCTCGCGGACGAAGCTGCGGACGCGGTCGCGCAGCTCCGCGATCCGGGGGTCGGTCACCGTGTCGAACGCCGTCATTGCGCCGTCCACCCGCCGTCCACCACGAGGAAGGACCCGGTCATGTAGCTGCCCGCGTCGGAGGCGAGCAGCAGCAGGGCGCCCACCAGCTCGTCGGCGTCGCCGAGGCGGCGCATCGGGATGCTGGCCAGCGCGCTGGCCGCGGCCTTCTCGTCGGCCTCGATCGCCGCGGTCATGTCGGAGTGGATCAGCCCGGGCACCAGCGCGTTGACGCGGATGCCGCGCCGCAGGGTCCACTGCATCGCCAGGTCGCGGGTGATGCCGAGCAGCCCGGCCTTGGAGGCGCTGTAGGCGGCCTGCGGGGCGTCGGTGGAGACCATGCCCAGCACCGACGACACGTTGATGATGGAGCCGCCGTGGCCCGCGGCGATGCACGCCCGGCCGAACGCCTGCGCCATCTGGTAGGCCCCGATCAGGTTGATCTGCAGGACCCGGGTGAACTCGGCCGGGTCGTCCTTGTGGGAGGGCACGACCCGCCCCACGCCGGCGTTGTTGACCAGCACGTCCGTTCCGCCGAGCCGGTCGCGGGCGGCGGCGACGAGGGCCTCGCAGTCGGCCGGGTCGGCCACGTCGGTGCGTACCGCGACGCAGCGGCGGCCCAGCGCCTCGATCTTCTTCCTGGTCTCGTCCAGGAGGTCGGTGCGGCGGGCGCCGAGGGCGACGTCGGCGCCCGCCTCCGCGAGGGCGAGGGCGAAGGTGACCCCCAGGCCGGAGGAGGCTCCTGTCACGATCGCGACCCTGCCCTCGAGACTGAACCGGTCGAAGACGCTCATGACACCCTCGCAGCGGCGCGGTCCCACTCGGCGTCGAGGATCCCCCTGAGGTAGGAGAGCCGCTCCTTGCCGGAGACGAAGTCGAACTTCACCGTCCCGAACGGGTCGATCCGGTTGCGCAGCAGGTCGAGCTGCTGGGGCGTCGGTTCGGCGGTGGTCGGCACCTCGGCGGGCACCTCCAGCTCGAAGCCGGTGTTGTCGACGACGGTCTGCACGTCGACCCCGGGGTGCACGCTCTCGATGCGGAAGGGCCGGTCGTCCTCGTCCTTGACCAGCACGGCCAGGTTGGTGACGACGACGATGGGGCCGGGCTGAAGGCCGGCCTCCTCGCGGGCGCGGTCGCCGACCTTCCAGCGGGTGCCGGTCACGAACTGGACCTTGTCGACCAGGGTCCGCGGGTTGTGGTTGCCGAAGTAGGCGATCATCTTCCGGTACATCTTGATCACCTCGGCCGCCCCGGCGCCTCCGGGCAGGCGGACCTTGGGCGCCTCGAACGGGCCGATCGCCGACAGGTTGATCGCCCCGCTGCCGTCGAACTGCGCCGAGGAGACGGCCTCGACCCCGCCGTGGTTGGCCAGGTGGATCGAGTTGATCTCGGTCAGCATGCCCCAGCGGCAGACCGCGCCCTTGTAGGCGGAGGCCTCGGCGCCGGTGAAGGAGAGCTGGACGGGGGCCATGCCCACCGCGTCGAAGCCCACCAGGTAGGCGTCCTTGGCGTGGGTCAGCTTGGCCAGCATGTAGGAGGCGTAGGCCAGCGGGGTGAAGGACCCCATCACGGTGACGCCGTCGTTGTCGACCTCGGCCGCGACGCGGCAGGTCATCAGTTCGTGGATCTCGTAGTCGGTCACGCCTGTGCTCCCTCGATGACTTCGGCTGCGTCGACGAGGGCGCCGAGGACCTTGTCGCGGCCCTTCAGCACCCGCTCCCGGTAGCCCTCCTCGGTCTCGTTGCGGATCCGTGCGACGTACTCGGCGATCGCCTCGGGGTCGCCCGCGGCCGCGGCGTAGTCCATGAGCTCCCAGGCGTCCATGGCGTAGCGGGGGACGTGCGACGTGGGGTGCGCGCCGAAGGGGGCCTCGATCACCGCGTCGACGTAGTAGCCGGGGAGCTTGGTCATGTGCGCGTTCTCGACGATCACCCGGCGGTCGACGACCTCCTCGCAGGTGACGATGACCCGCTTGGCGGCCTTGGCCATCTCCACGTCGGGGCCGGAGGTGCCGTCCCACTGGGCGTTGCCCTCGGCGTCGGCGCGCAGGGCGTGCACGATCGCGACGTCGGGTTGCAGGGCGCGCACCGCGGTGAGCTGCTCGCCGGTGAACGGGCAGTTGGTGGTGGCGTAGATCTCGGGGTAGCGGGCCGGGATGTCGGAGCCGAAGGGGCCCCGGTAGGGCAGGTACGGCATGCCGCGGCCCTGCGCCTCCAGGCCGATCAGCAGGCCCAGGCCGGTGTACTCGGTGAACGGCAGGCTGCCCGACTCGATGCTCCTGCGGACGTTGGGGGCCAGCCCGAACGCCTCCAGGGTGACCATGGAGAAGGACAGGTGGCCCAGCGTCCCCGCGGCCGCCATCAGGTCCATGTCGACCGAGCCGACGACGGTGATCGCGTGGATGCCGGTGCGCCCGGCCCGGATGAGCTGGCGTACCGCGGCCATCGGGTGGTTGGCGAACCAGCCGCCGCCGAAGGCGACGGACTCGCCGTCGCGGACGAGTTCCCCGAGGCTCTCCAGGGGAACGACCTTGCCGTTCGTTCTGCTGCTGCTCATGGTTGCACCACGGCTCCCTGATCGAACACGCTTCCTCCATGCACTGTCGCTGTGAATTTACCGTTCAACGTCAAACGTGTAAATACTCGGCGGGAAATCGTCACCGGGCCAGGCCGCGCAGCCCCTTGGCCGCCATGAAGTCGGAGATCCGCTGCCACACCTCGTCCTGGCGGAGCATCACCTGGTCGGCCACGGCCTCGATGTCGGCGGCGCGCCTGGGGTCGAGGCGGGGGCCGCAGTCGATGGCCAGGCTGGCGAAGTAGGCGGAGGGCCAGGGCAGCTTCTCGATCGCGGCGGCCACGCCCTCCAGCTCCTCGGCCAGCCGGTCGTGCGGGACGACCCGGCTGACGATGCCCGCGCGCAGCGCCTCCTCGGCGTCGACGATGCGGGAGGTGAGGATCATGTCCTTGGCGAACGCCTCCCCGGTGGCCCGGGCCAGGCGGCTGGTGCCGCCGACGTCGGGGACGATCCCCATGCGCATCTGCGGCATGGCGAACACCGCCCGGTCGCTGGCGATGCGGATGTCGCAGGCCAGCGCCAGCTCCAGTCCGGCTCCCACGGCGGGGCCGTTGATCGCGGCCACGGTGGGCTGGGGGACCCGCTCGAAGCGGTCCACGATCGTGGCCCAGCGCCGGATGAACGACGGGTAGCTGCCCCGCTCCACCTCCAGCGAGGCGCCGATGGCGGCGAAGTCCACTCCGGCGCAGAACGCCGGCCCGTTGCCCGTGAGGGTCACCACGCGCAGGTCGTCGCGGCGCTCGACGTCGGCCATGGTCCGGTCGAGGTCGTCCCAGGCCTCGAAGGTGAGCGCGTTGCGCTCGTCGGGCCGGTCCAGCGCGATGTCGAGCCGGGAGCCGGAGTCGGTGAGCTGCAGGGTCTGCGGGGCGGATGCGGTCATGGTCGTCTCCTTGCGTCCGGGGGCCGGGTGCGGGGTGCCGCCGCGCGGGCGGAGCGGCGCGCGCCGTCCCCTCCGCGGCGCGGCGGCGCCCCGTCGACTGTTGTCATCTCCCAGCACAATATGCAAGACTAACGTTCAACGTAAAGAAATAGTTTCTGTGGAGATGCCCGTGGACGCTACGACCGACCAGGCCGAGCAGGTGGTGGCCGGAAGCGCGCTGCACGCGGGACGGCTGATCACCCGGATCGAGAACGGGCGGGCCGACGCGCGCGCAGTGCTGCGCTCACTGGCACCGCACTGCGGAAAGGCCCAGCTCATCGGGGTCACCGGACCACCCGGAGCGGGCAAGAGCACACTCGTCTCGGCACTCATCCGCGAACTGCGGGGCCGGGGCCGCACCGTCGGCGTCATCGCGGTCGACCCCTCCAGCCCGTTCAGCGGCGGCGCGCTGCTCGGCGACCGCGACCGGATGGTGGAGTCGTCCAGCGGGGACAGCGGCGTCTTCATCCGCTCCCTCGCCTCCCGGGGCGCCTCGGGAGGACTCGCCGCGGCCGCCAACGACGCCGTCGACGTGCTCGACGCGATGGGCAAGGACGTCGTCATCGTCGAGACCGTCGGCGTCGGCCAGGGGGAGTTCGACATCGCCCGGATCGCCCACACCGTCGTCCTCGTGCTCGTCCCCGGCTACGGCGACGCCCTGCAGGCGATGAAGGCCGGCATCACCGAGATCGCCGACGTCGTCGTGGTCAACAAGAGCGACAGCCCAGGCGCCGAGCAGACCTTCAAGGAGCTGGCCGCCCAGGGGTTCCAGCGCACCGGGCCCGACGGGGGCCCGCCCTGGCCGGTCCCCGTGCTTCAGGCCTCCGCCCTGCGCCACGACGGCATCGCCGAACTGGTCGACGCGGTCGACGAGCACCACCGCTTCACCGGGCGGACGGCGTGGCGCACCGCCCACGAACACGCCCGCCGACGGGCGCGGTTCATCGCCTTCGCCAACGACCGACTCCGCGAGGAACTGCTCGAGACCGCCGCCGACGCCCGCGCCCTGACCGATCCCTACGGGGCCGCCGAGGAGTTCGTCACCGAGCTGATCGAGGCCCACCGCAGACTTACCGCCCACCGGGCAGCCGGAGCAGAAACGGAGCAGAAGTGAAGTTCGAACTCAGCGACAAGTTCGAGGCCGCCAAGGAGACCTGGGCCGCACGCCGGGCCCGGTACGCCGACCGGCTCCGTCCGGCCAAGACGCTGTCGGGCCTGCCGGTCAAGACCGTCTACACCCCCGAGGACCTCGCCGACAGCGACCTGGAGGAGATGCCGGGCGCCTACCCCTTCACCCGGGGCCTGCACCCCGACGGCTACGCCCTGACGCCGTGGATGCAGCAGATGGTCTTCGGCTACGGGACCATCGAGGAGACCCGGCAGAAGATGGAGAAGATGGTCGCCGAGGGCATGGAAGGCTACTTCGGCCACAAGGTCTTCAACACCGTCTACGACATCCCCTGCATGTACGGCATCGACGCCGACCACCCCGAGGCCAAGGGCAACCTCGGCCAGTGCGGCGTCCACATGAGCACCGGCGACGACTACGACGAGCTGATCCGCGGCTGGGACCTGGAGACCACCAACTTCTCCATGATCACCGGCGACAACTGCCTGCCCGCGCTCGCGCTGCTCGCCGCCGCCGTGGAGCGGCGCGGCGAGCCCCTCCACAAGCTGCACGGCAACTCGATGAACTGGTACCCGCGGATCGCGGTCCAGGACATCCCCTCCTGGGAGCCCAAGTGGGGCTACGCCCTCATGATCGACCTGATCAAGTGGGCCAAGGACAACGCCCCCGCCTGGAACCCGGCCAACATCTTCATGTACGGCCTCTCCGAGGCGGGCGCCACCCCGGTCCAGGAACTCGCCTACGGCCTGTCCTGGGGCAAGTCGATCATCGACGCGGGCCTGGAGGCGGGCCTGGCGCCGGACGACTTCATCGGCCGCCTCTCCTTCCAGATCGGGTGCACCGTCAACCTGTTCGAGGAGGTCGCCAAGTTCCGCGCGCACCGCCGCATGTGGGCCAAGATCTGCAAGGAGGCCGGCGTCACCAAGCCCTCCAACATGCACGCCCGGGTGCACGTCCACACCAGCGGCTACGTGCTCACCCAGCAGCAGCTGATGAACAACAACGCGCGGATCACCCTGCAAGCGCTGGCCGCCGTCCTGGGCGGGGTGCAGTCCATCCACACCTGCTCCTACGACGAGGCCGTCGGCGTGCCCACCGAGGAGTCGCACCGCACCGCGCTGCGCACCCAGCAGATCCTCATGCTGGAGAGCGGCGTGCGCGACGTCGCCGACCCGCTGGGCGGCTCCTACTACGTCGAGAAGCTCACCGACGAGATGGAGGCGGCCGCCTGGGAGATCTACGAGGAGCTGGAGGCGTCCGGCGGCTACCGCAGGGGCATCGAGACCGGCGAGATCAAGCGCAACATCGACAACGCCTCCTACGAGATGAAGAAGCGGATCAACAGCGGCGACCTGCCGGTGGTGGGCGTCAACCGCTACGTCTCGGACCAGCTGGAGAACTACGAGCCGTTCCGCATCGACGAGGCCATCGAGGACAAGGCCCGGGCCCGGCTGGAGGCCTACCGCGCCAAGCGGGACCAGGCCGCCGTGGACGAGGCGCTCGACAAGGTCCGCGAGGCGTGCCAGGCGCTGAAGGACGGCACCGGCCCGCTCATGCCCGCGCTGGTGGAGGCGGCCCGCAAGGGCGTCACCAACGGCGAGATGATGGTGCCGATGCGCGAGGCGTTCGGCTGGTACGTCAGCGAGTGAGTCCCGCGGATCAGCCGATCCGCACACAGCACAAGGAGTGGACTGTGTCCCAGGAGCGCATCAAGGTCCTGCTGGCCAAGAAGAAGATCGACGTTCACGGCCGCGGGACGAAACTGATCGCACGAGAGCTCCGCGACGCCGGCATGGAGGTCGTCTACTTCCGGTTCGGGGTGGTGGAGGAGATCGCCGAGGCGGCCCTGCAGGAGGACGTCGACGTGGTCGCGGTGAGCATCATGACCAGCGGCCAGATGCAGGTCGCCAGGGAGCTCATCCCCGCGCTCAAGGAGCGCGGCATGACCGACGTCCTGGTGATCATGGGCGGCATCATCCCCGAGGTGGACTTCGAGCCCCTCCGTGAGCTGGGCGTGCACCGCTGCTTCCCGCCCGGCCTGCCCGGCGGCGTCGTCGCCGACTACATCCGGGAGAACGTCGGCAGGGCGACTCTCGCCTAGCCGACCGGTCGGCAGCCCCGGCGCCGCGGCCGCAGACCGCGGGCGGAGCACCCCGGTGCCGGGGCGGG
>Ga0207864_1004447_pt1 | contig 10605 bp, 7 predicted proteins | sample HigsolmetaAR202D_FD_184834 | JGI IMG/M metagenome (GOLD analysis project Ga0207864, IMG submission 184834) | Ionic liquid and high solid enriched microbial communities from the Joint BioEnergy Institute, USA - AR20-2-D (SPAdes) (version 2) ...
CTGCCGCCACAGGCCGTGCACCTGGCGCGCTCGGCCACCTACGCGAACCAGGCCTTTGCCGTGGGGCAGCATGCCCTGGCCCTGCAGTTCCACATTGAGGTCAGCGCCCCCGGCCTCGAACTCTGGTTCGAAGAGCTGCAAAGGAAGTCGTCCACCGCGGGCATCAACCTGGATGCCATCCGCAAGCAGTCGGTGCGCGCGGCACCCATCGTCAACGGCGCTTCGGTACATGTGCTAGGCTCATTCCTGTCGGGGCGAACCCTCGCCGGCGGCACATCAGGGCACAACGGCTCGAATGGCGTGAAGCCCGGTTGCGAACAACAGGAGGTAGCAATGTCGTCCAGTCTGGAAAGTCGGGTTACCGACCTTGAGGTGAAGCTCAGTTTCGCGGAAGACATGCTCGACCGGCTCAACGAAACCGTCGTCAAGCAGCAACGCCAGATCGAAGCGCTCGCGCGCGAGGTCGTGGTGCTGCGCGACCAGATCCCCGAAGTGGATGGGCGCACACCCCACGAACCGGGCGACGAGATTCCGCCGCATTACTGATACGACTGATACGAGGAACTGACAATGGCAGGGCGGGGGCCCGGACGACCGAATCTGCTGCAACGCACAAAACCCTGCCTGCCAACATCAGTTACATTATTGCCCTTGTCATTTCTCTGTTCTCACCATCCGTGTCTGGCTGTATACGAGGTTCACACTCCGGTTGTACCCCTGATTTCCCACGCATGACCGTACTGCAACGCGGGTCTGTCATTCGTGGTCACCGCGCCGCTTCCCAGGGTTCGCTCCTATGGAAGTCCTGATCCTCCTCGGGCTTATCGTGCTGAATGGCGTGTTCGCCATGTCCGAGATCGCCCTGGTCACCGCGCGCAAGGCGCGCCTCATGAAGCGGGCAGAAGAGGGTGACAAGTCAGCAGCCGTGGCGCTGAAGCTGGGCGAAGATCCCACACGGTTCCTGTCTACCATCCAGATCGGCATCACGTCCATCGGCTTGCTGAACGGCATCGTGGGTGATGCCGTACTGGCCGACCCTCTGGAAGAGTGGCTGGTAGTGATGGGCATGCAAGAGAAGACTGCCGCCGTAACGGCCACCGCCGTGGTTGTGGTGCTGGTTACGTACATCTCCATCGTGGTGGGCGAACTGGTGCCCAAGCGCATCGGGCAGATCAGCGCCGAGCGCATCGCGCGGCTGGTGGCGCGTCCCATGCAGATTCTGGCGCAGATCACCGCACCCTTCGTGCAGCTGCTGTCGATATCCACCCGCGGCCTGCTGCGCCTGCTGCGTGTGAAGCCGTCTCCTACCACGGTAAGCGAGGAAGAGATCGTCGCCATGCTGCAAGAAGGCTCCGAGGCGGGGATTTTCGAGCTGCCCGAACACGAAATGGTGCGCAACGTATTCCGGCTGGATGACCGGCGCGTGGTGTCGCTCATGATCCCGCGCTCCGACGTCATCTTCCTCGACGTCAACGCGCCCTGGCAGGAAAACCTGCAGCGCCTCATTGAATCCGGTCACTCGCGCCTGCCCGTGTGCGACGGCACGCTCGACAAGCTGTTGGGGGTGGTGCAGGCCAAGCAGATCCTGCTCGACCTGGCCAAGGGGAACGAACCCGACTTCCGGGCCAACCTCAAGCCCGCGATTTTCGTGCTGGAGCGGCTGACCGCGCTGGAGCTGCTCGAAGAGTTCCGCAAGAACAATACCGAGATTGCGTTCGTCATTGACGAGTACGGCGGCATCGATGGCATGGTCACCCTGCGCGACGTCATGGCCACGGTCACCGGCGAGCTCATCCTGGAAGACGACGAAGAAGCCTGGGCCATCGCACGCGACGATGGTTCGTGGCTGCTGGAAGGCGCCATACCCATCCCCGAACTGAAAGACCGGCTGGAACTGCGCACCGTACCCGAAGAAGACAAGGGCCGTTACCACACCCTGGGCGGCATGATCCTGCTGCTGCTGGGGCGCATCCCCAACACGGGCGACCGCGTGAGGTGGGAAGGCTGGAGCTTCGAAGTAGTGGACATGGACGGCAAGCGCATCGACAAGGTGCTGGCCAAACCGCTAGCCAACGCGGAGGTGGAGTTGGGTGTGCGGCATTAGAAGGGTTGCGCCACCCGCACTTGAACGCCCGATGGTGTACTAACACGAAACATGGTGGTCCGTAAACATTGTTACTATATATTACATTTGTATGTTGTGTGAGCACTACACACGGCGGGCGATCGAACGGTGACTTGCCGTATTGAGAGCATCAACCCCTGTCAGCCGGATTCTTGCATCTGTAAGCAAAACACACCATTTTTGACTGCATGTTTCGATTGATTCACGATTGATTCAGATAGGCGTGGACAGACGCGAAGCAGGCAGAATCTTCGTCACCAAAGAATTCCATAAACTGTGATTCTCTATATAAGATTTGAAATAGCGAGCGACTGGCGTGCAGGTCCTCATCCATGGATGTGCGTAATACGCACATGCGTTCAGCGTGTAAGTTCACACAGAACCTGATATAGGCCCGTAACAATCGTTCATAGAACCGTTCCAAGCCGAAGGTATACTCGGTGGCTCGGTTCCGGATCTGAGCCACACGCAAACCAGATGGCGGCAGGTGGCCCTGTCCGGGTGGCAGGAAGTCAATCAACAAGAAAAACGCATGTTTACACGGCTACGGCAATCGATTCTTTCCCTATCACGTCGCCAGAAAATGGCGGTGATGGTCGTTGTTGACCTGATCGTATTGCCGCTGTGCCTGCTGTCTGCCTGCTACCTTCGCCTTGGTGATACCACCCTGGTAGCCCGTTACGGCCTTGCACCACCCATCATCATGGGTCTTGCCACGGTGCCCATTTTTTACGTGTGCGGGCTCTACCACAACGTGGTGCGATACATCGATGCGTCGGCACTCAAGCTGATCGTCATAGGGCTGACGCTCTCGGCCGTGTGCACATTCGCTGCCGTCAGCTTGTTGACCGATGCGGTGCCACCGCGGTCCAGCTTCTTCATCTACTGGCTCATTGCATTTGCTTACGTCATTGTGTCGCGTTACGGGGCGAGGGCCGTGCTGCGCCCCAACCAGGCACGTAGCCGGCGCGAGGTGCCGCGCGTGGCGGTGTATGGTGCGGGCGAGGCGGGGGTGCAGCTAGTGAATGCCATGCGTACCAGCCGCGCCTACTGGCCTGTGTGCTTTTTTGATGATGACCGTTCTCTGCACAGAACCCAGGTGGCCGGCCTGAAGGTGTATGCGCCTTACCAGGCGAAGGAGCTGGTGCAGAAGTGCAACCTGCAGCAAATCATCATTGCCATGCCTTCAGCGTCGCCCCAGCGCAGGCGCGAGATTGTGCACATGTTACAGGGTGCGAGCGCGCTTGTGCGCACCCTGCCACCGCTGGCCGAGCTGGTGGAAGGCAAAGTATCGGATGCTGCCATACGCGACGTACAGGTAGAAGACCTGCTCGGGCGACCACCCGTTCCACCCCGTCAAGACCTGTTTGCACGGTGCGTTTCCGGCAAGGTGGTACTGGTAACCGGGGCGGGCGGTTCCATAGGCAGTGAACTGTGCCGTCAGATTGCAACACAGAAACCCGCGCACATCGTCCTGTTGGATCATTCCGAGTTTGCGCTCTACACCATCGAGCAGGAACTGCGGCAGCGCTTCCCCGAGCTGCGGGTGAGCGGATACCTGGGTACGGTGTGCGACGAGCAACTGTTGAGAATGTTGCTGCGCACACACCATGTGCAGACCATCTACCACGCCGCCGCATACAAGCATGTACCACTGGTTGAGATCAACCCCGCCCAGGGCATCCTCAACAATGTGAAAGGTACATTGGTGGTGGCCCAGGCCGCGGCCGAATTCGGGGTTGAAACCTGTGTGCTCATTTCCACCGACAAGGCGGTGCGGCCAACCAACGTAATGGGCGCCACCAAGCGCTGTGCCGAGCTCATCTTCCAGGCATTCGCCCAGCGCCCGGACATCCATACCGTGTATAGCATGGTACGGTTCGGCAACGTGCTGGGTTCGTCGGGTTCGGTGGTACCACTGTTCAAGGAACAGATCAGGAAAGGTGGCCCGGTTACGGTCACGCATCCGGATGTTACCCGTTACTTCATGCTCATACCCGAGGCTGCCCAGCTGGTCATCCAGGCTGGGGCCATGGCCAAGGGGGGCGAAGTGTTCGTGCTCGACATGGGTGAGCCCGTAAGAATCATGGATCTTGCACGCACCATGATCGAACTTTCAGGTCTCACCGAGAAAACGGCCGAGAACCCCGCCGGGGACATCGAGATACGCATCACGGGCTTGCGGCCGGGGGAAAAGCTGTACGAGGAGTTGTTGATCGGTGGTGAAGTGGAGCCGAGCGAGCATCCGCGGATCATGCGGTCGAGAGAGATATCATTCGGTTGGGATGCTCTCGCGACTGGATTGGCGCGCCTGTTTTGTGCGTGCGAGACGTTCGACGACTTAGCCATGCAAGTGGCCTTGCAGGCGCTCGTGGATGAGTATGCGCCGTACTCCCAGTACCCTCCGATGCAAACCAAAAGTGCCGGCTCCGCGGAAGACACTCTGGTTGCAGATTTCAGGTATGAACCCGCTAATGGCTGGGTACAGACCCAGATCAATGTTGGGAAACTGGAAAGAGCCGTTTGAGCCAAGCCTGGTCGCGGCAAGAAGGGGATCGGCCAGAGATGCAGTTAACCATCGGGCAGCATCGAACAGTCGACTGGTTATGAAATTGTCAGGGTGCTAATCAATAGCACCCTTTTTGCTGAGAAGGACAGGAGCACATGCTTGACACAGGATTCTCTCCATGGCCCTGCTATACAGAAGAAGAGGCCGAGGCAGTTCGGCGCGTTCTGCTCTCCAATCGGGTGAACTACTGGACAGGCACCGAGTGCCGTGAGTTTGAGAGGGAGTTTGCTGACTGGTGCGGTACAAAGTACGCCATTGCAGTGGCGAACGGAACTGTGGCTTTGGATCTGGCCCTGAAAGCGCTGGATATTGGGCCAGGCGATGAAGTGGTAGTAACGCCGCGCACATTTATCGCGTCAGCTTCCTGTATTGTCAATGCTGGGGCGCGTCCGGTGTTCGCTGATGTTGACCGCGATAGTCAGAACATTACCGCCGAAACCATTGAAGCAGTACTCACTCCCGCTACCAAGGCGATCATCTGCGTTCATCTCGCAGGCTGGCCGTGCGATATGGATCCCATCATGGAACTTGCCCAGCGGCACGGCTTGTACGTCATTGAAGACTGTGCACAGGCGCACGGAGCCAAGTACAAGGGGCGGGCGGTAGGCAGTATCGGGCATATCGGGGCATGGTCATTTTGCCAGGACAAGATCATGACGACCGGTGGCGAGGGGGGAATGGTGACCACATCCGACACTGAATTGTGGAAGCGCATGTGGTCATACAAAGACCATGGAAAATCCTGGGAGGCCGTGTATGAGCGGAGGCATCCTCCCGGGTTCCGATGGTTGCACGAGTCATTTGGTACTAACTGGCGCATGACTGAGATGCAAGCTGCCATAGGCAGAATTCAGCTCCGGCGAGTCTCAGATTGGGTGGCATCCCGTCGTCGAAATTGGTTAATCCTCGCGACAGCAATGGAACACTGCGTGGCGGTGAGGGTTCCTCGTCCCGATAGTCGATTTGAGCATGCAGCCTATCGTATGTATGCGTTCGTCAACTCTTCAGCGCTGAAGGAAGGATGGAGCAGGGACCGCATCGTGACTGAGCTGATGGAAATGGGTGTGCCTTGTTATCAGGGATCATGTTCCGAGGTCTATCGAGAACGGGCATTTGTAACCAGAGGGTTACAGCCTGAGAAACCCTTACCTACAGCGCAGGAGTTGGGCGCAACGAGCTTGATGTTCCTGACGCATCCTACACTGACGCCATCTGAAATGGATCGTATCAGTGACACTGCTGCGCGCGTGTTACGAAAAGCGTCAGCATACTGAGACGTGGAGCTCTTTTCTATTGAGAGCCCGGTCAGATACATAAGGCATACACACGAACGTTGTATTGTTGCATACACACGATGCAAGTCTGATTAGCTGAAGAAGATGGCAAAGGTAATGCTGGTCGGGGGGGTGCCCACGTCTCTAATAAACTTTCGTGGCCCGGTTATATCAGAGCTCTTAAGGCGCGGTCACGAAGTAGTTGCTGTCGCCAATGGTGCTGACAGTGCAGTTCGGGATGCACTGCATCTCTTGGGAGTGCGCTACCGGTCGATCAGGCTCGATCGCACCGGGACCAACCCTGTCAAGGACCTCATTCTGTGGTGGGATATTGTTCGGTCCTTTCGAGAGGAGAAGCCCGATATCGTCTTGGCCTACACGGCGAAGCCAGTCATTTACAGTTTGCTTGCGGCGAGCCATGTGGGTTTGCCTTACAAATTCGCGTTGATTACCGGTTTAGGGTATGCCTTTACCCGTTCTGCAAACAGTCCTCGACGATTGCTCTTAGGAAAGGTCACGAAAGCGTTATACAAACGTGCACTCGCCAATGCAAACGGGGTTATCTTTCAGAATCCGGATGATAGGGCGGACTTTGAGCGCATGCAACTAATTAAGCCGACTTGTCCGGTACGGGTTGTAAATGGTTCTGGTGTAGATATTGATGCGTTCTCACCGGCTCCGTTGCCAACTGCACCAAAGTTCCTTATGATCGGTCGCCTTATTAAAGACAAAGGAATTAGAGAATATGTAGAAGCGGCCAAGAACGTACGGAAGAAGATCCCTGACGCTGAGTTTATGCTTGTCGGTGGATTCGATACTAACCCGTCCGCTATCAAGCCAACCGAGGTAGAAGCGTGGGAGAGAGAGGGGGTCTTAAGATACCTCGGTAAGTTACAAGATGTTCGGCCTGTTATTGCAGAGAGTAGTGTCTACGTGCTTCCTTCTTACAGGGAAGGAACTCCTCGAACTGTTCTGGAAGCGATGGCGATGGGACGACCAATCATTACAACCGATGCACCAGGCTGCCGCGAAACCGTACGAAACGCTGAGAACGGCTTCCTTGTGCCTGTAGGAGATATTGATCGTTTGGCTGACGCAATGGTAACGCTGGCAAGTTCGCCAGAGTTGAGAGCTCGCATGGGTGCTGTTAGCAGAGACATCGCGGTAACCAAATACGACGCGAAGATGGTGGCCGCCGAAATGGTTGACTGGATGTTCAAGCTTGGAAATTTGTCATAAATGAGCAGGATTTATGCACGTCATTTGAAGCGGCCGTTCGATATAACCGTCGCCCTCCTGGCCTTGGTGGCCTTATCTCCGTTTCTTATCGTTGTAAGCATCTTTCTGGCAGTCTATTATCGCGGAAACCCATTCTTCATCCAGGAGCGTCCCGGGCTAAATGAAAAGATATTCAAACTCATCAAGTTCAAGTCAATGCGAGACGCGGTAGATGGAGTCGGTAGAAACCTAAGTGATGAGGAAAGGTTAACCACAGCTGGTCGTATATTGCGCAAGACATCCATAGACGAGCTTCCGCAGCTCCTCAACGTATTAAAGGGCGATATGTCGCTGGTTGGCCCTCGACCTTTATTTGTAAGGTATCTGCCTTTCTATACTGCACGGGAACGAAAGCGCCATGACGTTCGGCCCGGAATTACTGGTCTCGCACAGATTTCCGGGAGAAATGCACTGAGGTGGGAAGATCGCCTTGAGCTGGATGTCAAATATGTTGAGACGATTTCGTTCAAGACTGACATGAAAATATTATGGCTAACCCTGGCAAAAGTGGCGCGTTCAGAGGGTGTGGCCGTACTGCCCGGTACTATATCGAGGCCTCTGGATGAGGAGAGAAAGAATGCCGTTGATAGGAATCAAGTTTCGTAAAGAGGATATTCCGACGCGTGTGAGTTGGATCAACGATCCAAAGGTATTCTATTCAATGCATTTTGATTCTTTCGTTACGGAAGAGGGAACGGAAGATTGGTATGAGAGGAATCGGGCATGCAAGGATCGTATAGACGTCTCATTTCTAGAGGACGATCGGATCGTCGCTATGGGGGGGTTAACCTCCATTAGCGATGTGCATCGTAATGCGGAACTGTATGTGTTGGTGGGGCCGGCTTTTCATCGTCGAGGGTATGGCTCAGAGAGCACGAAGTGGCTTGTCAACTATGGATTTTCGCAACTAGGCCTGCACAGGATATATCTTATCACTAACGGTACTAATGATGCTGCCGTCGCCTTATATAGGAAGCTTGGGTTTGTCCAGGAGGGGGTTCTTAGGGAGCACAAGTGGCTTGGCGATCGCTTCATTGATCGCATTCTTTTTGGGATGAATCACTCCGAGTGGAGAGTCCTACCTTGGAGCAGCATAGTGCAACTACAAGAGAATTAATTAGCGGATCGTTGAAATGAACATCCTCCTTACGTGTGCCGGTCGTCGAAATTACCTGGTTAACTACTTCAAGGAAGTATTGAAGGGGAGAGGGCTCGTGGTTGCCGCAGATATGAGTGCCGCGGCGCCCGCTATGCAGGAGGCTGATCACGCAGTTTGCGTGCCGTCTATTTACAGCGACGATTATATACCTAGTTTGCTTGAGGTGTGTAAAAGCCTTCAAATCGACGCTGTAATATCGTTGAACGACCTTGAGTTGCCGATACTCGCAATTCATGCGGATAAGTTTAGACGTAATGGCGTGCTTGTGATCGTGTCGGACTATTCGGTCGTCGATATTTGTTTTGACAAATGGAAGACGTATCAGTTTCTTTCAGATAGAGGCATTGCTACGCCACGAACTTGGTTGGACTTAGATGAGGCTATTAATGCCATTCATTGCGGTGACTTGGCGTTACCAGTAGTGATCAAACCGCGTTGGGGGAGCGCATCCATAGGGGTAGAGATGGCGGAAACGCTCGACGAGCTGAGGTTGCTGTATGAGGTGGTCCGGCTTAAGGTCGGGCGTTCGATTCTCGCTCCGGCTAGTTCAAGGGCAAGGGGAGCGGAGGTTATTATCCAGGAAAGGTTAGATGGAGAGGAGTATGGTGTCGACATTGTCAACGATCTTGAAGGAGAATTCTATGGGGCCTTTGCGAAGCGAAAACTCGGCATGCGGGCCGGTGAAACTGATCGTGCTATTTCCGTAATGGATCGGGAGTTATCGGCCGTCGCTGAATCTGTCGCGCGTTCTTTGCGACATATCGGTAATTTGGATTGCGATTTCTTTAGGTCACGAAATAGAATTTATGTGTTGGAAATGAATGCGCGTTTTGGTGGCGGATATCCATTCACTCACGAGGCGGGAGCCAATGTATGTGGGTTGATAGTGAGTTGGCTATCGCAGGAGGAGCCCTGTCATTCGTATGTGAATTTTAGAGAAGGTCTCATGTATGCGAAGGCAGACCGTATGATTAGAATAGATATTTAGCATGTTCAGTAAGGAAGGTCGAGGGAGGGTGTGGTCCCAAGTACAGACGAGCGTCGTGACTTGTCCAAGCTTTCTAGGTCCAAGGTAACTTGCGGCAATGACCTCGTCGATAGCGAAAGGAATATGAGGAACATGCGAGCATATCGTCAGAATTCTGCGCGAAGCCGAAAAGTACAGCATGACCGAAGCGCCATGCGCTACACGGTCTGAGCGAAGCCACGATCTCTGTGTGCGGCAAGAAGTTCGACGACATGGAAACGGGCCAAGTTAAGCCTGAAGCTGTTGGAGGCCCAGAATACCAGGCAACGCGAGTTGCTGATTGACCGAGAGTTGGAGGTCGATGTGGTGAAGGCGATCAACTCAACAAATGGGAGGTGCGCAGGTTCGTCTGACACAGGCGAGATACACATCTCTCGTGGTGTCCCCCAGCGTCGTGCCTGTACGTTGAAGGGAGGGGTTCTGGTTTGTATTAACAAGCGGAGGATGCCCGTGAAGAACGCTCCTGTGATGGAGGCGATGCAACGTCGCTCGGGGCAATACACGTGTTTCGGTTTCGGCCGTATTCGTATGTTCATGGACCGAGAAGGGGTTCAGGTTGTCCACCAGCAGCGTTGTTCTAGCCGTTGGCGTGAGGAGGGTCTCCAGATGCTTGGGACGCGCAGCGCCGCTGCATAGCGAATCCGCCGCCTCGCCCTTGTCAACCAACCGGTAGAAACAGTGTCTGGAGCGACGACTTCGTCGTCGACGTATAGATCAACGGTCAGGCGCGGAAAATGGATCAACGAGAGCTTCAACGGAGAATTTCGGGATGAATGTCCGTCTATGGAATGGCTCAACGACTGCTAGGAGGCCCGGGTCATCATCGAGGATTGGCTTCGTCAGTTCAATGAGATCCGACCGCATTCCAGCGTGAATTACCTGGCCCGGCAGTTCGCGGGAGCACTGAACCAAGATCCAATAACCTAGGCAGAATCTCCAGTGCTCAGTGGTAGGAACTCCCAGATAAATCTACAGCGTAAGAGAATGTGGGTTACTCTGTACCAGGTAATAGACGATGGGTAATGCGGACATACATCACTCAATAGCTTAAGATTAAGGTTGACAGGTGATCACAGTTTTATTCATTGTTCTGTACGTTAGTGCTGCTTCTTGGGTCGTGTGGCGATCCACGCGATTCGGCTGTGGCCTGCCCGCAATGGCGGCTGCGGCGAG
>Ga0207864_1004450_pt1 | contig 10599 bp, 10 predicted proteins | sample HigsolmetaAR202D_FD_184834 | JGI IMG/M metagenome (GOLD analysis project Ga0207864, IMG submission 184834) | Ionic liquid and high solid enriched microbial communities from the Joint BioEnergy Institute, USA - AR20-2-D (SPAdes) (version 2) ...
GTCCTCGGGATCTGCGGCGGCTACCAGCTCCTCGGGCACGCCTACGAGCTCGGCGACCGCGAGATCCGCGGCCTCGGCCTCGTCGACCTGCGCACGGTCCGCGACCCCGGCCCGCGGCTCATCGGCAACGTCGCGATCGAGGTCGACCTCGACGGCGGGCCGCGGGTCCTGGCCGGGTTCGAGAACCACGCCGGGCGCACGCTCCTGGGCCCGGGCGAGCAGCCGCTGGGACGGGTGCTCAGCGGCCACGGCAACGACGGGCGCTCCGGGGCGGAGGGCGTCCGCCGCGGGACCGTGATCGGCACCTACCTGCACGGGCCGCTGCTGCCGAAGAACGCCTGGTTCGCCGACTGGCTCATCCGCACCGCGACCGGCCTCGACGAGCTCGCGCCGCTCGACGACGCGCTCGAGGACGCCGCCCATCGCTGCGCGCGCGAGGCCGCCGGGGCCTGAGCCTCCCGCCCCCGTCGGCGGGCCGGGCGGCTGCGTCCCCCGCTCAGCGGCCGCTGGAGCCGAAGCCGCCGGCGCCGCGCGCCGACTCGCTCAGCTCCCGCGCCTCGACCGGCTCGGCGAGCGCGATCGGGGCGATCACCAACTGGGCGATGCGGTCGCCGGGCTCAACGCGGAAGGTCTCCGCCGGGTCGGTGTTGAGGAGCAGGACGCGGACTTCGCCCCGGTAGCCGGAGTCGATCAGCCCCGGGCTGTTGACCAGCGCGATCCCGTGCTCGCGCGCCAGGCCGGAGCGCGGCAGCACGAGCCCGGCGTGGCCGGGCGGGATCTCGACCGCGATCCCGGTGCCGACGCTCCAGCGCTCGCCGGGGCCGATGTGGGCCGCCTCGGCGGCGTGCAGGTCCAGCCCGGCGTCGCCCTCGTGGGCGCGGGCGGGCAGGCGGGCGCCTTCCTTCAGGATGGCGACGGGGAGCTTCACGCCGCGCAGCCTAGACGACCGCGAGGTCCCGAAAGCGGTGCAGCTCCGCCCGCGGGACCTTGGCGTGCACGAGCACCCCGTCGGCGCGGTGGCGGCTCTCCACGTCGCCGGCCAGCTCGTGCAGCTCTGAGAGCCGGCGCCCCTGCGAGTAGGGGATCAGCAGGTCGACCTCGGCCAGGGTGTCCTCGAACCGGGCCTCGATCCGCTGCCGCAGCAGCTCCAGCCCCTCCCCCTCGCGGGCCGAGACCGGCACCCCGTCGGGGTGGGCGATCGCGACCTCGCGGCGCTCCTCCTCGGCGAGCAGGTCGACCTTGTTGAGGACCAGCAGGCGCGGCTTGTCGCCGGCGCCGATCTCCTCCAGGACCGCGTCGACCGCCTCCATGTCGCGCGCCACCCGCTCCGGAGGCGCCGAGGCGTCGACCACGTGCAGGATCAGGTCCGCCAGCACCGTCTCCTCCAGCGTCGCCTTGAACGCCTCCACGAGCTGGTGCGGCAGCTTCTCGATGAAGCCGACCGTGTCGGTGAGCAGGTAGTCGCGCCCCGACAGCTCCATCGTCCGCGTCGTCGGGTCGAGGGTGTGGAACAGCAGGTCCCCCACCCCCACCTCGGCGCCGGTGAGGGCGTTGAGCAGCGTCGACTTGCCGGCGTTGGTGTAGCCCGCCAGCGCCACCCGCGGCAGCGAGGAGCGCTCGCGCCGCGCGCGCATCACGCCGCGGTTGCGCTCCAGGCGGGCGAGGCGGCGGCGCAGGGCGGCGATCCGGTTGCGGGCCAGGCGGCGGTCGGTCTCGATCTGGCTCTCGCCCGGGCCCCTGGTGCCGATGCCGCCGTCCATGCGGCCGGCGCCGAGACGCTCGAGGTGCGTCCACAGGCCCCGCATGCGGGCCATGTTGTATTCGAGCTGCGCCAGCTCGACCTGGAGCTTGCCCTCGGCCGAGTGGGCGTGGTCGGCGAAGATGTCGAGGATGACCGCGGTGCGGTCGATCACCGGCACGCCCAGCTCCTCCTCCAGGTTGCGCTCCTGGCGCGGCGCCAGTTCGTCGTCGCAGGCGACGAGGTTCGCGCCACAGGCGGCGATCTCCCGCTTCAGCTCCGCCAGCCGGCCGCGGCCGAAGTAGCGGTCGGGGTCGGGCTCCGAGCGCCGCTGCAGGGCCACGCCCGCGGTGGCGACGCCGGCGGTGCGCAGCAGCTCCCGCAGCTCGGCCAGCGGCTCCGCCTCGTCGCGGCCGTCGTCGATGCCGATCGCCATCGCCCGCTGGCGCGCCCGCGGGTTGGAGACGCCGGCGCTCCTGCGGGCCAGGCTGCCCGCGCGAGCCTGCTTGCCGGTCGTCGCGCTCCGCACTCAGTATCATTGTAAGCGGAGGCGATTACGGCTAGGCTGGGCCGCGTGAAGGTCTTCGTGACCGGGGGGACGGGGTTCATCGGCGGCACCGTCGTGCGGCAGCTGCGCGCCCGCGGCGACGAGGTCGTCTGCCTGGCCCGCAACCCCGCCAAGGCGGCGGCGCTGGAGGAGCTGGGCTGCGAGCTGGTGCGCGGCGACCTCGACGACGAGGCGGCGATCCGCGACGGGATGCGCGGCTGCGACGCGGTCCTGCACGCGGCGGCGATCTACGAGATCGGCATCCCCGCCCGCGAGCGCGAGCGGATGCGCGAGGTCAACGTCGGCGGCACCGAACGGGTGCTGGGCGAGGCGTTGGCGCAGGGCATCGGGCGCGTGGTCCACGTCTCCACCGTGGGCGTCTTCGGCGACACCGGCGGGCGCGTGGTCGACGAGTCCTACGAGCACCCCGGCGAGAGGTTCACCTCCTGCTACGAGCAGACGAAGTGGGAAGCGCACCAGGTGGCGCGGCGGCTGATCGCCGACGGGCTGCCGTGCGTGATCGTGCAGCCGGGCAGCGTCTACGGCCCCGGCGACACCTCCCAGGTCGCCGACCTGGTCGACCGCTTCCTGGCCGGGCGGCTGCCGCTGGTCCCGTTCCCGGACTTGGGCATCTGCCTGGCGCACGTCGAGGACGTCGCCGGCGGCATCATCCTGGCCCTCGACAAGGGGCGGCCGGGCGAGGCGTACGTGCTCAGCGGCCCGGCGACGACGATGCGCGAGGCGCTGGCGAGCGTGGCGCGGCTGACCGGCCGCCCGGAGCCGCGCCGCGCGCTGCCGACGGCGCTGATGAAGGCGCTGGTGCCGATCGGGCCGCTGGTCGGCAAGGTGATGGGACAGCCGCCGAACCTGCGCGAGCTGATCTCCTCCGCCGACGGGGTGACCTTCTGGGCCGATTACGGCAAGGCGCGGCGCGAGCTGGGCTACGAGCCGCGCGGCCTGGAGGAGGGCCTGCGCGACACGCTGCGCGCCGAAGGCCGGCTGCCGGCCGAGCCGGCCGACGAGCCCGCCGCCGCCTGAACCAGTCCGCCGGGGATAAGCTTGCCGCCGATGCGACCGATCGACGTCATGCACCTCGGCCGCCCGCACGTGATCTGCTGTTGGGAGGTCGACGGGATGCTGGTCGACCCGGGGCCCGAGTCCTCCCTGCCGACCCTGGTCGAGGCGATCGGCGGCGAGCAGCCGCGCGCCGTCCTCCTCACCCACATCCACCTCGACCACGCGGCCGCGACCGGCGCCATGGTGCGCCGCTGGCCCGACCTGGAGGTCTACGTCCACGAGCGCGGCGCGCCGCACCTGATCGACCCCTCGAAGCTGCTGGCCAGCGCCGGGCGGCTCTACGGCGAGCGGCTGAACTACCTCTGGGGCGAGATCCTGCCCGTGCCGGAGGAGAACGTGCGGGTGCTGCGGGGCGGCGAGACGGTGCTGGGGATGCGCGTCGCCTACACGCCCGGCCACGCCTCCCACCACGTCGCCTACCTGCACGAGGAGACGGGGACCGCGTTCACCGGCGACGTCGCCGCCTGCCGCATCCCGCCCTCGCGCCTCGTCATGCCCCCCACGCCGCCGCCCGACATCGACGTCGAGCTGTGGGAGCGGTCCCTGGACACGATCGAGTCCTGGCGCCCGACCACGCTCGGCCTCACCCACTGGGGCCCGGTCGAGGAGCCGGCCGAGCACATCGCCGCCGTGCGCGAGGTCCTGCGCCGCGAGGCCGAGCTGGCCCGCAAGATGGAGGGCGACGCCTACAACGCCGACCTCGAGCGCCGCGTCCGCGAGCAGCTCGCCGCCGAAGGCCACGGCGAGGACACGGTCGAGGAGCTGCTGCAGGCGGTCCCCACCGCCTACCAGTGGGCCGGCCTGGACCGCTACTGGCGCAAGAAGGCCGAGCGCGAGGCCGCCGGGGGCTGATCAGGCGGGCTCGGCGCTCGCTGCGGCCAGTTCTCCGGCCGCCTCGCGAACGGTCGCTTCGATCAGCGGCGCCAACCTGGGTCAGGCCCAGCTGCTTGCGGCCCGCGCGGATCAGGGCGCCGAGCGCTTTCGGGGTGTCGACTGCGTGGGACATCTTCCCGATCGGGAAGATGGAAGCAGAACCGCGCTTTCGGGCGAGCGAATCTTCCCGATCGGGAAGATCGGTCAGGCGAGGTGCTCGCGCATGCGCTCGACGGCCTCTTCGATCCGCTCGTCGGGGCAGGTGAGCGAGATGCGGAAGAAGCCCTCGCCGCTGGGCCCGTACATCGAGCCCGGGGAGACGACGACGGCCGCCTCTTCAAGGACCAGCTCGGCGAAGGAGGTCGAGGTCTGGCCCTCGGGGACCGGCGCCCAGACGTAGATCGTGCCCTTCGGGGCGGTGACGTCGACGCCGATCTCGCGCAGCGCCGAGACGACGAGGTCGCGGCGGCGGGTGTAGGTCTCGTTCATCCGCTCCAGCGGCCCGCGCGGCCCGCGCACCGCGGCGGCGCCGGCGAGCTGGATCGCCTCGAAGAGGCCCGAGTCGACGTTGGTCTTCAGCCGCCAGTAGGCCTGGACCGCCTCCGCGTTGCCGAGGATCGCGGCGCAGCGCCAGCCGGTCATGTTGTAGCCCTTGGAGAGCGAGAAGACCTCGACGCCGACCTCCTTCGCTCCCGGCGTGGCGAGGAAGCTGGGCGCCACGTAGCCGTCGTAGGTGGTCTCCGAGTAGGCGTTGTCGTGGACGACGAGGATCTCGTGCTCGCGCGCGAACGAGACCACCATCTCGAAGAAGCCCTCGGGGACGACGGCGCCGGTCGGGTTGTTCGGGTAGTTGATGAACATCAGCCGCGCCTTCGCCGCCACGTCGGCCGGGATCGCGCTCAGGTCGGGCGCGAAGCCCAGCTCGGGGACCAGCGGCAGCAGCTCCGGCGTCGCCCCGGCGAGGATCGGGCCGCCGGTGTAGACCGGGTAGCCGGGGTCGGAGGCGAGCGCCACGTCGCCGGGGTCGAGGAAGGCGAAGCAGAGGTTGTAGATGCACTCCTTGGCGCCGATCGCCGGGATCACCTCGGTCTCGGGGTCGATCTCGACCCCGAACCGGTCGCGGTAGAAGTCGGCCATCGCGCCGCGGAACTCGTCGCGGCCGCGGTTGGACGGGTACCGGTGCGTGCCCGGGTCGGCGACGGCCTCCTGCATCGCGCGGACGATGTAGTCGTAGGTCGGCTCGTCCGGGTCGCCGATGCCGAGGCTGATCACGTCGATGCCGGCCGCGCGCTTCTCGGCGATCCGCCGCTCCAGCTCCTGGAACATGTACGGCGGCATCGCCTGCAGCCGCTTGGAGGGTCTGGCGATGCTCATCGGCGCGGGAATCTACCCGTCGAGCGCCGCCAGCGCCGTGACGAGCTGCGGCGACAGCTCCCCGGCGCAGATCGGCTCCGCCCAGCCGGTGAGGCGCACTGAGAGGTCGTCGTCGATCTCCACCGTCAGCTCGCCGCCGTCCAGCTCGACGGTGATCGGGCTCGCCGCGCCGCGCAGGAACGCGGTCACCGCGGCGCCGCTGGCCCCGGTCCCGGAGGAGAGCGTCTCCCCCACCCCGCGCTCGAAGATCCGCGCCCGCACCCGGCTGCCGTCGATGCGCAGGAAGGAGACGTTGGTGCGGTTGGGGAACAGGTCGTGCCCTTCGATCGGCGGCCCGACCTCGCCCAGGTCCAGCTCCTCCAGCTCCTCGCCGACCACGATCGCGCACTGCGGGTTGCCGATCGAGACGTGCTGGAACTCCCACTCGCGCCCGGCGGCGCGCAGCGTCCCGCGCCCGTCGGGGCCGCCGGAGGGGAAGTCCTTGGAGGTGGTCGAGGCGCGGCCCATGTCGACCGAGCAGGTCAGCTCGCCGGTGATCGTCGGCCGGATCGGGCCCGCCGGCGTGGAGATCGCGAACTCGTCGGCGTCGGTCCACCCGTTGCGGCGCAGGTAGAGGATCGCCTCGCGGGCGCCGTTGCCGGACAGCTCCGCCTCCGAGCCGTCGGGGTTGAAGATTCGCAGCGAGGCGACGAGCTCCGGGTCGGGGCTGCGGTCCAGCAGCAGCACGCCGTCGGAGCCGATCCCGAAGTGCGGGTCGCAGAGGCGCCGCACGCGGGCCGGGGTCAGCTCCCAGGGCAGCCGCTCCCGCTCGAGGATCAGGTAGTCGTTGCCGAGGGCCTGCCACTTCTCGAACCGCATGGCGACGGCACCCTACAACCGCCGCCCCGGCGGCGTCAGGCGGCCGCGGTGGCGTCGCCGCGGCGGTCGAGCAGCGCGAGCAGGCGCGCCGCCGCCGCGGCGTCGTCCAGCTCGGTGCGGTCGACCCGGACCAGGTTCGGGATCTTGCGCATCCAGGTGAGCTGGCGGCGGGCGTAGTTGCGCGAGCGGCGCTGCATGCGCTCGAGGTCGCCCGCCAGCACCTCGTCGAAGCCGAGCGCCTTGCGCGCCGTGCGGCCGGGGCCGAGCGCTTCCGCGCGCCGCACCTCCTCGGCCGCCCCGGCGGCGGCGATCGCCGCCGCGCGGGCGTCGATCCGCTCGTACAGGCGCGCCCGGTCCATGTCGAGGCCGAAGATCACCGTCGGGTGCCGGGTCTCGGGCGACCACAGCTCCGAGTCGGGGGATTCGGGCGGCGCTTTGCGCAGCGACAGCTCGGCCAGCGCCGCCCGCAGGTAAAGCCCCGTGCCGCCGACCACGATCGGCGCCCGCCCGGCCGCCAGCGCCGCGTCGACCTCGGCGTGGGCGAGCGGCATGTAGTCGCCGACCGAGAAGTCGGAGCTGACCGGGACGAAGCCGAGCAGCCGGTGCTCGAGCCGCCGCCGCTCGGCGGCGCTCGGCGCCCCGGTGAGCACCTCGAGCCCCTCGTAGACCTGCAGCGCGTCGCAGTTGATCGCCACCGGGTCCTCGCCGCGGCGGCGCAGCAAGTCCGCCAGCTCGACCGCCACGCCGGTCTTGCCGACCCCGGTCGGCCCGAAGATGGCGATCACGGGCAAGGCCCGCTCCCCCGTCACCGCAGGCGGCTGAGCAGCCGTTCGCTCCCGCTGAGCGTCTGCGAGGTCGCCGCCTCGATCTCCACCTCGACCAGCCGGCCGGGCTCGGCGACACCGTCGAAGTTGACCGCCTTGCCGTGGCGGGTGCGGCCGCGCAGCTTCGTCTCGTCGGTGCGGCTGGGCCCTTCGACCAGCACCTCCATCGTCCGCCCGACGAAGCGCTGGGCGCGCTCGTGGGCGCGCCGCTGCACGGCCTCGACCAGGCGCTGCATCCGCTCAACCTTGACCGGGTGCGGCACCTGGTCGTCCATCGTCGCCGCCTCGGTGCCGCGCCGGGGCGAGAAGATGAAGGTGAAGGCGCCGTCGTAGCCGACCTCCTCCACCACCTCCAGCGTCTGCTCGAAGTCGGCCTCGGTCTCGCCCGGGAAGCCGACGATGATGTCGGTGGTGATCGCGCAGTCGGGGACGTGCTCGCGGATCATCGCCACGCGGCCCATGTAGCGGTCGCGGTCGTAGGTGCGGCGCATCCGTTTCAGCACCGCGCTGGAGCCGGACTGCAGCGGCAGGTGGATCTGCTCGCACAGCGAGGGCAGCTCCGCGTGGGCGCGGATCACGTCCTCGCGCATGTCCTTGGGGTGCGGGCTGGTGTAGCGGATGCGCTCGATCCCCTCGACCGCGTCGATCCGCGCCAGCAGCTCGGCGAAGCTGATCCGCTTCTCGCGCGGCAGGTCGCGGCCGTAGCTGTTGACGTTCTGGCCCAGCAGCGTCACCTCCAGCACGCCGTCGGCGGCCAGCTCCTCGGCCTCGGCGACCAGTTCGTCGGGGTCGCGGCTCAACTCGCGGCCGCGGGTCGAGGGCACGATGCAGTACGAGCAGACGCAGTTGCAGCCCTGCGAGATCTGCAGCCAGGCCTGGAACTCGCGCTCGCGCCGGGTCGGCAGGCGGCCGGAGAAGTCCTCGAACTCGAAGTAGCCCTGGGCGGTGAGCGAGTCGGAGTGCAGGAACTCGGCCAGCTTGTGGATCTGGCCCGGGCCGAAGGCGACGTCGACGAACGGGAAGCGCTCGAAGACCTCCTCCTTCACCGACTGCGCCCAGCAGCCGCCGACCCCGATCACCCGCTCCGGGTCTTCCGTCTTCAGCCGCTTCGCCTGCCCCAGGTGGGCGATGAAGCGGCTGTCGGCCGACTCGCGGATCGAGCAGGTGTTGAAGAGGATCAGGTCCGCCTCCTCCCTGCTCGGCGCCTCCTCGTAGCCGAGCGAGGCCAGCATGCCCCGCATCCGCTCCGAGTCGTGGACGTTCATCTGGCAGCCGAACGTCGTCACGTGGAAGGTCTTCGGCCTTGCCCGCGGCATACGGGCGAGATTACCGGGCCGCGGGCCGGATCTGCGGGGCGCTCCCGGGCGGTTGCGGGCTTCCGCCGGGCGGCCTGGGCCGCGCGTCGTGGCCGCGCCTACTTGACGGTCAGCGTGCCTTCCATGCCCGCCTGGGCGTGGCCGGGCACGGTGCACAGGAAGGTGTACTCGCCGGGCTCCAGCTCGGCAGTGAACGATTCTTCGGCTTCCGAGATCACCTCGGTGCCGGCGACTTTCTCGCCGTCCTTCTCGATCACGAAGTCGTGCGGGATCGCCGAGGGGTTGTCGAACTCGAAGGTCGCTTCGCCGGCTGCCGCCTCCAGCGTGGTGGTGTCGTAGGCGAGCGCGTTCGGGTCGGCCGCGATCTTCACCGTGGCGCCGCCGCCCGCGGGCTCGCCGCCGGATCCGCCCTGCTCGCCGGCGTCTTCGCCGCCGCCGGTCGCGCCGCCTTCCTCGGCGGCTTCGATCTCTTCGCCCGCGTGCTCCAGCTCCGTCGCGTGCTCCTCCTGGTGTTCGGAGGACAGCCGCACGCCGAAGGTCGCCGTGCCGACAACCAGGACCGCGAACAACAGCGCCAGCGGCACCGCGGCGCGGCCGGGGAAGTCCTTCGATTTGATGCCGATGAAGCTGACGGCGACCGCCAGCACGGCGACGGCGATCCCGAGTCCGTAGAAGAGCGTCTCGTTCATTGCGGGCGCTGATCCTATCCGGCGCGGCGTCGGCTCGCCGTCAGCCTCAAGCCGCCTGGGCGGCCGGCTCCGCCGCCGGGGCCGGCGCGGGGCCGGCGGCGGCCTCGAGGCCGAGCGCGGCGCGGATCTTGCCTTCCAGATCCTGGGCGATCTCCGGGTTGTCGGCGAGGAACTGCTTCGCGTTGTTGCGCCCCTGGCCGAGGCGGATGTCGCCGTAGGAGAAGAAGGAGCCGGATTTCTGCACCAGGTCGTGCTCGAGGCCGAAGTCGAGCAGGCCGCCCTCGCGCGAGATCCCGACCCCGTACTCGATGTCGAATTCGGCCTGGCGGAACGGCGCCGCGACCTTGTTCTTGACCACTTTCACCCGCACCCGGTTGCCGACCGCTTCGGTCCCTTCTTTCAGGGTCTCGATGCGGCGGATGTCGAGGCGTTGGGAAGCGTAGAACTTCAGCGCCCGGCCGCCCGGCTGCGTCTCCGGCGAGCCGAACTGGACGCCGACCTTTTCGCGGATCTGGTTCGTGAACAGGCAGACGGTGCGGGTTTTGTTGAGGCTGCCGGCCAGTTTGCGCAGCGCCTGCGACATCAGCCGCGCCTGCAGGCCCACCGTGGCGTCGCCGATCTGGCCCTCCAGCTCCGCTTTCGGCGTCAGCGCCGCCACCGAGTCGATCGCCACCACGTCGATCGCGCCGGATGCGATCAGCCGGTCGGCGATCTGCAGCGCCTGCTCGCCGTAGTCGGGCTGGGAGACGAGCAGCTCGTCGGTGTCGACCCCGATCGCCCGCGCGTAGACCGGGTCGATCGCGTGCTCGGTGTCGATGAAGGCGCAGATCCCGCCCATCGCCTGCGCCTGGGCGATGATGTGGTTGACCAGGGTCGTCTTCCCCGAGGACTCGGGGCCGAAGATCTCGATGATGCGCCCGCGCGGCACGCCGCCGATCCCCAGCGCCAGGTCGAGCGCCAGCGACCCGGTCGGGATCGCGTCGACTTTCACCGCCCCCTGGTCGCCGAGGCGCATCAGGGCGCCGTCGCCGAACTCCCTTTTGATCCCGCTCACCGCGCTCTCCAGCGCCTCGTCTTTGGCGCGGGCCTGCTTCGCGGATGCGTCCTTCAAGTTCACTTTCGCCATCTCGATCACCTCACTGCTGCCCCGCACCGGGCAGCTCGACTTGGGCCAGCGGGGCGTAGCGCGCACCCGAAGGCTGGAGCTCAGAACGGTAGAGCGTCACCCGGACGCCAAGGAACGGCTCGCGCAGGGACGGCGGCAGCTCCCCGGGCGGCTCGGCGACCCGCGCCGGGCGGCGCG
>Ga0207864_1004456_pt1 | contig 10590 bp, 2 predicted proteins | sample HigsolmetaAR202D_FD_184834 | JGI IMG/M metagenome (GOLD analysis project Ga0207864, IMG submission 184834) | Ionic liquid and high solid enriched microbial communities from the Joint BioEnergy Institute, USA - AR20-2-D (SPAdes) (version 2) ...
CCGGGCGGGCCTGCCCGAGCCGCTGTGGGGCGAGCCGTGCGCGGCCTGCGACCGGTGCGGGTATGCGCAGTGGTGCGCCCAGGGGCGTGAGCGGGACCGGCACCTGAGCCTGGTCGCGGGCATCCGCGGCGACCAGGTCGCCAAACTCCGTGATGCCGGCATCACCACCATCGACGCGCTGGCGCGGGCAGGCGAGGAGGACCGGCCCGCCCTGCTGCCCCGCCACTCCTTTGCGCGGCTGCGTGAACAGGCCGCCTTGCAGGTCCGCCAGGACGCCACCCGCACCCCCGACAACCCCACCGGCACCGTGGTGGCCGACGTCTACGCCGACGACGGGCTGGCGATGCTGCCCGAGCCCTCCCCCGGTGACGTGTTCGTCGACATGGAGGGCTACCCCTACCACGAAGGACGCGGCCTGGAGTACCTGTTCGGCGCGTTCACCTGCGACGACGGACAGTTCCACGCGTTTTGGGCGCACGACCGCGCCCAGGAGAAGCGTGCTTTCGAGGACTTCGTGGACTTCGTGTGCGCGCGTGTCGACGCCGACGACGGCGCGCACGTCTACCACTACGCCTCCTATGAGGCCGACCGGCTCAAGACGCTGGCGGCGGCCTTCGGCACCCGCGAGGCCCAGGTCGACGCGCTGCTGCGGCAGCGCCGCCTGGTCGACCTGTACACGGTGGTGAAGAAGAGCCTGCGGGTGTCGCAGCGGTCCTACTCCATCAAGTACCTGGAGCCGCTCTACCTGGAGCAGGGCCGCTCGGGGGCGGTGGTGACGGCGTCCTCCAGCATCGACGCCTACGCCGCCCACCTCGGCGCCCGCCGGGCCGGCGACACCGCTGAGGCCGAGCGGATCCTCGCCGACATCGCCGCCTACAACCGCGACGACTGCGTGTCCACGGCGCGGCTGCGCGACTGGCTGGAGCGACTGCGCGTCGAGCACGGTGTCACGGCCCGTCCCGCGGCCGCGGCCGCCGAGGAGGGCGACGCCGAGCGCGCAGCGGCCGCGCGCCGCCGTGCCGAGGCCGAGGAGCGCATGCGCGAGCTGACCGGGCCGCTGCTGGCCGGTGTCGCGGCCGAGGCCGAGCGGCGCGACCCCGACCAGCAGGCCCGGGCGCTGCTGGCGGCCCTGGTCGGCTACTACCGGCGTGAGGAGGCGCCGCAGTGGTGGGACTTCTTCCGCCGCCTGGCCGCGCCGGTGGAGGAGTTGGAGGCCGACACCGACTGCCTGGTGCCGCTGAGGGTGGACGCCGGGGAGTGGGTGCCGCCGCAGGGGCGGCGCCGCACGTCGGTGCGGCGCCTGGAGTTGGCGGCCGATGCGTCGCGCCCGCACCCCTTCAGCGCGGGCGAGCAGGTGCGGCTGCTGTATCCGGGGCCTGCCGGGCAGGCCGCCGAGGCGGTGTCGGCCACGGTGGAGGAGGCCACGGCCCACCGGCTGACCGTGGTGGAGCGGTGCGAGGCGGGCGAAGAACAGGACCGGCGGCCCGTGGCGGTGCTGCCCGGCGCGCCGGTGCGGGCCGCCCCCAAGGACGAGGCGTTGTGGGAGCTGGTCGAGCGCACCGTGGCGGCGCTGCCCGAGCGCGTGTGCTCGGCCGGGCTGGACGTGCTGCGCCGCGTCCCGCCCCGCCTGCGCGGCCGCGCCCGCCTGCCTGATCCGCGTGACTTCGGCGGTGACGTGGTGGCCGCGGTGGTGGCCGCCGTGGACGCGCTCGACGGCTCCTACCTTGCCGTGCAGGGGCCGCCGGGGGCGGGCAAGACCTATCTGGCGGCGCGGCTGATCACCCACCTGGTCGCCTCCGGCAAGAGCGTGGGGGTCTGCTCCACCAGCCACAAGGCCGTGGAGAACGTCATGGCTGCGGCCGTGCGCGCCGCCGGGGAGGCCGGCGTGGCGCTGCCGTGCGCCAAACGCCCCGCCGAGCGGCCCGACCCGAAAGCCCCCTGGCAGCAGCCCCGGCAGGTCCGTGACCTGGTGCGCTGGTGTGGTGAGCAGGACGGCGGGTTCCTGGTGGGCGGTACTGCGTGGAACTTCGCCAACCCCGGGATGCGTTCGGCCCTGGACGTGCTCGTCATCGACGAGGCGGGCCAGTTCGCGCTGGCCGACACCCTGGCGGTGTCCACCGCCGCCCGCGACCTGGTGCTGTTGGGCGACCCCCAGCAGTTGCCGCAGGTGGTGCAGGGCACCCATGGGGAGGGCGCGGACCGCTCGGCGCTGGAGCACCTGGTCGGACAGAGCGAGATCATCGACTCCTGCCGCGGCTACTTCCTCGACCAGACCCGCCGCATGCACCCGCGGGTGTGCGAACCGGTGTCGCACCTGGCCTACCGGGGCCGTCTGCACGCCCACCCCTCGGCGGCGCAGCGCCGCCTCGTCGGCGTGGAGGCGGGCCTGTACCGCTTTGCGGTGGAGCATGCCGGGCGCAGCACGCACAGCCCCGAGGAGGTGGCGGCCGTGGTGGAGCTGGCCGCGCGCCTGGTGGGGGTGGAGCTGTGCGAGCCGGGTGCTGGGCCGCGTCGGCTCACCGCTGCCGACATCCTGGTGGTGGCACCGTTCAACCTGCAGGTGCGTATGCTGCGCGCGGCTTTGGCCGAGGCCGGGCTGGGCGGGGTGCGGGTCGGCACGGTCGACCGGTTCCAGGGCCAGGAGGCGCCGGTGGTGCTGTGTTCGATGACGGTGTCGGGGGCTGCTGAGGCGACCCGCGGCCTGGACTTCGTGCTGTCGCGCAACCGGTTGAACGTGGCGCTGTCGCGCGCCCAGGTGCTGGCCGCGCTGGTGTACTCGCCGTCGCTGCTGGGGGCCTGCCCGCGGTCGCTGGCCGAGATGCGGGTGCTGGCGGGGTTCGCCGAGCTGTGTGCGCGCGCCCGCGACTGGCGGCCCTGACCGGTCTGCGGCAGGGCTGTGGGGCGCCCGAGGAGGGCGCCCCACAGCGGCAGCGGGGTCAGTCCAGGTGGGCCTCCAGGGCCTGGATGATGCGCGGCCGCAGCTCGGCGGCGCTGATCACGGCGTCGACGGAGCCGACCTCGACGGCGCGTTGGATGCTGTGCACGCGGTCGAACTCGGCGGCCACCTCGCCGAGTTTCTCGGCGCGTACCGCGGCGCGCAGCTCGTCGAGTTCGGCGGCCAGGGCGGCACGGTCGGCGCCGGAGGCCGCCGCGACCCGCTCCTCCAGGGCGCGCACCCGCGCGTCGGCGGCGGTGCGGGCGTTGACCTCGCCGGAGAACACCACCGCGGCGGCCGGGGCGCCGCCCAGCACCGATGCGAAGGAGCCCTCCAGGGCCAGCACGGTCATGTTGGGGTTGAGCGCTTTGGAGAACACCACGAACGCGCCGCCGTGGTAGCGCGAGATCACGCAGAACACGATGGGGCCGCGGAAGTTCACGATCGCGCGGCCGATCTCGGCGCCGTACTCCAGTTGCAGTTTGCGCATCGACTCGGGGGAGCCGTCGAAGCCCGACAGGTTCGCCAGCACCACCAGGGGGCGGTTGCCGCTGGCGGCGTTGATCGCCCGGGCGGCCTTCTTCGACGACTGCGGAAACAGTGTGCCCGCGGTGTAGGTGTCGGGGCCGTCGGTGGGCGGGAAGCCGCGGCGCGGCACCGAGCGCGACTCGATGCCCAGCAGGCACACCGGGATGCCGCCCAGGTGCACGTCCTGCACCACGGCGGTGTCGGCGTCGGCCATGCCCGCCCAGCGTTCCAGCACCGGGTGGTCCTGGTCGGAGACGGCCCGCATCACCGTGCGGATGTCGAACGGCTTCTTGCGGTCCGGGTTGGCCTGGGGGGAGAAGATGTCGCCGACGGTGGTGAAGTCGCTGCCTTCCAGGGTGTGGGGGAAGTCGCGGATGTCGCGGTCGAGGGGGTCGCTGGTCGCGGCCCGGCGCGGGCGCTGCTCGCCGGGGGCGATGTAGGTGTGGGCGTAGTGGGCCATGAGCACGTCGCGGGCGGCGGCCAGGTTGGGCGCCCAGTACTGGGCCTGCCCGTTGGGGCCCATCACCCGGTCGTAGCCGCCGATGCCGAAGTTGTCCTCGGCGGAGACGCCGCCGGAGAAGTCCAGCGACTGCTTGCCGGTGAGCACCATCGCCGAGTCCGGTGTCATGACCAGGATGCCCTTGGTGTGCATGAGCATCGTCGCCTCGGCGTTCCAGTAGGGCTGGGCGCCGACGTTGATGCCGGCGACCACGACGTTGATCTCGCCGCCGGCCTGGGTGAACTCGACGATCCGTTTGAGGGCCGCGGCCACCCAGTCCATGTTCTCGGTGCCGGAGTCCATGGAGATGCGCGCCCCCGAGGACAGCGCGTACCACTCCAGGGGCACGCGCATGCGTTCGGCCAGGTCCAGGGCTGCGATGACGCGGCGGCACTCCGGTTCGGCCAGTGCGCCCAGCGACTTGGTGGGGTCGCCCAGCAGCACCACGCGGGTCACCCCCTCCGGGTAGAGGGGGGTGGGGGTGGTGACCACGCCGGCGACGATGCCGGCGCTGTTGCGGCCCTTGGGCCGGTCCACCGGCACGAGCTGGTGGTGTTCGTCGAGGTCGTGTTCGACGAAGTCGCCGAGCATCGCGGTCAGCTCGTAGGGGTAGACGGTGTTGCGGCTGCTGGCCCGCAGCACTTTCTGCCGGTAGTCGTCGACGGGTTCGACCGGGTCGGTGGGGGGTTCGCCCACGACCAGTTCGGTGCCGCCTGTGGCGTCGAAGCGGATGCGCACGGCGACCCTGGTCAGCGCGCCGGTGCGGGGGTCGCGTCGGCGCGCCAGGAACAGGATCTCCTCCAGTCCGGCGCCGGCGGTGGTGGGCAGCACGCGTTCGGCGAGCATCTCCAGTTCGGCGCGGGTCAGGTCGCTGGGCGGCCACACGTACAGCGTGATCCGGTTGGTGGGGAAGCGCTTCTTGGAGGGCTGTTGGACCTGGGCGCGGCGGATGGAGTCCAGGCAGGCGGCGAGGGCGTTTTCGGCGGTGGGCAGGGCGACCAGTCGGCCGTCCTGGTCGCGCAGCTCGGTCAGGTCGCGGATCTGGGCGAAGGCGACCAGGCGCTCGTCGGAGGGGTTGTCGCGGGCCACGCAGCGGAACAGGTAGACCTCCTCGTCGGAGGAGGGCAGCCGGGTCAGGTCGAACTTGTGCAGCCGCTCCAGTTGCATGCGCTGGGCGATGTGGGGGTGCAGGCCGCGGATGAGCCGGTCCTCGGCCATGCCCTCGGGTGAGGGGCGGAAGGTGAAGTGGTGGTGCATCACCGCGCCGTCGCGGCCGGCGACCGTGGTGGTGACCCTGCGCACGCCCGCGGGCAGCGGGTGGGTGTTGACGGCCTCGTGCAGGGCGGCGGCCATCGCGTCGGAGTCCTGGGGCTGGCCCTCCCACGACAGGTACAGGTCGGCGTCGACGGCGGGGTGGCTGCCTGCGAGGGAGGCCAGGCCGCGCAGGGCGCTGTCCAGGTTCTCGAAGCGCGCCGCGGCGGAGGCCACGCAGGAGTCGGCGCGGTGGGCGACCACGAACGTGCAGCCGTCGACCTGGTGGGTGGCCACGCGGGTGAGCGCCTTGTTGCCGTAGTAGCGGCGGGTCAGCACCTCCAGCATGACCGAGTTGTCGCGGTCGTGGCGGGCCAGCCGCTGGCCGAGCAGCCGCACCAGCGGTTCGGTGCTGCGCACCATCTCGGCGATGCGTTCGGCGCGGTCGGGGGAGTCGGGGTGGGCGTCCAGGTGGCGCAGGTGCCTGCGGACGTCGGCGTAGACGCGGGCGCGGTTGCGGCGCAGCAGCGGCTGGGCGAACCAGGCGAACACCACGCCGCGCGCCAGGTCGGCCAGGACGGGGAAGCGGACCTGGGTGGCGGCCACCAGGCGTTCCAGGGCAAGGCCGACGGACTCGCGCAGGTGGGCGTCGGGCAGGGGTTCGCGCAGCCAGGCGCGCAGCAGGGCCGCCACGACCGCGGTGTCGGCGGAGGCGCGCTGCTGGGCCAGGAAGATCCGGAACACCGCGGCCTCCAGCTGGGCGCAGCGTTCCAGGTCGGTGACCCCGTAGTGAGCCAGGGCGCGGGCGAGTTTGGCGCGGAACCGGTCGGGCAGTCCGGCGCGTTCCACGTCCAGGCTCTGCAGGTAGGTGTGGAAGTACTCGCGGGCGCTGTGGACGTGGCTGCCGTCGGTGTCCTCGCCGGCCGGGCGGTTGCGGCTCAGCTCGGCCAGGTCGGCGAACACGTCGAGGAGTTCGAGTTCTTCGGCCAGGGGCCGGTGCCCCTCGGCGGCGGCCTGGCGGCGGGCGGCGAGGTAGTCGTCGAGGACGCGGCGTTCGTCGTGGGGGTCGACGTCGAAGCCGAGCAGCAGGCCGCGCAGGTCCTCCAGGGCCCGTTGCAGGCGCTGGCGGGCCGGGACGGTGCGGGGGGCCTCGGGCAGGTCCAGTTCCACGGCCTGGCGGGTGGTGTCCTGGGTGTCGGCCTCGCCCAGGGGTTCCAGGCGCAGCAGCGGCGCGCCGGCCTCCACCTGGGAGCCGACCGTCACGACGCACTCTTTGAGGCGGGAGCGGAACGGGGCGCGCAGCACCGTCTCCATCTTCATGCTCTCCAGCACCAGCACCGGGGCGCCCGCCTCGACCTCGGCGCCGACGGTGACGGGGGTGGCCACGACCAGTGCGGGGGTGGGCGAGCGCAGCACGCCGCCTTCGTCGCGGCTGACCCGGTGCGTCACGCCGTCGACCTCGACCAGGTAGACGGGGCCGTGGGTGGCGGTGAGCAGCCGGTAGGTGGCGCCGTTGACGGTGATGCGTCCGGTGTGGCGGTCGAAGCGGTCCAGGTCGACGTCGGCGGTGCGGACCTGCCCGCCGGCCTCGATGGCGACGCGGAAGCGGTGGGCGCCCATGCGGGCCACGCGCACCCGGTAGGTGGCGCCGCGCAGTTTCAGGTCCAGGGGCCGTCCGCTTTCGTGCTGCACCTGGGGGCGTCCGCCGGAGGCGGTGGCCAGCAGGCGCTGCCGTTCGGCGCGTTCGCCTTCCTCGTAGGCTTCGATGGCGGCGGCGGCCAGGGCGACGGCGCAGTGGCGGTGGGAGACGAGCCGTCCCTGGGCGCGGACGCGGTCGATCCAGCCGGTGTCGGCGGTGGCGTCGACCACCTCGGGCTGGTCGAGCAGGTCCATGACGAAGCTCTTGTTGGTGGTGCCGCCCTCGATGACCACGGTGGTCTGCGCCAGGGCGCGGCGCAGCCGGCCCAGGGCCTCGTCGCGGTCGCGGCCGTGCGCGATGATCTTGGCGATCATCGAGTCGAAGTCGGCGGGGATGACGTCGCCCTCGGCGAAGCCGGTGTCCACCCGGATGCCGGGGCCGGTCGGCAGGTCCAGGCGCACGATGCGGCCCGGGGAGGGCGCGAAGTCGCGGTCGGGGTCTTCGGCGTTGAGGCGGGCCTCCACGGCGTGTCCGCGCTCCTGGGGCGGGTCGCCGTCGAGGCGGCCGCCGCCGGCCACCCACAGTTGCGCCTTGACCAGGTCGAAGCCGGTGGTGGCCTCGGTGATGGGGTGTTCGACCTGCAGGCGGGTGTTGACCTCCAGGAACGCGAACAGCTTGTCGTCGGGGCGGTAGAGGAACTCGACGGTGGCCGCGCCCCGGTAGCCGACGGCCACGGCCAGCCGCTCGGCTGCGGCCTTGAGGTCGGCCGCCTGGGAGGCGCTGAGCACGGGGGAGGCCGACTCCTCGATGATCTTCTGGTTGCGGCGCTGCACCGAGCAGTCGCGCACGCCCAGCGCCCAGGCGGTGGTGCCGTCGGCGATCACCTGCACCTCGACGTGGCGGGCGCCGGTGACCAGGCGTTCCAGGAACACCACGCCGCTGCCGAAGGCCCGCTGGGCCTCCTGGCTGGTGCGTTCGTAGGCGTCGACGAGTTCGGCCTCGTCGTTGATCACGCGGATGCCGCGGCCGCCGCCGCCCGCGGTCGCCTTGAGCATCAGCGGGTAGCCGATGCGGGAGGCTGCCGCCACGGCCTCCTCCAGGGAGGAGACCGGTCCCCGGCTCCAGGGGGCCACCGGCACGCCGACCTGCTCGGCGATCAGTTTCGCGCCGATCTTGTCGCCGAGGGTGCGCATGGCCTGGGCGCTGGGGCCGATGAAGGTGACGCCGAGCCGTTCGCACAACTGCGCGAACGCCGGGTCCTCGGCGACGAACCCCCAGCCCACCCACGCGGCGTCGGCCCCGGTCTCCACCAGCGCGCGCTCCAGCACCTGAAGGTCCAGGTAGGGGCGGGCTGAGGCGGGTCCCAGGTCGTAGGCGGCATCGGCTTCGCGGACGAAGGCTGCCGTGCGGTCGACGTCGGTGTACAGGGCGACGGTCTCGATTGGCGTCCCGGTCTGCGCGGCGATGTCCCGAGCGGCGTGGATGAGCCGCATGGCGGCCTCACCGCGGTTGACGATGGCGATACGGCTGAACACCCGACCGAGCCCTCCTGAACAGTTAGCGACGGTGTACGTGTCGTGACACGACGATCCTGGCAGTGTTCCACCCTGGCGCATCGCGGGCGGTGACGCCATGGCACAGACAGCCCACACTAGGCGCTCGCAGTTGTGGAAAACGACCAAAGAACCCGACGTGACCGCATGGTTGCGGCGGGTCGCAGTAGCCGGTGGCGGGCCCCGGGCGGGGCTGGGATGCCGGGGACGTCGGGGGCGGCGGGGTGGCGCGGGCAGGTCCGCGCAGCCTCTAGGGTGGCGGATCGGACGGTGCTGCCGTCCGATCCCGCCGGCCGGAGGATGCATGTCGCCCAAGAAGAAGACCCGCAAACCCCGCCCCCGCACTGTCCGCCGGGACGCCCCCGCGCGGGCCGGGGTCGTGCGCACCCCCGTGGTGGTGGAGGAGCCGCCGCCGCGCTGGCCGCTGCTGGTGTGGGCGGCGCTGGTGGTGGTGTGGGTGCTGGGGTCGCTGGCCACCTTCATGAGAGTGCTGGCCGCGGCCGGGATGACGCCCGAGGAGCTCACCGACGAGGTGCGCGCCCAGGCCGCCTGGGCGCTGTTGTGGCTGCTGGTGTTCGCGCTGGGCACCCCCCTGGCCGGGGCGGTGTGGGCCGCGCTGCTGCGCCGCCGTGTGGCCGCGGCCCTGTTCGGGTGCGCGCTGGCGGGCTCGGCGGTGCTGCTGTGGCTGATCGCTCCCCCCGGCGAGGTGTGGGCGGCGCTGCGCGCGGGCCTTGCGCTGTGACGTGCGTTTCGGTGAGCGGCGTGCGATCATCCGTCACCGGGGCGGCACACCGTCCGCCGCCGGAAGGTGAGTCATGATGGAGAGCAGGACCAACGGGATGCGGACCGGTGCGCCGCGGTCCGTGGGAGCCGCGTGTCGTGCATCCCGCAGCACACCGGTGGCCCCCGCCACCGCGATCCGATTGGGGCTGTGACCGTACCGTGCCCGAAATGTGGAAAAATGCCCAGGTGATCGATGCTTTCCGTGCCGCTTTCCAGGAGCTGATCGACGCTTCCCTCCTGGGCGACCCGCAGCGTTTCGGCCCCGCGGTGGGCCGGGTCTACGAGCTCGCCTCCCAGGTTCCGGTCTCCGAACGGGAGATCGCCCTGGAGGCTTTGGGACCGATCTTCTCCGGACACCACGCCGGTCCGGGGATCGAGGCCGACCTGACCGTCGTGGCCGGCGCCCTGGTGGAGATGGGAACCCAGCCGGGCACCACCGGCATCGAGGTGCTGCGCCTGCTGCGTGAGACCGGCCGGGCCGCGGGCATGTTCCTGCACGCCTGGGACAAGGTCGGCGACGGCGCGCCGCCCGACCCCGACCAGGTGACCGCCGCCGACGAGAGCAAGGTCGCCGCGGTGCTGGGCGACTCCGCGCCGGTGGCGACCCTGTGCTGGTGGACCGCGCGCCGCTACGGCCTGTCGGCCAAGACCATGCTCAGCTCGGCGCAGGTGCGCGCGGCCGTGCGCGCCGACGCCGAGATGCACAGCGACCTGCTGGCCATCGCCGCCCAGCTCTCGGCCCACCTGGCCGAGTTCGGCGAGGTGACGGCGCTGCTGCGGATGGACGAGGTCTCCTCGGCCCTGGTGCTGGACCGCTCCTCCCGCCGCGGTTTCCGGGTGCGTTTCGAAGGCATCGCCGACAACTTCCAGTTGCACACCCTGCTGGCCGACGCCCTCATCGGCGAGGAGGGCCGGGGGCTGGAGGGGCGGCGCCCCGACCCGCGGTGGGTGGCGGCCTTCCGCGACGCCGACCCCGACCCGCAGGCCAAGGTCGTCCACGGCTGGTGGAACCTGGTGGGCGCCGACGGCACCTGGGTGTGGAACGAGGGGGTGCCCGCCGACATCCCGCTGCTGCAGGGGGAGCGGGTCCTGATCCTGGAGGAGCAGACCTACCCGCGCTCCTGGAACGCTGGACGCATCTACCCGCTGGTCAAGGGCTCCCTGTGGGTGGAGGAGGAGCTCGCCCCCGAGCAGGCCGCGCACTGGTGGTCGCTGGTGGAGCCCGACGACGCCGTGCCCGCCCTGCCTTCTGCCCAGGAAGAGGAGGAGTCCGACGCCGAGGCGGCCGCCTCCTGGTGGCAGGAGTCCGACACGGACGAACCGGCCGGGCCCCAGGGCGCGGAGCCCGAGGCGGCCCCCCAGCGGCAGGGCGCGCCGTGGGGCCGCCAGGACGCCGAACCGG
>Ga0207864_1004459_pt1 | contig 10588 bp, 10 predicted proteins | sample HigsolmetaAR202D_FD_184834 | JGI IMG/M metagenome (GOLD analysis project Ga0207864, IMG submission 184834) | Ionic liquid and high solid enriched microbial communities from the Joint BioEnergy Institute, USA - AR20-2-D (SPAdes) (version 2) ...
GGTGCTGCAGCGCGGCCGCCGCCTTGGCCTCCCGCCGCAGCCGGGCGATCAGCGCCGGGTCGCCGGTCAGCTCCGCCGGCAGGATCTTGACCGCCACCTGCCGGTCCAGCCCTTGATCGAAGGCCGACCGCACTTCGCCCATGCCGCCCCGGCCCAGCCGTTTCTCCAGCCGGTACCTTTCGCCCGGCAGCGTCCCGGGCCCGATCACTCGACCTCCCCGTCCCATGCGGCCCTCTTCGGCGCGGTTCCGGAGAAATTCTGGCAGTGGGGTTTCCGCAACGAATACGCTCCCGCCTCATATCACGACGCCTCCTGACGGGACTGCGCGCGGCCGACCAGTCCCGGCGGGCCTCTTCCGCACCCGGCCGTGAGCCGGCGGTCCACGGCCCGCTCGGTGGCGTCCCGCCTGTGCCCTCACCAGGGTTTTTGCTCCGGCCCCTGCGTGGCCGCCGCTTCCCAGGGCGCTCGATCGTTGAGAAAACCCCGGTGAACCTTTTTCCGCATGCGGCCCCGGGTTCCGGAGGGGCGACGTTCCCGGCCGCGACGAGCCCGAAGCCCGCTGCCGGCAGGGACGTTTTTCCAGAGCTCGGGCTCATGCGGGCTCCTTGGAGGCGTTCTTTTCGGCTTGGCATGCCGGTTGTGGCGGCCGAGGTCGGATTGCGGGGCTCCTATGGCTCGCTTGGGGAGGCTGGTCACATATGGCACGGCCGGGTCTTGAAGCGGGTGGCGGTTCGATGGCGAGCCCGGGCGACGCCCGTCCTTTTTGGGGTTGCTCAAACGGAAAATTTCTTCCTTGGCCTGTCAAGCGTCATTCAGGTCTTATGAGCAGGAGGGATTGCGGGGGCGGAATTTGTCTTTCGGTTGCGAGCACGGTCTCGCCGCAGTGCCGCTGAGGGGGTCAGGTGCCGGGGCCGGACCGTGAGGGCGCATACAGCCGAACGAGAACCCGCGGCCCTGGTGTGCCCATCGGGGAGGGGTGGCCGCCTCGGCCTCGGGGCGGTAGTGGAGGGGGTGTTCGTCCCCGTCAAAAATCTCAACGGCTCCCGCCATTTTCAATATATAGCAGACAGGGGGACTTGCGGCAAGCGCCGGTTTCTGCTGCAGAATTGCTCGCCGTGGCCGGAACCGATGAAAACGGGGGCGTGAAAATGCGGGTGGTGCTTTCGACGTGGGGCGGGCGCGGGGACGTGGAGCCGATGGCGGCGCTTGCCGTGCGGCTGCGGGAGCGCGGTGTTCAGGTGCGGCTGTGCGCGCCGCCGGATGAGGACATCGCGCGGCGGCTGGCGGCGGTCGGGGTGCCGCTGGTGCCGTACGGGCCGTCGGCGCGTGCCTCGGCGTCCAAGGCGGTGCCGCCGACCGAGTCGGCCAGGCCGCCGGCCGGGGAAGTGGTGGCCCGGGTCTCGGCTGAGATCGCCGCGAGCCAGCGCCGGGTGCTCCCCGAGGCGGCCGAAGGGTGCGACATGCTGGTGGCGACCGGGGTGCCGGCGGCGCTGGGCGGGGCCCGCTCGGTGGCCGAGAAGCTGGGCGTTCCCTGGGTGCATGTGACCTTCCAGCAGCTCACGTTGCCCTCGCCGCACCGGGCGCCGCTGGCCTACCCGGGGCAGTCCTACCCGCCGGGGATCACCGACGTCCCGACCCTGTGGAAGCTGCACGACCGGTACCTGAACGAGCTGTTCGGCGAGGCGATCAACGCCACCCGGGCGGCGCTGGGCCTGCCGCCGGCAGAGGATGTGGCCTCCTTCCTGTTCGGCGGGCGCAACTGGCTGGCCAGCGACCCGGTGCTGGACCCCTGGCAGGGGTCGGCGGAGGTGGACGTGGTGCAGACCGGCGCCTGGTTCGTCCCGGACGACCGCCCGCTCCCCGATGATCTGCGGGCGTTCCTCGACGCGGGGGAGCCGCCGGTGTACGTGGGGTTCGGCAGCATGCCGATGAAGGCGGCGGCGGACCTGCCGCGGGCGGTCGTCGAGGCGGTCCGCGCGCACGGCCGCCGCATGGTGCTGCTGCGCGGCTGGGCCGGTCTGTCGGCGGTCGACGACCGGGACGACTGCTTCGTCGTCGGCGAGGTCAACCATCAGGCGCTGTTCGGCCGGGTGGCCGCGGTCGTCCACCACGGCGGCGCGGGCACCACGGCCACGGCCGCCCGCGCCGGCAGGCCCCAGGTGCTCGTCCCGCAGGGGGCCGACCAGCCGTACTGGGCGGGCCGCGTCGCCGAGCTGGGCATCGGCGCGGCCCATGACGGCCCGGTGCCGACCGCCCGCTCCCTGGCGTCCGCGCTGGAGACGGCACTGGCCCCGGAAACCGCCGAACGGGCGGCGGCGCTGGCCGGACGGGTCCGCACCGATGGCGCCGCCACGGCCGCCGACCTGGTGGTCGAACAGCTCGGCTGAGGAAGGCGGCGGGCCGACGGAAAACCGCCGCAGGCCCGGGGGACGTTTCCGGCCTGCGGCGGTTCGCCTACGGCTTCAGCGCGCCGTCAAAGGCGCTTGAAGATCCTGGTGACCTTGGTGGAGCTTCCGTTGGCGCCGGTCTTGGAGTCCATCCGGAGCCGCTTGCCCTTGCAGGTGTAGGACGAGTAGAACGGAGTGGTCGCCTCCCAGGTGCCCGTCTTGTGCTCCTTGACCATGTTGAAGGGGCCGGTGCGGATCTTCTGGCCCGAGGCGATGTAGATCTCCGTGCGGGTGGCCCCGCCGGTGGCGGTCCTGGGCTTCACGTTCACCTTGCCCTTGGTGGACCCGGTCACCTTCGCCTTGACGGTGAGCTTGCCGGACAGCAGATGCCAGATCTGGTAGGGGTGCCCGTTTGCCTTTCCGCTGATGTCACCGCGCTTGGAGCCGGTGAAGTTGTACATGATCGAATTCTTTTTGATCCGAAGTACCGTCCCCTCCAGGCCGTCCATCGTGTGCTTGTACCCCGGTCCCTTGGACACCGCCGTGAACGACGTCAGCACCCAGGTTCCGAGCACGCACCGTTTGGCCTTGGCCTCGGCGGGCGCGGCGACCCCCACCAGGCTCGTGGCGGCGACCGCCCCCGCGACGACGAGACGGGTTCCCGTGCCGAACATGTCGACTCCCCGTGATCAAATGATCGTCCCCCGGTTTCTCGGTGACGATCTTCATCTCGTCCGCGTCCCGCCGCCCAGGGACACCGGTCCCGGTTTCCGCCGGGCTACGGGAATGGCCCTTCGGACCATGGCTGCAGGGGGTTGCTCGGCTCTGGACGGCGCCCCCGTCCACGCGATCAGGGGCGCCTAGTACCCCTTATGGGGGAGGATGCGCAGGAGTTCGACGGCGGCCTCCTTGGCTCCGGCGATGAGCTGTTCGGGTTCGCGCGGGGCTTTGTAGAGGACCGTGATGCTCACCAGGCCGTCGCGGGCGCTGATGCCCACTGCCGGGGTATCGGACTCGGTGTCGACGACCATCATGCTCTCCTCGCCGATTCCGGCGGGGGAGACCTTCCCGGTCACTCCCGGGCTGCTATAGGCGTCCCGGGCGATACGACTCTCTTCTTCGAGAGTGTCCCCTCTGTTGGGGCGGACGGCGCTGATCTCCAAGCGGGCACGGCCGTTCCGGCTCAGCCAGCGGCACTGGAGCACACCGGGGAAATAGTGCTCCAGCCGGGGAGGCCGGGGATCGGGAACCAGCCGGGTGACCTTGGGGTAGGGGAACCAGGCGCACAGGTCCACCAGCGGCGTGCGCCTGGGCGGCGACTCCTCCTCTTCTTCGGGTGAGCTCAGGTCCGGGAGCGCCAGCAGAGACAGCAGACACAGGCACGCGGTCAGCAGGAGGGTCTGCGTCAGCCAGACGCGTTCACGGGGAGTCGCTTTCATACCCGCTTCTCCAATTTCCGCACGATCGCCTGCAGGATGCCGGCGACCTGCTGCTCGGCCACGGCGGCCGAGGGCGCATGCCGGGTGTGCAGGTCGACCGTCACCAGGTAGCCCTTGACGTGAGCCCGGCCCTGGGCGGTGAACCCCCAGCTGTCCTGCCAGGCCACGGTGTAGGCGTTCTTCTTCGCCCCGGGCAGGGGGTGCAGCACACTGCCCGGGGGATGGCCTTTCTTCCTGGCCTCATGGGAGCGTTCGGCCTCGTGGACGGACCAGGTGCCGATGAACATGTCCAGCCAGGTGCCTTGCTCCCATGGCCGCTCGGTGCCCCACCGGCAGGCCAGGCTCTCGATGCCGAAGCCGACCTCGCGGCCTCCGGGGACCGCCTGGGCGGCCAGGTCCCTCGGCAGGTAGTCGCATGAGGCGACCTCCGGTGGCGTGTCGTGACGGTCGGACTGCCGGTCAAGCCACCAAAAGTGCATCGCCAAAGCGGCGACCGGCAGCAGGACCGCCGCCGCCTTCACCCACAGCCGCACCCGTCGCTCCGCGATCGGCGCGCCGGTCACCGCCGGCAGCACGCCGTTGCAGGCCTCCATGTGGCGCTGCCGCATGACGGCGAGGGCCTCCTCGAACCAGCGGTCGCCGACCCTCCCGGACGGATGCCGCAGCCGAACCCGCTTTCCGTCCCGCAGGCAGAGCACGACGAACGCCTGGCGGCCCCGCTGCCCGGCCTCAATGTAAGAGACCACCGGCCAAGGGAGCCGCTGGGGGATGATCTGGAAGAGCGCATCCCGGGGACAGAACCGGATATCGGTGGCGGTGAGCGCGGTCGGCGGCCGCATCCAGTCTCCCCCAGCGCGATGGTGAAGCCCAGGAGCGGGGGGAACATGAGGGCCAGCGCGAAATGAAGATTTTCGTGGTGGACGAACAGTTTCAGCGACACGCCGCCCACAACGACCAGGAACGGGACAAAGAACGCTGCAAGACGCTGTATTCGGGTGGGGTCGAATTCGATGCGGTCGGGGTACTGTCTCATTTCCTCGTCTTTGGAGAAGGCATGGACCCGGCCAAGGATAGCGATCATGAGCTGGCGGTCCTTGCGGTGCGCCGCCCGGCCCCGGTGGTTTCTGATACGGCTGGGGCGGGCCCGGGGCGACGTCTTTCCGCCTGAGGGCACCGTGAGCTGGCCGGTTCCGGTGCCCCTGGCCGTTTGCGGCCATGCCTGTCTTCCCGGCGCGCCAGTGGGATCGGAACCTTGCCGATCTGTGCTCTTGGAGCAGAGCCTTCGATGGCGTCCGGGGCTATCTCGACTACAGCGTTTCTATCCCGCCATGGGAGATGAAGTATGGAAAAGACTCTGGGAGGGCTTTGCCTTATTGCACGCGGGTGCGGGCGTGCGCGATGGCCAGGTCCAGGATGCGCTGGGTGCCGCCCACCGACTCGGCGGCCAGGGCGATCGACGCGTGCTCCCCGGCCCGTTCCAGGGTGCCTTCTGCGGCGTCGGCGGGGGTGGCGGTGAAGTCCAGCCGGCCTAGGCGGCAGGTGGTGTCCAGGGGCTGCAACTGGGTGCGGATGAGGCCGGGGCGTCGCCGGACACCGCATGCTTCCCGACGCCGTCCTCGCCGGCGGCGGTGACAGACGCCGGTGCCGGGCGCCGTCCCGGTGCGTCCGCAAGACCGCCGAGGAGAACACGTCCCAAGCCCGCTTTCCGCAAGGAGGCTCCCTTGACCGACGCGGTGATCGTCTCTGCCGCCCGGACGCCGATCGGGCGGGCGCCCAAGGGTTCGCTGGTCGACGTCGACGCCTTCCAACTGGCCCGCATCGCGGTCGGCGCCGCCATTGCATCGCCATGTGCGCGGGTGGCGGCATGGGTTCGGCCCTGGTGGTGGAGCTGCTGTAGCGGGCGGAGCGGAGGTCAGGCCGAGGTGGCGAACAGGCCGCGGGCGGCGAACAGCTCGGCCACCAGGTCGCCCTGGCGCTGCAGTTTCTGGGCGCACGCCCAGGCGGCCCGATCCGGGTCGCCGTCGCGCACCGCCTCCCAGATCGCCCGGCTGCCGTCGCGTTCGGCCTCGATCGCGCCGGGCACCAGGGCGAAGAAGTTGCCGGGCACGATGCCGACCATGGCGCGCAGCACCGCCCGCAGCCGGGGCGAGCCGGCCGTCTGCAGGATGAGCCGGCCGAAGTCGCGGCTCAGGCAGGCCACCGCCGCCAGGTCTTCGGCGCGCTGCAGGGCCCGGCACAGCTCGTCCAGGTGCGCCACCATCTCCGGCGTGCGGCGCTCGGTGGCGCGCCGGGCCGCGAAGCCGAACACCAGGCCGTACAGCGTGTAGTGGTCGCGGACCGCGGCCTCGTCCAGGGCGCCGATGAACGCGCCGCGGTGCGGCTTGATGGTCACCCAGCCCTCGCGTTCCAGCGACAGCAGCGCTTCGCGCACCGGGATGCGGCTGACGCCCAGCGCCCGGGCGATCTCGTCCTGGGGAACCCGGTCGCCCTGCCGCAGCCGCCCTTCGAAGATCAGCCTGCGGATGTAGAGGGCGACCTGTTCGCCGCTGCTCCGCCGGACCATCGCCTCGTCGGGCGGAGGCAACGGTGTACCGGGGAGCGTCGCCGCCTGTGCCGACACCGATCTGCCCCCCTTGTTGTTTACTTTGTCAAGTCTCAAGTATACGCCGATCGTTAAGGGGGTTCGCCTGCTACCCCCTCGTGGTTCTTCCCGTCCGCGGTGGATCTTCTCCTCAGCTCGTGGTGGCGCTTCTCGCAATTGACTGTCATTTTATATACATAATCAAGTCTACGGAGTGTGGCGATCCTGTCCCGTGGCGGAGCCCTCCTCGCGCCTCTGGCTCGCGGCGGACCCCGGTGTTACCGTCAATTGAAGAACCCTCTTTAGTCCGTCCCCGGAGGACGACCATGGCGCGTTTCCCCTTCCCGATCCCCAACGGCTGGTTCGCCGTGGCGCGCAGCGACGAGCTGAAGACCGGCCAGGTCAAACCCGCCCGCTACTTCGGGCGCGAGCTGGCGGTCTTCCGCACCGCCTCCGGCGAGCCCCGCGTCGTGGACGCCTACTGCCCGCACCTGGGCGCCCACCTGGCCCACGGCGGGCAGGTCAGGGGAGAGCTGCTGGAATGCCCCTTCCACGCCTGGCGCTTCGACGGCGTCTCCGGCCGCTGCGTGGAGGTGCCCTACACCGACGCCGACCCCTCGCCCAAGGCCCGGGTCCGCTCCTACCCGGTGGTCGAGCGGTTCGGCCTGATCTTCGCCTGGCACCACCTGGGCGGCGCCGACCCCTACATCCCCATGCCGGAGATGAAGGAGTTCGACGACCCCGGCTGGAGCGAGCCGGTCTTCCACGAATTCCGCTTCGCCACCTGCGTGCAGGAGATGGCCGAGAACAACGCCGACTACGTGCACTTCAAATACGTGCACGGCATGGAGACCATCCCCGGCGGTGAGGTGGACTACGACGGCTTCGTCAAGATCGTCACCGAGCAGCAGCAGTTCAAGAACAAGGAGGGCAAGGTCTACACCCTGGAGTTCGTGCGCAAGTCCTACGGGCTGGGCCTGGGCGCGCTGCGGCTCAAGGGCGTGATGTCCTTCATCTCCTCGGTCAGCCCGGTGGACGAGGAGAACGTGCACGTCCGCTGGGTGTTCACCTTCCCCCGCGGCATGGAGAGGTTCTCCCCGAGGATGATCGACGAGTTCGTCAAGCAGATCAGCGAGGACGTCCCGATCTGGGAGAACAAGATCTACGTGGAGAAACCGCTGCTGATCAAGGGCGACGGCCCGATCACCGAGTTCCGGCACTGGGCCCGGCAGTTCTATGGTGAACACGTCCCCGAGCGGCCGTGGCTGCCGCCCCGCCTCAAGCGCCTGGAAGGCAGTGGTGTCTGACCGACCTTCCCAACCGTCCCGGACGCGCGGCGCCGGGACCAGGGAGGCCATCTTGGACGCCGCCGAACGGCTGATGGCCGAGCGCGGCATCACCGGGGTGTCGCTGAACGAGATCAACACCGCCGCCGGGCAGCGCAACACCGCGGCGCTGCACTACCACTTCGGCGGCCGGGACGGGCTGCTGCGGGCGATCCTGCGGCGGCACGGCCCCTGGCTGCGGGCCCGGCACGAGGAGCTGTACGCCCGGGCCACCGCCGGCGGCCGCACGCCGGACGTGCGGGGCCTGGTGGAGGTGATCGTGCTGCCGCCGGCCGAGTACGTCGGGCTGGGCCCCAGCCAGCGCGCCGCGATCCGGATCTGGACCTCGGCGCTGGCCCAGCCCGCGCTGGCCATCGAGGACGTGCACACCCTGGTGGACCCTTCGCTGACCCGGGCGGGCCGGGAGCTGGTGGAGATCCTGTCCCGCGGCATGCCCCGGCGGCTGGCCGTCGAGCGGCTGGTGGTGGCCTCCCAGTCGGTGCTGCACGTGCTGGCCGACCGGGCGCTCGCAGAGGACGCCCCCGACAGCCGGCGGCGCCCGCTGCCGCTGCCGCTGGTGGCGCGCAACCTGGTGGACATGACGGTGGCCGCGCTCACCGCCCCGGTCGGCGCGGCCACCCGGCAGGAGATGGAGCAGACCGCGGGCCTTGCGTGACCGAGGGCTCGCCAGGGGGCACGCTGCGAATCGACGACGTGTGACAGACCCACCGGGCCGGTGGCGCGGCCAAGACAACTGCCCCGAACCGCCCTCGGCCCACCATCGGCAGAACACCGGCTGCTTCTTCGAGGACTCGTCGAGCCCGAGCTGCTGGAGACGGTCGGTGTGGACAATGTCACCTTCGAGACCGGCTGCCTTCAGGACGGCACCCGGCCGCACTCCCGCCAGGCCCCTCGAAGCCCGGACCGATTCACAAGATCGCTCAGGGAGCGCGACCCGGCTGCTGGTGCTGGACCCGCCCGAATGACGGACGGACACGGCCGGTTCACAAGCATCGGATCGCCCCTGCGCCCCGCCCGCCGAGACGGCGCCACCCGGCATGTGCCGGGCCGCCGCGCTGCTAGTTTTGAAGGAAACAGCGGCGGTGCAAAGCCGTCCATCGGACCCAGAGGTGAGAACGATCCCGCGCAGACAGGAACCCGCCCTGCAGGGGGCCCGGGCGGCGAGCGGGCCCGACCTGCTGCCGAGCCAGACCCTGTCCCGGATGAGCAGCGGTGAGCAGGTTCGGCTCTACGTGCGGCGGTTGATCTTCGATGGTGTGCTGCGTCAGGGGCAGCGGGTTCCCCAGGACGCGATCGCCCAGACGCTGGGCGTCTCCCGCATCCCGGTGCGCGAGGCGCTGATCGCGCTGGAGCGCGAGGGATGGATGACGATCGTCCCCCACCGGGGGGTGTTCGTCAACGCCCTGGACGAGTCGTCGGTCCGCGACCACTACGAGCTGTACGGGCTGTTTTACGGGTTCGCCGTGCGCCGCGCGATCGAGCGCCGCGGCCCGGAACTGGCCGATCAGCTCGCCCCCCTGGCCGCGCAGATCGCCGAGACCACCGACACCGAGCAGCTGCAGGAGCTGACGCAGCGCTTCCACCGCCTGGTGGTGGACGCCGCGCAGTCCCCCCGGGTGCGCAGCCTGCTGCGGCAGATGACCGGCATCGTCCCCGGGAACTTCTTTGAGCTGGTGCCCGGCGCCGACGCCGTGGAGCGGCGCGGCACGGCCGCCATCGTCGAGGCGATCCGCAACGAGGACGCCGCCGCGGCCGAGGCCGAGTACGCCAAGATGCTCCGCGAGGAGGGCGAGCTGGTGGTGGAGCTGTTCCGCAAGCGCGGCATGTTCGCACAGCCCGCCGAGACCGTCCCGTCGTGACCGCGTGCGGCGCCCCACCGGCGGGGCGCCGCGAGCAGAGTCGTTCAACGAGGAGATGCGCGAAGGCGGCCGGGCCTTCGCCGAACGCCGCGACCCCGGTGCCCCGCCCTTCCGCACCGGCGGCAGGCTTTGACCTCCGCCGGGTCAGGCGCCGGGCACTGCGAAGGCGGCCTCCAGCACCTGGTGCAGCTGGGCCAGCGGCAGCCGCCCCCCATCCGGCTTCAGCTCGGCGACCTCCCGCAGCGACGTCCGGCGAAAGCTTCGCGGGCGAACACCTGCTCGGCCGCGTCCAGGATCTGGCCCCAGCTGAGCGCCCGGTGCTGCTCCCGACGCTATTTCCACAGGCTGCGCTCGGTCATCGATGCCTTGTACTCCCATCCGACGGCCGTGTGCCTCGTAACCGGTCCCTTGCGGCGCCCCGGCACCCTCGGTTCGCCGCGAAAACGGCGGGTTGGAAAGATGCAGTGAGCCTTGTTCGACACCTGGTCCCGGGCACCGGGCACGGGATCCCCGGCGGTGCCCGCTCGCCTGGCCTTCGCAGGTTGCGGCATCGTCCCCGGACCTGACGGACCAGCATGCAACCTGCGGGAGCGGCGTGTCGGCAAGGCCCGGCGATGTCGTCACGACCGTGGCGAGACGATCCCAGTGAGGTTGAAGTTGACGCAGTCTTCGACGTCCAAGCCGTCCCCGCACCCGGCCCTGGCCGGCCGCGAGCAGGAGGCGGGGGAGCTGGCCGACGCGGTGCGGCGGCTGATCGGGCTGACCATGGACGCCCCGGCCCCGCCGGAGGTCACCAAGGAGGCCGTCCGGGCCTTGGAAGCCGTCGCCGACATGTTGCAGCGGCACGTGCCCGACCCGCCGCCGCCCAAGACGCTGCTGAACGAGCCCGACCCCGGCGACCGCGACCTGAGCGCGCGGATGCCGTTCGACAACGTCATCGGCCGCTACAACCCGCTGGCCCTGCCGCTGGAGCTGG
>Ga0207864_1004462_pt1 | contig 10580 bp, 9 predicted proteins | sample HigsolmetaAR202D_FD_184834 | JGI IMG/M metagenome (GOLD analysis project Ga0207864, IMG submission 184834) | Ionic liquid and high solid enriched microbial communities from the Joint BioEnergy Institute, USA - AR20-2-D (SPAdes) (version 2) ...
CGCGCCTGCCCCTTGACGTCCTCGCGGTCGGTCTTCAGCTGGTGCTCGATGTGGATGTCGGAGGTGGAGATGAAGGTGTGGATGCGCGGCCGGGCGGCGTCCTTGACCGCCTCCCAAGCAGCGTCGATGTCGGCCTTGTGGGTGCGGGCGAGGCCGCAGATCACCGGCCCCTCGACGCGGCGGGCGATCTCCCGCACCGCCTCGAAGTCGCCCGGCGAGGTGATCGGGAACCCCGCCTCGATGACGTCGACGCCGAGCCGCGCCAGCTGCTGGGCGATTTCCACCTTCTCGGCAGTGTTGAGCGAGATGCCGGGCGACTGCTCGCCGTCTCGCAGCGTGGTGTCGAAGATGTGGACGCGGTTGGCGTCGGTGCTGTTGTCAGTCTGTGGCCCCATCGGACCTCTCCTTCTCCTTCTCTGCTCGGATCGTGTTGCCTCCTGTGTTCTCGCGGCTATCGCGCCGCCCAGCGCTATTCCCCCCGAAGGGGGAGGAGAAGGAGAAGCGCAAGGCTGTCGGCACGGAGGCTCATCCGTTCCCGCAGGGTAGCGCAGATCGCGGCGCGGTCCAATCGCTTGCAAGAGATCGCCCGCGCGGCAGCGTGGGCGCGGAGGCCGGCGGACGCGCCCCCGCCCGGCGGGAGCTCAGCCGCGGTCGACGAGCGTGTTGCGCCCCGGGCCGCCGAACAGGGCATCGACCCCCGGGCCGCCGTTGAGCACGTCGTCGCCGGGGCCGCCGATCAGCTTGTCGGCGCCCGGCCCGCCGTGGAGCACGTCGCCCCCGGCCCGCCCGACCAGCAGGTCGTCGCCGGCGCCGCCGATCAGCTTGTCGGCGGCCGAGCCTCCGAACAGGCGGTCGTTGCCCGGCCCGCCGCGCACCGTCACCGGCACCCGCACGGCGGGCGAGAAGACGACCGCGTCGTCGCCGCCGCCCGCGTTGACTTCGAAGCCGGAGACCCGCCGCGTCGCGCACAGCAGCCGGTTCGGCTCCCCCGGCGGGTGCACGCAGACGCCTTCGGCGATCTCCAGCGGCGCCCTGGAGTCGATTTGGTAGCTGCGCCCGTCGGGCGCCAAGTCGACCCGGATCCAGTTGTCCTCCGGCCCGCCGACGAGCAGGATGCGCCAGCTCGCGCCGGCGCGCGCGTCGGCTGCCGGCCCGAGGCCGAGCAGCAGCAAGGTGATCGCGGTGAGAATCGCCCTCTTCATCGCAGCGGGTGCGGCGCCCGGGGCGAGCGCCGTCTGCTCCACCAACAACCGCGGGCGCCCCACGTTGCGGCGCCACCGCCGCGCGCCCGCCGGCCCGGCCGCCGGCGCCGCTCAGAAGTCGACCGAGCGCCCGACCTCGAACCCATCGGTGCCGAGGATCTTCGCGATCGCCTCCGTGCGCACCGGGGCGTCGGTGGTCAGCGCCATCACCGCGCTCTCCCCCCCGCGCTCGGCACCGACCGCGGCGGAGACGATGTTCACGCCCTCCTCGCCGAACAGGGTGCCGACGCGGCCGATCATCCCCGGCTGGTCGCGGTAGCGGAACACCGCCAGGTGGTCGGCGAACGGCAGGTAGAAGTCCTCGCCCCAGATCCGCACCAGGTACGGCTCGGCGCGCGGCCCGACGCTGGTCCCGGCGACCTCGACCTCCTCCTCGCCGGAGCGCACCCGCACCGTGACCAGCTCGGTGAAGTCCTCGGCGCCGGTGTCCTTGGTCTCGACCAGCTCGATGCCGCGCTCCTCCGCCAGTTGCGGCGCGTTGACCAGGTTGACCGGCACCTCGGTGTGGCCGGAGAGGATGCCGGCCAGCACCGCGATCCCCAGCAGCCGCGTGTCGTGGGCGGCGATGCGCCCCCGGAACTCGGCCGTCACCCGGTCGACCGAGCCGTCGCCGAGGCCCTGCGCGAGGCGGCCGAGCTTTTCGCACAGCGGCACGAAGGGCGCCAGCGCCTCCATCGCCTCCGGCCGCACGGCGCCGATGTTGACCGCGTTGCGGACCACGCCGCCGGTCAGCGCCTCGATCACCTGTTCCGCCGTGACCACGCCGGCGCGGTCCTGCGCCTCGGCGGTCGAGGCGCCCAGGTGCGGGGTGACGACGACGTCCTTGCGGGCGAAGATCGGGTGGTCGGTGAACGGCTCGGAGGGGAAGACGTCCAGCGCCGCCCCGGCCAGCTTGCCGGACTCCAGCGCCGCCTGCAGGGCGTCGAGGTCGACCAGCTCGCCGCGGGCACAGTTGACCAGCCGGGCGCCGTCCTTCATCGCGGCGATCGAGGAGGCGTCGATCAGCCCCACCGTCTCCGGCGTCTTCGGCACGTGCAGGGTGACGAGGTCGGCGCGGCCGAGCAGGCCCTCGAGCGAGTCCACGCCCTCGACCGCCAGCTCGCGGAAGCGCTCCGCGGAGACGAACTTGTCGAAGGCCAGCACCTCCATCTCGAACGCCTGCGCGCGCTTGGCGACCAGCTGGCCGATGCGGCCGAAGCCGACCACGCCCAGCGTCTTGCCGTACAGCTCGGCGCCCTTGAACTTCGAGCGCTCCCACTCGCCCCCGGTCAGCGACGCGTGGGCGCGCGGCACGTTGCGGAACAGCGCCAGGGCCAGCGCCAGCGTGTGCTCGGCGGCGGCGACGGAGTTCGATTCCGGCGCGTTGGCGACGATGATCCCGCGCCGCGTCGCGGCCGGGATGTCGACGTTGTCGACCCCGGTGCCGGCGCGCCCGATCACCTTCAGCCGCTCGGCGCGATCGATCAGCTCCGCGGTCAGCTTGGTGGCCGAGCGGATCAGGATGGCGTCGAACTCGCCGATCCGCTCGCGCAACTCCTCGTCGGACATCTCGAGGCCGAGCTCGACGTCGAAGCGCTCGCGCAGCAGCTCGACGCCGGAGTCGGCGATCTTCTCCTTGACCAAGACCTTCATCGGCGCACCGCGGGGACGTTGTCCAGCACCCAGTCGACGCAGGCGGTGAGCGCCTCGACGTCGTCCGGGTCGACGGCCGGGAACATCGCGACCCGCAGCTGGTTGCGGCCCAGCTTGCGGTAGGGCTCGACGTCGACGATCCCGTTCGCGCGCAGGGTCGCGGCCAGGGCCGCCGCGTCGACCGACTCGTCGAAGTCGATCGTGCCGACGACCGGCGAGCGCTTTGCCGGGTCGGCGACGAAGGGCCGCGCGACCTCGCTGCGCTCGGCCCAGCCGTACAGGCGCGAGGCCGAGTCGGCGCTGCGGGCCACGCAGGCGTCCAGCCCGCCCAGTCCCAGCATCCACTCGACCTGGTCGACGAGCAGCAGCAGCGTGGCCACGGCGGGCGTGTTGTAGGTCTGCTCCTTGCGCGAGTTCTCCAGCGCCGTCCGCAGCGACAGGAAGGCGGGGCGCCAGCGCCCCTCGGCGGCGTCCAGCTCCTCGATGCGGGCGATCGCGGCGGGGCTGAGGATCGCCAGCCACAGGCCGCCGTCGGCGCCGAACGCCTTCTGGGGCGCGAAGTAGTAGGCGTCGGCCTCGGCGACGTCTACCGGCAGGCCGCCGGCGCCGGAGGTGGCGTCGATCAGCACCAGGGCGTCCCCCGCCCCGGCCGGGCGACGGACCGGGACGACTACCCCGGTCGAGGTCTCGTTGTGGGTCCAGGCGATCGCGTCGGCGGCCGGGTCGGCGGTCGGCTCAGGGGCGTCGCCGGGCTCCGCCTCGACCAGGATCGGGTCGGCGAGGAAGGGCGCCGCGGCGGCCGCCTTGGCGAACTTCTGCGAGAACTCGCCGTAGGCGAGGTGCAGCGAGCGCTCGCGCACCAGCCAGACCAGGGCCGCCTCCCAGAAAGCGGTCGTGCCGCCGTTGCCCAGCGCCACCTCGTAGCCGTCGGGGAGCGAGAACAGCTCCGCCAGCCCGGCGCGCACCCGGCGCACCAAGTCGCGCACCGGCGCCTGCCGGTGCGAGGTCCCCATCACGTCGGCGCGCTCGGCGAGGCGGCGCAGCGCCTCCGGCCGCACCTTGGAGGGGCCGGAGCCGAAGCGGCCGTCGGCCGGCTTCAGCGCCGCCGGGATCGTCGCGTTGTCGGTGCTCTGCGGGGCCACGGGGACGACAGGTTATTGCTCGCGGCCCGGTTGGCGCCGACCCGCGGTTTAGGCTCACTCTCGGGTTTACTGCGTCAGCTCACCCGGAGGGAGCACATGTATCCGATCGTCTACGAAGCCGACTTCAAGGCGGAGCCCAACCGGTGGACCACGTTCTTCCGGCCGCTGCTCGCCATCCCGTGGCTGGTGGTGTCCCTGTTCTGGGGGATCCTCTACCTGTTCACCCACCTCTTCGCCTGGGTGGCGGTCGTGATCCTCGGGCGCTACCCGCAGTGGCTGTACGAGTTCAACACCGGGGTGATCCGCTACGGGGTCCGCGTCGGCGCCTGGCTGTACGTGCAGACCGACGCCTGGCCGCCGTTTGGGATCGCCGACGACCCGAGCTACCCGATCCGGGTCAACTTCCCGCCCCCCGCGGAGCGCCAGAGCCGCCTGAAGGCCTTCTTCCGCCTCGTGCTGGCGCTGCCGCTCTTGGTCGTCGTCTACCTCGGGATCGGCGCCCTGCAGAGCGCCGCCTGTGCGATCGCCTGGCTGACGATCGTCTTCCGCGGCTACATGCCCGCCGCGGTGCACGACATCCTCACCTACGCCAACGGGTTCATGGCCCGTCTCGCCGGCTACCTCGCCCTCGTCACCGACGACTACCCGCCGGTCGGGCTGGAGAAAGCGAAGCCGGCCCCGGGCGCCGAGCCGCCGGCCCAGGCCGCTTAGGTCCGCGCGCCACCGGGGAGCGGGGGCGCCCCGCTCCCCGGGCGCGGCCTCAGAACTCCTGGTCGATCCAGGGCATCATCGAGCGCAGGTCCTTGCCGACCTGCTCGATCTCGTGCCCGGCCGCCTCCTTGCGCATGCGGTCGAAGTTCTCGCCGCCGGCGCGGTTCTCGGCGATGAACTCGCGCGCGAAGTCGCCCGACTGGATCTGGGCGAGGATCTCCTTCATCGCTGCCCGGGCCTCGTCGCCGATCACCCGCTTGCCGCGGGTCATGTCGCCGTACTCGGCGGTGTTGGAGATCGAGTAGCGCATCCCCTGGATGCCCTTCTCGTACATCAGGTCGGCGATCAGCTTCAGCTCGTGCAGGCACTCGAAGTAGGCGAGGCGCGGGTCGTAGCCGGCCTCGACCAGGGTCTCGAACCCGGCCCGCACCAGCTCCGAGGCGCCGCCGCACAGCACCGCCTGCTCGCCGAACAGGTCGGTCTCGCACTCGTCTTTGAAGGTCGTCTCGATGATCGCCGCCCGACCGCCGCCGATCCCGGCCGCGTAGGCGAGCACCAGGTCGTGCGCTTCGCCGGTCGCGTCCTGGTGGACGGCCATCAGGCAGGGGACGCCGTTGCCTTCCTCGTACTGGCGCCGCACCAGGTGGCCGGGGCCCTTCGGCGCCACCATGCCGACGTCGATCCCGGGCGGCGGCTCGATCTCGCCGAAGTGGATCGCGAAGCCGTGCGCGAACAGCAGCAGGTTGCCGGGCGCGATGCCGTCGGCGATCTCCTCGCGCCAGACGTCGGCCTGCTTCTCGTCCGGCAGCAGCACCATGACGACATCCCCCCTGCTCGCCGCGTCGGCGATGTCGAGCACCTCCAGCCCGGCCGCTTCGGCCTTCGCGCGGCTGGCCGAGCCCGGCCGCAGGCCGACCACGACGTCGACCCCCGAGTCCTTCAGGTTGAGGGCGTGGGCGTGACCCTGCGAGCCGTAGCCGAGGATCGCCACCGTCTTGCCGGAGAGCTTGCCGAGATCGGCGTCCTTGTCGTAGTAGATGTCGTCGGTGCGCATGGCGGGTCAGGCTACCGGAGCGCCCGCCTCATCAGCTTGCCGGAGGGCGTGCGCGGCAGCGCCGCGGCGAGCTCGATCCGCTTCGGCACTTTGTAGCCGGCCAGCTGCGCGGCGCAGTGGCGGCGCAGGTCCTCCGGCCCCGCCGCGGCGCCCTCGCGCAGCACCACCACCGCGGTCACCGCCTGCTGCCACTCGGGGTCGTCGCGCCCGACCACCGCCGCCTCCGCCACCTCCGGGTGGCGCAGCAACACCTCCTCGACCTCCGAGGGGACGACGTTCTCGCCGCCGGTGACGATCAGGTCGTCGATCCGGTCCTCGACGTAGAGGAAGCCCTCCTCGTCGATGTGGCCGAGGTCGCCGGTGTGCAGCCAGCCGTCGGCGTCGAGGCAGTCGGGGGCGACGGTCGGGCCCTGGACGAGGATCTCGCCGTCCTGGATCCGCAGGTGGGTGGTCATCAGCGGCCGCCCGGCGGAGCCGAGCTTGCGCCGCGCGTCGGCGGGGGCGAGCGTCGTCACCTGCGAGCAGGTCTCGGTCAGCCCGTAGGTCTGCACCACCGTCGCCCCGCGTGCCAGCGCCTCCTCCAGCGGCTCCTTCGGCACCGGGCCGCCGCCGACCAGGATCGCGCGCGGGCCGGAGAGGTCGACTTCCGCCTCCAGCAGCCGGGTCAGCATCGTCGTCACCAGGGAGACGACCGTGATCCCGTCCTCCCGCAGCGAGGCCGCCACGCGGTCGACGTCGAAGCCGTCGTGCAGGACCGCGGTGGTGCCGTAGATGACCGAGCGCACGAAGATGCTCAGGCCGGCGATGTGGCTGAGCGGCAGGCAGCACAGCCAGCGGTCGGCGGGGTCGACGCCGATGTTGAAGGCCGAGCCGACCGCGCTCCAGAGGAAGTTGCCGTAGGTGAGGCCGACCGGCCGCGGGGCGCCGCTGCTGCCGCTGGTCAGCACGCGAGCGCAGACGGCGTCCATGTCGTGCTCGCCCAAGAGCGGCATGTCGGCCTCGGTCTGGGTCAGCTCGCCGGGGTCGTCGAGGTCGACGATCGGCTCCTCGGCGGCGACGATCGCCGCCCGCTCGGTCGGGGTGAGCCGCGGGCTGAGCGGCAGCAACTCGGCGCCGACCTTCATCAGCGCGTGCAGCAGCACCACCTGCTCGCGGCGCGGGTGCATGGTCAGCGCCGCCACCGAGCCGCGCCGCACCCCGTGCGCGGCCAGGCGTCGCGCGACCCAGGTCGCCTCCGCCTCCAGCTCGGCGTAGGTCATCTCGGCCCCGTCGGCGATCAGGGCCGTGCGGTCGGGGCAGCTCTGCGATCTCTGTGCGAGCCAGTTGTCGAGTTTCATGGCGGCGGTCGCGCGAACGTTAAGAGCTATCGTTGCCGGCCGCGCCCAGCACCCGAACCGGGAGGTCCAGTTGCCGCAGCGCCACAAGTCCGCTCCGCCAGAGGAGGCCCTCTACGCGCCGATCGAGTGGCGCGCCGCGGGCGAGCACGAGGACATCCGCTACGAGACCGCGGAGGGGATCGCGAAGATCACCATCGACCGGCCCGAGGTCCTGAACGCCTTCCGGCCGCGGACGCTGATCGAGGTCTCCCGGGCACTGGAGGCGGCGCGCGAGGACACTGGCATCGGGGCCGTGATCCTCACCGGGGCGGGCGAGCGCGCCTTCTGCTCCGGCGGCGACCAAAGCGTGCGCGGCGACACCGGCTACGTCGCCGAGGGCGAGTCGCTGGGGCGCTTCCACGTCACCGACCTGCAGGTGCAGATCCGGCGCCTGCCGAAGCCGGTGGTGGCGATGGTGGCCGGCTACGCGGTCGGCGGCGGGCACGTGCTGCACCTCTGCTGCGACTTGACGATCGCGGCCGACAACGCGGTCTTCGGCCAGACCGGGCCGCGGGTCGGCTCCTGGGACGGCGGCTTCGGCGCCTCGCTGCTGCGCGACCTGGTCGGGACCAAGCGGGCGAAGGAGATGTGGCTGCTGTGCCGCCAGTACTCGGCCGCCGAGGCGCTGGAGATGGGGCTGGTGAACCGCGTCGTGCCGCTGGAGCGGCTGGAGGCGGAGACGGTCGCCTGGTGCCGGGAGATGCTCAGCCACTCCCCCTTCGCCCTGCGGCTCGTCAAGGCCGGCTTCAACGCCCACGAGGACGGCTATGCGGGGATCCAACAGCTCGCCCACGACGCCAACCTGCTCTTCTATGGCAGCGAGGAGGCGCGCGAGGGGCGGGAGGCGTTCAAGGAGCGCCGTCGGCCCGACTTCTCGCGCTTCCCGAAGCGCCCGTGAGCGGAGGCAGCGGGGGCGCCGACGATGAGGATCTGGGTGATGGCGGCGCGGCCGCGGACGCTGCCGGCGGCGGTGGCGCCGGTGCTGGTCGGCACCGCGGCGGCGGTCGCGGCGGCGGGCGAGCTGCCGCGCCTCGGTGCCTTCCTGGCCGCGCTGGCGGGCTCGGTCCTGATCCAGATCGGCACCAACCTCGCCAACGACTACTCCGACGCACGGCGCGGCGCCGACACCGCCGACCGGCTGGGCCCGGTGCGGGTCACCTCCTCGGGCCTCGTCGCCCCGCGGCGGGTGCTGGCCGCGACCTGGGTCGCGTTCGCCGCCGCGGTCGCCTGCGGCATCTACCTGACCGCGGTCGCCGGCCCGCTGATCCTGCTCGTCGGCGTCGTCTCGATCGCCGCCGGCGTCCTGTACACGGGCGGGCCGCGCCCGTACGGCTACGCGGGGCTGGGCGAGGTCTTCGTCTTCCTCTTCTTCGGGCTGGTTGCCGTCAACGGCTCCTACTACGTGCAGCTGGAGCGGCTCGACGCGCTGCCGGCCGGGCTCTCGGTCGGGATCGGGCTGCTCGCCACCGCGATTCTGGTCGTCAACAACGTGCGCGACCTGGAGACCGACCGCCGGGCGGGCAAGCGGACGCTGGCGGTGCGGATCGGCCGGGCGCGGGCGGTCGGCCTGTACCGCCTGCTGCTGGCGGGGGCGTTCGCCTCGCTGCCGGTCTCCCTGCTCGTCGCCGGGACCGGCGCCCCGGCCCTGCTGGGCCTGGCGGCGGCGCCGCTCGCCCTGCGCCCGGCGCGCGCGATGGGGGCACGCACCGACGGCCCGGCGCTGAACGCCGCCCTGGCACAGACCGGCGCCCTGCTCGGCGCCTACAGCCTCCTGGTCACCGTCGGGCTGCTGCTCTCGGCGTGAAGCCGCTCGCCTTCGAGGTCGTCCCCTACGCGCTCCCCTTCCGGGACCCGTACGTGACCGCGCGCGGCTCGCTGGCGCGGCGCGAGATGGCGCTGCTGCGGCTGCGCGACGCCGACGGCGTCGAGGGGCTGGGGGAAGCGGTGCCGCTCTCGCTGCGCGGCGGGGTCGGCCTGCGCCGCGTGGTCGAGGAACTGCGGCGCGCGGGCGAGGCCGGCGCCGACGAGGAGGCGGCGCGACGGCTCTCCCCCCCGGCCCGCTGCGCGCTGACGACCGCCCTGCGCGACCTGCGCGCGCGCCGCCGCGGCGAGCCCTTCCTGGCCCCGGAAGGCGCCGGCCCCGCGGCGCCGGTGCGCTGCAACGCGACCCTCTCCGCCGGCGAGCCGGCGGCGGTGGCGGACGAGGCGCGGCGCCTGGCCGAGCGAGGCTTCGGCACCTTCAAGCTGAAGCTGGGGACGGGCGACGACCTCGCCGTCGTCGCGGCGGTGCGCGAGGCGGTGGGCCCGGAGGCGCGGATCCGGGTCGACGCCAACGAGGCCTGGGACGTCGAGACCGCGATCGCGACCCTGCGCGAGCTGCAGCCGCTGGACGTCGAGCTGGCCGAGCAGCCGGTGGCGGGGCTGGAGGCGATGGCGCGGGTGGCGGCGGCGGTCGCGGTGCCGCTGGCCGCCGACGAGAGCGTCGTCACGCCCCGGCAGGCGGCGCGGGCGGCGGAGCTGGGAGCCTGCCGCTACACCGGCGTCAAGCTCGCCAAGGTCGGCGGGCCGGAGGCGGCGCTGGAGGTCGCCGCCGAGCTGCCCGCCTTCGTCACCAGCGCCCTCGACGGCCCGGTCGGGATCGCCGCCGCCGCCCACGTGGCGCGGCGGCTGGACGCCGCCGGCGGCCCCGGCCTCGCCCACGGGCTGGCCACGCAATCGCTGTTCGCGGCCGACGTCGCCGCGGTCGGGTGCGAGCTGCGCGGCGACCGGTTGCTCCCCCCGCCCGGCCCCGGCCTCGGGGTCGAGATCGACCCGGAGGCGCTGCGCGCGCACCGGCTCGACGTCGACTGAGGGGCGCGAGCGGGCGCCGGGCCGGGTCGCCGGGCGCGGCGTGGTTTAGGTTCTGCCGCCGTGGACCCGACGAACGCCAACACCGCGCTCGCGTCGGCCTTCGTCGAGGAGCTGGCGCGGGGCGGGCTGCGGCACGCGGTCGTCTCCCCCGGCTCGCGCTCGACCCCGCTCGCGGTGGCCCTGTGGCGGCAGCCCGAGGTCGAGGTCACGGTGATCGTCGACGAGCGCTCGGCCGGGTTCTTCGCCCTCGGCGCCGCGCAGGCGAGCGGCGCGCCGGTGGCGCTGCTGTGCACCTCGGGCACGGCAGCGGCCAACTACCACCCCGCCGTCTGCGAGGCCGACGAGTCGGGCCTGCCGCTCGTGGTCTTGACCGCCGACCGACCGCCGGAGCTGCGCGGGGTCGGGGCCGGGCAGACGATCGACCAGCTGAAGCTCTACGGCGCCGCCGTGCGCTGGTTCTGCGAAGTGGGGACGCACGCCGCCGACGACGCCGGCCTGCTGCACCTGCGCGCCACCGCCTGCCGAGCGCTTGCTGCGGCGCGCGGCGAGCCGC
>Ga0207864_1004463_pt1 | contig 10573 bp, 10 predicted proteins | sample HigsolmetaAR202D_FD_184834 | JGI IMG/M metagenome (GOLD analysis project Ga0207864, IMG submission 184834) | Ionic liquid and high solid enriched microbial communities from the Joint BioEnergy Institute, USA - AR20-2-D (SPAdes) (version 2) ...
GACGCTCCTGAAGCGGGTTTGCGGCCACATCGGGTCGCCGGGAACTGAACATTTTTTGTTTAGTTTGAGCGAAGAAGATGTGGCCGAATTCCCCGTTTCAAGAATTCAACAAGACTTTTAGACAGATCAGATTTATCTTCTGAGCCTTTCTATCACTTCAATCGTTTAAATTTTTCCGATTGCCGTTCTGAGTTTTCCACGTTTACGCTTTTTCAGTAACGCGCGAGAGCCGCTTCATCGACGGCTTCCTTGGGAAATTTTTCCCTTCTTCGGCGCGTACCGATTTGGAGGGGCCATGAGAACATCGAAACTCAAGAAATGGGCGTGGTGCGGATCGCTCTTGGCGGTTCTTGCAACCTGCACTGCGCTTGCGGTCGTATCATCGACAGAACCGACCAAAGAAACGGATCTGGCGCCTTTGCCCGAAAGCGTGCCCGGCCAGTACGTGGTTCAGCTTGCGAAGCCGCGTTCGGCGTTCGAGACCCAGGTGCTTGAGTCGAAGCTGGGCGGAAAAATTCTTTCGGAGATCCGGCCCGATATGGTTCTCCTCCAGCGGAAGGTTGGGGAAAGACCAGATGAAGTGATCCGCGTTCTCCGCAGCCGTCCCGAAGTTCTGATCGCGGAGCCCAACTACATTTTCCGAATCCAACAGCGACCTAACGATCCTGAATACGAGAAGCTTTGGGGCTTGGCGAACTTCGGGCAAAAAGACGGCGACAATCAGGTCGGCGTCCCCGGTATCGATATGAACATGGAGCGAGCCTGGGAAATTACGACAGGTTCGCGCGACGTCATCGTGGCTGTTATCGATACGGGCGTTAACTACCGTCACCCCGATCTCGCCGCGAACATGTGGGTCAACGAAGCCGAACTCAACGGCGAGCCTGGCGTCGACGATGACGGTAACGGGTACATCGATGACATTTATGGGTACAACTTCGTCAAAAACAACGGCGACCCGATGGACGATAATGGCCACGGCACCCACTGCGCTGGCACCATCGGCGCTGAAGGCAATAACGGTATCGGCGTCGCAGGAGTGGCTTGGAAGGTCCGTATCATGGCGCTTAAATTCCTGGATGCGGCGGGTGGTGGAACCCTCGATAACGCTATCCGGGCTCTTGATTACGCCACTAAGAGCAATGCCATGATCCTAAGCAACTCGTGGGGCGGGAGCATCAATTCCGAGCTTCTCGAGAAAGCGGTTTACGCGACTCGCGATGCCGGCAAACTCTTCGTGGCGGCGGCCGGTAACAACGGCATGAACAACGACAAGGCGAATAGCGTGCCCGCCAACTACAACTCCGATAACATTATTTCGGTCGCGGCGATCGACAACCGCGGTATGTTGGCTCGTTTCTCCAACTATGGAGCGACCAAGGTACACATCGCTGCACCCGGAGTTGGGGTCTATAGCACTTACAAGAACGGTTATCTGTCCCTTTCCGGAACTTCGATGGCGACACCTCACGTTTCTGGTCTTGCGGCTCTCTTGCTCGCGCAAAATCCGACGTGGACTTACAAAGAAGTGAAAGAGCGTATTCTGAACTCGGCACGACCGTTGGCCCAACTCCGTGGTCGTATCGCGACGGGTGGGATCGCGGATGCTTACTACGCTTTGACGGGACAAACTCCGCCGCCGGACCCGAACGATCCGACGGACTGGGAAAACCGCGTTCCGTACTCGCTTTCGACCGATCACCCTTACGCCAACGATATGGATGTTACGTACACGATCACGATTCCGGGCGCGAAGCGGTTGGCCGTTCACTTCAGCCGGTTTGAAACCGAAGCCGGTTACGACAAAGTCGAGTTCCTTGATCCCGAAGGTAAGTCTTACGGGACTCTTTCGGGCAACTACGACAACGGTTTCAGCCCGGTCATCAACGGCGACACGGTACTGATGCGGTTTAAGACCGACAGATCGGTCACGAAGTACGGATTCGACGTTGACTTCATCGCCGTCGAGAACTGACGCATATTCAGCTAAGCGCTGAAACTTCGAAAGCCGGGGCTTCCAGAGGAGCCTCGGCTTTTTTATGCTTAGACTTTTTTTCTTCCTTTGCGGATTTGGCTTTGGGGGCTGTAACCGGCTTCATTCAGGAACTTTTCAATTCGTAAGTTTACAAATTCCGGCATGTCGAGTTGGGTGCAGTGCGACCCGTAAGGAACGCGCAAGAGCTGGCTGCTCCGGATTCGTTCGTGCAATAGCTCCTGATGTTCCCGTGGGGTGACGCCGTCTTTGTTGCCGCTGATGATGAGCGTGGGAACGTCGATTTTATCTAAAACCGGAGTTCCGTCGTAGTTGAGCATCTCATCGAACAAAATCGTGAACACTTCGAGATCCATCGAGGCGACGCCCCGGGTGTAAACTTCCACGTCTTTCAGGTTCGTTAAACTCAGATTGAATCCGCCCGCGAGAGACGTGATCGGAATGGCAAGAGGGCTGAGCACCGCAGTTTTCCATGCCGTCGAGAGAATCGTGGGGAATTTCCTGTGGGCCTCTTTGAATAGCCGGAACAGAGGTTCCGCGGCGTTGAAACCGAAAAGCCCGTTAATAGGATTTTTCGCGAAACCATTGATGAACACCAGGTTTTCCACGAACTCGGGCGACATATCGTAAAAGCGCAGGATCAATTGGACTCCGTAGCTATGTCCCCAAAAGGAAGCTTTCTGGAGGCCGAGGTGGTTCATAAGGCCCTGAATGTCACGGCAGATCGCTTCCATCGAAAGGTTCGCGCGATCTTGTGGAGCGGGCGTGCGGTGATGTCCGCGGTAATCAAAAACAATGGTTTGGTAGTTTTTCGAAAAATACCGGAGCTGGTGCGACCAGTGGTTCATGGGGCATGCGATGCCGTAACAGAGAACGATGGGTCGCCCGGTACCGCGCACTTCATAATACACGGGGGTTCCGTCAAAACTTTCAAACGCTCCGGTTTGCTTAATGACGTCGCTGAGATCAGTTACTTCCTTCATCGAACGTGACTCGTATCTGCGTGGTTCCAATGTCGATAACATCCCCGTCCTTCAAGATCTGTGAGTCGACCCATATGCCGTTTAAGCGGACTTCCTTCTCGGACTCGTTTTTGAAACGCACAGCCCTACCGCCGTTTTCGGGTAGAAGCCGGAAACAAAGCGGCGGCAACGACGGGTCTTGCAAATGCAAGTCGATGGAGCTTGTGCCGATCATGCGAGGTCCGTAGCCGACGGTCCATTCCGCTCCCATCTGAATTCCGCGCGTGAACTTGAGCCTAATTATCGGCGTAAATGCGGTCACTTCCCGCTGTCCCGGGGCCCCTTCGGACTTGATTTTTCGCAAAGCTTTGTCGACCAACTCCTGAACCAGATCCCACGCCGAGGGAGTGTTTTCCTCATCCACGACGTCCATCGGCACGGTGATTTCGTCAAAGTCGGTGAACTCATCCGACCCTGTGACGATCCGGAATTTCGTTCGGCCAAGAATAAAAGAAAGGCCTTCCTCAAGCTCGAGCTCCCGTACCCGCGTGCCGTCTGCCGTTTTAATGCCGTTCGTTGAACCGAGATCGACCAGCCGGAAACGGCCGTCGAGAGCCTCCAACACCTGAGCGTGTCTTGAAGAAAGCTTGGAATCTTGAATAGTTAGGTCGCCCTCTCGACGCCCTATGACAAGGCCGTTTTTAAGCCGAATCCGGCTTCCGCTTTGCTCTCCGCTGATAATCTCGAGGAATAAGGCCATTACTCTGAAGTATGGCAGAGTTTGAACGAGTTTTGGAGCGACACATCGGTCCGGAACTTGTCTGGCGCGTTACGACGTGGTATTCCACATCGACTTTGAAACTGAAAAAGCAGCCTTGCTCCTGGCCCGAGCCAGGGGCTGCCTAAACCGAAAGGACAAAAGTATGGCTTTACAACTGGAAGTTCGTCCGAACTTACGCCCTTACGAAGGCATTATTATCGTCCATCCCGATGCCACCGAAGAGGAACAAAAAGAATTGTTCCGCCGCAATAAATCGATCATTGAAGAACAATTCGGCGGCAGCGTGAAACATCTCGATACTTGGGGTAAGCGCACGCTCGCGAACCCGATCAAAAAACACCGCAAAGCTATTTACTTCCACACGACGTTCGAAGCAGAGCCGCAAGCGATTGCCGAGCTCGAACGCACGATGCGCATCAGCGATAAAGTGTTGCGCTTCGTGCACACGCGCCTCGACGACGGTACCGATCTGGCCGCATACGTTGAGAACTTCAAAAAAGCCCTGGCTGAAAGCGCGGCTCGCGAACGTGAACGCGAAGCCAAGTTCCAAGCTCGTAAAGCTGGTCAGAAAGGTGCGGGCGTCGCGAAACGCGAAAGCCGTCCTGAAGAAAGTGTGACGGAAGCTCGCCAAGGCGAAGAAGACGGTTCTGAGGAAGAAGAAGCGTAAGCGGAGCGAAGCGGGTGTCCATTAAGCCAATCCTTAAATTTGGCCTGCTCGTCATCCTGGCGGTCATGCTTTCGATGACGACAGTCATCTTCGGCGCGTTGCCGATGCGCGCGCTACGACGCGTTTACGGACGCTGGCCATTTTGGGTGGCGTTTGCGTCGGTCTCCGCCGGTGTGATGGCTTGGATTTCACCCTCTTACGGTCTTTTGGTTCTTTCCCTCGCCGTCGGTGTCGGCGCCTATGCTGAGATTGAAGACCATGGACTGTCTGTGTTCGTTTCTGGTTTCGTCGCGTCACTTGCGGCGATTGGGACGACGATTCTCGGCGTCGGCGCCTGGATCCATTTCACGAAAGTGGCCCTCGTCGATTCGGTTCGGCGGCATTTGGAGCCCTTGGTGGATAAGTTGGTGGCAATGAACGGCGGGTCCTCGATTAGTGTTGAAGCCGTCATGCAACAATTGCCGTCGGGGATCATAATCGGTCTTATCGCAGCTCTTGCGATCGCCTTGATCGGCGAGAGCTGGGCATTGAGATGGATTGGGGAAGAAGAAAAAGCCCGCGTTCCGCAAAGCCAGCTCAGCTCGTTTCGGGTGCCGGACCTCTTTATCTGGCTGACGATCGTTTCGATTTTCGGAGCTTTCTTCCAGCACGGCATCAAATGGGTTGAAACGATCTCCCTGAACGCGCTGAACGTTTTGGTCGTGATCTTCTTCTTTCAGGGTCTGGCCGTTGTCTCGCACGCGTTTCGGGTGTACAGGGTCAGTCCTTTTTGGCAGGGGCTTTGGTATATCATTTTCGTGATTCAATTGTTCTTGGTTGTGAGCTTCGTCGGTTTCGTGGATTACTGGATTGAATTTCGCGAACGTTTGTCACGGAAGCCGGCGGAAACGAAAAAGGGTATTTGATATTAATTTTGCGCTCCGAAAAGCTCGGGCGAACAAACGATTACGGAGTCAGCGATGAAAGTCATTTTGCAAAAAGACGTGAAAAACCTCGGCAAGGCTGGCGATTTGGTGACTGTCGCCAATGGTTACGCACGCAACTATCTCCTCCCCCGTCGTATGGCGTTGGAGGCGACTGAAAAACGTGTGAAAGAGTTCGCTCATTTGCAAAAGGTCGCCGAGGCGAAAAGAAGAAAAGCGTTGGCAGAGCGCCAAGAGCTTATCAAGAAACTTCAAGGCGTTAACATCACTATCAAGGCCGCTGCCGGTGATACGGATAAGTTGTTCGGCGCTGTGACGAGCCATGACATCTCGAACGAGCTTGAGAAACACGGCTTCTCGATTGACCGTCGTGATATCGTGATGGAAGGCCCGATCAAAATGTTGGGCCAACACAAGGCGACGGTCCGTTTGGGTGAGGGCCTCGAGGCTGAACTGACGATCGCCGTTGAACGGGCTTAAGAATTCGAATTGGAGAATTCTTCCTTCGCGGCGAGGAGAACGTCTTGAACATATTCGGCGAGGATCTTCCTGAGATCCTCCAAGGTCAGATCCTCGCGTTTAATTCCGGCTTTTCCCAAAAGCCGGTCGAGTTCTCTCGACACCAAATCCGTCGGTAGTCCGGTGGCGTTCGCCACCGTTCCGAACAATTCGTCGCCCATCGACCCCTCCGTGGGAAGTAAGGCTCGTTTCAGCCGCCCACCGGCTGACGTAAATCTGTGACACAGACATTTGACCAAGGGGTTAACGCGGGCTCAAGCGGGCCGGAATCTTCTGGACTCTCGTCAGATTTCCTTCGCTCGGTTTATAGGGTGATTGCGTTGAATAGATTTAGGCTTTAGGAGCCGCTCCACGGGCGCGCATGGGGATCGGAGCCGCGGGCGGCGGCGGTAACGGATGCTCTCCTCCGCCTTCTTCGAGATTCGAGAAGCGGCCGATATGCGCCTCCCAGCGGAGTTTGATAGTTCCCGTGGGACCGTTCCGTTGTTTGCCGACTATGACCTCCGAAATGCCCTTAATATCGGGGTTATCGCGGTCATAGTAGTCTTCGCGGTAGAGCATCATGATAACGTCGGCGTCCTGCTCGATGGAGCCCGATTCACGGAGGTCCGAGAGCATTGGACGACGGTCCGCCCGGCCCTCCACGCCGCGGTTCAGCTGGGCCAGAGCCACGACCGGGATATGCAGCTCCTTGGCGATAGCCTTCAGAGACCGGGAGATCTCAGACACCGCCCGTTCGCGGCTTTCGACCTTTTGCTTTAGGTCCATGAGCTGCAAGTAGTCGATCATGATCATGTCGAGCCCGTGCTGGGCCTTTAAACGCCGACATTTTGCGCGGATCTCGAAGGGGCTGATACCTGAGGTATCGTCAATGAAGAGGCGAGCCTCGGCCAATTTAGAGGCTTTATCTATGAGCCTCGGCCAAGCGCTGTCGCTCAGCCGGCCGACCCGGAGATCGGACAGGTTTACCTGGGCCTCGGAGGCCAGCATCCTCATCATCAGCTGCTCCTTGTTCATCTCGACCGAGAAGTAGGCCAGGCTCTTCTTTTCGCGCAAAACCACGTGTTGGGCGATATTTAAGCTGAAGGCCGTTTTACCCATGGACGGGCGCGCGGCGATAATCGTCATTTCCCCCGGCTGGAAGCCGGATGTCAGCTTGTCCAACTGGGTGAAGCCGCTCGGAATTCCGGTAAATTCGGCCTTGCGCTCGAAGAGTGCGGTGAGACGGTTCATCGAGTCTTTAATCAGCTCGGCCGCGCCGACGAGACCCTGGGTCTTTTTCTTTTCGGTGACCGCGAAAATTTGGGCCTCCACTTCGTCCAAGAAGCTTTCCACGCTTTCATACGATTCATTGAACGCCTTCTCGGTGATCTCGGCGCTCATATGGATCAGCTTTCGTAGCAATGCTTTTTCGTGGATGATTTTGGCGTACGACTCGATATGCGCCGCTGTCGGCGTGGCGTTCATGATTTCGGCCAAATACGCCGGACCGCCAATCGCATCGAGTTCCTTTTTCTCGGTCAAAAGGTTGGAAACCGTGATGATGTCAATCGGCTGGCTTTTGGCGTATAGCTCTGCGATCGCGGCGTAAATCTTGCGATGCGCGATCTTGTAAAAGTCGTCCTCCATAATGATGGAAGACACTTGATCCCAAGCCAGCGGATCAATCATCAAGCCGCCCAGTACGGACTGCTCGGCTTCCAGGTTATGCGGTGGAACTCGAATCGCCATATTAGAAAATCCCCTCCAGACCTCTCTAGCTCCGGCTGCTCTGAAACCACAAAAGCTTTCGGGGACACCGGCCAATCGCTCTAGGCACGCCGACGTCCGGTTTTACAACCGATAAAAGCTAGAGAAGTCGCGGGCCGAACTCAGAGGCGCATAAACACAGGATGACCCGCCGATGACTCGTCAAAAGATGACTCGTCAAAGAATCATATTTGGTCAGTTGGATTTTCTAATACGAATTTTGTAATTGTCGATTTTCTTTTTCAAAGTATTGCGATTGATGCCTAGCATCTGAGCCGTTTTGACCTGGTTACCGTTATGGGACGCCAGGGCAAGCTCGATCAAAGGCTTCTCGACTTGCTCAATGACGATGTTGTAGAGGCCGCTCAATTCAACTTGAGCCTCTTTTTGCTGTTGGAACAGCACTTCGAGTTTGCTCTTAACGAGCTTCTCGAGACTGACAGACTGAAGGTTCGCAACAAAAAGATTGTCCGAGTGATTCAGATTGGGTGTCATGCCGCTCCTGATGACCTTACAAAAATCGTGGGACGATTACGGGCTTTTTCATCGAATGTTTCGGGAACTTGCGTGAGAGCCGAAACCGTTCCGGGTCCGAACTCTGCATTCGCTCATCCCCTCCAGCATCGCGATTCAAAGTCCTTTCTCAACCCACATTGTTGTTAATTAAATTGATTCGGCAATTCGTGATTTCGAACCGCCGTGAAGCTAAACGCCTCGACTGTGTGGAGACCAAATATACTTATGCAATTGCAATTGCAACCGGGCCGATGAGTTTTCCGAAATAATTTTTTTTGCAAGCCAATTTTCACTCACCCTGCGAAATGCTGGGCTGTATAAAACCTGCGATCTTTCAAAAAGTCCGTGCTTTTTCGAGAAATTTTCAGCCCAGGTAAAGTCTTCCTCGGAACAAATGACGAATTTAAATTCGGTGTTGACATCCGCGAATCTTAAGTTTGCTTCGAGAAAAGAGCTGCCCTCGCCGCTTCCAGGCGTCTTGACATCGATAATTTTCTTTACGCGGGGATCAACCGCGCCGCAGTCGATCGACCCGCTGGTCTCGAGCGAAACCTCGTAACCGAGATCGCAGAGTCGAGTCAGAAGAGACGGAACATTTTTTTGAAGCAGAGGTTCACCGCCGGTGACGCAGACGTAACGCGCGCCGTACTTTGAAACTTCGGCGACGATTTCATCCTCCGACATTAATTTACCGGAATAATACGCATAGGTTGTATCGCAATATCCGCATCGCAAGTTACAACCGGAAGTGCGCACGAAGACCGTGGGGAACCCGACATAAGATGATTCACCCTGAATGCTGAAAAAGATTTCGTTGATTTTTAACATTTGTCCCACGTCTGTTCCGGGCCCCGACTACTGTTTAGATCCATATCGACCATTGGTACATCCGGACGTTTTTCCAAGGGGCTCGAGAGACGCTGTCTTCGTGAATGCAGGTGCCAGACCTTATTGAAGGGCGGCACCAAAGTCAAGAGCCGAAAAAGCCAGACTAGGATTGCTCGAAGGGTTCCCCTACGATGGAAGAATGAGCGGATTTTTCAAGAGATTTCGGCGGGATGTTACTTGTATTTTGTGGTTGGCGACGGGCGTCTTCCTTGGAATGGCTCTATTCAGTTTCCATCCGACCGATCCGTCCTTTAACTCCATCGGCACCAACCTAAAAGTGCAAAACTACTGCGGTTATATCGGCAGCTTCATTGCCGATCTGTTTTACCAGGGCTGGGGGATCAGCGCTTGGGTCGCCGTGGTGGCATGTTTGCGCATGGGAATCCGCAAACTTCGGCGTGACGACACCTCGTGGTTCGGACCGCGGTTCGTTTGGGGGCTGCTTTTAATGACCACGGTTTCGAGCCTTTTAAGCCTTCATTTCCCTAATTTACGGCTGTTTAGTGATCAGATTCCGGTCGGCGGAATTATTGGCGCGGTTATAACGAAAGGTTTGATTTCGGCGTTCAATTTCCTCGGCGTTTCGATTATTTTGTGGAGCCTTGCGCTCTTGCTGGTGGTTTTCTACACGGAGCGCTCGCTGCCGGAATTATTCCGGGTGCCGAAAGGTTTGTTGGCTTTCATTACGGAAAAGTCCGCCGGATTCTTCGCCGCTGTAAAACGGTTTTTTGAAATTGAGTTTTTTAAGCCGCAGACGGCCAGCGGTCCGGCCGCTGTGGCGGTGAACCCGGACTCCGCAAAAACCAACTCGTTCTTCACCCTGAATAACGTTACGGCTTCGGCGGCGGCAGAGGTGGAAGAAGACGAGGAAGAAGACGAGGACGAAGACGAAGATATCGAAGAGGCAACAGAGGCAGAATACGAGGCGGCCGAAGAAGATAATGCCAAAGATGAAAAGCCGCCTATCTCTCTTCTGAAGCGGGCGTTCACGAAAAAGGAAGTTCCTCGCCGGAAAGTGAAGATCAACGCGAAGATTCCGCGTCGGATTGAGAATTGGAAACTGCCCGACATCAATCTCTTGGAGGATCCTCCGGCCACGCGTGTGCGGCTCGATGAGCGGGAAATCAACCGGAAAGCGCAGATTCTCGTCGACAAGCTGGCCCAGTTTTCCGTCCGCGGGGAGGTCGTTCACGCGAAACCTGGACCCGCTGTGACGATGTACGAGTTCAAGCCGGCCGCTGACGTGAAGATCTCGAAGATCACGGAACTCGCCGACGACCTGTCGCTGGCATTGAGTAGCGAATCCGTCCGGATTATCGCGCCCATTCCGGGTCGCGACGTGGTCGGTATCGAGACTTCGAACTCACAACGCGAAACCGTTTACCTCAAAGATATTCTGGCGAATGAGACGTTCTGGTCGGAGGCGACGAAGCTGCCACTATGTCTCGGTCGTCAAGCCGACGGAGAGCCGAAAGTCGTCGATCTGCGGAAGATGCCACACCTCATGGTGGCCGGGACCACCGGCTCCGGAAAATCCGTTTTCGTCGTTTCGGCGATTACGGGTCTTTTATTCAA
>Ga0207864_1004466_pt1 | contig 10569 bp, 10 predicted proteins | sample HigsolmetaAR202D_FD_184834 | JGI IMG/M metagenome (GOLD analysis project Ga0207864, IMG submission 184834) | Ionic liquid and high solid enriched microbial communities from the Joint BioEnergy Institute, USA - AR20-2-D (SPAdes) (version 2) ...
CCAACGCCTCCGTCACCACCGCATCAGCCCGCCCCGCCCGCGCCAACTGCGCGGGAATGTCCACCCGCACGTGGTAACCGCTGGACAAGAACGCCGGCACCACCACGACCGGCCCCGCCACCGCACCCGCCACCGCACCCACATCCGGGTCACGCACATCGGCGAACGCCACCCGCACCGGCACCCCCACACACCCGGCCACCCGCTCCACCAGCGCATACGCCACCTCAGTCCCCCGCACGTCACGGGTCCCGTGCACCGCCACCACCAGCGTGGGACCCATCACCCCCGCCACCCCCCAGGGTCCACGGCCAACCGGTAGCCGCGCTTGACCACGGTCTGCACGATCCGGGGATCCCCCAACGCCGACCGCAGCCGCGCCACCGCCGTCTCCACCGCATGCCCCTCCGCGTCCTCCCCCAGACACCGCAGCAGACCACCCCGGTCCACCACCCGCCCCGGACGGCGCGCCAACTCCCGCAACACCCGCATCGGCGCAGGCGACACCGGCCGCAACCGGCCGTCCACACACACCGCCCGCCCCAGGATCCGCAACCGGCGCCCCGCCACACACAACTCCGGACGGCTCTGCGGCAACACCTCGCACAGGTACTTGACCAGCGCGCCGATCCGAGCCCGCGCCGGCCAGCCCACAGGCACCCCCGCCTGCCGCAACGGCCCCGCCGACACCGGCCCCACACACACCGCCGCCGTATCGGCCCGCAACGCCGCCACCAGGCGCTGCTCCTGACCCACCACGCGCGCCCGCTCCAACAACCCGGCCGCCGCCGGAGCACTGGTGAAGGTGACCGCGTCCACACCACCCCCCGCCACCGTCTCGATCAACCGGTCCAACACCGCCACGTTCTCCGGCACCGTCCACCGGTACACGGGCACCTCCACCACCTGCGCCCCCGCCCGCCGCAGCGCAGCACAGAAATCCGGCTGCGGCTCACCGTGCAACTGCACGGCCACCCGCAGCCCCGCCACACCACGCTCCACCAGGTACTCCACCACCTCGGCCGACGACTCCGACGGCGGCGACCACTCCTCGACCAGCCCCGCCGCACGCACCGCCCCCTTGGCCTTGGGACCGCGCGCCAGCACCCGCGCCGACCGCAGCGACCCCAGCAGCGCATCGGCCAGCCCCCACGTCTCACACGCCTCCACCCAGCCGCGAAACCCGATCCCCGTGGTGGCCACCACCACATCGGCCGGCTCGGCCACCAGCTCCCGCGACACCCGCGACAACCGCGTGTCGTCACTGAGCGGCACGATCCGCAACGCCGGAGCCGCCACCACCTGCGCCCCCCGACGCCGCAGCAGCGCCGTCAACTCCTCCACACGCCGCGCCGCGGTCACCGCAACCGTGAACCCCGCCAAGGGCTGCTCGGCGGACACCGAACCCACCCCCTCCCCGGCACGCCGCTGCTCCACGACCCTCATACGGCCTCCGCCGCGACCTCGACACGGCCGCCGCGCTCCCGCACCGCATACACCGGCAGCCGCACCCCCTCCACGTCCAGACACACCCCGGTACGCAGCGAGAACACCTGCTTGAGCATGGGCGAGGCCACGGTCGGCTCACCCCCGCGATCCCCCGTGATCCCCCGCGACATCACCGCCGCACCGGTGAACGGGTCGATGTTGCCGACCGCGTACAACACACCGTCACCGGTACGAAACAGCGCCGCCTGCGCCCCGCCGGGCAGCAGCACCGCCACCCCCCGGTCAGGCACGAGGAAACCACTGGAACAGGCCCTCACCCACGTGTACTCACGAACCGAAACCGCCGCCACCGCACACTCACCTCTCCACCCGGGCACCGACCACGGGAAGACCAAGATCCACCGGAGCCGCAGGCACGGGCTGGCCGCGCTCCACCTCGAACCGGATCGTCGGATCAGGGGTGCCCGGCGCGTTGACGAACGACACGAACCGGGCAAGCTTGTCCGGATCCTCCACCACACCCCGCCACTCGTCGGTGTAGGACTCCACATGCCGGGCCACGGCCGCCTCCAACTCCTCGGCGATCCCCAGCGAGTCCTCCACCACCACCGCACGCACGTGCTCCAGACCGCCCTCCATCTCCTCGATCCACGCCGCCGTACGCTGCAACCGGTCAGCGGTGCGGATGTAGAACATCAAGAACCGGTCGATGTAGCGCACCAGCGTCTCGCGGTCCAGATCGGAGGCCAGCAACTGGGCGTGCCGTGGAGCAAACCCCCCGTTGCCGCCCACATACAGGTTCCAGCCCTTCTCGGTGGCGATCACCCCGACGTCCTTGCTGCGCGCCTCGGCGCACTCACGCGCACACCCCGACACCCCCGCCTTGACCTTGTGCGGAGCCCGCAACCCCCGGTAGCGCAGCTCCAACTCGACGGCCAACCCCACCGAGTCCTGCACCCCGTAGCGGCACCACGTGGACCCCACACACGACTTGACCGTGCGCACCGCCTTGCCGTAGGCGTGCCCCGACTCGAACCCGGCGTCCACCAGCCGCTTCCAGATCTGCGGCAACTGCTCCACCCGCGCCCCCAGCAGGTCGATGCGCTGCCCGCCGGTGATCTTGGTGTAGAGGTTGAAGTCGCGGGCGACCTCCCCCAAGACGATGAGCTTGTCCGGGGTGATCTCCCCACCGGGAACGCGCGGCACCACCGAGTAGGTGCCGTTGCGCTGGAGGTTGGCCAGGAAGTGGTCGTTGGTGTCCTGCAACGCCGCCTGCTCGCCCTCCAGGACGTGCCCACCCCGCAGCGAGGCCAGAATCGACGCCACCGCCGGCTTGCACACGTCACAGCCGCGCCCCGTGCCGTAGCGGCCGATCAGCTCCGAGAACGTGGCGATCCCGGTCGCCATGACGATCTGCACCAGCTCCGCACGCGACTGGCCGAAGTGCTCGCACAACGCCCTGGACTGGGCCACCCCCGCCTCGTCCAGCAGCCTCTTGAGCATCGGCACGCAACTGCCGCACCCGGTCCCCGCCCTGGTGCAGCTCTTGAGCGCGGCAACATCACGCGCCCCCTCCTCGGCGACCGCCCGCAGGACACGACCCTTGGTCACCGCATGGCAGGAGCACACCTGCGCGTCCTCAGGCAGCACGCCCGCCCTCGCACCCGCCCCCTCCACGGGCCACACCAGCGCCAACGGGTCGGCAGGCAGCTCCCGGCCCACCACAGGCCGCAACGCCGCATACGCGGAGACGTCCCCGACCAGGACGCCGCCCAACAGGGTGCGCGCGTCGTCGGAGACCACGAGCCTGGCATACCGCCGACCGGGAGCGTCGTTGACCACCACGTCCACGACGCCCTCCCCGCCCCCCAAAGCATCACCGAAGCTGGCCACGTCCACCCCCAGCAGCTTCAACCTGGTGGAGGTGTCCGCACCGGCGAACACCGCCCGCCCACCCACCAGCCGGTCGGCGACCACCTCGGCCATGGCGTTGCCCGGAGCGACCAGCCCGTAGACCTCACCGCCGACGCTCGCGCACTCACCCACCGCATAGATGCACGGGTCACTGGTCCGACAGGCCTCGTCCACGGCCACCCCGCCGCGCGGCCCCAGCTCCAACCCGCAGCCACGCGCCAGTTCGTCACGGGGCCGCACCCCCACCGAGAACACCACCAGATCGGCGTCGACGACCTCGCCCCCGCCCAACCGCACCCGGGCGACCCGCCCGTCCGCACCCGCCTCGACCGCCTCCACCACGGCCCCGGTGTGCACGACCACACCGGTCTCGGCGACCAGCCGCCCCAGCAGCGCACCCCCGCCCTCGTCGACCTGGCGGGGCATCAGCCACGGCGCCCTCTCCACCACGTGCGCCCGCAGGCCCAGCAGTTGCAGGGCGCGCGCCGCCTCCAGACCGAGCAGGCCGCCGCCCACCACCACGCCGCAGCGCGCCGAGCGGGCGTCAGCGGTGATGCCCTCCAGGTCGTCGATGGTGCGGTAGACGTGGCAGCCGGGCAGGTCGCGGCCGGGCACCGGCGGAACGAACGGCACCGACCCGGTGGCCAGCACCAGCGTGTCGTAGCCGATACGCCGCCCACCGGAGGTGGTGACGGTGCGCGCCTGCCGGTCCACAGCGGTGGCACGCTCCCCCAGGCACAGCACCACCCGCCCGTCGCCGGTCAGGTCGGCCAGGCGCAGGTCGGCCTCGGTGGCGCCGTCGAAGTAGGACGACAGGGCGACCCTGTCGTAGGCGGGCCTGGGCTCCTCCCCCAGCACGGTGACGGCCCAGGTCCGACCGGTGTCGCGCTCACACAGCGCCTCGACCAGCCGGTGGCCCACCATGCCGTTGCCGATGACGACGAGTTGTCTCATGCCGCGTGCTCTCTCCTCGCGATTGCCGTGGCCGGGCGTCGCGACGCTGCGTCCCCGCACGGTGTGTCCCGGTGACCGTGATCGCCTCCAAGGCAACCCCGGGCGTGTTTCACCCCCGTCAGCCGCCCATGACACCCAGGTTTCGTTGTCCTGTCAGCGCAGGTCGGAGGCTGTGAGCCGCCGCGCCCCCCGCGAGCACCCCCTGCGAGCAGCACCCCTCCCCCCAACCGACCGACCAGACGGCCACCGCCGCGACGAGGATCACCCCACCACCCCGCCGACCGATAGGCTCGCCCGCATGCCCACACACGAAAAGGAGATCACCGCACCGGTCGACCTGTGCACCCCCGACGGCCGCCTCAACCCCGAGGCCGTCGGCTGGTCACGCACCCCCCTGCACCGCTGCAACCTGCGTGGCTGGTCCCGCACCAAACGCTGGGAGTACTGGTGCCTGACCACCCCCACCCACCTGGTCGCCCTGACCCTCAGCAGCCTCGACTACCTCGGCCTGACCAGCGTCTACCTCCTCGACTACGGCCCCCACCGCCAACACCCCACAGCCACCTCCGTCACCGCGCTGTCCCCGCTGGCCCGCACCGTCACCCTGCCCCGCGACCTGGACGGCGGCCAAGCCCGCGCCACCGGCAAGATCACCGCCACCATCACCCCCACCGCCGGAGCCACCCGGCTGCGCTTCGACTGCGCCACCCCCCACGGCCGCCTCACCGGCGACCTGACCGCCCTCCTGCCCGAAGGCCACGAAACCCTCAACGTCGTCGTCCCCTGGGACGACCGCCGCTTCCAGTACACCTCCAAACACACCGCCCGCCCCGCCCACGGCACCGTCCACCTCGGCGACACCCGCTACGACTTCACCGACGCCTGGGCCGTCCTCGACCACGGCCGAGGCCGCTGGCCCTACTCCACCCACTGGCACTGGGGCGCCGCCAGCGGCCGCACCGACGGCCACACCGTCGGCCTGCAACTCGGCGGCACCTGGACCCAGGGCACCGGCATGACCGAAAACGCCCTGTGCATCGACGGCCGCCTCACCAAGATCGGCACCGAACTACGCTGGCACCACCCCGACAACCACAAGCCCTGGCACCTGACCACCCCCGACAGCGACCAGGTCGACCTGGTCTTCACCCCCTTCCACGAACGCGCCGAAACCACCAACGCCCTCCTGCTGCGCAACCACACCCGCCAGTGCTTCGGCCACTACAGCGGAACCGTCCGCACCGACGACGGCACCACCATCCGCATCGACCGCCTGCTCGGCTGGGCCGAAGAAGTCCGCATGCGCTGGTAACCCCACCCCCAGCCCCGCCCCGACCGGCCACCACCACACCACCAGGAGCAACCCGTGCCCGCACCCCTGACCGTCGCCGCCGCCCAACCCCCCTGCCACGACCTCGACGTCGCCGCCAACGCCGCCGCCCACGCCGACGCGGTCACACGCACCAGGGCACGCCTGGTCGTCTTCCCCGAACTCTCCCTCACCGGCTACAACCTCACCGCCCCACCCCTCGACCCCGCCGACCCCCGACTCGACCCCCTGGTCCGCGCCTGCCAGGCCACAGGCAGCACCGCACTGGCCGGAGCCCCCGTACGCGACGCCGACGGCCGCGAGTCCATCGCCCTGCTGGCCGTCACCGGACAGGGAACCCGAGTCGCCTACCGCAAGATGTGGCTGTACGGCCCCGAACACGACCGCTTCACCCCAGGACCCGCACCGCACGTCCTGGTCCTGGACGGCTGGCGACTCGGCCTGGCCGTGTGCTTCGACGCCTCCAACCCCCAGCACGCCCACGACACCGCAGCCCTGGGCACACACGCCTACGTCGTCTCCGCCCTGTACCGGGCCGAAGAAGCCGCCCGCCGCGACCAACTCATGCGCACCACCGCCGCACGCCACCGCCTCTGGACGATCCTGGCCGCAGCAGCCGGACCCAGCGGCAGCTACCCGCACACCTCGGGAGGCTCCGGAATCTGGACCCCCGACGGCTCACCCGCCGCCCAGGCAGGCCCCCGACCAGGAGAAACCGCCCTCACCGTCCTGCACTGACCCCAACAGGCACACCCCACGGAAAAAACACCCCCGACCACGTTTCAGCCCACCGGTTTCCTGTCACCCCTCCCCCAAGAACCACCACCGCACCCGCCCACCAGGAGACCGCCATGCAGAAGATCACCACCTGCCTGTGGTTCGACACCCAGGCCGAAGAAGCCGCACACTTCTACACCTCCCTGTTCGACAACTCCCGGATCGTCGAGGTGCAGCACTACACCGACGCCGTCCCCGACCGGGCCGGCCAGGTCATGCTCGTGGTCTTCGAACTCGACGGACAACGCTTCATGGCCCTCAACGGCGGCCCGGAGTTCCCCCCCACCGAAGCCGCCTCCCTGTACGTGGACTGCGCCGACCAGAACGAAGTCGACCGCCTGTGGACCCGCCTCACCGACGGCGGCCAGGAGTCGCAGTGCGGCTGGCTGAAAGACCGCTACGGCCTGTCCTGGCAGATCATCCCCCGCCAACTCACCGAACTGCTCAACGACCCCGACCCCGCCCGCGCCACCCGAGCCACCCAGGCCATGCTCGGCATGCGCAAGATCGACGTGCACCAGCTCCTGCAAGCCGCCGACCCCCGCCCCTGACCCGCGAAAGAACCACCGCCATGCGACTCACCAAACTGGGACACTCCTGCGTCCGCCTGGAAAAGAACGGCCGCACCCTGGTCATCGACCCCGGCGGCCTGACCCCGCAACCCGACGCACTCCACGGAGCCGAAGCCGTCCTCATCACCCACGAACACTTCGACCACCTCGACCCCGACCGGCTGCACGCGGCCGCCGCCGACCCGGACCTGACCGTCCACACCTGCCCCGGCGCAGCCCGCCACCTCACCGGCCTCGGCGACCGCCTCCACGTGGTCCGCAACGGCGACACGTTCACCACCGCCGGATTCACCATCACCGCCGCCGGAGAACACCACCAGCACAACCTGCCGGACACACCCCCCACCGACAACGTCGGCTTCCTCATCGACAACGAGCTCTTCCACCCCGGAGACGCCTGGACCACCACCGACGCCCCCACCGTCCTGCCCGCCCTCCAGGCCCCGTGGGCCACCGCGGCCGACCTCGTCGCCTACCTGCGCCGCCCAGGAGTACGCCGCGCCTACCCCGTCCACGACGGCCTGCTCAACACCGACGGCCTGGCCGTCTACGACCGCATCCTCGCCGGCGAAGCACAACGCCGCGGCGCCGACATCCGCCGACTGCACCCCGGCCAGAGCGTGGACCTGTAAACCCCCGACTCACCGGGCCAACGGCTCGAACGCCCGCCTGGTCGACCCCTCACGGTCCAGCACCGCAAAGACCACGTGCCGAAACACCCCCGCGAACTCACCGGCAAGATGCCTCCCGAACGCCTCGGCCACCTCACCGGGACGGTTGCCGAAGACCCCGCACCCCCACGCCCCCAGCACCAGCCGCGCATGACCGTGGCGCGCCGCCGCGGCCAACACCGCACGGGACCGGCGCACCAGGGTCCCGGCAATGAGCCCGGCCTCGTGGGGACGGTTGCGCTCGGTCATACGCCGGTTCGGCGCAGCCGAGGTCACAAACGCCGCCACCACCGGCTCCACCAGCCAGGAACCGTCGTCCCGGCGGTAGACCGGAACATCCGGCGAGTAGATGAGACGGTCGCTGTAGAGCAGGCTGCGCTGCTCACGATGGTGCCCGTAGTAGCCGGGACAACGCACCAGACTGTCGTACAGGGCACTGGACCGCGCCAGACTCTCCTCCTGGGCCTGCGCACCGTTGGCCACCCCGCCCCCCGGATTGCGCGCCGACGCGAAGTTCAACGCCGCCACCTGGTCCCCGGCCTCCCCCGCCAGCCGGGACAGCGCCTCCAGCGTGGTCTCGCCGGTCACCTCCACCCGCGTGTCGTACACCGCCGCGCCCCGGTACCCGTCGAGCTCCCCCGGCAGGTACAGCCGGGTGCCCGCCCGCATCCGCTCCAGGCAAGCCGACAGGTCCACCCGGCGGCCCTCCACCTCGTACCAGCCCCGCTCGAACGCCTCCCTGGTCTCCTGCCACCGGTGGCGCAGCTTCGTCGACACCACGAACTCCTCTCGGTCCGGTGCCGCCGCATCGTAGCCACACCCACCCCGCACAGACGACCGAATTATCCGTTCTGCCCGTCCAGGATCTGCCGGACCGCCTCCTCACTGCGCCCCACCACGGCCCGGTCCTGCGCGGTGATGATCGGCCGCTGGATGAGCACCGGATGGGCCACCAGCGCCGCGATCCACCGCTCCCGCTCCCCCGCCTCCCGCGGCCACCCGGACACCCCCAGCTCCCGGGCCCTGCGCTCCCCCGTCCGGGTGATGTCCCACGGCTCCAAGCCGAGCCGGTCCAGCACCTCCCGCAACTCCTCCGCCGTCGGCGGGTCCTCCAGGTAGCGGCGGACCGTGTAGCGCGCCCCCTCCGCCTCCAGCAGCGACAGCGCCGAACGGCACTTGGAACAGGCCGGATTGATCCAGATCTCCATGCCCCCATCATGCCGCCCAGGGAATCAACCGACAGCCGCCCGCCCGGCGATCCACAGCGCCTCCCCCGCCCCGGACGCACCCGCTCCGGCACCCGCCCGTCACCGGCCCGCCGCACCGGAGAGCCCTCCGGCCCGCACTCCAGCACGGACCGAGGGGCCACCCGACCCGCAGCCGTCAGATCCTGCGCAACAGCGCGGCCAACGCCTGGCCGCCCCCGATGCACATCGTCACCACGCCGAGCTCCAGGTCCCGACGGACCAGGTCACGCGCCACCCGCAGGGTCAGGATCGCACCGGTGGCCCCCACCGGATGCCCCAGCGCGATCGCCCCGCCGTAGGGGTTGGTCTTCTCCGGGTCCAGCCCCGCATCCCGGACCACCGCGACCGCCTGGGCCGCGAACGCCTCGTTCAACTCGACCACGTCGATGTCGGCGGGCGTGGTCCCGGTCCGCTCGAACAGGTTGCGCAGCGCCAGAACCGGCGCGTACCCCATCAGCTTCGGCTCCATCGCCGCGGTCGCGACGTCCTCCAGGACCACCAGCCCCTTCAGACCGCGCTCGGCGACCACCGACTCCCGGGCCAGAACCAGCGCGGCCGCACCGTCGTTGATCCCCGACGCGTTGCCCGCGGTCACCGTCCCGTCCTTCTCGAAGACCGGACGCAGCCCGGCCAGCCCTTCCAGGGTCGTCTCGGGCCGGGGGTGCTCGTCGACCTCCACCACGACCGGCCTGCGACCCCCCGTCTCCACCGGGGTGATCTCCTCCGCGAAGGCCGCCCGGGCGGCCTCGGTGGCCGCCCGGCGCTGCGACTCCAGGGCGAACTCGTCCTGCTCGGCGCGGCTGACCCCGTACTTGCGCGCCACCGCCTCAGCGGTGCGCCCCATGTGGATGTTGGAGAACGGGTCGGTGAGCATGGCCACGGTGCCGTCGACGAGAGTGCGGTCCCCGAGCCGGTACCCGGAGCGGGCGCCGAAGTCGTAGAACGGCATCCGGCTCATGTTCTCGTCGCCGCCGGCCAGCACGATGTCGGCCGCACCCCAGCGGATCTGCATCGCCGCCGACCAGACGGCCTGAAGCCCGCTGCCGCACAGCCGGTTGACGGTGTAGGCGGGGGTGTTCTCCGGCAGACCGGCGGCCAGGGCGACCCGCCGGGCGTTGTAGGCGTCGGGGCCGACCTGGCCGATGCAGCCCATGACGACCTCGTCGATGTCGGAGCCGTCCACTCCGGCCCGCTTCAGCGCGGCCCGGGCGGCCGTCGCGCCCAGTTCGTGGGCGGGCACGTCCTTGAACACGCCGCCGAAACTGCCGACCGGCGTGCGTGCGCCGTCGACCACCACGATCCGTTCGGGGGAACTCATGGTCGGTGTTCTCCTCACTGAGGAACAAAAGTACTAATCATGAGCATATAAACGGAGTGGTGGCGCAGATCCTCCGGGGAGCACACCACACGGGCCGACCGGCTCCTCCACCGGGGCCCCGACAACAGCACGGACGACAACGGACCGTGTCCGACCCGAACCCCCGCCCCCGGGCGCGAGCCCGGGGACCGCGGAGCGAGCGGCCCCGCTCCGCACCCGCGAACAGGACCCCGCCGGACAGGGCGTGGCCCGGGGTCCCTTCCCCCGGGCCACGGTCGCGGTTCTCCCGCAGGGGTCGCCCCAACTCTGCAACCTCAAGCATGCTTGAGGTCAAGCC
>Ga0207864_1004469_pt1 | contig 10558 bp, 5 predicted proteins | sample HigsolmetaAR202D_FD_184834 | JGI IMG/M metagenome (GOLD analysis project Ga0207864, IMG submission 184834) | Ionic liquid and high solid enriched microbial communities from the Joint BioEnergy Institute, USA - AR20-2-D (SPAdes) (version 2) ...
CGATGCAGTGGCCTCCCACGCCGGCACCGGGCTGCAGGATGTTGACGCGCGGGTGATGGTTGGCCAGCTCGATCAGCTCCCACACGTTGATGCCGACCCGGTCGCAGATCAGTGATAGCTCGTTGGCGAACGCGATGTTCACGTCGCGGAACGCGTTCTCCGTGAGCTTCGCCATCTCAGCTGTCCGAGCGCTTGTGCCCAGCAGCGCGCCCTGAACAAACAGGCGGTAGAGGCTTTTCGCTGCTTCCGTACAGGACGGCGTCATCCCGCCTATGACGCGATCGTTGTTCACAAGTTCCCGAAGAATCCGTCCCGGAAGAACACGTTCGGGACAATAGGCCACAAAGATGTCTCCCGGATTGCCTCCGTGGTTCGGAAACCTCAGATCGGGGCGGGCTTCTGCCAGCCATTGACATAGCTGTTCGGTGGCGCCTACAGGTGACGTCGACTCGAGAACGACAAGATTGCCCCTTCGGAGCACAGGCGCGATCGAGGCCGCAGCCGTTTTGATGTAGCTCAAGTCAGGCTGATGGCCGTCCCGAAACGGAGTAGGCACCGCAACGATGAAGGCGTCCGCCGGCTCGGGCGTCCCAACAGCGCGCAGCCGCCCGGTGTTAACCGTGCTCTGGACGACGATGTCTAGCTCCGGCTCTACAATGTGGACCCTGCCCTGATTGACAGTATCTACAGTTTTCGGATTGACATCGACTCCGATTACATCCACTCCGCGAGACGCAAGAACGGCCGCGGTGGGAAGGCCGATATAGCCGAGGCCGACTACCGAAATACGCGAAAAGGTCACGCCTCCTCCAGCAAGATCTCAGCGATGCGACGGGATGCGCACCCATCGCCGTAGGGATTGTGAGCAACGCTCATGCGACGGTACACGTGCTCGTCATCAAGCAGCCGTGTCGCCTCCGCGACAATGCGCTCATAGTCCGTGCCGACGAGGCGCACGGTACCAGCCTCAACGGCTTCTGGACGTTCGGTTACCTCGCGCATGACGAGAACCGGTTTGCCTAGGGATGGGGCCTCCTCCTGAATGCCGCCGGAGTCGGTCAGGACGAAGTGAGCGCATTGCATCAGGTAAACAAAAGGCAGATAGTCGAGGGGGTCGATCAGGTGAACGTTGTCTATACCCCCGAGCCGCTCGTACACTGGACCGCGAACATTGGGATTGAGGTGGACCGGGTAGACAATCTGCACGTCAGGGCGGGCCGCCAGCCTGGCGAGCGCCTGGCAGATCCTCTCGAACCCGCCACCAAAGCTCTCGCGTCTGTGGCCCGTTACGAGGACTAAACGATGGGATGCCTTGAGAAACGGAAATTGTCGCCGACAACGGTCGGCAAGATCCTCTTCCACTTGTAGACGACCCGCGACGCGCAGCAGTGCATCGACGACCGTATTGCCAGTGACGTGGATCCTCGAAGCCGGAATGCCCTCGTGCAGCAGGTTCTGCCGGTTGCGTTCGGTCGGCGCGAAGTGAAGGTCGCTCAGAACCGTTGCGACACGTCGATTGGCTTCCTCCGGCCAGGGCGCTAGGAGATTGCCACTGCGGAGCCCGGCTTCGACGTGGCCGATCGGAATCCGGTGATAGAAGGCCGCGAGGCTGGCGGCTAGCGTCGTCGACGTATCGCCGTGTACCAGCACGCGATCCGGATGATAGTGGGCGAACACGTCACGTAGACCGGTCAGCACGCCACTGGTGATATCGGTAAGGTCCTGCCCGTCCCTCATCAGGTCGAGATCGAAGTCTGGCCGGATCGCGAACAGTTCGAGGACCTGGTCTAGCATCTGGCGATGCTGGCCCGTAACACAGACCTTGACGTCGATGTCGGTACGGCCGGCCAGTGCCTCGACGACTGGAGCCATCTTAATCGCTTCAGGACGTGTGCCAAATACAACAAGAAATTTGGATTGACTCATGTCGCGCCTGCTTCAGGACTCTCGTCAACAAATGGAGCACGACGGCAGCTCGCAACGGTGAAGCGTGGCACACGCGTTCGCCAGTCGCACCGAAATGGCGAATCGTCGCACCGGATCGCTTCAGATGCCCCAGTCCGACTGGCTCAGATGTGTGCGGACAGACGTCGGAATCAACTCATCGTGCTTCGCCGCGACTCCCTTCCAAAAATAGGCGAAGTACTTCTGTTCAATTTCGTCAGGCGGCAGAAGGCGGATGTCATGCTCGACTTCTTCAATGTATCGGTCGAGCGCATCCTTAGTGACCGCTTTCAGCTCTTCAGGTTCATCAGTGTCCGCATGGCGCGCTCCGAGGCCTCCCACAAAAGCTCGGAGCTTTGCGGCCGGATCCGAAGGGACATCAACGCGCGCTCTGACGATCGACGGAAACCCGAAAGTCTTCAGCAGTGACTCGTAGTACTGCCATTTTCGATAATAGATGCGCGCCCTGGTACGCTTGAACATATACCAGCAGTCGGGATCGACCAGAGAGGCAAGAAAGAAGCCAGTGTGTCCCTCTGCTTCAACCGATTGAATCGAGTGGCCATTCGGCAGATCGAAGATCAACACGGCATCGCTACTTGCTACAGCTGAAACATTCTCCAGCAGACTAACTGTGTCGTAGATGTGTTCCAGGACGTGGTTAAGAATAAAGATATCGAACTTTCGATCCCCGACTAGAGTCAGAGCGCGCTTGCTCGTGAAGTCGACCGTGTAAAACTCGGCTTGGACCTCGGAAGACGCGTTGATACGAGCCAGCCGCGCGTAGCTCGGTACCACCTCCACGCCGACAACCGACGCGCCCGCCTTTGCCAGTTCTATACAGGTGCCTCCGAAGCCACACCCGATCTCGAGAACGGACGCGCCCGCAAGAGGACGGTTGTAGAGAAGGTGAACCCGTTCCACGCAGGCGCGTCCACGATCCCGGTTCTTAAGGGCATACCTGATGCTTCGGCTACCGCCCGCTAGGGCCACGATCGCATCGACGGACATCCCTTTTGTGCGCGCATAGTGCTCAAGAAAGTCGTTGTACGCCATTTGAAGGCTCCTGGTATGTAAACACTACCGTGCGCGTCAGTCTGTAGCTGTGAATTCCTCTGTGTCTATGCAGAAAAGTCGTGCATCTTGGATCGCCACGTCTGCGGGAGCGGATATCCATCGCGAGAGAAAGACGTCAGGTCGCCACAGTGAAGCAGACAGCCACGTGCGATGTCCGGTGTCAAAAGCATCAGAAGCGCAGGCTTTTGCCCAGCCGTCAACGTCAGGGGCGTAAAGCATCGCGTTTGCCAAGTCACGTAAGTAGTGAGGGCCGTATTCGTGCCGCGGCGAAACCCAGCCGCACGCAGCGTACGAGCCGTCCAGTGTCGCCCTGAGGGTCACGTCGAGCGCGCCTGCGGGTAGAAGGTCCACCTGCGCGTAGCGGCGAGCGGGCGGCTCAGCATCGAGCCACTCCACAAGACAGTGGAAGGAACGGTAGTGTTGCCGTTCGACGAACTGGAGCAGCCGGGGTAGATCAGAGGCGTGCCGGACGCGAGCACAAACCAGCAGCCGGGGTGACATTACAAATGGAGGAGTCAGACCAAGAATCCGAAAAACCTCTGCGAGCCTATGGGCATAGGTGTGTGCGGTGAAGATCTCCCGAATTCCAGCCAGACTGCGCCTGCGCCATTCCCGGTCGTCAGTCAGCAGCGTCCGGATTGCCTCGCGAGCCTCGTCCTCGGTGCGTACCAGCCAGACTGCGTCCGAGGAGAAAGTGTCCTCGATGCCGCGTGCGTACGTGCTGACGATAGGCGTACCACAGGCCATCAGTTCAAATACTCTGCGCGAGAACATCGTGGGAGAGTCACTCACGGAGTTGACATTCAGGCCCACGCGATACCGTCCGTAGGCGCGACACAGCTCTGGATAGGCAAGCGTTCCGACTATGCGTCCGCGATAGGCATCTGGAAAGGTGAAGTGGCCGGCGCCACCGTTCCGATCAAAAATGTCAACGCCCTCTTGAAGGGCTGCTCCGAGCAACCATGTCATGGACTGGCCTCGGGCGTCATGGCGGCCGTGATACCAGCTCCCGGCAAAGAATGCCCTCGGATGACGGGTCGCTAACGGCCGAGGGCGGTGTAGGCGCGGCTGTGCAGCGAACGGAAGGGGATGTACCGACGAGCGGCCGGTTTGCGTCTTGTATTCGTCGATCAAACGAACGTCAGTGGTGAATATGTGGTCCACCAAGCGGGCCGCTGCGAGGAAGCGTTCATGGTGGACAGGGTCTTCCTTGTTCCAGAAGACCGATGGAATGCCTGTCTGGCGTGCCCACGTGGTCATATGGGCGAGTTCGTTGCCCGGAGAGACATTGTAGGTGCCAACTCGATACTGCCAGGAACCACCATTCCCCATCCAGGCGCTCTCGATAAAGACGAGAATCGGCCGATAACGATTCGCGAGCGCGTACCAGTTGTCCGGTCGAGGCTGAAGGAGGCGAAGATCGAAGCCGAGACAGTGTTCAGTAAACTCGTCGACAACCGCCATCACGAGTGGTCGTGAGTCGTTCGGCGGTGCCGGCCACCCTATCAACGTGGCCTCTTGAACAGCGGCCGAAGGAATAGGGAAGGAACCTTCCGAGCTAGGCGTTCTCTCCTCGGCCATATCAGGGCTAGATCCGGTCCCGCTTCCGTCCCTCAGGAAGCGGGGTAGTCGGAGTCGGGCCACTGACCCGTACGAGAAGCCCAGCCACCTCGCCGAAGGTACGACCACCCTCCACTTGAGCGTCCGAAGGAACTGCGCTGACCGATTTCGCCATGATGGCTGCGTGGCGCGCGAGCGGAGCCGCCAAAGACGTAGCGGGAGCTTGATGGCATCGAGTGGTGAACGGGAGGCAGCGCGAAGATACTGGCCCGCCCGATAGGTGCGGCTAGCCTTCAGAGCCGACAGCGACTGGCAGGTCACGCGGTAGCGCGCGTTCGCTTGTCGGTAGCGCGCGAGAACCTGACGATGCTCGTTCGCGATGCGGTGCTTGGTTGTGAGGGCGTTCTCGAGCTGAATCCGGAGCTCGTCTACCGAAGATTGCAAGCTCACGATCTCGCTGTCGCGATCGCGCAGCTGGGCCTGCAGCGTATCGAGTACAGATCGCGATTGCGGGCCGGCCCCTTTTGGAAGGGAACTCTGAAGATGCTCAATGAAGGCGGTCTTGCGCTCAAGCTCGGCCTTGAGGTCTGCTGCCAGGGCTTCGCTGTCGGCAAGTCTTGCCCGCAAGTCTTCAAGGGCTTCTTCTCGCTCGCGAAGCGTCGCTCGGAGCGAGTCCGTCTCTGAGCGAAGTGCGAGCACCTCCGACTGGCGTTCCGAAAGTGCAGTCTGAAGGCGTACGAACTCGGCCTCGCGTTCGCTGACGGTGCGCTGTAGCTGAATGAGAAAGTCACCACGTTCCTGGAGCGACGCGCGCAGCTGCGCGATTGTTGTGTCTCGAGCAGCCAGGTCTCGCGCGACGCGCTCGCGATCCTCTGCGACACGGCGGTCGACATTGGTGAGGTGGGTCGCCAGGTCGTCGACCTTTCGGTGCAAGGACCGGAGTACGTTCACGGATCGGGCTGCGTTTTCGTCGGCGACAGCGAGAGCGTTCAGTGCCTTCTCCGTCAAGAACCGCTCCGTCACGCCGTGAGGCAGCGCGATAGGCCCCGGGCGTCGCGAGAAAACAAGGAAGTCGGCGACGGAGGTATCGTTGGGATTCTGCGCAGAATACGGGTACCAGTTAGGAATGGCCTCGACTAGGTGCCAGTCGCGGTGCCAGGAGGAGATGTCGTGATAGACGTCGCGGAAGCGCATGTACGTCGCCTCTTCGCTAACGCCGTAGCGAGTCCGGGAGTCGACATTGGCATAGATGATGACAAATCGTTCAGACGCGGCAAAGAGGTGTGCGAGGTACGTCCGATACAACTCATCATGCGACAAGTGAAATAGAACGTCCAGCGAAAGGCCAAGTTCACAGGAGAACTGTCTTGGATCGAACTGGTCAGGAAAGTAGACGTGAAACGTCTTCGTCGTATCGTCAGCGAAGGTCTGCCGACACGTCTCAACGGCCGTGGGACTGATATCTAGACCGACATACCGGGGGTAGTCTGCCAGGCTCAGTTGCGCTCCGTCGCCACAGCCGAGCTCGATCACCGATTGAATCGAATGATCGTGGACGAAGCGGTTGATAATGTGCGCCTTGAACCGGGCGAGCCGTCCATACGAGCCCGAACCGCTATTCCTGCCCGAGCCATACCGCTGTTCCCAGTACCGCGCAACATCGAAAAAGCGCTTGTGCTCGAGTGCGGCAGGGAAAAGAGCGAACAGGCCTGGCGCCACCTTGACGGCTGGTAAACGGTATCCAAGACTTGCCAGGGAGCGGGCCGTCGTCCCGGTAGGTTCAACCGGGCCCAGTGTCACGATCAGCGGGCGATGAGCGGCTTTGGCAAGAGCGGGCAGATCTGTCGATGACTCGGGTGAACCGGCGATGAGTACGCTGCAGTCGCAGGGCTGGAGCACGGACTTCGGGGAAGGCGCGGCGCGGACTCTGTCGGGAAAGCGATGCGAAAGGGCCTCAACTAGGCGTTGATCATTCAGAATCCAGTACGATCCACTCAGTCCGAGTGAGTCCAGGTAGTCTGACAGTGTCCGCACGGCGTTGGTCATCGTTCTTGCGAGACTCGAAAAGGGACCGTGAGTCGTGATGGCTAGGCGACTTCTTGTGAGCATGCAGGTCACGTAATTGGGACCGTGACCATCACCTTCTTGGCCGGAAAACGCTTGTCGCGGCAGAAGGCTGAAATGGAGTACTTGGTGGGCTCGTCGGTGGCTGGGAGTTCGAACGCAGCCGACGCTTTCGGCGAGTACCACACAACTTGGACCTTTTGGCCATTCTTGCGAAGGTAGAACGCGAACTCTGCTGGTCCATCGAAGAAGTCCTTTCGCGGTCTGCAGTCGACTCGAACCGTCCCGCCGTAACGCGTAACCCTCACTTGAAGCGCGTCCTTGCTGCCAGTATGGACGGGCCATCTTCCGAGGCTGCATTGAATTAGCGTGGAGGCAGCGTCCTCCAGCATGGCCACGGTGTCAGCACACGTCAAGGCGCCATCCCGGACGAAGTAGATGTCGTGTCCGAGTGCGATCAGTTGGTGGTAACCAAGAGTCCCGAGCTGTTCCGTAACCCGGGCAAGGGCAGGACCGTAGCACTCAAGCTGAAGAACGCACGTGTTGTGCGCCAGCAGCCGCGTCGCTCCACGGATGACGTTCGGTTCGTGTCCCTCGACATCGATCTTGATGGCCAGATGTCGTTTCGACCAGTTGAAGAAGTCATCGAGCGTTGTGGCTCCAACCTTCTCTGTCCGCGAGTACAGTGTGGGGTTGTGGAAAGTCGTGTCGCGAACTGCGTTGATGCCAGAAAGCGGATCTTGAACGAGCAGATCGACCTCTCCGCTTCGGTCGGACACAGCCATGTGATGGGCCCGTGTGTTGATGAGGGCGTTCATCGCGATATTTGCCTTCAGCTCGCCAAATGCGCCGTTGGAAGCTTCGAACGCATGGACCTCACGGACGGTGCCGGAAAGCGCCATCAGAATTGAATAGAAGCCGATGTTGGCTCCAACATCGATGAAGGCATCGCACCCGAGACGGCGGGCTAGGGCGACGAGCACGAAGGGCTGAATCGGTTCGTACTTGCTGGTGAGGCGGTTTCGCTTTTCTGACGCTTCTGTCCAAAAGGCTCCGAGCATGTCACACACTCTCCCCTCGACGGTCGGAACAAGATTCAGTTGCGTGCTCGCGCGAGAAGATCCACCCAGGCGTCGACGACCTTGTCCGGCTGAAGATGACCGGGAAGGGGCTTCGGCTCGTTCAATGGAGCGTTCAGGATGAGCTGGCAGGCGGAATCGATATCCTGAACGACGTGCTCGGCACCCCAGATATCATCCGCTCCTTTCCAAGCCCAGATCACAGGCTGACAGCCGCTCAGCATCCCTTCGCCGACGCTCATGTGAAAAGCCTCAAAATCTGACATGGAGAGGATATATCCGACCAGAGTCAGCCACTCCGGAACATCGTTGCCGGCGGGATCGAAGATGACGCGGCGAGAGAGACTTGGGCTTGAGTTGATGCGCTCGAAGAGTCGATGGTAGTACTTCACTTCGTCCGGGCGGTTCAGAACCCACTGGTACTCGAAAGGGTGCCTTCCTTTGACTCGCAGGCGGTAGCGAGAATCGTATTGAAGAAGAAGTTGGAGAAGATCAAGCGCGCGGTCGAGGCGCTTCATGGCAGGCGTGTAGCCGATAAGTCCTAGGGTGTATCGGGCGTCTGCGGTCTTTCTACGCGGGAAGAAGCGGGTCGAGTCGAGATAGTTTGGGATTACAGATGTACGCTCAACGGGGAAACGGAAGACGCGTTGCGCTTCAGCATGAGCGAACGCACTCACATGGACGATGTGATCGATCTGATTCCAGTCCGCGTTTGCCAGGTAAGGGACATTCCGTTCCTGCAAGTGAAACCGGGCGATTAGTCGCTGGTGCGGCAGGCGGTTCCGGGAGTACCAAACGAGGTTGCCCAGGCACCACTCGCACAAGATTACGTCGGCCTGCCTGAGAAGAGCGCGGCTGGTGGCCTCGTCGTGTCCGGTATGCCCGCGCCACCGATCGATTAGGAATTCGAACTGTCCCGTAGCCTCCAGGCGTGCCTGCAGCGGAGTGAAGAACTTGAGGTCGTGACCCGCGACAAGGACCCTGGTCTTGGTCTGGGCTCTCGTGGGACGATGCGGGATCTCTCGGCTGGTGAGTGCGGGGATCTCTAGGAGCCACTCACGAACCGTCTGGACGCGTGCTGTAAACGTATGTGACCGTGCGACGAAGAGGAGGCGGTCGGCGGCCGTTTGCGCTACGACGTTGTCGCTGAGGGCGAGATCGAGCGCCCGAAGGTACTCCTCCGGGCTGTTGGCGTACAGGGGATAGTCGGCGCCGAGGAGCTGCTCGTGCACGGGAGTCCGATTGAGGATGGCAGCACAACCGGCGCCGCCATATTCGAGAACCTTTGTCGAGTACTCGAGCGAGTGGTTCAGAGACTCCGCGCGCCAAGACAGGCCGACCCGTGCGCGTTCGAGGTGCCCCTGAACCTCGGTCCTGGGCATGGCCCCATGCCAGATCAACCCCGGCGTGTTCCGGAGCGCCCAAAGCATGCGCGCTTCGAAACCGCGTGCGTCCGTGTGAATCTTGTCCCCGATCATGTGGAGCTCGGCGCGCGGATGCATCGCGAGGATGCGAGGCCACGTTTCTGCCATCTGCAGTGTCATCCACTCAGTGGTGAACTTTCCGGCGTAAACGGCGATGGGATCCCGTGCCGCGATTGGAGCGAGAGAAGAGCGGATGTCCGGTATGACCGGGGGATAGAGCAGGAAACGGTCGTCCGGAAGGGCGGGTGCGAACTCTCGCCAAAGTTGGCGGAAACCTGGCGTCTGGCACAGGATACGAAGACTCGCGTTTCCGATTCGGCGAAGCAGGTCCAGTTCTTCTGGGGGGCAGGCTTCGGCAGATTGCGGAATGTCGGTTAGATAGACCCAGCTCCGTCCGAGCACGTCGGGGAACTCTAAGAACCGGCGGACGACATCCTGGCCGCGAACCACAATCAGGTCGTACGGACTGCGTCGGTCCAAATCGACGGCGACTTGGGCCATCGCGTCGGGGCTCAATCGAGGTCTCCCACGTGCGTGCCGAGATCCATCGACGAGCGTGACGGCAGGGTGAGCACGCAATGGCGCAAAAAGGTCCGGTCGCTGTGGGGTGCTGCGGGCCAGAACGTCTATGGTCACCAAGCCCGTGTCGGCGAGAACAAGGGCAAGAGTTTGGGCCCAGATCGAGGACCCGTCGATATAGTTCAGATCGGGGGTCGCACACAGGAGTGCACGTTTCAGACGAGGCACTTCTCAATCTCCGCTTGTCGAAGCCGCTTCTGTTGGCGCCACATCATCTTTGCCGACGTCAGGCGTCACCTCGACGAGGGTCGAAGTGGGGGAGGACGCGATCGTAGCAGATGGGGAGGAGGCAGCCGGCACGGTTGAAGAGGAGGCGCCTCGGGTGGCAAGGGCGAGAGCCAGTGGAGAAACAGACCTGCTTTGCTGGCGGGGAGCCGCGCTAGGTCGTTGGACGCCTTCCGCGGCAGCACTTCTACAGCGAGATCGCGGGAAGTCCTACGACCATAGGGGCGCGTCGATAGGGTGCGTGGGTCACGGGCAACGTATCGCCTGCCGATTCCAGCGGGGGGCGACAGTCAAGGACCCGGTCCAAGTCCAGCGGAACGGGTTGGAGACTTCGAGTTCGGCCGGCAAATGACGGTGTCTGGCTCCAGGTCGTAGGGGGCGGGGTTTTCCAGAGCGACTTGATCTGGATACAGCTGCGCGGGGCCGAGAACCGGCTTCGTCTGCGAGGTGCTGGATGCTAGTGCTGACAGCCTGGTACGTTTCGCATGTCCTCACCCGGGACGAAAGAGTGCCACAATAGCCCACCCGGAGCCGGCCCGGCACCACCCCTCCCGGCCCGGCGAGGCTCCCATGCCCGATATCGATCTCGTCGATCGACTGGCCGCT
>Ga0207864_1004483_pt1 | contig 10525 bp, 10 predicted proteins | sample HigsolmetaAR202D_FD_184834 | JGI IMG/M metagenome (GOLD analysis project Ga0207864, IMG submission 184834) | Ionic liquid and high solid enriched microbial communities from the Joint BioEnergy Institute, USA - AR20-2-D (SPAdes) (version 2) ...
CCCGGCGACCCAGTCGCCGGGAGGATGGTGTCGATACGTCCCCCGGGCGGGACACCCAAACCCTGCACGCAATACAAAGCGCTGCCGCCCACCCGGCAGCGCTTTTTTCATTGCCACCTCGCCAACACCACATCCCCTCACGGATGCGGATCAACGTTCATCGTCCACCAGCACTGATCCTTGTCACAGGGGATTTCCTCCGGTGCGTACGTGCCCACGTGGCCATCGACGAAGGAGTAGTTAGCCCGTCCGGCGTGGCGTTCCTCGCCGTAGCTCACCCCGTAGCTTCTGTTGAGCTTGCGGTTCCAGCCGCCCTGGTTGTAGATCCACGGACCATCGGCCCAGATCCACCAGCTATAACCGGGGTAGGGCGTGGAGAACTCATCGGCGGCGCTGTGTCCGTCGCCGTACATGATCGCCTGCGAGGTGTTCTCGACATCGTCGATCTTGTTGCGCGAGCCGGCGCCTCGGCCGAAGGGCGCCAGCGCGGTGTGACCCCACTCCCAGTGCACGTTCACCGCACCGATGCCGCTGGCGATGCGTCCCTCGCCGTAGCGGCCGTAGTATTGCGAGTTGCTACCCGCGGCGGCGTAGCGGTCGCGCTCCTCGCTGGGGCAGTCAAACACAAGCGCCTGTCCGTTCACATACGGCCACACGAAGCCGCGCCATGTCTTGTAATCAATACCCGCCTGAGCGCCATCCTGGCTGTCCCACATCGGTGGCAGGTACTGATCCTCATCCATCACATACGCATGAACTACCGTTGCGAGGTTGCGCTGATTGTTCGCGCAGGAAATGCCCCGGCTGGACTCCCGCGCAGCGGTCAACGCGGGCATCAGCAGCGCAATCAACAGCGCAATGATTGAAATCACCACCAACAGTTCGATCAGCGTGAAACCCATGACATGTGCACGACTTCTCCGTTTCATTGCTGGACTCCTTTGTGTTTCCAGGCATGTCGGATATAAATCGCACGTCTAAGTTCGTCGACGCAGTAACAGCGGGGTGGTTCCAAGCAACAACACCAGCGTGACCGGCTCGGGCAGGAGGAACGTTGCCAGAACCGCCCGGTGATCCGAGGGGTAGTTGGACAGGGTGATGTCACTGAGCTGTCCACCCGCCATGCCGGGATCACCCACAAGCTGCACGTCCATGAGCGTCATGCCCTCGCCGCGGAAGTAGACAAAGTCGATGCGGTCGTGAACTTCAGGGTTATTGTTCAGCGTCGTCCACGTGTAGCCCGGGTGTGTCACCTCATTGGGGTACAGCGTGCGATAGCTGTCAATGAAGCCGGCGTTGATGACCTTGATGGAAGTAGGCCAGGGTACGACATGCGTGTGCAGGCCTGCGCCGTTGGGACCAGCCTCTTCGGTCCAGTCCAGGTGCGATGGCTCGTTGAAGTCGCCCACGAGGAACACCTTCGCACCCTGTGGGACTTTGGTTGCGATCTCGTTGAGGACCGCAGTGATCTGTCCGCTGCGCGCCGCGTTGGCCTGTGCCACTGCCGCGGCAACATCGCCATCGTGGGAACCGGTGTTGATCGTCGGCCCCCAGCCCAGTTGCGGCGATTGTGGATGAATCTGATAAGGCTGATAGGGTGACGACGCCAGATGCACGCTGAAGATGTACGCGTCCCCCTGTTCGCCCAGGTCGATCTTGACGCCACGGTTATAGACCTGTGTGATGGGGAAGCGGCTGAGGATGCTGTTGCTGCCATCGGGAAGCGCCGCGTAAAACATGCCCAGCATCCCGGCGAGGCTGGCGGTTGTGCCGGAGCTTTCCTGAATGCCGATAATGTCGGCGCCGGAGGCGATGATCGCGTCCGCCTCTCTTCCATCGGCACCGGCCCAGACGTTGAACGACATCACCTTCAGTTCAAACGCATGCAGCACAGCGGCGTTTAACAGCGTGATCACCCAGGCCAATGCCACACACGTTCGCACAACAAATTGAAACACAAAAACCTCCCTACAAAAAGAAAAAAAGAAACACTCACGCGTAACCGAACGCCTCGATGAACGGCTCAAGAACGCTCATCGCCGGTGCCAGATACTTTTCGTAATGACGCCAGCGTCCGATGGCCCGCGTGTACAACGGCTGCGATACATCGTGATAGGTGGGGGTGCGAATTGCGCGATCCGCACCGCGACGGTTCACATCAAGCAGCTCATCCTGCCATGTCAGCCCCAGTTCATCACACACGCGCTGAAGGGTTTGGCGCGTCTGAGCGATCACATCCTCATACCGCACCACTACACCCGGCTGCTGTAACCGTTCGCGCCAGTCGTGCCAGTGACGCATCACATCTGCGTAAAAGAGGCACGATTCCGCGAGGCTGATCGCCGGCGCGCTCGACCAGTTCAGGGGGACCATCGTGAAGAAATAGCTGATCACCACATCGCGCGGATCGCGCAGTGGCATCAGCAAATGGGCTTCGGGAAAGAGCGCGAACGCCAGGGGCAGATCGGCGGTGAGAAGTGGGTCTTTTTCGATGAGAAGACGTTTGCCAATCGGTTCACCAATGAAGCTTTCCGTGCAGCGCAGGAAAACATCGCGTCCAGCGTCGATCGCCTTGGTGTCGAATTCGCACAGTTCATTCCATGCCTGACGCGTCGATGCAGCGTCGTACACGATCGGCTGCACGAACTGCGAACGCAGAATGCCCGTCTCATCGGTACCGATGCAGTCCGGATGGACTGCGAGCATCTGTTCCAGGAGCGTGGTGCCGGATCGGGGAAATCCCGCCAGGTAGACGATACGCCGCGGTATAAGTGCTGCGGTGCGCTGCCGCCAGATGGCCAGATGCTCGCGCGTCATCATATTGAACAGTTCGCGCTGACGCTGACGCACGGCATACGATCGCCGCAATGGTTCCGCGACATGTGGGCGAAGCTGCTGCTTGGCGGCGCTGAGCTGTTCAAACGCTTCGTCATAGCTGCCCGTGCGATCGAACACAGCCGCCAGCTCATAGCGTAAGCGCCAGTCATCGGGTGTCTGATGGCGTGCGAGCTGGTCGCGAAGACGGCAAATCGCCTCGTCGAATCGGCCGGCCCGACGATCAAGATGCGCCAACAGACGCACACTTCGAGCGTGAGCCGGATCATGCGCCAATACCTGCTCAGCAATCTCACGGGCTCGATCAATGTTGTTCGCTCGTTCGCAGCAGGCTGCAAGCATTGCCAGCGCATCAGGGTCATTACGCCGTAGCCGACATGCCTGCTCCATCACCGTCGCTGCCTTGCCGAATTGTCCCGCACTAAAATAGCAACGTGCCACACGCAGGAGCTGGTCCGGCGACAATGCCTGACGTTCGATCAACTGTGTGAAAGCCTGGTGCCCCCGCACGAAGTCATACGCTTCCCAAAGCAGACGTCCGGCCCGATACAGCAGCGAAGCATTGGTTGATGTCTGAGTGATGGCGCGGTCAAACCATCGAATGACCTGCGTCATATCGCCGCACGTCGCAGCGTCGTCGAAGATGCGCAGCAGGTCGGGATCGTGGATCGTCGTCATCACTCACTCCTGCCCGAGGCAGGTCAGGAACATCGAGTCTGGCCGTGACGGTTGGAACGACAAATGTTCCCGCCCCGGTTTCCCAAGCGGGAACCCCGGAGGTGATATCAGGTTGTCATACGCCGGCGGCGCATCGCCATCGCACCGATACCCGCCACAACCAGTGTCGCTGAGGCCGGCTCAGGCACGAGTTGATCGAACACCAGGTTGTCCATGGCGAGATAGGACGGAAGTCCCTGAAGGTGGTCAAAATGGAGCGTGAGGGTTTCATTCGCAGAACCAGTGACAGCAGGTGTGATGGTGTCACGGCCGCCCGTATTTCTCATCCAGGTTCCACTGGCGAGGATCCCGCCGTTGCCTTCGATGCGCCAGTCGACCTGGACCGTACCACCACCTGCCCACAGATCAAGATCGAATGACTCGATCCGCACTGCGGCACCATTCTGCGGCGTGAACACAATCTGGTATTGGCCCGAGCCGTCGCTTGTCATATCGAGCTGAATGACGCTTCCCCGGCCATCCCAGTTGGTGTAGCTTTCAAACCCAAAGCCCTGAGTGCCACCGGTGCCGATCCACGTCAGGCTGATATCCGGCGCGCCGACGATGCCGTGAGCGCCAGCCTGTGCCGTGATATTTGCATCTGATACGGTGACGTTGGAGCCGTAGTTGGGATTATTCGGCAATAGTTCGTTGTTTTCCGTGAAGCCATCACTGTGAATAATGACCCTGGCGTGTGCGGGGTTAACCGCCAGACATGCCAGTCCGCTCCCGAAAATGCTCGCCAACATTCGTTTGTTGAATCGCTTCGTCGTCATGCTGATCCTCCTTGGCCTTGAAAGGTGTTATGGAATCATCTTTACAAACGACGCCATGTGATCCGCCCCAGTCGGGGGACGAGACTGTCTCAGACCGCGTCACAGCCGCACACACCGACGTTGCATGTCAATCCAACCACGTCAGACGACTATTCAAAACCTGCGTGATTTGCAGGCGTTACTGATTCACGCGCTTGAGCACAAATGAAAGATTGTCGGCATAGCCGTCGACGATCATGCCCTCTTCCGACTTCTGGGCATCCAGTTGCAATCTCACCTGTCGTGTGCCGGGTGGAACATTGCCATGCGTGCCCAGCAGCATGAAACCAGTTTCGTTGTTGCGATCTGAGGAAGGCACGGGGCCGATCGTCGCGCGGTCAAGCTCGGTGCCGTGCCGGTCCAGGAAGATCGCGCTGAAAGTGATCGGATCCTCGTTGGTTTCGAACCCGCCCAGCCAGCCGGTCAGCTCGAATCGCACCAGTCCGTCATCGACCTCCTGCCCGAGGATGCCCAGCGACACGCTTTGGTGCAGTTGCACCGGGACCATCGCGACGAAGTAGGCCCTGCCACGACGCTCAGGCATGCGATGAACCCGCGGATCGGGGTAGCGATACGCCGTCGCCTGTTCGTAATTGAGCGTGGTGGTGCGATCATCCGAAGCCTGCCAGCCGGTGATGCGTACGGGCCGCCACTCCTGTTCAGACAGCGCCACGCCCGGCTCATCCGCCTCGAAGTCGCCATTCACCACAAGGTTGACGTTCAGCAGGTCCTCAACGGTGCGCGGAAAGGCATCACGCTGCGGCGCGATCTCGATGACGGAAAGATCTGGATTCACAGCCCGTGCCTGACCCGCACGCAGATGCATCTGATCGATGTCGCTGCTGTTGTCCGGGCGCAGCACGACAAGGCCATCGAATACGTGAACCTGTGTCGTGCGCTGTTCGTCGACCAGCACGCCAAACTCCGTGCCCAGATCGACGATGCGCGACTGAGGCGTATCGATCGTGAAGCCGATGGCTGTCTGGGGGACATTCGCGGTGATTCGGCCGGCGTCCAGACGCATCCGATCGCGCGAAAGCACCTCGAACGTCGCCGGGCCTTCCACCAGCACTGATTCACCACGCGCGAAGGATAACTCGATCCACCCGCGAGTCAGACGCAGCGGATGCGGCGGCAGCGAATCGCCCGGTTTCAGCCGAACACCTCCGGACCATTCCGCATCCACCGCGCTGGCAAGCTTCACATCCAGCGCCGCGACCGTCGGCTGCGTGGTGGATGGTGTCGGCGGATCGGGCAGCATGACCCATACCGCGAACACCAGCATCGCTGCCAGTCCCGCAACCAGCCCATACACCAGTGCTCGTGGAATCACGATATGCCGCACCGGTGTGACCGGCTCGCTGGACTGAACCATCGCGCGCAACCACTGCGAACGCTCACGCGCCTCGCGCAACTCCTTCTCGCGCTCAGCCATGAGCTGCAGCCGACGTTCGCGCTGGGCACGCAGATCATCCTCCAGCGCCTCTATCAGAATTCGCTGTGCCAGCTCACGCTCACTGCTGTGCGGTGCACGTTCCGCCCACCAGCGCAGGCTTACCGTTTCACGAACGTAACGCACGTACAGACGGCACGCTTCATCATTGTGGAGCACCAGTTGCTCCAACAGATCGCGTTGCTGCGGCGTCATCTGTCCCGCAGCCTGTGCAAGGACGATCTCGTGGATGGTCTGAAAGATATCCACCTTGCCTCCCGATCAATCCGTTTGGGCGGACAATCGATGCTGCACACAGTCGTGCAGGAACTTGCGAATGCGATAGAGCGCCTTGTAGGTCGATTCGACCGATCGTCCGAAGCGGTCGGCCACCTCGCGGATGCTGCTGCCTGATTGATAGCACTCGCGCAGCAGGTCCTGGTTCGTATCCGTCAGTTGCTCGATACAGCTCGACAGGGCGTGATGACGTTCCTCTGCCTCCTCCGCGCTGCGATCGACCTCCGCAGCCACCGTTTTCAGGAACGCATCGGAGAATCGCAGGATGTCGCGCGACCGACGCTTTCGGAACGAGAGAATCTGGTACCAGGCGATCGTGCATGCCCACGCAGCGAAGTTGCTGCCCGGCTCATATTTGGCGTATTCCTGCCACAGCCGAACGTTGGTCTCCTGCAGAATCTCATCTGCGTCGGCCCAGTTGGGTACCAGTGACAGGATGTAGGCGTAGACACGACGTTCGTTCTGGGTGAGCAGTCGAACAAACTGATCCGGGTGAATTGGTTGTGACGTGTCGACGTGCATGACCCAACCCCCGCACAAAGATGTTGACCGGCTCGGCCAAATAGGGCGCTTCGGAAGGCGATTTGGACAACGTCGAGGTGAAAAAAATCGCCAGAAAAGGATCGTGTCCAGGGCCTGTGCCACTTATTTGGACTATAAAGTACCAGATTTACGCGATTTAGCGTACAGGAAAAGAATCAAATCGCTGGTATATTCTGGCGTTTTCGGTCTGCCGACGCGGTGCCGCCCGGCTGCGACGCAGGGCGGCGTGATCTGCAGATGAAGTGACGGCGCTACAAAGGAGGGCCCCGGGCTTTGCCCGGGGCTTTTTCTTTGGTGTGAAGAAAAAACCCAGGCACTGGTGTGCCTGGGCTTCGGGGATTGGGGAATGTGGAGGGTTGCTTCTTAACCGCCGATCTGAAGGCGGGCGAAGCCGGTGATCTTGGCGCCCTTGGGCAGGTAGTCACGGATGGGCTTCTTGGCGTCCATCTCGCGGACGTAGATCTGACCCAGCAGGGTGTGATCATCGATCCACTTGCGCACCTTGCCGGCTGCGATCTTCTCAGCAATCTCGGCGGGCTTACCCGAGGCCTTGGCCTCCTCGATCGCGGCCGCCTTCGCCTGCTCCAGCGCCTCGGCCGGCAGGCTCGCTTCATCCACTGCCAGTGGCTCCGCCAGCATGCCCTTGCCGTCCGCCGCGATCAGGTGCTGGCAGATGCCGCGAAGCAGTTCATCGCTCAGGTCGCCCTCGCCGGCCACCACCGCGCCGAGCTTGCCGTTGTGGTGCACGTAGTGACCCACCTTCTGGCCCTGCAGGCGGACGGTCCGGCCGAGCGAGATGTTCTCCTTGATGGTAATGCGCAGGTCCTCAACGACCTCCTTCATCTCCGGCGTGGGGATCGAGGCCGGGTCGTCCACTTTGGCAGCCAGCTCCGCCAGCTTCTGCGCACCGCTGACGAAGCGATCGTTGCGGGCGGCGAAGTCGGTTTCGCTGAGCAGTTCGATCATTGCGACGCGGCCATTGTCCACCGCCACTGCGATCGCACCCTCGCTGGCCTCGGTCTGCCGCTCGTCGATCTTGCCGCCGACGCGTTCACGCAGCAGGGCAATCGCCTGCTCGACGTTGCCGTTGGCATCCTCCAGCGCCTTCTTGCATTCCATCATGCCCAGGCCCGTGCGGTGTCGCAGAGCCATCACATCCTTGGCGGTGATCGCCATGGTTCAATCTCCTGACGAAAAAGGGACAACCCCGCTGGTGTCACGGGGCAAATTTTGTCCGACCATGTTGGGTCGAACGGCGCCGGTCGACGCTTACTGGCCGGCTTCGGGCTGGCTGCTCGCCGCGACCGTCTCGCCGCTGTCGCTGTCGGCGCGGAACTGCGAACGGCTGGAGCGGCGCCGCGCGGGTTCGCCCGCCGGTTCAGCCGTATCCTTTGCCTGAGCGCGGGCCGTCTTGCCCTCCTGCACCGCAGCGCACAGGCTGCGAACCACCACCTCGATCGCCTGCATCGCGTCGTCATTGCCGGGAATCGGAATGTCCGCGTAGCTCGGGTCCGAATCGGTGTCGATCAGGCACACCGTGGGAATGCCCAGCTTCCGCGCTTCCTTCACGGCGTTGATCTCGTGGTTCACGTCGATGACCACCATCGCGCCGGGCAACTGCGTCATGTTGCGGATGCCGTCGAGGTTGCGAAGGATCTTGGTCTTTTCGCGGCGGAGCTGGCTCTCCATCTTTTTGGAATAGCTGGCGATCTCGCCGGACTGCTCCAGCTGCTCCAGCTCCTCCAGCCGCTTCAGCCGTTCGCGGATGGTGCGGAAGTTGGTGAGGGTGCCGCCCAGCCAGCGTTCGGTGACGAAGTGCATCCCGGTTTCGCGGACATACTTCTCGATGCAGCCGCGAGCCTGCCGCTTAGTGCCCACGAAGAGCACATCCTTGCCGCTGGCGACGACCTGAGTGAGGAACTTACGCGCCAGCAGCAGCCCCTTGACTGTTTCCTTCACATCGATGATGTGAATGCGATTGCGCTTGCCGAAGATGTACGGGGCCATCTTCGGGTTCCAGTTGGTCGAGCGGTGTCCGAAGTGGATGCCCGCTTCGACCAGTTCCTTGACGAGCGTAGCCATGTGAAGCTCCTGCCAACAACGCCTGTGACGGTTGCAACGGTCCCTGGCTCCGAGCCGGGGATTCCGCACCGCCTGATCACGGTTGGCGCTAAGGGTGACAAATGCCGGTGACGTCCGGCGACCAGTCCAACACGCGGCAGCCCGTACGCAGCGCGCAGGGGCGCCTTCCGCACATGCGGATCGACAATTGTAGCACGCCCCCGCCCCCCTGCAACCGTCAGCCAGACGATCCCCGCCGCAATCGGGACGCCGAGGGCGGCGGCGAGCCTGAACCATCCACCCTGCTCCTTATTCGCCAGAGGTTTGCGTATACCTCGGAACCCCGCTTTGTTCGCCTTGCCAACCCGCCCGGTAGCCTCTATTATGGATAAGCGTATCCGATAATCCTTTTAACTTTGGAGCACGTGCCGTGCCTATCTCCCTGGGTGCCGGGCCTCAACCGGACTTCAACCAGCCGATCGACCTGATGATGGATTGCCATCGCCGCATCGAGCGGTTCCTCGACCTCCTCCTGCGGGTGGCCAGCGAGTGTCACGGCGGCGAGCTGCCTGATGAGCATCGCAGGGCGCTGGAAACCGCGCTCAACTACTTCCATCAGGCTGCGCCCCGCCATACCGCGGACGAGGAAGACTCGCTCTTCCCGTTGCTGCGGCAGATGAACGACCCGGAAATCAACGAGGCGCTCGAGGCGATCGACGCGCTGGAGGCCGAACACGACCAGGCGGCGCTTCGGCATGAGGAGATCGAAGCGCTTGGCCGTCGCTGGCTGGCGGAGGGGACGCTTCCACCTGAGGATGCCAAGCGGATGGAGGCGCTGCTGGTCGAGCTGACCGAGATGTACAGCAAGCACATCGCCGTCGAGGACACGCATATCTTTCCGCTGGCCAAGCGGAAGCTCGTTGCGCAGGCGATCAGCCAGGTCGGTCGCGAAATGGCGCACCGACGGGCGGTCGATCCGGGTCGACCGGAAAGCCGGTGTGCCCAGCGGCGCAAAGCGCTGGCTCAGGAAGTCGCTCGGGAGTGAGGCGGTGCGTGAACCTGGGTCACTGAAGCGACCACGCCGAGGCAGGGGAGCGATCACACGCCCGTGAGGCTTTTCTCGCGGCGGGATTCCCTGCGTCGGTCCGCTTCTTTAAGGATGCGCTTGCGCATCCGGATCGACTGGGGCGTGATCTCGACCAGCTCATCATCCTGGATGTACTCCAGGCATGCTTCGAGCGACATTTCGCGGGCTGGGCGGATGCGGGCTGCATCGTCCTTGCTCGTCGTGCGCATGTTGCTCATCGGCTTGGGCCGGGTCGGGTTGACCGTAATGTCGTTGTCCTTGCAGTGCTCGCCGACGATCTGGCCCTCGTAGACCTGGTCGCCCGGCTTCACAAAGAAGAAGCCGCGGTCGTACAGCCCATCCAGCGCGTAGGCGGTCACCCGGCCGGTTTCGGTCGACACCATTACCCCCAGTTGCCGCTGCGGGATCGGCCCGCGCATCGGCTCGTAATGCGAGAACACGTGGTGCATGATCGCCCGCCCCTGCGTGGCGGTGAGCATTCGGCTGCGCATACCGATCAGCCCGCGCGCGGGGATCGTGAACTCCATGTGGATGTACCCCGAAGTGCCCGCCTTGGCGTCCATCTTCATCAGTTCCGCGCGGCGTTCACCCACCAGCGACATCACCGCGTTCTGGCATTCCGCTGGGCAATCGACCACCAGCAGTTCGATCGGCTCCAGCCTTTTGCCGTTTTCCTCCCGGAAGATGACGCGTGGCTTGCCCGCCATCAGTTCGTAGCCTTCCCGCCGCATGTTCTCC
>Ga0207864_1004491_pt1 | contig 10511 bp, 10 predicted proteins | sample HigsolmetaAR202D_FD_184834 | JGI IMG/M metagenome (GOLD analysis project Ga0207864, IMG submission 184834) | Ionic liquid and high solid enriched microbial communities from the Joint BioEnergy Institute, USA - AR20-2-D (SPAdes) (version 2) ...
TACCGGCGCAACGCGCGCGCCTACCTGCGGCGGCTGCGGCGGCTGGACGCCGGGATCGCGCGCTGCATCGCCGCGGTGGCGCCCGCGCGGCGCAAGCTCGTCACCGACCACGAGGCGCTGGGCGCCTTCGCCCGCCGCTACGGGCTGCGGATCGTGGGGGCGGTGGTCCCGGCCCGGGCGCCCGCCGCCCAGCCCTCCGCGCGCGACGTGCGCGAGCTGATCGAGCTGATCGAGCGCGAGCGGGCGCCGGCCCTGTTCCCGGAGCACGGCTCGCGAGCCGGCGTGGCGGCGGCGATCGCGCGCGAGTCCGGCGTCGCCCTGGGGCGCCCCCTGTACGGCGACTCGCTCGGGCCGCCCGGCTCGGGCGCCGAGACCTACCTGACGATGGAGGCGGCCAACGCCGACGCGATCGTGCGCGGCCTGACCGCGGGGAGGCGGGGGTGCCGGCCGCTGCGCTGATCGAGGCCGAGGGGCTGGCCCTCGGCTACGGATCCGGGCCGGCGGCGCTGACCGGCGTCGAGTTCGCCCTGCGCCCGGGCGAGCGGCTGGCGCTGCTGGGACCCAACGGGGGCGGCAAGACGACGCTGCTGCGCGGCATCCTCGGCGAGCTGGAGCCGCGCGCGGGGCGGCTGCGGGTGGCGGTGCGCTGCGGCTCGGTGCCGCAGACCGACCGCTCGCGGCTCGACTACCCCGTCTCGACGCTGGAAGTGGCGACGATGGGCGCCCTGCCGCGCCTGCCCTGGTGGCGCCCCCCGGGCCGGGCGGAGCGCGAGGCGGCGCGGCGGGCCCTGGAGCGGGTCGGCCTCGAGGCCCTGGCGGGCGAGGCCTACGGGCGCCTCTCCGGCGGCCAGCGGCAGCGGGCGCTGATCGCCCGCGCCCTGGTGCAGGACGCGCGCGCGCTGCTGCTCGACGAGCCGTTCACGGGCCTGGACCGCGTCGCCTCCGACCGCCTCGAAGCGCTGATCGCCGAGCTGGCGGCGGAGGGGAGGGGCATCGTGATGGCGACCCACGACCTCGAGCAGGCGCGGCGCTGGGACACCGTGCTTTGCGTCAACCGCCGCCAAATCGCGGTCGGCCCGCCGCAGCGGGCCCTGAGCCGGGAGGTGCTGGAAGCGACCTACGGCGGCGCGATCGTCGAGATCCCCGACGGGGGGCGGGGGATCCTGCCCCCGCACCACCACTGATGCCCGAGGCGCTGACCGACCCGTTCATGCAGCGCGCCCTGGCGGCAGCGGCGATGCTGGCCGCGGCCGGCGCCGCGATCGGGTGCTGGGTGGTGCTGTACGGGCTGTCCTACGCGACCGAGGCGCTGGCCCACTCGTTGCTGCCGGGCTTGGTGCTGGCCGCGCTGGCGGGGGCGCCGCTCCTGGTCGGGGCGACGCCGGCCGCGCTGCTGGCGGCGGCGGCGATCGCGCTGCTCGCCTCGGTGCCGGGGGTGGGCCGCGAGACGGCGGTCGCGATCGTGGTCACGACGATGTTCGGGCTCGGCGCCCTGCTGGCGCTCTCGCCCGCCTCGCCGCCCGGGATCGAGGAGCTGCTGTTCGGCGACGTGCTCGGCCCCGGCGACGCCGAGCTGGCCGCCGCCGCGGCGCTGCTTGCCCTCGTCGCCCTCGTCCTGCCGCCGCTGCACCCGCGCCTGCTCGCGGTCGGCTTCGACCGCGGCGCTGCGCGGGCGCTCGGCGCCTCGCCGCGCCTGGTCGAGGCGGCGCTCGCCTGCCTGGTCGGCCTCGGCGTCGTCGTCGCCGTGCAGGCGCTCGGCAACCTGCTCGTGGTGGCGCTCTTCGTCGGCCCGGCGGCGGCGGCGCGCAACCTTGCCGCGCGGGCGGCGACGATGGTCGCGGCCGCGGTGGCGATCGGGGTCGGGTGCGCGGTCGCCGGCCTGCTCCTCTCCTACTACGCCGGCACGGCGGCGGGCGCCTCGGTGGCGCTGGCCGTCGTCGCCGCCTACCTCGCCTCGCTCCCCTTCGGCCGCCGCCGGCGCCGCGTAGCGGGGGCTACGATCGTTTGAGATGGGCGATTCGGTCGACACCGGCTGGGTCGAGCACGCGCTGGCGACCCTGCAAGCGGCCGGCCACCGGCGCGGCGGGGCGCGCACGGCGGTGGTCGAGGCGCTGGCCCGCCACGATTGCGCCGTCACCGCCCTGGAGCTGGACGACGAGCTGCGTCGCCGCGAGCCGCCGGTCGGCCGCGCCAGCGTCTACCGGGCGCTGGAGCAGCTCGAGCAGCTGGGGCTGGTGCGGAGGATCGAGGTCGGCCGCGGGGTCGCAGGCTACGAGCGGGTTGAGCCCGACGGCAACCACCACCATCACGCCATCTGCCGCGAATGCGGCCGCATGGTCCCCTTCGAGGACGCCAACCTCGAGCGCGCGATCGGCAGCCTCTCGGCCCGCATGGCCTTCAAGATCACCGAACACGACGTCGTCCTCCGCGGCACCTGCGACCGCTGTGCCTAGCCCGCCCGGCACCCACGACCGCCGCCCGCAGCCCAGGCGCAGCCACGACCGCCGCGCCCAGCCCGACCGGCACCCACGACCCGGGCCGACGCCCAGCCCCCTGTGAGCTTTTGTAGCCCTCTGGGCGACAAGCGTTCGTAGCCCACTGGGGCGCCAAACGCTTGTAGCCCTGTGGGCGACAAAGGGCAACTGTGTGGACGGGGGCTGCGTGCTCGGCCACTCGGCCGGCCCGAACTGCATCAAGTTCCGGCTCCATATCGGCCCAAAGTCGATGCAGTTCGGCGGGGGCGGACCGGTGCGGTCGTCAGCTGTAGCGGTCCCAGCGTTGCAGGAAGGGGAGCGGGTCGAAGGGGGAGCCGCCGAGGTACCAGCCGGGGTGGTCCCACATCTCGAAGTGCAGGTGGCAGGCGGTCGAGGAGCCGGTGCTGCCGACGATCCCGATCGGCTGCCCCGTGCGGACGGTGTCGCCCGGCTTCAGCGGCGAGGGCGCGGCCATGTGCGCGTACATGAAGTCGTAGCGGCTGCGGCGCCCGTCGATGACGACGTAGTTGCCCGCCGCGGCGTGCCAGCGCGAGTGCAGCACGGTGCCGCCGCGGGCGGCGACGATCGGGGTGCCGCAGGCGGCCATCACGTCCTGGCCCTGGTGGGTGTGGCCGGAGCGGGCGGCGCCGAAGCGGCCCGCCGAGAGCCCGTAGGTGTGGGCGCCGAGCAGGGGGAAGGCGTAGCCGTAGAAGGCGAAGCCGGTGGCGATCGCCGCGCGGCGCCGGGCCTGCGCGGCCGGGCGGGCGCGCGGCGCCCCCTCGGTCTGGGCGGCGACGACGAAGGCGTAGCGCCCGTTGGGCGCCGGGCGGCCCTCGTTGGTGGTGCCGTCCCAGCGGATCGTGTTGGGGACGTCGGGGGCGACGTCCTCGCGGTAGTAGGTCTTGACGGTTTCCCCGCGCGCGTTGACGACGTCGATCCGCAGGTCGTTGGCCGGCTGGTCGCTGCCGATCGTGTAGGTGAGGCGGGGGAAGCGGAAGCCGAAGTAGAACGCCTTGCGCGGCCGCGCGTCGGCGCTGCGCAGCGTCAGGCTCCCGGCGCTGGGCGCGTCGCTCGGCGCCCCCGCGGCGCTGCCGCGCGGCGTCGCGGTCCCGGTCGGGGTGCCGGCGCCGCCGGTCGCCGCTGCCGCGGCGCCCGCGAGCAGCAGGGCGAGGAGCGCCGTCAACGTTGCTCCGATCCCGCCGGCCAGGGGCCGGGAATGCAGCTTTCGCACCGCTAGCCTCTCTTTCTTCCGCCTGCGGAGTTAGCTGTCGGGCTCGCGCTGAAAGAGGTGCGCTACGGGCGTGATTCGCCCGATTCGCCCCCGGGACCTCCTCGGTCCCATCGGTTCCTCCGCTCCCGCCCGGAGGACCAGGCGGGACTCGGCAAATCGCTGGCGCGGCAGTATAGACGCCGAGATGGCTATCATCCGCGCGCCGCGCCGGACGCTCCGCGCGGTTTTTCAACGATGAAGACCTTCGTTGCCACACCAGCCAACCGCAGCCGCGACTGGTACGTCGTCGACGCCGAGGGCAAGACCCTCGGGCGCCTGGCGACGCAGATCGCCGACGCCCTGCGCGGCAAGCGCAAGCCGGAGTACACGCCGCACGTCGACACCGGCGACTTCGTGATCGTCGTCAACGCCGAGAAGGTGCGCGTGACCGGCGACAAGCTGTCGCAGAAGGTCTACTGGCGCCACAGCGGCTACCCGGGCGGGATCAAGTCGCGCACGCTCGCCGAGATGCTGGAGCGCCGCCCGGAGGAGGTGATCCGCAAGGCGGTGAAGGGGATGATGCCCCGCAACCGCCTCGCGCGCCGGCAGCTCACCAAGCTCAAGGTCTACGCCGGCCCCGACCACCCGCACGCGGCGCAGCAGCCGAAACCGATGGAGACGAACTGATGGCAGAGGACGAGAAGACGCCGGAGACGCAGGACGAGGCAACCGAGGCGCAGAGCGACGCGGCCGCGGAGCCCGCCGCCGAGGGCGCCGACTCGTCCCCGCAGGGCGCAGCCGAGGCGGAGGCGCCCGCCGCCGACGAGCAGCCCGCCTCCGAGGAGCGGCCCGCGGAGCAGGAGGCGGCCGCGGAGAAGCCCGCCGCGGAGAAGGCGGAGGAGAAGAAGGACGTCATCCCCGGCGCCGACCTGGAGCCGATCGCGGTCGAGCCCGAGCAGCGCGAGCTGAGCGCCGAAGAGAAGGCGCGCCTGGAAGCCGAAGAAGAGGAGCGCCGCCGCCGCGAGGCGGCCCTGGCCGGCGACGACGACGGCGAGGAAGAGGCGGCCGCGAGCCGCGCCCCGGCGAAGATGGAGAGCGGCGCCCGCTTCTTCGCCACCGGCAAGCGCAAGCGCTCGATCGCCCGCGTCATCCTCACCCCGGGCAGCGGCAAGTTCGAGGTCAACAAGCGCAGCCTGGAGGAGTACTTCCCGCGGCCCCTGCACCAGTCGATGGCGCGCCAGCCGCTCGTCGTCTCCGGCTACGAGGGCAACGTCGACGTCCGGGTCCGCGTCCACGGCGGCGGGGTCAGCGGCCAGGCGGGGGCGATCCGCCACGGCGTCGCCCGCGCGCTGACCGAGATCGACCCGGAGCTGCGCGGCGACCTCAAGCGGCGCGGCTTCCTGACCCGCGACGCGCGGGTCAAGGAGCGGCGCAAGGCCGGCCTGAAGAAGGCTCGCAAGCGGCCTCAGTTCAGCAAGCGCTGACGGGGGCCGGGTGGCGACCGGGCGCAAGCTCTTCGGCACCGACGGCGTCCGAGGAGAGGCTGGGGCCTTCCTCAGCGCCGAGCTGGCCACCGCCCTGGGCAGGGCGGCAACCGCCTCGCTGTCGGCCCAGCGGCCGCAGGTCCTGATCGTCCGCGACACGCGCGAGTCGGGCCCGATGCTGGAGACGGCGCTGGCGGCGGGGATCGCCTCCGCGGGGGGCGACGCGCTGCTCGCCGGCGTGCTGCCGACCCCGGCCGCCGCGGTCCTGGTGCGGCGCCTGGGGCTGGACCTGGCGGCGGTCGTCTCCGCCTCCCACAACCCTTACCGGGACAACGGGATCAAGTTCTTCTCCGCCGCCGGCCTCAAGCTGCCCGACGAGCAGGAGGAGCGGATCGAGGCGCTGCTGGACGCCCCGGCCCCCGACGACGCCCCGATCGGCCGCGTGCGGCCGTTGGAGGGCGGCCTGGAGGACTACCTGCGCGAGCTGGAGGCGGCGTTCCCGCTCGACCTCTCCGGGCGCAAGATCGTGCTCGACTGCGCCAACGGCGCCACCCACCGCGCCGCGCCGGCGATCTTCGAGCGGCTCGGCGCCGAGGTCGTCACCGTCGCCGCCGAGCCGGACGGCCGCAACATCAACGACGGCTGCGGCTCCACGCATGTCGAGGCGCTGGCGCCCCGCGTCGTCGAGGAGGGCGCCGACCTCGGCTTCGCCTTCGACGGCGACGGCGACCGCGTGCTGGCGGTCGACGCGGCGGGCCGCGTCCACGACGGCGACGAGCTGATCGCCCTCGCCGCCCGCGGGATGGCCGCCCGCGGCGAGCTGGGCGGCGGCGTCGTGGTCACCGTGATGACCAACTACGGCTTCCACCGGGCAATGGAGGAGGCGGGGATCGAGGTCGCGGTGACCAAGGTCGGTGACCGTTACGTGATCGACGAGATGCGGCGCCGCGGCTGGCGGTTGGGCGGCGAGCAGTCCGGCCACATCATCGCCACCGACTTCGTCTCCACCGGCGACGGGATCGCCGCGGCGCTGATGACGATGCGCGAGCTGGGCGACCGCTCGCTCGCCGAGGCGGAGCCGATGCGCAAGCTGCCCCAGACGTTGGTCAACGTCGAGGTCGCCGACCGCGGCGCGCTCGACGGGGCGGCCGCCGTCTGGGAGGCGGTCGAGCGCGAGGAAGCCGCCCTGCGCGGCCGCGGCCGCGTCCTGCTGCGCCCCTCCGGCACCGAGCCGCTGGTCCGGGTGATGGCCGAGGCCCCGACCCCGGAGGAGGCGGACGGCGTCTGCGAGCGCCTTGCCGCGGTGGTGCGCAGCGAGCTCGCCTGAGGCCAGCCTCTACCCTTACTCGCCCCCAATGTGCGGAATCATCGGATACGTCGGTGAGCGTCCCTGCGCGGAGATCCTCCTCGCCGGGCTGGAGAAGCTCGAATACCGCGGCTACGACTCGGCCGGGATGTCGGTGCTCGCCGACGGCGAGGTGGCGAGCGTGCACGCGGTCGGCAACCTGGCCAACCTGCGCGCCGCGATCGAGGCGCGGGCCGAGAACGGGTCCGGGCCGCTGCCTCCCGCCGGGACCGGGATCGCCCACACCCGTTGGGCGACGCACGGCCGCGTCACCGAGGAGAACGCCCACCCGCACGACGACAGCTCGGGCCGCGTCCACATCGTCCTCAACGGGATCGTCGAGAACCACGCCTCGCTGCGCCGCCTCCTGCAGGAGGAAGGGCACGATTTCAGCTCCGAGACGGACGCCGAGGTCGTCGCCCACCTGATCGCCGCCCGCTACGCGGGCGACCTCGCCGCCGCCGTCCGCGCCGCCTTCGCCGAGCTGCGCGGCCACTACGCCTTCGTCGCCATGCACGCCGACGAGCCCGGCCGCCTGGTCGGGGCGCGCAAGGAATGCCCGCTGGTCGCCGGCCTCGGCGAGGGGGAGACCTTCCTCGCCTCCGCGATCCCCGCCTTCCTCGCCGAGACCCGCACCGCGGTGCAGGTCGAGAACGGCGAGATCGTCGAGGTCGAGGCGGGCCGGATCCGGATCACCGACGCCGAGGGCAACCCGATCGAGCGCGACCCGGAAGAGATCACCTGGGACGCCGACGCGGCGGAGAAGAGCGGCTACGAGACCTTCATGCTGAAGGAGATCCACGAACAGCCGGACGCGGTGGCGGAGACGATCGCCGACCGGCTGCCCACCGACGAAGGGGTCGACCTCTCCGACGTGGCGCTCTCCGACGAGTTCCTGCACGAGCTGCGGCGGATCGTGATCGTCGCCTGCGGGACCTCCTACCACGCCGGCCTGGTCGGCCGCTACGCGATCGAGGAGTGGGCGCGGGTCCCGGTCGAAATGGACATCGCCTCCGAGTACCGCTACCGCAACCCGGTCGTCGGCCCCGGCGACCTGGTGATCGGGATGACCCAGTCCGGCGAGACCGCCGACACGCTGGCCGCGATGCGGCTGGCTCGCGAGGCGGGGGCGACGGTGCTCGCGGTCACCAACGTGATGGGCAGCCAGGCTACCCGCGACGCGGACGCCGTCCTCTACACCCGTGCCGGGCTGGAGGTGAGCGTCGCCGCGACCAAGACCTTCGTCGCCCAGGTGGCGGCGATGTACCTGTTGGGGCTGCGCCTCGCCGAGCTGCGGGGGGCGCTGCCGCCGGCGCGGGTCGCCGAGCTGGTGGCGGAGCTGAAGGCGCTGCCGACGCGGATCGAGGAGGCGATCGCCGCCGCCGAGGGGCCGGTGCGCGAGATCGCCGCCGCGCACGCCGCGCAGGAGTTCTTCCTCTACCTCGGACGCCACATCGGCCTCCCCGTCTGCCTCGAGGGGGCGCTGAAGCTGAAGGAGATCTCCTACATCCCCACCGACGCCTACGCGGCCGGGGAGATGAAGCACGGCCCGATCGCGCTGCTCGACGAGTCGACGCCGGTGGTCTGCGTGGCGACCGAGAGCCCGGTCCTCGACAAGGTCCTCTCCAATATCGAGGAGGTGCGGGCGCGCGGCGCGCAGACGATCGCGATCGTCACCGCGGGCGACCGGCGCGCCGCCGAGGTCGCCGACGAGACGATCGAGGTGCCGCGCAGCGACTGGATCCTGCAGCCGATCCTCGCCATCCTGCCCCTGCAGCTGCTCGCCTACGGGATCGCCCGCGCGCGCGGGCTCAACGTCGACCAGCCCCGCAACCTGGCGAAGACGGTCACCGTTGAGTGACGCGGTTAGGATGCGCGGCTGAGTGCGGCCCCGTTCCCTGCGTTCCCTGCTCCCTGCCCTCGCGGCGCTCTTTGTCGTCTCCGCGCTGGTCGGCTGCGGCGGCGGAGACTCCGGATCCGACCCGGCGGCGGTCGCGCCGGCCGGCGCCCCGGTCTTCATCGGGGTCGACCTGCGGCTGGGCGCGCAGGCGCGCGAGGACATCGACGCCCTCGGCGCCGCGATCGCCGGGGTCGACGACGTCGGCGGGCGGATCGTCGCGGAGTTGGAAGCGGCTGCCCGGGGCTCGGGGCAGCGGTTCGACTACGCGCGCGACATGGAGCCGTGGTTGGGCGAGCGCGCCGGCCTCGCCCTGCTCGACTTCGACGGCGAGGACTTCCACGGCTACGTGGGGGCGGTGCAGACCGAGGACGAGGAGGCCGCCGAGGAGTTCCTGGACAAGTTCTTCGCCGATCCCGGCGAGCGGCCGCGGCGGACCTCCCACGAGGGCGTCGAGTACTTGGTCGACTCCGACGGCGACGCGGCCGGCGTCGTCGACGGCCTGGTCGTGGTGGCGGCCGAGGACGACTTCAAGCGCGCCGTCGAGGCCGCTTCCGGCGACGCGCTCGCCGACGCGGACGCCTACGAGGACGCCGTCGAGGCCGCCCCGCAAGGGAGCCTCGCCGATGCCTTCATCGACATCGGCGCCCTGCTGCGCAGCTCCGGCGACCGGATCGACGCGGAAACGGAAGCCTTCCTCGACAGTTCCGGGATCGAGCCGCGGGAAGCGACCGCGCTCGCCAGCCTCGTCCCCGGCTCGGGCCTGATCGAGGTCGTGCTCAGCACCGACGTGACCGAGAGCGCCCCCACCGACGGCGACGCCTCGCGGCTGCTCGGCTCGCTGCCCGGCGACTCGTTCGCCGCGATCGCCTCCGACGGCTTCGGCAAGCGCCTGCGGGCGGCGATCGACAAGCTCGACAAGCGCGGCATCCCCGACACGATCCCGCCGGGCGAGCTGAAGAGCGGGCTGAAGCAGGCCGGGATCGACCTCGATTCGGTCTCCTCGAAGGCCGGCGACCTGGCGGTCTTCGCCACCGGCCGCGACCGCCGCACCCTCGGCGGCGGCGTCGTGGTCGAGACCGGCGACGGGCAGGCGGTCAAGAACATGGTCTCCAACATCGGCCTGCTGCTGCGCAGCGGCGGCGCTGCCGGGGTGCGCGAGATCGACACCGGCTTCAGCGGCTTCGTCATCCGCGGCGCCGGCATCGACGGGGGGCCGCTGGTCGTCGGCGCCAACGAGAAGCGGGTCGCGGTCGCGACCGGGGTGAAGGTCGCCGCGGCGGCGCTGGCCGGCGGCGACGGCCCCGGCACGCTCGCCGCGCAGCCGGGCTTCAAGCGGGCGGTGGCGGCCCTCGGCGACACCCCGATCACCGGTTGGGCGGACGGGCCCGCGGCGCTGCGGCTTGCCTCCAACCTGATCCCGGCCGGCGACGCGGGCTTCCGGCGGGCGCGGCCGTTCCTGCGCAAGGTCTCCTTCCTGGCCCTGGGCGGTGGCGAATCCGAGGACCGCTCGACCGCGAAGCTGATCGTCGGCGTCCGCGAGTAGCCGCGATGCCGGGCGTCGGCATCGACCTGATCGAGATCGAGCGCGTCGAGCGGGCGCTGCGGCGCCGCCCGCGGCTCGCCGAGCGCCTCTTCACCGAGGCCGAGCGCGCCTACGCGGCGGGGCGGGCGCGGCCGGCGCGCCACCTCGCCGCCCGCTTCGCCGCCAAGGAGGCGGTGGTGAAGGCGCTCGGCCTGCGCTCCTTCACGCCGCTGGAGATCGAGGTCGTGGCCGGGGAGCCGCCGACCGTGCGGCTGCGCGGCGCCGCCGCCCGCGCCGCCGCCGGCCTGCGGGTCGAGATCTCGCTCACGCACTCGCGCGAGACCGCGGCCGCGGTCGCCTTCGCCCACGCCCCTTAGGCTGAGGGGCCGTGGAGCCCTGGCTGCACCCCCTCTACGACGCCGCCGGGATGCGCGCGGTCGACCGCTGGGTGATTGAGGAGCAGGGCGTGCCGTCGCTGGAGCTGATGGAGCGCGCCGGCGAGGCGGTGGCCGACGCGGTCGCGGCGCTGGGGCCGCGGGGACCGGTGCGAGTCGTGGCCGGCAAGGGCAACAACGC